>OFME01001312.1_pt1 | contig 14396 bp, 10 predicted proteins | sample 1541381 | NCBI WGS metagenome assembly OFME01 (sample SAMN04209243, study PRJEB22552) | human gut metagenome | biome: gut; material: feces | host: Homo sapiens | place: USA: Oklahoma
CATGGATATTATAAAATATAAAGTAAAGTATATACTTTACTTTATATTTTACAGGGAATGAAAAAGAGGCTGCTTATTGCTATTTTGGGGTAAAAAGAGTATACTTTAAAGTATTAAACACCAGGAGTAAAAAACTATGAACACACACTCTTCCGGATATTACAGCATAGACAAAGACTATAATATCCTAAGCTATAACGACACTGCCAGAAAGCTGTACCCCAATCTCCAGCCGGGAGTGAAATGCTATAAGGCACTTATGGGGCTTGATTCCCCATGCCCGCCCTGCCCTGTAGCACTGGGGATACAGTGTGAAATTTACTTGGAAATTACTATAATCTAAAAGAAACTGTCGGATCATACCGCATCCTTATACACTCTCTGGATATGCATTGCCAGATATCCTGTCTCTGTTTCATCCAGCTTATGTCCAATACATCCTTCCAGGTTTTTACAGATGTCAGTGGCAACCTTATAGGCCTGGGGATACTGATCCAGCATATATTCATTCATGTCCAGATTCAGCTTCTCTCCTGTAGATGCACGCGCTACCATATACTTCATATGGTTCATCAGGCGATTATAGGACAGTGACAGTACATCGATTGGCTTACCTGTTGCTTTCTCGATCATATCTATACACTCTCTCACTGCTCTCGCAGTCTGCATGGCAACAGATACCTTCTCGTCACCAATTGCAGAATGAATATGCAATGCCACATATCCAACCTCATGATCATCAATCTCTATCTGAAGTCTTTCTCTCAGAATTGTTTTTAGTGTTTCCGCAACTTTAAATTCACTGTAGAAAAGAACCTTGATATCCTCTGTCAGCGGATTGCTGATCTGCTCATTTCTGCGGATTCTTGCGACTGCAAAAGAAATATGGTCAGCAAGTGGAAAAAGAATTCCTCTGTCTATGGAATCTCCAAACACTTTCTGTGACTCTGTCAGAATTGCATCTGCAATCTCCAGATACTCCGGCTCTATTCCCTTTACCAGTTCCTTCGCAGATCCACGCTCTGTCTCCTGTTCCAGACGATATGTAGTGCATCCCTCCGGCTTATCAAAACGCTGGCTGACCTTTTTTCCAAAGCCAACACCCTTGCCAAGAATCACATACTCCTTATTTTCATCCATATCAATGGCTATAACACCATTATTATTTAATACCTTGCTAACTCTGTACATCTCTGTCGTAATCCCCTCTATAAAAATTTATTGCCATTATAATAATTTTCCCTTTGGTCATAAAACATGTTTAAAAATGCTTTACGCAAAATAATACTACAAATTGTGACACACATCTTGTAGAAAGCCTTTTTCAGACACGCTCTAGTAAATAATGCATTTAAGACAGTTCAGCAGAATACGAAAGACAAGGAAAATATCTGCAGGCGTGCTGACGCACAACAAAGATATCTGACGCAGGATTTCATACTCTGATGGGCTGGATTAAGATGCATTATTTACCAGAACTGCTATAGTTTACCATATTTTGAATAAGAATCCTACCCGTCACACAAATTTGTTACATTTTTGATTTCCAGATTCCCCCTGCAAAAAGGTCATCCTTTTCAATTCACGTGCGTAAAAAAACAGTCAGATAATCAAGATGTCATCTCTTTTGATCATCCAACTGTTTTTTGATAACAATATTATTCCAGTGTCTCCACCGCAAACAACGGTTCACCAGCCTTAATCTCACCGTTTGCCAGAAGTCTGATCCTCTGGTTGTCTTCCGGTTCAGTATCAAGGATAGGAGAAGTGATAGACGGAGCATTAGCAGTTAGAAACTCTAAATCCAGTTTCATCATCGGATCACCTTTTTTCACTTTCTGACCCTCTGTTACCAGGATTTCGAAGCCTTTTCCTTCCAGTTTTACAGTGTCGATTCCCATATGAAGAAGCATAGGGATACCGGAATCTGTCTGGAAACCTATAGCATGTTTTGTATCAAAAATAAACTCAACTTCACCGTCTGCAGGTGCATATACAGTACCTTCTGTTGGTGTCACCACTGCACCGTCACCCATCATTTTTCCTGCAAATCCCTCATCCGGTGCAGTAGAAAGATCTGCTGCGATTCCGTCTACAGGGCTGTAAATGATTGCTGTTTTTCTGATTTTTTCTTCTTTTGCAGGTGCTGAGGTCTGTGCTGTACCTGCATTTTTGTCCTCAACCTCTGCACTGTTCTGTCCATCTGCATTTCCTGCTGCAGCATTTTCCTGTACCTGTACATTATCCTGTGTCTCATCTGCGAATTCGTTGGGAGCAGTCTCCAGATATTCTTCCAGCTTCGCCTTGATAACAGTTACATGAGGTCCATAGATAACCTGTACGCCCTGTCCTTTTTTTACGATTCCTCTGGAATCTGTCTGTTTCAGAAGTTCATCACGAACTCTCTCAGGTTCTGCAACTGTGATACGAAGTCTGGTCGCACAACAGTCAACATCTACAATATTTTTCTTTCCTCCAAGACCTCTGGTGATCAGTTCACTTACCGGATCACCGGAGGTTGCTGCAGCTGCACCGGCTGTCTTTCCGGCTTCTTTTCTTGCATTTACATCAGCTTTTGTATAAAGCTTTGTCTCTGTATCATCATCTTCACGTCCAGGAGTCTTGAAATTAAATTTCCTGATCATAAATGTAAAGATCACATAATACAGGATAAAGTAAATAATACCAACCGGAATGATCCTCAGCCAGCTTGTTTTTGCATTTCCCTGCAGGATACCAAAGAGGAACAGGTCAAGGAAACCGCCTGAGAAAGTAAGTCCTACTGCAATATTCAGCATATGCGCGATCATATAAGCCGCACCTGCCAGGATCACCTGAACTACGAACAATGCCGGAGCTACAAACAGGAATGAGAATTCCAGTGGCTCTGTGATTCCGGTCATCATACATGCAAGTGCTGCAGAAAGCAGAAGTCCGCCTGCCTGTTTCTTCTTCTCCGGTTTTGCACACTGATACATTGCAAGTGCCGCACCCGGAAGACCAAAGATCATGAAAATAAATTCACCGGAAAAATATCTTGTCGCATCCGCACTGAAATGTACTGTGGACGGATCTGCAAGCTGCGCAAAGAAGATGTTCTGACCGCCCTGTACAAGCTGTCCCGCAACTTCCATTGTTCCTCCAACCGCTGTCTGCCAGAATGGAAGATAGAATACATGGTGAAGTCCAAATGGAATCAACGCTCTCTTAATAATACCAAAGATCAATGTTCCAATATAGCCTGTTCCTGTTACAAGTCCGCCGAGTGCATAGATTCCGTTCTGCACTGTCGGCCAGATAAAATACATCAAGATTCCTACAAAAAGATATGCCACTGTTGAAATGATAGGCACAAATCTTGTTCCACCGAAAAATGACAATGCATTCGGCAGCTCAATCTTGTAGAAACGATTGTGCAGTGCTGCCACTCCAAGTCCTACGATAATTCCGCCAAACACGCCCATCTGCAGCGACTGGATACCACATACTGATGTGATGGTTCCATCAAGCACATCCTTTGCAATGCTTCCGTCTGCAAGGATTTTTCCGGAAATCTTGAGCATCGCATTGATTGATACATTCATAACAAAGTATGCTATGACTGCTGAAAGTGCTGACACCTCTTTTTCCTTCTTTGCCATTCCGATTGCTACTCCGACCGCAAAAATGAGCGGAAGGTTATCGAATATGGCACTTCCGACCGCATTCATGATTACAAGAAGTGCATGGAGTATAGTCTTATCTCCAAGCAGCCACTGTAAACCATAGGTCTCAATTGTTGTGGTGTTGGTGAATGAGCTTCCTAGTCCTAAAAGCAAGCCTGCTACCGGAAGGATTGCGATTGGAAGCATGAAGCTTCGTCCTACTCTCTGCAGGACACCAAAAATTTTGTCTTTCATGAGCTTTTCCTCCTATAAATGCAGGGTATGTACCGATTTGCACCTATCATTCTTTTTTGCTCCAGCGACAAAAAGGAGGCACTTATCATACACTAACCCTGTTAAAAGTTATGTACGACAAATGCCTCCCTAAAAGTAACACGTCTGTTAAAGTTTATATCACAGAAGCTTTATCATTTCAACACAATTTTCCCAACGAATTTATTTTTTGTTAATCATGCTGTTTTTATACATGTTTTTTTGTGAATTATGTCTAATGTCTTTTTTCTCCAGATGCCTCCATGTTTCCACTATCATAAAGCATTCTTCCCCTGTGATGCCCTCTGATGAATACACAGCCTTTTGTATGATGCGCATGTACTCGTCCCAATGGATTCCGCAATAATCCGGTCCGCAGTATTTTTCCTTCAGGTTAGCCAGATAAAGCTCATCTGTCCTGTTCTTTGAAGGATGTCCCAGTCCTTTGTAGATGCGGTTGTTTATCATTATTGCTGCCATGCTGTAACGGCCTTTTTTCACCCTTTTTGCAAGTCTTGCTTCCCACAAAATATTTCTTCGCCTTTTGATATAAACTATGATGGCTGTAAGTGCAGTCAGAAAAATCACACAGAGTGAGGTTTTTAAAATCACCGGTGGTATATGAGGTCTCGTTTTTGAGTTCTGAGCATCTGTACGTTTATCCGCACCTGACTGTGAACCATAAGCCTTCTCACTGCCATCACCTGATGTACTGTTTGCTGCAGCTTTTGATGTATCATCTTTTGCTGTGTCATCATTTTCTGCATCTGTATTTTTTGTATCTTCATTTGCTGCATCTTCATCCAGTTTATCTTCATCTGCCGCAGTATCATTCATATGCTCACTATCATTATAAGCAGCACCGGTGTTTGTTTTCTTTCCGTTGACACCAATATAGTCAAACGGATTCTCACCTATCACATACTCAAAATATCCCGGTGTCATCTCCACCGGAATCCATCCGAAATCATCCAGATATATTTCAACCCAGGCATGCGACTGCGAATCCTTCACCTCACATATATCCTCATCATTTTCACCGGATTTGAAGCTGTCCTCCTTTGCACAATATCCGCTTACATAACGGCATGGAACGCCCATCTGTCTGAGTATCATCGTGCCAGCCGATGCAAAATGCACACAAAAGCCCTGTCTGCTATTTGAGAGGAAATTTTCAACTACATCCTTACCGCCTGTGGAGGGAGGATTTTTGCTGTACTTAAAAGCTTTCGATGTCAGAAACTGCTGCACCAGCTGTGCTGCCGCAATCCTGTTGGCATCATTTTCTCTTATATAGCCTGTGTACATCATATTGCTTGTGAGCTGTCCTGTCCTAAGAAGCCACTTTGCATCTTCCGCAACAATCCCGTCACCACCCTGCTTTGCAGTATAGTTTTCCATTACATAATTATTGTATGCCGCATAGAAATCATTGTTGACCTCAAGAGGCTGCTCGGGCTCAAGGCTGGACGTTTCCAGACTACCATCGAAAAAGCCGGGACACGCCGACACCTCGATAGTCTTTGTCCCTTTATCCTTTGTGATAAAAAAGTCTTCGTCAAAATCTATATCACCCTTGGCATCTATACTGTATGGGTCGATACAGTACGGCAAATAGGTGTATTTGGTGGAAAGCTTCTCCATCGTGATTGTATACTTTTCGGTGGCCGGATTGGTCTCATCATCATAATAGCCATCAAGCAGCGTGGCTAATCCGATTGTAGTCTGCCAGGCTGTCATCCTTGAAGCATCATGATACTCTTTTTCCATCCCGGAAAAATCAGACTTTTTAATCCATCTGCCATTCTCATAGGTATCACCGTAGAAGCTTCTCAGATAAACATTAGAAGGTACTCCTGCCTTTGCTTCTACCGTCATCACTGTTTTTTCACTGTAGCTTGGATAGTGATTACTAACCGTGCCATCCTGTAAATCAATTCCCACGCTGAAAAATGATTTTACGCTGCCCTCCAAATCCTTTTGAAAGGCAAGCATCTGTGGCTTTTTATCGGCAAGTGTATCAGCAAGAGGTTTAAATGAAAATACACATATGAAAAGTACTACAGACACCGCCGCCATGTATAAAAACGCCGCCGCTATCCTTAAAACCTCATTGCCCTGTGCACTGCCATTTGCATCATATCCTGCCACTGTGCGTGCGTTGCCATCTGCGATAAGACACCAGAGTGTACACAGCGTGAGCATAACAACCTCGCTGACACTTGGGCTTTTGCCTATGCACAGCTGTACCGCAAGCATAAGCGTTGGAAATAATGTGAGCATGCGTCTTCTTTTAATTTGAACCGCCAGTGTCACCAGCAAAAGCATAACTATAAACGATACAAAGCCAACAAATGCCCCCGCAAAGGCTTTATCGCCCTTTGGACAGACAAATGATGTGCCATAGTACACATTTATTATCTCAAGATACCTGCCCTTTACATACAAAAAGCCGTCTTTTATATGCTCTGCAGCCTGCCAGTTTGCAATAAATACACCAAGCACAAATACAAGCAGCAGACCCGTATTTATCGCATGGCGCACCCATTTTCTTGTGTCAAGCGATGTAAGCCTGTTTATAAAGCCGCTTATCACCGAAAAAATAAACAGCCACACATACACATAATATGGGCATCTCACATGTGAAACAGTCGTATTCACAACAGACACTGCACACACCGTAAGAAGTACTGCTGCAGCTGCATTGGCAAGTTCAGTAAGCAGGACACCAAGCACTGTAAATGCATTATTATAATCAGGCTTTATCTCATTTGTGTCAGATCTCTGCCATCTGCTTTTCCTAAATGACAATCTCGTTTTTTTCATCCGCTCTGCCAACTATCTCCTCTCCCCTTTTTATCTGAAGTCTTCCGTCCACGCTAAGCAGACACACAAGCTTTTCTGCCCGGTACTTTTCCTCATACAAAAAAAGTGCATCATTTTTTGTATCCGGCTTTATTTTAAGAAAACTGTTCAAAAATATGTAAAAGCCCTCCTCGTCATCCACTCTGGCTCTCACAATATCATTTATGGCGGTATCATACCACGCCACATAATGAGAGCATTTTTGATCCATAAGCGAAAAGGAAAGTGAGACAAGAAGCTTCATAAAAGCATCCGCCTGTCTGCCCTTCTTTATCCCCCTTAAATCTGCTACTATGGCCACCGCACATGCCTTTGGCAGGCTGTTCTCCTTTACCATCAGCTCATCAGTCCTTGCAGAAAGCTTCCAGTGCACACTCTGCAACCTGTCACCGTTTTGAAACTCTCTGACATCAAACAGCTCCGACGGATCATATCCCGGTCTTAAATCATCATAGATATCAGAATCCCCAAAGAAATTTCTTACTCTGTCCGTTATCCTGACAGGAATCTCATCAATCTGCGGCATCACCTCAACATTTGCATATTTTTTAACTCTTTTCGTGACATAAAAAATCCTTGAAAAATCATATAGCTTTATCCTTACAAGCTCAAATTCATAATTGCCGCACAGGTTTACGCTGTACAAAAAATCACTGCCTCCTGACAGCCATTTTGTACTTTTTTCGCCGGATAAATTATTTTTCACCGTTACACGGTATTTAACACCATCGAAGCCTGCCTCCTTCAGCCTGCAGGAAAGACTCACCCTGATACTCTCGCCCTGTGTGGCGATAGCTATCGGAATGTTTATAGCTGCCACTGCCCGGTGCGCCTTTACAAGCAATGCTATAAATGTCAGCACCATAAACACACACATAAAGCAGCCAAGCAGTGCCAGTGCAACATTACCGTATATCATCGACATATAAAAAACTATTGCCGCAGTAATTATTCCTATCAAAAAACTAATCACGATTACCTGCCTTTTTCACATAAGTTGTCGGCTGTTTAACAGCCTTTAGTATCTCATCTATCACTGAAAGCTCTGGTACGTGTGATACTCTCGCCTTGGTATTTAGCACGATTCTGTGCTTTGTCACATCCGCAAATACAGAAACCACATCAGATGGTATGACATAGCTTCGCCCACTCAGATACGCATATGCCTTTGCCATCCTAACACACGCAATCGTACCTCGCGGACTCACTCCCAGCTCAATGTACGGACTTGTCCTTGTCGCATCAACCAAGTCCACAATGTACGAGTAAATACTGTCATGTATAAACACCTGCTCGACCTCTCCCTGCATCTCAACAAGTCCCTGTGCATTCATAACAGGCTTTATCGTATACTCATCAGCCTTCACACTTTTGCCCTTTGCGATATCCACCTCTGCATCATGTGAAGGATATCCCATGCTCATACATATCATAAACCTGTCAAGCTGTGACTCCGGCAACAGCTGTGTACCGGCGCTGCCCTTTGGATTTTGAGTGGCCATCACTATAAACGGCTCCGGGACCTTCCTGCTTATTCCATCCACAGTGACATTTCCCTCCTCCATAACCTCCAGGAGCGCAGACTGTGTTTTGGGACTTGTTCTGTTAATCTCATCTGCCAGAAACAGATTACACATCACGGCACCCTCGCGGTACACAAACTCTCCGGTCTGCTTCTGATACATAGAAAAGCCAAGTATATCAGCAGGCAGCACATCCGGAGTGAACTGTACCCTGTGATTCACAAGCGCCATCGCCCTTGAAAAAGCTACTGCAAGCGTAGTCTTTCCCACTCCCGGCACATCCTCAAGCAGTATATGTCCACCTGCCAAAAAGGCAGCAAATGCCTTGATGATACAATCATCCTTGCCCTTTACTGCCTTTTTTACTTCGTCTATCACTAACTGTGCATTATTCATTTGTCTTATCCCCCGGTTAATCAATTATAACTGCCGATGATCATCTTCATCATCTTATTCATAAATAGCTATATATATTTTACATATTTAGTATCAATATTTCAACTTTTATCACTTAAATTAAACAATTCTTAAATTAATCATCTCCGCTGCTACACTGTTCCGGTGATGACAAGTGTGCTCTCACCCGGTGTGACAACCCACGCTCCTGTTGTGCTATCCTGTGTATAGGTTGCAGCCGGAACAGTGATTGCACCTGCCGTGCTCGAAAATGTGCCAGTTGCCTCATTGTAAGTGTAATCTGTAGCTGCAGTCCAGGCTGTGCCGTTTAATGCGGCTGTAAGATTGTTCAAAACCGGAGCAAATGTGTCTGTTATAACCACGCCTGTGGTATTGGTTGCCGCAACGCTTCCGTAGTTTTGAATCCTGAAGGTATAGGTCAGTGTACCGTTTTCCGTCACAGGAACAGGGCTTACTGACTTAGTAATTGCAAGATTTGGTGCAGCCTCGGCATTTACTGTCTCTGCTGCTGTGACCGGAGTGATTCCGGTACCGCTAACTGTAGCAGTGTTTGTAACAGATGCCTCTGTGCCAAGAGGAGCATACTCATTTAACGCTGCCTCATAGATGACAGTTGCATTGCCACCTGCAGGGACATTTATGCCTGTTATGCTAAGAGGCGGTCCCTGGGTTACTGCAGGCGCTGCCTGGAGTGTGCCGTTTGTATAGTATTTTGCGGTGTTATTTACATAGGTTAATGGTACAAGAGTGTTGGTGTTAAAGGTATAAGCACCTAGATTGTCAGAAAGTGTCAGACCGTTTATCGCGGTATTTCCGGAGTTTACGATGCTCACCACATAGGTTATTGTATCGTTTTGATTGTAGGTGTTTTTGACTGCTGTTTTCGTAGCAGAAAGCACCTCCAGTATTTCTCCGACTGCTATATTTGAATTGGCTACATTGTTGCCATAACGAAGCTGTGCCTGATTAGTAAATCGTGCCATATATTTTCCATCCTTTCATATATTCAGGTATGGTTTAATATATGACACAAATCTACAAATGCCGCAGATTATTTACTGTCCTGTTTATTTTTCTCCACATCAGCCTTTTTGATAAGCTCTAGAAGCTTTTCAAGCTCCTCCTCATCCACGCCGGTGTAGCCTGAAAGCTCACTAAGGCTCGGCTCGAAACCCTTATCGGATTTTAGTTTCTCCACTGCACGGTTTACTAATGAAACCTTTCCTACCACAGTATTCTCGCTCTCATCCTCACCGGTCTGCTCCCTGATACACTCTTTCATAGACTCCTCTATGGCATCCAGAAGCTCTTTTTCCACATCTATCTCATCCCCGCAGCCGCAGAGCTCAGTAAGGCACATGAAAAGTCCCATGTTTCCCTCCTGTACTACGTCCTCAAAGCCCTCTGATGTAACTGCAAGCTTCTTTGCCATGGCAAGCACACTTTTGAGCCAGAAATTTGATATAGTGTGTATCACACTCTCATCACCTGCGAGCAGCTTTTTGTACATATCATCCTGCTCGGCTTTCGTGTAATCAGGTATCTCTTCAAGCTCCTCAAGATACATCCTAAACATAGGTGAATCCGGGATAAGGCTGTCCTCGTCTATATCAGGCTCAGCTTCATTATCCTGCTTGGCCTTATTATTCTTTCCACCTGCTATGGCATCCATCGAATCGCCTTCTGAGTAAATTACATTGTTCAATGCAGCATTTTCAGACGATTCATCCCCATGTAATTCGTCCTGTGGTTCATCCTCATAATCACCTGCACTCTCATTCTCCTGCTCATGTGGTGTGATGAGAAATTCAAATACCATATCCTCCTGCGCCTTATTAAGCTCCATATCCTTAAAATAAGACATGATTTCATCTCTGCCAATAGGCTCCGCTGATGTCCTGATAATCTCAGCCACGCTCTGCACTGTCTCTATAAAGGTATTCTGGTCTAACATATTTTACACTCTCCTGTCTGATTTTCAAAAACTACATAACTATATCAATCCCTGTATAAAAATAAACAAAATTAAAAGCGGCAGTATGAACTGAAAATACGGCTTAAGCTTCCTTGAAATCTTAAGTCCTGATCCTGTATTTGCCTCATCTATATACTTATCAAAGCCCCAGCCCCACTTTGTCACACAAAAAAGCAGATAAACCAGTGAGCCAATCGGGAGAAGCAGATTGCTTACCATAAAGTCCTCGCTGTCAAGCACATCCCTGCCTCCTATGAGGTGCAGATTGCTCCACACATTGTATCCAAGTACACACGGCATACTTGCAATAAGTATTATCACACCATTTATTAGCGCAGCCTTGTTTCTGGACCAGCCAAACATATCAATGGCAAACGACATGATATTCTCAAATACCGCAATAACGGTTGAAAAGCTGGCAAAGGTCATAAACAAGAAGAAAAGACAGCCCCATATGCGGCCTCCCTGCATATTTACAAACACATTTGGCAAAGTGATAAAGATAAGGCTTGGTCCTGCGTCTACCTCCACCCCATAGCTGAAGCAAGCCGGGAAAATGATAAGGCCTGACATTATAGCCACAAATGTATCAAGAGCACATATTTTGGCACCCTCACCTGCAAGAGTGCAGTCCTTTCCCATATAGCTGCCGAATATCTCCATTGCGGCCACACCCAGACTCAGCGTAAAAAACGCCTGATTCATGGCTGCTGTTATTACATTCTTTATTCCAATTTCAGAGACCGCATCCAGATTTGGAACAAGATAGAATTTCACGCCTTCCAAAGCCCCTGAAAGTGTGATACTGTGCACCGCAAGGACAATGATAAGCAAGAGCAGAGCACTCATCATAAATTTACTGATTTTCTCAAGCCCATTCTGCAGACCACGGCTGCACACCAAAAAGCCAAGCACAACCGTAACTATCATCCAGAAAGCCATCTGCTTGGGGTCTGCAAGCATGTTTCCAAATGCAGCTGCCGTGTCATCAGTATTCATGCCTGATGTAAAATCTCCCTTTAGGAATTTAAAGAAATACGCAACCATCCAGCCTGAGACTGTTGTGTAATACATCATGAGCATGTAGCAGCCAAGCATGGCTATCCATCCGTGAATATGCCATTTACTGCCCTCTTTCTCAAGAGCCTTGTAGCTCATCACAGCACTTTTTCTGCTGGCTCGGCCTACAGCAAGCTCCATCGTAAGCACCGGAAGTCCCATGCATACCAGAAATATAAGGTAAAACAGTACAAAAATACCGCCACCGTTTTGACCTGTCACATACGGAAAACGCCATACATTGCCTATGCCTATAGCGCATCCTGCACTTACCAGTATAAATCCCAGACGTGATTTAAATGATTCTCTTTTCATATTTATATATCTCCTATTGTTATTGCGTTACGTTATCACCCTGCTGTGAGCATTGACTATTGCTTTGTGCTTTATTACTCTCCTCAAAGACTCGCAGCTCCTTTATTGCCTGTCCACCCATCAGATAGAGAATACCTGTATTGAATATAGTCATAAGGCCGATTCCTACATCTCCGAGATCCCAGACAAATGTGTATGCCGCGATACCGCCTACAAACAGCATAACAAGAGCCAGCACCTTGTACATGGTCTGTGAAATCCAATTATCCCCAAACAGGTACGCAACATTACTCCTTGCATAAAAAAGTATACCAAGGAAGGTGGAAAAGCTGAATAAAAACAATGTGACTGCTATAAAAATAACTCCAAAATCTCCAAGATGATACCTCATAGCTGACTGTAATAAATCCATGCCCTCTTTCCCTGCCACTATATTCTCCGGTGCAGTGAGCATGATCATTGCCGTACAGCTGCAAATCACTATCGTATCTATAAATACACCGAGCGCCTGCGTCAGTCCTGCCTTTACAGGAGTATCGCACTCTGCCGCCGCTGCAGCGCATGGAGCAGAGCCTGAGCCTGCCTCATTTGAAAAAAGACCTCTCTTTACACCATTCATGAGCACCGCTCCAAAGCCTCCCGCAGCCACCTGCCTGATACCGAAGGCTTCCTCAAATATCCTTGAAAAAACCGATGGCATCATGCCTATATTTTTAATTATGATAAAAATGGTTATGGCAAAATAGCACACCGCCATGATAGGAACAACTATGTCAAGCACCTTTACCGTAGCATTTTTCCTAAGCACAATGACAGCGGCCACTGCAACTAAAATTACGGTAGTGTAAATAGGTGGTATGCCAAATGCATTTTCAAATGATGATGTAACTGAATTGCTTATAACCTGACTTATGCCACACCAGCAGATTAGTCCGGATATAGCAAACAAAACAGCTATAATAACATGTTTTTTCTTTTTGCCTGATTTATCCTCAAAGTAATGGTGTATGTAATACGCCGGACCTCCACGATAGCCTGAGTACAATGGATCCGGCTCCTTGTGAAGCTGTGCCAGTGTAGCCTCCACAAAAGCCGTGGATGAACCTATAATGGCTGTTATCCACATCCAGAAAACCGCACCTGCGCCTCCCACTGATATGGCAGCCACAACACCAACCAGATTACCCATGCCCACTCTCGTCGCCGTAGAGACAATGAGTGTCTGGAATGTGGACAGGCTGTCCTTATTTTCCTTTTTACCTGTCAGCGCCTTTATCATGTCCGGAAACATTCTGATTGGTAAAAGTCTTGTCCTTACAGTGAAATAAATTCCTGTCGGAATCAAAAGAATTATGAGCAGTGAGATTCCCACGCTCCCACCGCCGGGCAGTGGAATGTGTATCAGATCTCCCCACAAGAAAGAATAAACTTTTTCAATAAGTGCTACTATCATAGTAAATATCGTCCCCTTAGTTTTCATTGCTTCAACGCATTGAAGATGAAGCCAGTATTACTATGATACAATATGAGCAGGAAACTTTCAATATATTCTGGTTTTTTCTTTCACAAACAGTAATAAATACACTATAAGTCCCTTGCATATGAGATTATAATTTCTTATAATAATATAGTTGAATATTCAAAAGATATACGCCTGGGGAGATAAATAATGATAAAACTAATAGCAACGGATATAGACGGAACACTTGTAAAGGACGGCTCACTGCTCATAGATCCTGAGTACATGTCTGTCATCGACAGGCTCATAGACAAAGGAATAATATTTGTAGTCTGTTCCGGCAGACAGTTTTCAAGCGAATTTAAGCTGTTTGCTCCGATAAAGCACAAGCTTTTGTATATAACAGACGGAGGAACAGTCGTGCGCACTCCAAAGGAAATCCTAAAAACCTATCCTATGGACGAGGATATATGGAAGGGCATGTGCCGGATGGTCCGTGATGAGCTGCCCGCATGCGATTACTTTGCTGCTACTCCTGATTTCTGCTTTGCAGAGGATGGTGGCAGCCCAATCTTTCACCTGCTTCGTGATTCATACGGCTTTGAGATGCGTGAGGTTGATGACATCACAAGGCTTGACAGAAATGACATCATCAAATTCACTGTCTTTCATCCCGACAAATGCGAAGAGCTGTGTACACCGGTTTTCATTCCGGCATGGAATAAAAAAGCTCACCTGGCAGCCGCCGGCAAGGAATGGGTAGACTGCAACGCAAAGGGTGTCAGCAAATGGACTGCACTCTCATACCTCATAGACAGATTCGACCTGCTTCCGGACGAAGTATGCTGTTTCGGTGACAATCTGAA
>OFME01001329.1_pt1 | contig 14242 bp, 8 predicted proteins | sample 1541381 | NCBI WGS metagenome assembly OFME01 (sample SAMN04209243, study PRJEB22552) | human gut metagenome | biome: gut; material: feces | host: Homo sapiens | place: USA: Oklahoma
CTGACAGCGGTCGCTGCATCGCTGATCACAGGGAAGTTATGGGCATTCGCTATATTCATTGGAATCAGTCTTGTAATGCTTATCAGTGGAAAAATCATGAAAAAGGTTTTTCCACTGATTGCTTTTTCATTTACAATTCTGATCACCATATTTTTGATCCATGGTTTATTTAATCATGAAAATGCAAACTTAATGTTTCAGTTAGGACCGTTAAAGTTCTATCGGGAAGGAATGATGTATGCGCTTCGCATCAGCTGTAACGTCTTAAATATGCTGCTGGCATTTGCGGTGTTTGTACTCACAACTAAGCCGGCAGAGCTGGTAGAGGATCTGGAGCAGGCCGGATTTTCACCGAAGATCGGATATGTCATCAGTTCTGTTTTTCAGATCGTACCGCAGATGAGCGGGACGATGAACACGATTATGGATGCACAGCGGAGCCGTGGGCTTGAGACGGAGGGAAATCTGATCACCAGGGCAAAATCGTTTCTTCCGTTAATTTCGCCGGTTGTCATGAGTTCGCTCATCAACACAAGAGAGCGTGCGATCGCACTGGAAATCCGGGGCTTTGAGGCTAGGCAGAAAAAGACCTATCTCAGGGAAGGAAAAATGAAAACTTCCGACCGCGTGTTATGTCTGGTGATGGCTGTGGTGATTGCAGGGGCTATCGTGGTGAGGATTGTGCTGTAAATCGTCATGCTGCAAAACTGAAAATGTGTATTGTTAAAGCTGGAAAAAATGATATATGGAAAAAGGAAGAATTATGGCATATATAAAGGTTGAAAATTTAAAATACCGCTATCCAAATACAACAAAGCTTGCGTTGGATGGGCTGGATTTTGAAATAGAAAAAGGTTCTTTTGTTGGGGTCATCGGGGAGAACGGAGCCGGAAAAAGTACGCTCTGTCAGGCTTTCAACGGTCTTGTTCCGGGATTTTTCAAAGGGGCTTATGGAGGAAAAGTTCTGATCGAGGACACTGAGGTGGCAAAAACGACTGTTTCAAAGCTGTGTCAGAAAGTAGGTCTGGTATTCCAGAATCCGTTCAATCAGCTCTCCGGTGCAAAAGAAACTGTTTTTGAGGAAATTGCATTTGGACTGCAGAACTTCGGCGTGCCAAAAGAAGAGATGATAAGCCGTGTGGATGAAGTGATGGAACTGCTGGATATTGCAGCTTACAGGGACAGAAATCCGTTTGATCTGTCCGGTGGTCAGATGCAGAGGGTGGCGCTGGCAGGTATCCTTGCGATGAAACCGGAAGTGATCGTGTTAGACGAGCCTACCTCACAGCTTGATCCGGCGGGAAGCGAGGAAGTTTTTGCGGCGGTCGATAAGCTCGCAAAATCAGGGATCACCATCATTATGGTGGAGCAGAAGCTGGAAAAACTGGCAGAATACTGTGATAAGATTTTGCTGCTGCATCAGGGAAAGCAGATTGCATTCGATACGCCGGAACAGATTTTTTCCAGAGCGGATCTGCAGAGCTATGGGGTGAATCCACCTGCCTATACAAGAATCTGTCAGGCTTTTGGCGTGAAGAAAGAGAATGGATGTTATCCGGCTTCGCTTAAGGATGCGTTGGCGTTAAAAGATTTGTTTCCGGGGGAGGAAGCGTTCTGCCCGGAAAAAATATTATTAGACAATAATAAAGATATGAAAAATAAGAACGGGCAGATGGAACATTCTGTAACTACAGATGAAAGCATGAAACAGACTATAAGTTGTAAGAAAAATGTTTTCGACATCGAACATCTGGAATTTCAATATCTCGAAAATGTTCCGGTTCTGCAGGACATAAACCTTACAATTGACCACAGACCAACTGCGATCATCGGTCAGAACGGCGCAGGAAAAACGACTCTTGTAAAGCTGTTAAAAGGTCTGTTAAAGCCGGTGGGCGGCAGCATCTACTACGGTGGATGCGACATGGCAGAAAAGACCGTTGCAATGTTGGCAGGGGAGATCGGTTACGTATTCCAGAATCCGGACGACCAGATTTTCAAATACCATGTGATCGATGAAGTCATGTTCGGACCGCAGAATATCGGAATGACAAAAGAGCAGGCAAAGGAAAAAGCTGTTGCAGCATTAAAGCTGGTCGGGCTGGAACAGCTTGCAGACGAAAATCCTTATGATCTGGAATTGTCAGAGCGGAAACTGGTTGCGATCGCTTCCGTTCTTGCGATGGATACAAAAGTGCTCATTCTGGATGAACCGACGATCGCACAGGACTGGAAGGGCAGAAAGATCATTCAGAAAATGATCCGGGATCTGAGCAGTCAGGGAAAAACGGTTATTGCGATTTTACACGATATGGATTTTGTGGCAGAGAGTTTCGAGCGTGTGATCGTTATGGCGCACGGAAAAGTGCTCGCAGATGGCACAAAAGAGGAAGTGTTTGCACAGAAGGATGTTTTGGAGCAGGCAAGGATTGACCAGCCGTATCTGACAAAACTGTGCCAGCAGCTTGGGTATAAGAACTTGTATTTTTCATTGAAAGATTAGGAAGAAGTGCAATTATAAGAAAAAGGATATTTGATACAATTAGTGTCATGGAGTAAAAAATATTTTGGATATTTTATAATTAAAAAGGAAAATCGGAGGTTTACATAATGAGAAATCTATTAGTAGTGGTAGATATGCAGAATGATTTTATCGATGGCTCACTCGGAACAAAAGAGGCAGTGGCTATCGTGGATAACGTAATCGCAGAGATTGCAAAGTATGATACCAAAGACATTTTTGCAACAAGGGATACACACCCGGAAAATTATTTAGAGACTCAGGAAGGAAAAAATCTTCCGGTTGTGCACTGCGTGAAGGGAACAGACGGCTGGCAGATCAATGAGAAAGTGAAAACTGCATTAAAAGACGCAGTAGTGATCGACAAGCCGACGTTCGGTTCAAAAATTCTTGCAGAAGAGATTACAAAAATCGCAGAGAAAGAAGATATCACCGTTACATTGGTCGGACTTTGTACCGACATCTGTGTTGTCTCCAATGCAATTTTAATTAAGGCATATCTGCCGGAGATCCCGGTCAAAGTCATTGCTTCCTGCTGCGCAGGTGTCACACCGGAAAGCCATGAAGCAGCACTGGCTACAATGAGAATGTGTCAGGTGCAGGTGGAGTAAATCCTTGGAGAGCCAAGGCAATAATCGCAATGTTATAGAAAATATATGCAATGTACACTGAAAAAGTTCAATGCTAAAATCCACTTAAAATCATGATTTGAAAATGTTAAACAATGTTTTTAGGAGGAATTACAATGAACGAAGCAACGAAATATAACCGTGCGAAAACATGGCAGATCGCATTGTTTGCATTAAATATGATGTCAACAAATATGTATCTGTTTTTAATGATGTATGTATCTTACTATGCAAATGGAATTTTAGGAATGTCTGTAGTATTTGTATCTACACTGGCAACTTCTATGCGAATTTTTGATGGATTTACAGATCCGATCATTGGATGGCTGATCGATCATTCCAATGGACGTTTTGGAAAATTCCGCCCGTTCCTTGTTGTCGGCAATGCGCTTCTTGCATTAAGCATGATCTTATTATATAAGACTACACATTTAGTTCCGGAAACACTCCGGATCCCATATTTTATTGTTGTGTATGCACTTTACATTATTGGTTATACCGTTCAGGGAACAGTCACAACTTCTGCACAGACTTTACTTACAAACGATCCAAAACAGAGACCGATTTACGGTTTCTTTACAGGCTTTTTTATGCTGTTCTTACAGACCGGAATTACAATGCTTGTTTCCAATTACCTTGTTCCGAAATATGGCGGAATGACACTTGAATTCTTCAGTGAGATCATTGTCTGGGTAATTGCAATTGCTTTTGTATTAATGATCTGCTCACTGATTGCCATTGCTCCAAAAGATAAACCGGAATACTACAACAGCATGGTAAAAAATAAAGAAGAAAAAGTCAGCTTCAAAACTTATTGGGAAGTATTAAAACACAACAGAGCACTTCAGATGTTAGTTATTTCCGAGTCTACAGATAAACTCGCAACAAGTATTGCAGGAAATTCTATCGTAGGTGTTATGCTTTATGGAATTATTATTGGTGACTATGCAGTAATGGGAAGATTGTCTGCTATCACAATGATTCCAAACATTATTTTACTTGTAATAGGTATTATGGGAGCAAGACATTCCGGACAGAAAAAGACGTATGTAGCGACTGTATATGGATGTATTGCTGTTCAGCTCGCAATTACACTGCTTCTGATTTTTGGTGATCCAACCAAGATTGATCTGAAGTCCTTTGGATTTATGAATATTGCATTTGTAGTTCTTATTATTGCATTGAATGGAATTCGTAATATCGGAAGTAATATGATGATTCCAATGATGGCAGACTGCACCGATTATGAAGTGTATAGAAGTGGACATTATGTGCCGGGACTAATTGCAACCGTATACTCCTTTATTGATAAACTTATTTCATCATTTGCAACTACAGTTGTTGGAGCATTTGTAGCTGTCATAGGATATAAAAATTCAGTGCCACAGGTGGGAGATGCAAGCACACCTGAAATTCTGATGATCACAATTTTATTATTCTGTGGCATGCCGATTTTGGGATGGATTGCTTCTATTATTGCAATGAAGTTCTATCCATTGACTGGTGAAAAAATGAAGGAGATTGAGGACAGCATTGCTGAAACACAGCAGAAAAATGCTGTAAAAGCATAATTGTGAGAGACGAAAATAAAAATATAATCCCATTGTGGGGACCATATTCGAAAAAGTATATGGGTATTTCAAGAATTATGAAGGAGAGTGCTGTTCCAGGAGCAAGATTTGATTTGGTGATCCATCCGACCTATGCGAACAGCAATGTACCGGCTCCAAACGTTACAATCCCATCTGAGTATCATCCGTGGGATTGTGATAGTAATGGAAAATATTATAGATACCGCTATGAGCTTCTTTGGAAAGATCAGTTATATGCAGACGTAGATTTCTTTGAGATTGAGGAGAAAACCTGGGGAATCCGGGTTTCCTTCCATAATAATACGGATAAAAACCAGAATTGCCTTATCAATTATTTTGCCGCAGAGGAATATCCGAAAAGCAGAGTATACACGAAAAAAGTACCGGAAAAAAGTGATGCGTGGAATGCTGTCGATTATGAAAATTTGGAGTTTGGAAAAGCAGTTCCATGGGAACACCTGAATCTGGATGCCATGAAAAAGGGAGAGATCCCGGTCGATGGATTTACGGATGACAATGGATTGGGAATGTCCTACTATGCACTCTTTATGCGTTATCTTGGATTGAAAGCGTTTGGCGGCAATCAGGGCGACAAAGTTTCTTATCAGGTAAAATTAAAGGAATCGTATCAGGACGCAGTGTTAGCGATAAGATATTGTACATTGCAGGATGAGGGAGATGTAATTTTTCAAAGCAATGTTGGAACAATCCATTTTGCGGCAACAAAAGAGAGTGGAATCTGCTATGTTCCAATCGGAAAAATTTCAGATAAAGAGTTCATCTTTAAAATGGAAGCTTTCAGCGAACAGAGTAATGGAATAATGCTTGATTTTTTATGTGTTTGTGAAAAATCAGACAAAAAGGAAGTCGGAATAACAGAAGAGGCTCGTAATGTAATCCCAAAAGTTGAGTACGAGAATGATCATATAAAATATCAGTACAACTATAAGGAAAATCCAATATATCTTAGCATTTTAAGCAAGCGTGTCAGAAGCAGAAAATTGTATTCGGGCTGTATTGAGGATGCATTAGTATCACGCCTTGCAAATTCAGATGCTACTTATGATAATCTGACGAGAAGTTTTTCGGGTGCATTTCAGGATAAACATTCGGATGAAGGCTTTTATCATATTAATGTTGCAGAAGCGTTATTTGTTCCAGGAAAAAGTGTCAGAACGGAATATGCATACATCAGTACAAAAGAACGTAATTATTCAAAAGCTGAATTAGAAATTTTCTGGAAACAATGCAGAAGCATTGTAAAAAAAGAAAATTGTGCCAATGAAGAGGGAAATCCATTTGAATTTACAGGACGGATGATGAAATCTGCATTATATAGTAATATTGTGTATCCAATCAGGCGGCATGGTGAATACATTGCGCATTATACACCGGGAAAAAGATGGGACAGTCTGTATACGTGGGATTCCGGATTTATTGGACTTGGAATGTTAGATTATTCCTCAAAACTTGCAGAATATGTAATGGACACTTACTTATCCGAACCAGATAATACAGATTTCGCATTTGTGGCACATGGTTCACTTGTCCCAACACAGTTTTATTTGTATTACGAGATATTAAATCGGGCGGATGCAAAAGAACGGGAAAATTTGAAGAAATACTATCCGATGTTTTTACGTTACTATCGTTATATGGCTGGCAGGACGGAAGGATCCACAATGTCAAGACTTGGAAATGGTCTTCTGACGGTATATGACTATTTTTACAATGCAAGTGGAATGGACGATTATCCGCCGCAGGTGGAGTTACATCGAAAGAATATGGAACAGGTAGTATCACCGGTCTGCAGTAATGTACATTTTATCCGTATTGCAAAATTTATGAAACAGATTTCAATGGCATTTGGATATGAGGAGAATCTGCCGGAATTTGAGCGGGATATGGAACGTGTAAAGAACGCATTGCTGGCATATGCATGGGATGAAGAGAGCGGATATTTTGGCTATGCTGTGCAGGGGCAGGAGGGAGTCCATATTTTGCGGACTGAGGCAGGAGAAAATTATAACAAGGGAGTAGATGGTGTTACGCCGTTGATCGCAGGAATTTGCTCAAAAGAGCAGGAAAAACAGTTGTTAAAGCACCTGAAATCTCCAGAGGAACTGTGGTCCCCGGTTGGAATTTCTACGGTTGATATGTCTGCCAGCTATTATTACGATAACGGCTATTGGAACGGAAGTGTCTGGTGTCCGTATCAGTATTTCTTATGGAAAGCAATGCTTGATATAGGAAAGGGACAATTTGCATTTGATATTGCACACAGAGGACTGAATTCCTGGAAGCAGGAGATTGAATTCAGTTATAATACATTTGAAATGATACAGATTGAAACGGAACGTGGCGGCTGGTTTCACCAGTTTAGCGGACTTTCTACTCCAATTTCTATATGGTATAATGCGTACTACAAGAGAGGAACTTTAACAACCGGATATGATACCTGGATTGAAAAGAAAGAAATTTCTGAGGATGCGGATCATGCAGAAATTGTATACAGTACCACAGGAACACATACAGGCGTGCTTCTGATTGTCATGAATTCGCTATATCACTATGATGTTGAAATAGATGATAAAAAGGCAGAATTTATAGAACGCGAAAAAGGTGTCATTGAGATTACGTTAAACAGAAAAGAAGGCGTTATAATAATATACAGAGATGAAAAATAATGAACTATATGATGAATACTTAGGGTATCAATCTATGACCAGTTCCAGCATGGAAGTGCATCGTTTTTGTACCACAGCGATACAAAATGCAGGAGTGGAACTGCATGATTTTTTTGAAATCTACTGTGCATTAGACGGAAACATAACATTTACAGTCGATGGCAAAAAAATTGAATTAGAGAAAGAAGATATTGTGCTGCTTCCTCCTATGACAGAACATCAGGAAATGATTTCAGAGAGGGAAGCAGACAGAGTGATCCTTTGGCTGAATCCATGGTATCTGAACCGCATTTCAAGCAGGAAAACTAATCTGAACCAGTGTTTTGTTTCGGCAGAGAAGAAAGGATATCTGCTCCGGGAAGATCCGGCAATGCGGAAAAAAATCATAAATATGCTTTTGGAATTACGCTATGAAATGCATGAGAAAGAATTTGGCCATGACATTATGTGTGATTCGCTGGTAGAACATCTGCTTATCTTACTGGAGAGACATTTAAATCTGAATACAATGGCAGGAAATGCGAATATCCAGCAGGTGATCCGGTATATCAATTTACATTATACAGAGAATCTGACACTGGATTTTTTGTGTAACCGTTTTTATATCAGCAAGTTTTATTTGTCCAGAAGTTTTGAAAATGCAACAGGAAAGAGCATATATCAGTATGTTCTGGAAAAACGGATGATCATGGCAAGACAATTATTGATCAGTGGGGAAAAACCAACGGATATTTTTTCATTATGTGGTTTTGGACAGTACAGTAACTTTTACCGTGCTTTTAAAAAATATTATCATATGTCGCCAATGACATTTTTAAAGAAAATGAATTATGAAGAAAAGAATGAATGAGTCTGAGAAAGAGGAATAAATGAGAGAAATTTTTAACTTAAACGAAAAATGGGCATTTAGCAAGGAAGCGATAAAGCCTCCGGTTGCTATGCCACAAAATTGGTATTGGGTGAATCTGCCTCATACCTGGAATGCGATTGACGGACAGGATGGTGGAAACGATTACTACCGTGGAACCTGTTTTTATGCGAAAGAAGTCCAGAAAGAGGAACTTCCGGAGGGAGAACAGTATTATCTGGAATTTCTGGGAGTGAATGCATCTGCTGATGTTTATGTGAATGGAAATCACCTTGATCATCACGATGGTGGATACTCAACCTGGCGGGTGAATATGACGGACGCACTTACAGATGGAAAGAATCTGATCGTGGTTGCCGTGGACAATAGTGCAAATGACAGGGTATACCCACAGAAAGCGGATTTTACTTTTTATGGTGGAATGTACAGGGATGTAAATATCATTGCTGTAAATAAGTCTCATTTTGATCTGGACTATTATGGTGGAAATGGATTGAAAGTGACACCAGAGGTAGCAGACAAAAATGCAAAAATTGCCGTGGAAGTATTTTTAAGCGGGGAAAAAGCAGGTCAGCAGCTGGTATATCAGATTACAGATGCTGAAGGTGTTCTTGCAGCAGAAACCAAAACAGGGATTTCGGATAAACAGGTCAATCTGGAAATAACAGATGTACATCTTTGGAATGGACGCAAAGATCCATATTTGTATACAGCGACTGTATGTTTAATGGAAGACGGCGTATGCATAGACAGTGTCAGTACACGATTTGGATGCCGTACCTTCACAATTGATCCTGATAAGGGATTTTTCTTAAATGGGAATAGCTATCCACTGCGTGGTGTGTCCAGACATCAGGACCGGGCAGGAAATGGAAATGCGCTTCTTCCGGAACATCACAGAGAAGATATTGATTTAATCTGTGAAATGGGCGCTACAACGATCCGTCTGGCACACTATCAGCATGCACAATATTTCTATGATCTGTGTGATGAAAAGGGGCTTGTATTATGGGCAGAAATTCCGTATATTTCCCAGCACATGAAAAACGGACGTGAAAATACGATCAGTCAGATGAAGGAGCTGATTGTTCAGAATTACAACCATCCAAGTATTGTCGTATGGGGATTATCCAATGAAATTACGATGTCAGGTGAAGCAGACGAAGACCTTATGGAAAACCATCACATATTAAATGACCTTGCACATGAGATGGATCCTACAAGGCTGACAACTATGGCGGTAGTTTCGATGTGTGACATGCATAATCCGTATATTCAGATCCCGGATGTAGTTTCTTATAATCATTATTTTGGATGGTATGGTGGAGACACTTCTATGAATGGTCCGTGGATGGATGAATTCCACAAAGAGTTTCCAAAGATCCCGATCGGCATGAGTGAATATGGATGTGAAGCACTGAATTGGCATACCTCAGATCCGAAGCAGGGAGATTATACAGAGGAATATCAGGCACATTATCATGAGGAATTGATCAAACAATTGTATACAAGACCATATATCTGGGCAACGCACGTATGGAATATGTTTGATTTCGCAGCAGATGCCAGAAACGAAGGCGGTGAAAATGGCATGAACCATAAAGGGCTGGTGACATTTGACCGCAAATATAAGAAAGATGCCTTTTATGCATATAAAGCATGGCTGTCGGACGAACCATTCGTTCATATTTGTGGAAAACGTTACGTTGACCGTGTGGAGAATGTGACAAAAGTCACCGTATATTCGAACCAGAAGACAGTGGAACTTTTTGCAAATGGGGAGAGTCTTGGCAAAAAAGAAGCTTCTGATCATTTCTTTTACTTTGAAGTACCGAATCATGGTGAGACAAAGCTTCTAGCAGTGGCAGGCGAATGCCGGGATGAAAGCTTTATCAAAAAAGTTGAGAAGTTTAATGAAGCGTACCGTCTGAAAGAAAAAGGTGCTGTTTTAAATTGGTTTGATATCACGGCACCGGATGGTTTCTTCTCGTTAAATGATACGGTGGGCGATATTATGTCGAATGAGGATGGAAATAAAGTCATGCAGGAATTGTTTCAGAGCTTTGGACAGGCAAAGGCACAAGGCGGTGGAATGAACAGTGGCATGATGAAGATGCTGAGTGGATTCACAGTACTCCGAATGATCAATATGATGGGACTTACCAGTCAGATGACAAGCCAGCCCGGAGAAGCAGAGAAAACAAACGAAGTGAGTAAAGAACAATTGCTTGCAATAAATGACAGACTGAATCAGATCAGGAAATAAAATTTCTATTATAATGATAATGGATGGAAAGTAAATAAGCACAAATTTTGTCAGAAATGAATCAATCCCTGACGGACTGTATTATGAGCATATCAGAAACAGTCCGCCGGGGATTTTTTATTATATTGGGTTTTCACTTTTGGAGTTCAAAGAAATATAAGCAAATATAAAATTTACTTCTATTTCTTTGAAACACATGCATATATATGCTATATTGGGCTTGAAAGAAGGTGTGTCATGGAAAATAGAAATGCATTGGAAAGTAAATATCAAAGGATTCTAAATGAATTAGGAGAACAAGCGACTTTTTATATTGAAGATATACAGAGGATTTTTCCAGATATGAAAAAATCTACGCTTTATTGGAATATGTCAAAACTTGTAGATGGGGGATATTTGAAGCGTGTTAGAAATGGAGTCTATTCATTTAATGAATGGAAAGGAAAAAAGAACGTTTCATTATCACAAACAGCCGAAAAAATACGAGATATATTGGACGAAACAGGATTTGATTATTATATATCCGGGTTGGATATTTTACAGAAATACATGTTACACATACCAGAACAGTATCCCATTGTGATATGTATTCAGAAAGAAAGTAAAAATGAGTTGACAGACATTTTGACGAATCATTTTTATGAAGTTGTAGAGCCACGCAGATTAAAAGAAAAATATGAGGCAATTCAATATAATGGTAAGAATAATGATATTATAATTATATATTTAACGGAAAATTTTGAAGATAGTGAGGATGGACTTGCAACCATAGAAAAGGCGTTCGTAGATTTATATTATGCAGTAACAAGAAATGGATATCCACTTGCATTACAGGAATTGGTGCGTATATATGAGAATTTAGTTCGGTTAGGTAATATTGACAGGAAAAGAATGATAGCAGTAGCTGCAAAAAGAGGAACACAGTGTGATTTACGTTTTATTGCAGAGGCAAAATTTGTTACAGGTTCAGCAAGAAAATTTGTAGAAATACTTGAGAGGGATGAATAGAAGTGAATGTATGGACTGATAAAATATTTAAACAAATAAACATAATAGAAGGAACAAAAAAACACAATGGAAACAAAACACGATTTTACACAGGGAAATATTTTAAAGAAACTGGTTCTTTTTATGGTACCGATATTTGGCGCACTGGTTTTACAGGCAATGTATGGAGCAGTCGATCTGATAATCGTGGGCTGGTTTGGAACTACCGCAGGAATCTCCGCTGTATCGACAGGAAGTAATCTGGTCAATCTGGTGGTGTTTACCGTGACCGGGCTGTCGCTGGGGATCACGGTGCTGATCAGCCGTTACATAGGGGAGAAAAAGCAGGAACGCATCGGAAAAGTGATCGGAGGCGTTATCTGGTTTTTTGCGATACTGGCAGTGATTCTTACAATCGCTTTGCTTCTGGCAGCGCCTGTTCTTGCAAAATTAATGCAGGCACCGGAGGCGGTTCTTACCAGCTTCCTGTTCAGTTATATGGGATATTTCAATGGAAAAGGAAAAACGCTCTTTGTCATGGCACAGGGACTGGCGCAGACGTTTCTGGTCCGAATCCCGATGTCATATTTTATGAGTATCCAGCCGGATGCATCCCTCACGAAGATTGGTCTGGCGGCACCGACAGCGACCGTGTTTGGAATTATTTTGTGCAGTATTTATTTTGTGGTACTCGGGAGAAAGGAAAAAATATGAATCTGACAAGTTTTTTAAATAAAGTCGATCAGACAATAGAGAAGTATGGCAGAGAAGAACTTTTGCAGGTAATACATGAGATTGCAAGAACATTGCCGGAAAGTAAACGGACAGATTTCCTGAATCAGATAAATCTGAATGCAGGGAATATTAATCGAACAGAAAAAACAGTCATTGAACTAAAAAAGGAACATGAAAAATGCAGTCATTATCTGGCGGAAATTGAAAAAGGAGAAGTCTATCTAAGGGAAGTGTATAATGACGAGTATGATGACTGGTACAATAGTTCCGTAGAGGAAATATTATACGAAGATCCTGATGGAATAGGTGATATGATTCAAGCAGTATGTAAATTGATTCACAGCTGCGTGGATGCAGGAGAATATAAGGAGGCATTCAGGACAGGAAGAAGATTGTTCATGCAGAAAATTCTGACGGATGATGAATATATGACAGGCCCTTTGGAGGTGGAAGATTTTATTTGTTGCAATGAGTTGGATATCGATCTGAAAAAAATTGCGCTAGATACATTGTATGCATGTTATCAGGTGAAGAAAGAAGCAGAACGTGCAGATATTATGTATGAAATATGGTCAAATTCAGGAATACATGATTTAAAACTGGAAGATGTCATGCAGCATGGAGATGGTGGACTGCAGGGATTTGATCAGTTCCTTCCAGAGTGGATCGCATATCTTGGAAAGAAGAATAGTGCGTTAGCAGAGAGGTTATTTCTCGAAGCCGTTAGTTTGACAGGTGATATAGCGGTGAAATTTGAAAATGCAAAAAAATATGTGAAATTGCATCCTGGAATGTATAAAGAAATTTTAAATGATTCCACTATAAGTGCGAAAAATGCCGTGATCATAGGAGAAGATGGGATGAAACGGATTGCCAGAAATCTATGTGTGCGAAGCGATGTAGCTTTACAGACAGCAGAATTTGCACTTGTTGAAGGTAAAGATGCAGAATTTATGGAATGGTGCTATGTAGAAGCTTTTGCGTCAAGAACAAATGCAGTAAACTATTTGCGTGCATTTTTTAATAGCACAGATAAAGAAAAATGCAATAAAAAATTAGAATTAATAGTAGGACAATATAATTGCAGAAAAAATTCTGCTTGGAATAATGGAAATGCTGGGTTGCCAGAATTAGCAGAAAATATACCGGAAAAAAATATGCTGTATGTGATACAGTTTCTGGATGGTCAATTTATGGAAGTGCTGAGAAAGGGAGTCGGTGAGAAAAGTTCACTTGGATGGACTGGAACATTTATGAAAGAAGGTCTGGCACTTTTTCTGCTCTATTTGCATGATGGAAAAGAATTACAGCAGGGAAGCCGGAGTATGTTGGAACTTACAAAGCACGCATTTGAATTTCGTTTGGAAGAGTATAAAAAGGGGCAGAATATAAAAGTAGAAAAAACGGAAAACGAATATTTTTACAAGTTATTTTTGAATTGGAAAGATACGACCAAAATAGAAAACTCTGACAGGAAAAAAATACTGGATCATATAGACAATCTCATGAAGAAACGTGTCGAGGCAATTATGGGAGCAAACAGACGGAACTATTATGGAGAGTGTGCTGCGTACATTGCTGCAATCGGTGAAGTCAAAGAAAAACTTGGTGAGAAAAATGCAAAGCAGATTTATATGTCACATTATGCGGATATGTATACAAGGAGAAGTGCCTTTAAATCAGAATTGAAAAGTTATGGCTGGATAAAACGATAGAAAATTGTGCACCGGAGAAATAACATATGAGAAAGTACAGAGTTGCGTAGAACATTGCGTTCTACCTTAAGTAGAGTGACATTTTTCCATTGTCATGTTTAAATAAGCCTTGAACATTCTCAAAGATAAAAACTTTAGGCTGACATTCTTTTACTATTCGAGCAAATTCTCGAAACAATGTACCACGAGTATCTTCAAAACCACGCTGTTCACCTACAATAGAAAACGCTTGACATGGAGCA
>OFME01001333.1_pt1 | contig 14204 bp, 10 predicted proteins | sample 1541381 | NCBI WGS metagenome assembly OFME01 (sample SAMN04209243, study PRJEB22552) | human gut metagenome | biome: gut; material: feces | host: Homo sapiens | place: USA: Oklahoma
GCATCTGCTGCTGTGTATCTGCTACAGAGACAGGTAAAGAGATGCAGTTCTTCGGAGCTCGTGCAAACCTTGCTAAGTGTCTGTTATACGCTATCAACGGTGGTATTGATGAAAAGAACAAAGTTCAGGTTGGACCTGCTTACAGACCAATCACATCTGAGTACCTTGACTTCGATGAAGTAATGGAAAAATACGATGCTATGATGGAATGGTTAAGCAAACTGTATGTTGATACACTTAACATGATCCACTATATGCATGACAAATACTACTATGAAGCAGCTCAGATGTCACTGATCGACACAGATGTTAAGCGTTCATTCGCAACAGGTATCGCTGGATTCTCTCACGTGGTAGATTCACTTTGCGCTATCAAATACGCTAAGGTTAAAGCTATTCGTGACGAAGACGGAATCACAACAGATTTCGAAATCGAAGGAGACTTCCCAAGATACGGTAACGATGATGATCGTGCAGATGACATGGCTATCTGGCTTCTGAAAACATTCATGCACAAACTGAACAAGTGCCACACATACAGAAATTCTGTACCTACAACATCAATCCTTACAATTACTTCTAACGTAGTATATGGTAAGGCTACAGGATCTCTTCCAGATGGAAGAAAAGCAGGAGAACCACTTTCACCAGGTGCTAACCCATCTTACGGTGCAGAAAAGAGCGGACTTCTTGCATCTCTTAACTCTGTTGCTAAGCTGCCATACGAGCTGGCTTTGGATGGTATTTCTAATACTCAGACAATCAGCCCAAGTGCACTTGGACACACAGATGACGAGCGTAAAGAAAATCTTGCACGTGTAATGGACGGATACTTCGATCAGGGAGCACATCACCTGAACGTTAACGTATTTGGTACAGACAAACTGGTTGACGCTATGGAACACCCAGAGAAACCAGAATACGCTAACTTCACAATCCGTGTATCTGGATACGCAGTTAAGTTCATCGACCTGACTCGCGAACAGCAGTTAGACGTTATCGCAAGAACTTGCCACGATCATATGTAAAAGCTATGAGCCATGCATCAGATGAGACAGATGTTATAATCAAGCTTGCTTGAATTATGATATCTGGATCAGATGATATACGGCGACAGCCGTCAGCGAGATGAAGCAAAGCGGAATCGAGCTGCGCATGGCGGAGTACATGGCGAATTACATGTAATAAATAAGAAAAGGAGCAAAACTATGACCAAAGGATATATTCATTCTCTGGAAAGTTTCGGCTCCGTTGACGGTCCAGGTGTCCGGTATCTGATATTTACGACCGGCTGTGCAATGCGCTGCCAGTTCTGTCATAACCCGGACACATGGAACATGAATTCAGGGACTCTCTACACAGCAGATGAACTGATTGATAAAGCCTGGAAATACCGCACTTACTGGGGAAGTAAGGGCGGTATTACCGTCAGTGGAGGCGAACCGCTTCTGCAGATCGATTTTCTGCTGGAGTTGTTCCAGAAAGCTAAAGAAAGAGGAATCAACACGACACTGGATACCTGCGGGAATCCATTTACAAGAGAAGAGCCATTCTTCAGTAAATTCCAGGAACTTATGAAGGTGACAGATCTTGTGATGCTAGATATCAAGCATATTGATGACGAACAGCATAAGATCCTTACCGGACAGACGAATAAGAATATTCTTGATATGGCAAGGTATCTTTCTGATACCGGAAAACCAGTCTGGATCCGTCACGTCCTGGTTCCGGAAAGAAGCGATAAAGACGAGTATCTGCACAGACTTCATGACTTTATAGAAACACTTGATAACGTAGAGAAAGTTGAGGTTCTTCCATATCATACACTTGGTGTATATAAATGGAAAGAACTGGGAATCCCGTATCAGCTGGAAGGCATTGATCCGCCATCGAAAGAGCGTGTGGAAAATGCGAACCGGATTCTTGAAACAGCGAAATATCATGCATAGAATCTGCCGCTGGCAGTTGTATACTTTGGTATCTACAGGACCTGCCACTGGCAGCTCTTTACGAATGCATGGCAATAAAAATTACGGAGCACATAGAAATATGTGTTCCGTAATTTTTTTGTTATACCAAAGTATGCAAGAAAAGTTGCCAGTGGCAAGTTCTCTGTATCATGCAATTGTAAAAAGCTTCCGGTTATCAAAGAGATTGCAAGAATGTATCGAGTGGATAGAAATCAACAAAGTGTACAAGAAATATGATAAAAAGTCTTTTTTAGTATGTAAAATGTAGCAATTTGTCAATTTAGCCAATTAAAGTCTTGAAACATGCATAAAAATACGATAATATTATTTTTATAGATTTTTACCGAAGGAAGGAAGAAGAACTATGAATCTTAAAATTGGTGTGATTAAGGGAGACGGAATTGGCCCGGAGATTGTAACGGAGGCAATGAAAGTTCTGAATAAAGTTGCAGAAGTATATGGACATACCTGTGATTATACACAGTTACTCATGGGGGGAGCATCCATTGAAGTTCACGGAGTACCGCTTACAGATGAGACGATCGCCGAGGCAAAAGCATGTGATGCAGTTCTGATGGGTTCCATCGGAGGAGATGCAAAGACATCTCCATGGTACAAGTTAGAGCCATCCAAGAGACCGGAAGCAGGACTTTTAAAGATCAGAAAAGCGCTGAATCTTTTCGCAAACTTAAGACCTGCAGTGCTTTATGATGAACTGAAAGGTGCATGCCCGCTGAAAGAAGAGATTACAGAAGGCGGATTTGACATGATGATCATGAGAGAGCTGACCGGCGGTCTGTACTTTGGAGAGAGAAAGACAGAAGAAGTAAATGGTGTAATGACAGCACAGGATTCTCTTACATATAATGAAGAAGAGATTAGACGAATTGCAAAACGCGGATTTGATATTGCAATGAAACGCCGTAAGAAAGTCACAAGTGTAGATAAAGCGAATGTACTGGATTCTTCCAGATTATGGAGAAAAGTAGTAGAAGAAGTTTCAAAGGATTATCCGGAAGTAACAGTTGAAAATATGTTGGTAGACAACTGTGCAATGCAGCTTGTAAAAGATCCGAAACAGTTTGACGTTATCCTTACAGAGAACATGTTCGGAGACATTCTTTCAGATGAAGCAAGTATGGTGACAGGATCGATCGGAATGCTTGCAAGTGCCAGCTTAAATGAGACAAAATTCGGCTTGTATGAACCAAGTGGTGGATCTGCACCGGATATTGCAGGAAAAGGAATCGCGAATCCGATCGCAACCATCCTTTCAGCAGCAATGATGCTCCGTTTCAGCTTTGATCTGGACAAAGAAGCAGATTCGATCGAAGCAGCTGTTTCAAAAGTATTAAAAGACGGATATCGTACGATTGATATTATGTCGGACGGAAAGACTCAGATTGGTACAGAAGAGATGGGAAGTCTGATCGCAGCAAACATTCAGTAATTGTCTGCTGCATAGAATTACGGATTTACAGAGTTATATAGAAGAAATTGAATAGAAAGACAACAGGAGGATAAAAAAGAATGAGAAGTGATACAGTAACAAAAGGAAAACAGCAGGCGCCTCACCGCTCGCTGTTCAATGCACTCGGACTTACCGAGGAAGAGATGAACAGACCACTGGTCGGTATCGTATGTTCATACAATGAGATCGTACCTGGACATATGAATCTGGATAAGATCGCAAATGCAGTAAAACAGGGAGTTGCCATGGCAGGCGGTACACCGATCATGTTCCCTGCAATAGCAGTCTGTGACGGAATCGCAATGGGACATATCGGAATGAAGTATTCTCTGGTAACCAGAGACCTGATCGCAGATTCTACAGAGGCAATGGCAATGGCACATCAGTTTGATGCGCTTGTTATGATCCCGAATTGTGATAAGAACGTACCGGGACTTCTGATGGCTGCGGCAAGAATCAATGTTCCAACTGTATTCGTCAGCGGAGGACCGATGCTTGCAGGACATGTAAAAGGACAGAAGAGAAGTCTTTCCAGCATGTTCGAGGCAGTAGGAGCAAACGTTGCAGGAACGATGTCAGATGCAGATCTGTGCGAATTCGAGAACAAAGTATGTCCGACATGCGGATCATGTTCCGGAATGTACACAGCGAACAGTATGAACTGTCTGACAGAAGTACTTGGTATGGGACTTCGTGGAAATGGAACAATTCCGGCAGTTTATTCAGAAAGAATCCGTCTTGCAAAGCATGCAGGTATGAAGGTTATGGAACTTCTTGAGAAGAATATCCGTCCAAGAGATATCATGACAAAAGAAGCAATCCTGAATGCACTTACGGTTGACATGGCACTTGGATGCTCTACCAACAGTATGCTTCACCTCCCTGCAATCGCACACGAAGTAGGAATGGATTTCGAGATTGATTTTGCAAATGGAATCAGCGAAAAGACACCGAACCTCTGCCACCTTGCACCGGCAGGCCCGACATACATGGAAGATCTGAACGAAGCCGGCGGTGTATATGCAGTTATGGCAGAGCTGAATAAGAAAGGCCTTCTGCATACAGAATGTATGACAGTTACAGGAAAGACCGTTGGAGAGAATATCGAAGGTGTGGTCAACAAAGATCCGGAAGTAATTCGTCCAATTGATAATCCATACACACCAACAGGCGGGCTTGCAGTATTAAAAGGAAATCTTGCGCCGGACGGAAGCGTTGTAAAACGTTCCGCTGTTGTAGACGAGATGCTGGTACACGAAGGACCTGCAAGAGTATTTGACTGTGAAGAAGATGCAATTGCAGCGATCAAAGGTGGTAAGATCGTTGCCGGTGACGTTGTCGTTATCCGTTACGAAGGACCAAAGGGAGGCCCTGGAATGCGTGAGATGTTAAATCCTACATCTGCAATCGCAGGTATGGGACTTGGCTCAAGTGTAGCGCTGATCACAGACGGACGTTTCAGTGGTGCATCCAGAGGGGCATCTATCGGACACGTATCTCCGGAAGCAGCTGTTGGTGGACCGATCGCACTGGTAGAAGAAGGAGACCTGATCCAGATCGATATTCCGAACCTTTCTATTCATCTGGATGTATCCGATGAAGAACTTGCGAAGAGAAAAGCAAACTGGACTCCGAGAGAACCAAAAGTTACAACCGGATATCTTGCAAGATATGCGGCAATGGTTACTTCTGGAAACAGAGGAGCAATTCTCGAAGTTCCAAAAGCAAAATAAATCATGACAGGGGAATGAATGGTATGCAGTTAACAGGATCACAGATCGTAATTGAGTGTTTGAAAGAGCAGGGCGTCGATACCGTATTCGGTTATCCGGGCGGAGCGATTTTGAACGTATATGATGAATTATATAAGCATAAAGATGAGATTACACATATCCTTACGTCACATGAGCAGGGTGCTGCTCATGCGGCAGACGGATATGCAAGAGCGACAGGAAAAGTCGGTGTATGTCTTGCAACCAGCGGACCGGGTGCAACAAACCTTGTAACCGGAATTGCAACCGCATACATGGATTCGATTCCGGTCGTTGCAATTACCTGTAATGTAGGAGTATCACTTCTGGGAAAAGACAGTTTCCAGGAGATCGATATTGCAGGTGTTACAATGCCAATCACCAAGCATAATTATATTGTAAAAGATGTCAATAATCTGGCGGATACGATACGTAAGGCATTCGTGATAGCCAAAGAAGGAAGACCGGGACCGGTCCTGATCGATATCCCGAAAGATGTAACTGCGAACAAAGCAGAATTTACAGCACAGGAACCAAAGGTTGTAAAACCATCCGAAGATATCTGTGAAAAAGATCTGGAAAGTGCAGTACGTATGATCCGGGAGTCAGAGAAACCATACATATTTGTCGGTGGCGGAGCGGTATTATCAGAAGCCAGCAAAGAATTATATGAATTCGTAAAGAAGGTAGATGCTCCGGTTACCGATTCCCTGATGGGAAAAGGAGCATTCCCGGGAACAGATCCGTTATATACCGGAATGCTCGGAATGCATGGAACAAAGGCATCCAACTACGGAGTCAGTGAATGTGATCTTCTGATCGTCGCAGGAGCAAGATTCAGTGACCGTGTAACAGGAAATGCAAAGAAATTTGCCCAGAATGCAAAAATCTTACAGTTTGATGTAGATGCTGCAGAGATGAATAAAAATATTCTGATCACAGAAGGTGTGGTCGGTGATCTGAAAGTCGTTCTTCAGAAGATGAATGAGCGTCTGGAACAGCAGGATCACAAGGCATGGGTAGAACAGATCATGTCTTACAAAGAGAAATATCCGATGACCTATCATCCGGATGTGCTCAGCGGACCGTTTGTTGTAGAAGAGATCTACCGTCAGACAAATGGTGAAGCAATCATTTCGACAGAAGTCGGACAGCACCAGATGTGGGCAGCACAGTATTATAAATATACAGAGCCAAGAACACTCCTTACCTCAGGAGGACTTGGAACCATGGGATATGGTCTTGGAGCTTCACTTGGAGCCAAGGTCGGAAGACCGGAAAAGACCGTTGTCAATATCGCAGGTGACGGATGTTTCCGTATGAATATGAATGAGATCGCTACCGCGGCACGCCATAATATTCCGGTGATCCAGGTAGTGATTAACAACCATGTACTTGGTATGGTCCGCCAGTGGCAGAACCTGTTCTACGGACAGCGTTACTCGGCTACTGTACTCAATGATGCCGTAGATTTTGTAAAACTTGCAGAAGCTATGGGAGCAGAAGGAGTACGTGTGGCAACCCAGGAAGAATTCAAAGAAGCATTTGCGAACGCGTTAAAGAGCGGACATCCGGTGGTGATCGACTGCCAGATTGACAGTGATGACAAGGTATGGCCGATGGTTGCCCCTGGCGCCCCGATCAATGAAGCTTTTGATGAAAAAGACCTGGAAGCAAAAAATGCAGAATAGTAAAAGAAAAAAGTAAAGGAAAGTGGAGGAACAACAATGAGCAGAGTGTACAATTTTTCAGCAGGCCCGGCCGTATTGCCGGAAGAAGTATTAAAAGAAGCAGCAGCAGAGATGTTAGACTATCAGGGCTGTGGAATGTCGGTTATGGAAATGAGTCACCGTTCATCGGTGTTCCAGGAGATTATTGAGACAGCAGAAGCCGATATCCGTGAACTGATGCATATCCCGGATAACTATAAAGTATTATTTTTACAGGGCGGAGCGTCTCAGCAATTTGCCATGATTCCTATGAATCTGATGAAGAATAAAGTGGCTGACTATATCGTAACCGGACAGTGGGCGAAAAAGGCAGCCAAAGAAGCAGAAAAATACGGAGAGGTCCATGTGATCGCATCTTCCGAAGATAAGACATTTTCTTATATTCCGGACTGCTCAGACCTCGATATCTCTGAAGATGCAGATTATGTATATATCTGCGAGAATAATACGATTTATGGTACGAAGTTCAAAGAGCTTCCGAATACCAAAGGAAAGACACTGGTGGCAGATGTATCATCCTGCTTCCTGTCTGAACCGGTAGATGTGTCAAAATACGGCGTTATCTACGGCGGTGTTCAGAAAAATGTCGGACCTGCAGGTGTTGTGATCGCAATTATCCGTGAGGATCTGATCACAGATGATGTATTAGAAGGTACACCGACTATGTTGAAGTATAAGACGCATGCAGATGCCAAGTCTTTATACAATACACCACCGGCATATGGAATCTATATCTGTGGTAAAGTGTTTAAATGGCTGAAAAAACAGGGCGGACTGGAAGCAATCAAAGAGCGCAATGAAAAGAAAGCAAAGATTCTCTATGATTATCTGGATGAAAGCAAACTGTTCAAGGGCACGGTTGTTCCAAAAGACCGTTCGCTTATGAATGTTCCGTTTGTAACAGGTGATAAGGATCTGGATGCAAAATTCGTGAAAGAGGCAAAAAAAGCCGGATTCGAGAACCTGAAAGGACACAGAAGTGTCGGCGGTATGCGTGCAAGTATCTACAATGCGATGCCGATCGAAGGGGTAGAGAAACTGGTAGAATTTATGAAAGCATTTGAAAAGGAGAATCTGTAATCATGTATAAGTATCATAATCTGAACCCAATTTCACAGGTAGGACTGGATGAATTCACAAAAGACTATGCACCTGTAAGCACACCAGAAACAGCAGATGCGATCCTGGTAAGAAGTGCGGCAATGCACGAGATGGAATTTGCACCGGATCTGAAAGCTATTGCAAGAGCCGGTGCGGGTGTGAACAATATTCCGCTTGAGAAATGTGCAGAACAGGGAATCGTTGTATTTAACACACCGGGAGCCAATGCGAATGGCGTAAAGGAACTGGTAATTGCCGGTATGCTTCTTGCTTCCAGAGATATCATCGGCGGTATCAACTGGGTACAGGAGAACGAAGAAGACGGGAACATTGCCAAAGATGCAGAAAAAGCCAAGAAAGCATTTGCCGGACAGGAGCTGGAAGGCAAAAAGCTTGGTGTGATCGGTCTTGGTGCAATTGGAGTTCTGGTTGCAAATGCGGCAACACATCTTGGTATGGATGTATATGGATATGATCCGTATGTATCCGTAGATTCTGCATGGAGACTGTCAAGAAGTATCCATCATACAACAAATGTAGATGAAATTTATGAAAACTGTGATTATATCACGGTGCATGTACCGGCACTTGACAGTACGAAAGGCATGATCGGAAAAGATGCACTGGGTCTTATGAAAGAAGGAGTGATCGTGCTGAACTTTGCAAGGGATGTACTGGTAGATTCCGAGGCAATGGTAGATGCACTTGTAGCTGGAAAAGTAAAACATTATGTCACAGACTTCCCGACACCGGAAATCGCAGGTGTCAAAGGCGCGATTGTAATTCCTCATCTCGGAGCTTCTACAGAAGAGTCCGAAGATAATTGTGCGAAGATGGCAGTCAAAGAAGTGATGGATTATCTGGAAAATGGTAATATCAAACATTCCGTGAACTATCCGGACTGTGATATGGGACTGAGAGGCGATAAGACGCGTATTCTGGTATTGCATCACAATGTGCCGAATATGATCGGTCAGATATCAGCGATCCTTGCCAAAGACAATATGAACATCGCAGACCTTACAAATAAGAGTAAGGGAAAATATGCATATACGATGATCGATGTAGATTCTGAGGTGCCGGATGGTGTTGTAGAGGAATTAAAACAGATTGGTGAAGTGTTACGTGTACGTGTCATATGTTAAACAAAACTTAATAAATTTGTAAGAATCCCTTAATTGCGAAATATGTCGAATTAGAGTATCCTAGGATTATGCAATGATATGAAATCTGGGGGGATACTAGGGATGGATAATACAGAAATTCGAAGAAGACGAAGGAATCGGAGAAGAGTAAGAAACATTCGGGTGGGTCTTACTCTTTTTACTATTTGTATAGTTGCGATTGCAATACCGGTAGTAAGAGGAATCCTGCGAAAACCGGCGCAGATAACCATACAGGTGGCGGATGTAGAGATTAAGCAGGGAGAACAGCTTCCGGCTTATTCGGCGGACATAAAGATCCGGGATAAAGATAGAAACAAATTAACAAAAGATTATACAGCAGAAGATTTCGCTAAAGATCTGAAAAAAGGAAAGAATATTACATTTTTAAGCAAAGCGGATGCGAATACAGAAGGAACGTATGTGATCATTGCGAAATTAAATTCCAATATTAAAAAAAATCTGGAAGGAGACTGGAAAAAGAAGGTACAGGTTACAATAAAGAACGGAACATGTAAGGTAAAGAATCCGACTGGTGTATGGGAAGGAAATAAATTTAAAAAATACGATGGAACATATATAACATCGGATTTTGTGGTATCAAAAGGAAATACATATTATTTTGATTCGGATGGAAAGAAAGTAACCGGCTGGCAGATGATAGAAGGTGCACTTTATTGCTTTGATAATAAAGGAATTATGCAGAGATCCGGCTGGGTGGCCAAAGATGATGGAAAGGCTTATCTGACAGATGAAGGAAAAGCACTGACCGGCTGGCAGACAATCAATGAAAAAGAATATTATTTTGATTCCAAAGGGATTGTAGCAACGGGAGAGGTAAAGATCGGACTTGAGAAATGCAAATTCAACGAAAAGGGTGAGCTGATTTCGAAAGAAAAAGTAGCAATAGATCCGAAAAAGCCAATGATCGCACTTACTTTTGATGACGGTCCGGGTCCAAGAACGTCAGAACTTCTGAATCAGTTGAAAAAGTATAATGCGCATGCGACATTTTTTATGCTTGGAAAAAATGTGAAATTATATCCTGATGCTGTAAAGCAGATGCTGAAAGACGGAAATGAACTGGGAAATCATTCATATGATCACCAGCAGCTGACAAAGATTGATGGTGCGGCAGTAAAAAAAGAAGTTGATGATACGAACCGGAATATAAAAAACATTTGTGGAAGTCCGGCAACGCTGCTCAGACCTCCGTATGGTGCAATCAATGATACGGTAAAGTCGAATGTGGGCATGCCAATGATTCTCTGGAATGTAGATACACTGGACTGGAAGACAAGGAACACGCAGAGCACGATTGACAGTGTAATGAAGAATCTGAAAGATGGGGATATTGTACTGATGCATGATATTCATAGTCAGACGATTGACGCAGCACTGGAACTTATCCCGAAACTTGAAGAAGAAGGTTATCAGCTTGTAACGGTTTCGGAAATGGCTGCGGCAAAAAAACAAGATCTGAAAGACGGAACGGCTTACAGTGATTTTACAAATTAAACAAAAGAACCTGCCAATGGCAGGTTCTTTTGTTATCACAGTATGCAAGAGAAGTCGCCGGTGGCAAGTTCTCTGTATTTTTACAAAGTACCGTTGTGTTTCTCAAGAAGACGGTGAATCTTCTCAGTTGGATCCATAACTTTTCCGATACTGATGTCATGATTCATAGAATCAATGATCAATGCAATGAATTTACTCATGTCTGCAATCAGGAAATAAGGTTTTTCCTTTGCTTCGGCAGGAAGATAAGTAAGATTGGTAGTAATCACACGGTCGATATATCCTTTTTCATAATATTCATCGAATTTCTCGAATCCGTCTGTAAAAAGTCCGAATGTAGTGCAGACAAATACGCGGTTTGCTCCACGGTCTTTAATCTGTTTTGCAACATCGAGCATACTTTCACCGGAAGAAATCATATCATCAATGATGATCGCATCTTTTCCATCAAGATGTTCACCTAAAAATTCGTGAGCGACGATCGGGTTTTTACCATTTACAACCGTTGAATAGTCACGACGTTTGTAGAACATACCCATATTCACGCCCAAAACGTTAGAGAAGTATACAGCACGCTGCATAGCTCCTTCGTCCGGACTGATGATCATTAAGTGTTCTTTGTCTACTTTAAGATCCGGCTCAGCTTTTAACAATGCTTTCATGAACTGATACGGAGGATTGAAACTGTCAAATCCGTGAAGTGGAATGGAATTCTGAACACGTGGATCGTGGGCATCAAATGTAAAGATATTAGATACACCCATATCGATCAGTTCCTGAAGTGCGAGGGCACTGTCCAGAGACTCACGTTTGGTACGCTTGTGCTGACGGCTTTCATAGAGGAAAGGCATTACAACGTTGACACGGCGTGCTTTTCCGTTAGCAGCAGCAATGATTCTTTTTAAATCCTGAAAATGGTCGTCCGGTGACATATGATTTAAATGACCATTTACAGAATAAGTAAGACTATGATTGCAGACATCTACCATGAGGAAAAGATCTGCCCCACGGATAGATTCTGTCAGAAGTCCTTTGGCTTCTCCACTTCCAAAACGTGGACACGGACAATCGATCAGGTAATTGTCACGCATGTAATTATAATATAATGGTGAATCTGTGTTCTTGTCCATTGTGCTTTTTCTGAATTGTACAATGTAATCATTTACTTTTTCACCAAGTTCGCGGCATGATTCCAGAGCACCGATTTTAAGTGGTGCAACAGGAAGACCGCTTTCCATTAATTTGATATTTGGCATAATAAAAACTCCTGTGTATTTTATATGATAAGTTACTCCTAATTATTTATATCACTTTTTCTATAAAAAGGTCAACTACTGATTGGACTATTTGACAAAGGTAATGTATAATAGTATCGTTAAGTGACAAATATAGAATGAAATATAGAGGAGAGTTAAGATGAGTAAACCAGTAGTTGCTATTGTGGGAAGACCAAATGTCGGTAAGTCGACCCTTTTTAATGTACTGGCGGGAGAGATGATTTCGATCGTCAAAGATACGCCTGGAGTAACAAGAGACCGTATCTATGCCGATGTTACATGGCTGGATAAAGAATTTACTATGATTGACACAGGGGGTATTGAACCGGAGAGCAAGGACATTATCCTTTCTCAGATGAGAGAACAGGCACAGATTGCCATTGATACTGCAGATGTGATTATTTTTATCACAGATGTAAGACAGGGGCTTGTAGATGCAGATTCCAAGGTTGCGGATATGCTTCGAAGATCCGGGAAACCAGTTGTACTGGCTGTGAATAAAGTTGACAATTTTGATAAGTTCATGCCGGATGTATATGAATTCTATAATCTGGGAATTGGTGATCCGGTGCCGGTATCGGCTGCTTCCAGACTGGGAATCGGTGATATGTTAGATGCAGTGATCGCACATTTCCCGGAACATGAAGCGGAAGAAAAAGAAGATGAACGTCCGAGAGTGGCAATCGTAGGAAAACCGAACGTAGGAAAATCTTCTATCATTAACAAGTTGACAGGAAAGCAGCGTGTGATCGTATCTGACGTAGCCGGAACGACCAGAGATGCAATTGATACAAACGTTAAGTATAACGGAAAAGATTATGTCTTCATTGATACTGCCGGACTTCGAAGAAAGAGCAAAATTAAAGAAGAACTGGAACGTTACAGTATCATCCGTACTGTAACGGCGGTAGAACGTGCAGATGTAGTACTGGTCGTGATCGATGCGACAGAAGGTGTCACCGAACAGGATGCCAAGATTGCAGGTATTGCACATGAAAGAGGAAAAGGTATCATTATTGTTGTAAATAAATGGGATGCCATTGAAAAGAATGACAAGACCATGAGAGAGTATGAGAATAACGTACGTCGTGTGCTTTCATTCATGCCATATGCAGAGATTATGTATGTGTCAGCAGAGACAGGACAGCGTTTGAACAAATTATATGATATGATCGATATGGTGATCGAGAATCAGACACTGCGTGTTGCGACCGGTGTCCTGAACGAGATTATGACAGAAGCAGTTGCGATGCAGCAGCCACCGTCAGATAAAGGAAAGAGATTGAAACTGTATTACATTACACAGGTAGCGGTAAAACCACCATCATTCGTAATTTTTGTAAATAATAAAGAACTGATGCACTTTTCTTATACCAGATATCTGGAGAATAAAATTCGTGAGGCCTTTGGATTCCGTGGTACAGCTTTGAAATTCTTCATCAGGGAAAGAAAGGAAAAGGATCAGTAATCATGGAACGGTTGATATGTGTGCTTGTCGGATATGTGTTCGGACTGATTCAGACCGGATATCTATACGGGAAAAAGAATGGTGTTGACTTAAGAAAAAAAGGAAGCGGAAATGCGGGAACAACAAATGCACTCCGTACTATGGGATGGAAAGCCGGAGGAGTTACGCTGCTGGGGGACTGCTTTAAATGTGTTGCGGCAGTAGTGGTTGTACACATGATTTATGGGAAGACTCATACGGATATGATGCCGTTACTTTCTATGTATGCAGGAATGGGCGTGGTTCTTGGACATAACTATCCATTTTATCTGAAGTTCAAAGGTGGAAAGGGAATTGCGGCAACGGCAGGACTTATCATCAGTACAACAAATATATGGATCGTACTGATCTGTCTTGCAGCATTTATTGCAATCGTCGCAACAACAAGATATGTATCACTTGGATCTATGACAGTTGTTACGATTTATCTGATCAGTGTGATTGTATATGGTCAACACGGAGGATTTCATGTGGAAAATGTAGCGTATCTGCATGAGATGTATGGGATTGCAACATTTTTGATGATACTGGCATTCTGGAGACACAGAGCGAATATAAAGAGACTTTTAAGCGGCACGGAAAATAAGATCAGTGTCGGGGGAAAAGATAAAAAATAGTCAGAGACGATAAAAGAAAGGACAGGCTCTTATGGCAAAAGTAAGTGTGATCGGAGCCTGTCCTTTCTTTTATCGTCTCTGACTATTTTTTATCTTTTC
>OFME01001334.1_pt1 | contig 14204 bp, 8 predicted proteins | sample 1541381 | NCBI WGS metagenome assembly OFME01 (sample SAMN04209243, study PRJEB22552) | human gut metagenome | biome: gut; material: feces | host: Homo sapiens | place: USA: Oklahoma
AATTCCGTTCGACGGGATTGTGGCATTCAACGACCAGCTTGCATTGGGAGCGCTGTTCACCTTGGCTGCGAACGGCATTTCCGTGCCCGACCAGATGCAGGTGATCGGCTTCGACAACATTGAAGAAGCCGCCTATTTCCAGCCTCCGCTGACTACCATGGATTCCTGCCTTGACTGGATTGCGCCGACTGCGGTCAGCCGTATTCTCGACCGGATCGACGGCACGCGCACGCTTGAACCGAGCTGCATCACCGTGCAGTCGCGCGTGATCGCCCGCGCCACCACTCGCGTGTAGCTGACCTGACGCCTGCACAACTCCGATTTCAAGGTCAATTCCGGACTTGCGCAGACGCAGAACAGGACTTGTTTAGACAGGAATTAGCTTCAATTTGCCGGCAATTCCTGCGCGGGGCAGCTTTGCAGCACGGAAAGCATCGCTCGCTTTTCCTGCGTGGTGACGGTCAGCCCGTACTTGTCTTTCACGCCAATCTGCCGGGCCACGTAATCGCAACGGTATTCACTGTTCGTCGGCAGCCAGTATGCGGCCGAAGCGGAACCCTTCTGCTGATTCGCGGGCCCATCCACGGCCAGCAGATTGTACATGTCATTGCCGAATTGGTACAGCTTCGTATGATCCCACGTGTTCGCGCCCGACTGCCATGCATTCTCCAACGCGACCACATGGTCAATCTGCACCGCCGAAGACGTTTTCACTCCACGTACGAATTGGATGGTCTGACCGGTATACGGATCGTCAAGCGTGCCCGACGCAACCTGGCAGCTACGGCCGTTCTTATATTGCACGTCCGTCAGATCGCGCGCGAGCACGTCTTCGCGCACGTCGCAACCGTTGCCATCGTCGTCGGTTTCGCGGAATCCGAACGCATCGCGATCATATCCGGCCTTGCTGGGATTGTCGTCGACGGTAAGTTTTTCCAACGTTTCCGCGGCAGCGCCGGTTGCCGTGTATTCGCCGGTAATCTCACCTACGGTCGGATTGACTTTCGGCAGCAGCATGCCGATAGTGACGCCGATTACCGCAACGACTACCAGCAAAATAAGAATACGTTCCAGCGGACCGTCGGCGTTGATCCAACTTTTTTTGAACCGCTTGCCGGCCCGCTGGATATCACGCACGTCGCGTTCAATATTCCGATAATTATAAGAATTACGATTATTCTTTCGAGGCATAATTATTAAAAATAATACGAAATTACGGAATTACGGAGTATCAGGCGTACGTGAACGTCATCGGATCATGTCCGGCGCGCGTCGGACCGTCAAGCGCGTCGATCGCGGCATGTTCTTCAGGGGTGAGCACGAATCCAAACAAATCGAGATTCTGCTTCTGCCGATCCGCATGCACCGACTTGGGGATGATGATCGTGCCATTTTCGATATGCCAACGCAGAATCACCTGCGCAGGGGTAACCCCATGCTCCGCTGCGATGCGCTCAATCGCACCGTTTCCGGCGTTCAAATCAGCACCGCGAGCCATCGGCGAATATGCTTCCACGGCAATGCCGTGCGCCTTGCAATAGTCCACGACCTCGCGCTGCTGCCAGGTCGGATGCAGCTCAATCTGGTTGACGGCAGGATATTCGCCGGTCTCCTCATGCAAGCGGTCGAGATGCTCGGGCAGGAAATTGCACACACCCAGCGTGCGCACGCGCCCCTCCGCGCGGAATTCCTGGAACGCCTTCCACGTTTCGCTGGAACGCCAGTCGAACGGGGTGGGCCAATGCAGCATGTACATGTCGACATAATCGAGCTGCAGCAAGCCAAGCTGGCGGTCGAACGCCTTGCGTGCGCTGTCATACCCCTGCTCGGAATCGCGCAGTTTCGTCGTAACCCACAGGTTTTTGCGCTGCTCACCTTCCGTGAATCCCGCATTGTTCAGCGCGCGCCCCACGCCGGCCTCATTGTTGTACCCCGCCGCGCCGTCGATATGACGGTAGCCGGCTTCCAGCGCACTCTCCACTACGGAGGTAACGCCCTCATCGTCGATGCGCAGCACGCCCAAACCGATCTGCGGAATCAGATTGCCGTCGGAAAGCGTGATCATCGGAGTGTGGAAAACAGCCATGGAACAACCCCTTGAGTCGAAATGCAATGTTCTTCGCACCAGTGTAGCGGCTGTTGCGCTCGTAGGTTGTCCGGCCTGTGTCCGCGACCCGCCTGAACCTGTGCGTGGCAGCCCGCCTGAACCTGTGTCCGCAACATCGGCAACCTGCATCGGCAGTCTGCGTCAACAACCTGCACCAACAACCCGCACTGGAGCCCTGCGCTTACCCCGCACCAGACGCATATCCAACGATTATTCAACCTCCCGTAACAGACGTAACAATTCCGTGCGGGCGGACGCGCTATAACGTTGCCCGGATATGAAGAACGATTTGGATATGAAGTCGGATACAGAGAACGAAGAAGACGGCACTATGAGTACGGAGAGCGCGGACGTGCGGCCCGCGGAGAGCACGGACGCACGGCCTGCAGGAGCCCAGCAACCCACGCACCACCACTCCCAACCGTCCCACCACCACGGCCACGCGCTCGCCGGCATCCTCGGCCCCGCGTTCGTGGCGGCGGTCGCGTACGTGGATCCGGGCAACGTGGCGGCGAACATCACGTCGGGCGCGCGCTACGGCTACCTGCTGGTGTGGGTGCTGGTGTTGGCCAACTGCATGAGCGTGCTCATCCAATACCAGTCCGCGAAACTCGGCATCGTCACCGGCAAAAGCTTGCCGGAAATCCTGGGCGAGCGCCTCGGCGACGCGGGCCGTTTCATGTTCTTCATGCAGGCTGAGGTAATCGCCATCGCCACCGATCTGGCGGAAGTGATCGGCGGCGCGATCGCGCTGAAACTGCTGTTCGGCCTGCCGCTGTTCGTCGGCGGCTGCATCATCGGCGCGGTGTCGACGGTGCTGCTGATTTTCGAAAAAGGCGTCACGCATCGCATTTTCGAAAAACTGATCATCGGCCTGCTGCTGGTGATCACGTTCGGTTTCATCGCCGGTCTGTTCATCGCCCCGCCAAATCCGAAAGAAGTCGTCGCCGGCTTGATTCCACGCTTCAAAGGCACCGACACCGTGCTTATGGCCACGTCCATGCTGGGCGCCACGGTCATGCCGCACGCCATCTACCTGCATTCCACGCTCGTCAACGACCATTACGCCCCCGGCGAAGCGAAGCCGAGCGTGAAGAAGCTGCTTCACGGCAGCAAAATCGACGTTGCCTGGGCGCTGATACTTGCCGGCTCGGTGAACCTCGCGCTGCTCATCCTCGCCGCGAACTCGCTGTACGGCATGACCGGCACCGACACCATCGAAGGCGCGCAGCGGGCCATCCAGCATGTGCTCGGCCCGGTGATCGGCATGATTTTCTCGATTGGTCTGCTTGCGTCGAGCCTGAGCTCCACGTCGGTCGGCACTTACGCCGGCAGCGAAATCATGCACGGCCTGCTACGCATCAAAGCGCCGATGTGGGCGTGCCGTGTGGTGACGCTGGTACCCGCGCTGGTGGTGCTGTGGTTCGCCAACAATCCGACGGAAGCGTTGATCGTCGGCCAGGTCGTGCTGTCGGTCGGCATTCCATTTGCGATTATTCCGCTGATGCGCTACACGCACGACCGCACGCTGATGGGGGAGTACGTGGACGGTCCGGTCAAGCACGTCGTCAATATCGCGGTCGCCGCGCTGATCGTCGCTCTGAACGTGGTGCTGATTGTGCTGACAATGCTCGGCAAAGCCTGATTTTCCGTGATTTTTACGTCGATCTCCGGCGGATTTGCGGTGCTTTTTTTCGTAGTTTCTCAGCTGATTTTCTAGGGTTTTTCCCGCAGATTTCCCGCGGATTTTTCCACGAAACCTACGCTGCCTGCACTTTCCCGCTGTCATAATCGACCACGGTGTACATGCCCTTCCCCTCGCGCTTGGACTGGTACAACGCATGGTCGGCGAATCCCAAGCAGAGGTTCAGATCGACGTTCTTGCCGGACAGCACGCGGCATGCGCCGATACTGCAATGCACGTCCTGCCCGTATTGCGCGGACGCCTGCGCCAACTGGCGGCGGAACAGGTCCAGCGTGCTTTCGATCACGCGCTCGTTCGCGGTGTTCTTTATCAGCGCCACATACTCATCGCCACCGAAACGGACGATGATGTCATCATGCCGGTACAGTCGCTTCAACGTCTGCGCCACTTCACGAATCCAGAAATCGCCCACTTTATGGTCGTACGTATCGTTGATCTGCTTGAAATCGTCGATGTCAACGAAAATCAGAACGGCTTGGTCGCCTTCCTGCATGTGCGCGAAATAATTCTCAATCTGCTCGCGGCCGGCGCTCTTGCTCCACAAATCGGTCAGACCATCGTGCTGCGCCTCGTAGCTGGCCTTCTGATAGGCGTCATCCTGCGAACGGATTTTCTTGTTCATTTCGATGGTGTCGACCACGAACGTGAACTGGATTGAAATCGTGATCGCGATGGCCTGCAACGCCAGTCCGTAATGGAGAATCTGAACGATGGTTGTCACAATCGGCAGCACGAAGAACGACAGCGACGTGACGAACAGCGGTCGGCTGAGGTTTTTGCGGTTTTCGATGATCAGCATCACAATCAGCGCGAGCTCTACCAGACCCAGTATCTGCGGGATAGCGAACAGTGGTCCGCGGCGGTAGTAGTTCTGGCTGTCGATGTAGTAGACCATATGGTTGAACTGCGTGGCAATCGTCAGTACGATGCCGAGCGCGGACGCTGCGTAGATGACGTCAAGCTTCTTCGAACGCGGCTTTTTCGGCTTGGATCGGGCATTGGCCGAACGTTGGTTCTTACGATTACGCTTGGCTCCGCCGCTCATTCTGGCCCTCCACTCGTGCGGGCTGACGTTTTCAAGCATGTCGTCGCCGCTGACGTTTTCAAGCATGTCGTCGCCGCTGACGGTTTGCCAGATATAGTTGGCGAACAGTGCGATGAAGATGAAATTGATCAGGTATTCACCAAGATTGCCGATGCGCGTCATGTAGAAGTCAAGCTTGTCGCGGCCGCCGTTGTGATACCAGGCGGACACGTCGGCCAGCAGCATCAGCGCACATAGAAGCTGCATGGAAACTTTCGTATAGGTACGCCGCGTCCTACGTATCGCGCCCACGTAGACGCCACCTGCGCAAACGATGCAGATGAGAACGCCCCATAGCTCCATCGCTATGTTGAATAACGTGACTACGGTCATACTTCCTAACCCCCTGCGCGGCGTATTCCTTCCCTGTATCGTGCCGTTACTGCCAACGCATATGTATACCACCCCGAGATGAACAAATACGAAGTTTTGCCAATTTTTCTCGGTTGAATTGGAATTGAACGTGTTCGAATAGTTTCATCTCGCGTTCGACCACCCGCAGTACTAGACTTTTTGAGTCTGTTTTTGCAGGAGTTGCGCAATACGCTGCGAGTATGCGCGGATGAGTGATGGAGGGCGGTCGGTTGCCGTCGAAACCGGAGAAGAGGTCGGAAGTGAAGCCGGAAAAGAAAATAAACGCGAAACAGGGCCGCACCCACGGCCTGTCCCAGCCGCTTACCGGCGAGGAATCGTATAAAAACGACCATTTGACGCATGTCGCGTTCGTATCGATCGCCATCCTTACCTTCATCACGTTCGTCGGCAACTTCACGCAGCTCCAGCTGAGCGCCGCGCTACCCACCATCGTGTCCGATTTCGGCATTTCCGTTACGACCGGCCAATGGTTGACGTCGGTTTTCCAGCTGGTGATGGGTGTGATGGTGCCGCTCACCGCCTACCTGACCCGCCGTTTCTCCACCCGTCAGATTGTGATCGCTTCGATGGTGGTGTTCACCATCGGCTCCCTGTTTGCCTGGCTTGGCTCCTCGTTCGTGCTGGTATTGGCCGGCCGTCTGCTGGAAGCCGTCGGCACCGGCGTGATGTGGCCGGTCCTGCAAATCACGGTATTCTCCATTTATCCTCTGTCCCGCCGCGGTATGGCGATGGGCACCGTCGGCATGGCCATGAGCGTCGCGCCCGCGATCGGCCCCACCTTGGGTGGTGTGCAAACCGATTTGAACGGCTGGCGATCGATTTTCCTCACGCTGACGGTCATCGGCGTTATTTCGCTGCTTCTTGCGATTTTCGGCTTGCGTAATTTCGGCACGTGCGACGCGTCCGCCAAAGCCGACTTCTTCTCCGTCGGCCTGTCGATTTTCGGCTTCGGCGGCCTCATGTTCGGCTTCACGAACATCGAATCGTATCCGTTCACGCATCCGATGGTGTGGCTCGCCATGCTCATCGGCCTGGTCGGCATCGTCTGGTTCGTGCTGCGCCAGATCCACGGCGCTCGCAGGCAGGCGGCCGACCCGTCCAAGCAGCCTCCGCTGCTCAACCTGAGCGTGCTGAAAAACAAAAGCTTCACCGTCGGCACCGTCACCGCCGCGCTGTCGTTCTTCGCGTTCAGTTCGATCATGGTGATCATGCCGCTGTACATTCAGGATTGCCGCGGCTACTCCGCCACCATCAGCGGCCTGGTGATGCTGCCCGGCGCGTTCGGCCAGTGCATCGCGCAGTTCTTCGGCGGCAAGGCGCTCGACCGTTTCGGCGCGCGTCCGGTGGCGCTGATCGGCTCGATCACCCTGCTGTTCGGCACCATCATGATGAGCCTGATTTCCATGACCTCATGGATCTGGTGGGTGTCCATCTGGCAGTTCGTGCGCCAAATCGGCATGGGATTCGTGCTTATGCCGATCACCACATGGTCGCTCAACTGCCTGGAACCTGAGGAAGTGAGTGCCGGCTCGGCCGTCACGAACACGGTCCGCCAGATCGCCGGTGCCATCGGCGCCCCCGTGCTGGTGATTCTGATGGAAACGTTCACCGCCCTGCGCTGGGCTGCGATCGGTGGCGCGAAGAACATGTATGCCGTGGCGAACGTGTTCGGCATCCAGTGGGCGCTGCGCGTGAGCGCCACCATCTGCTTCATCATGGTGGTCATGGTCTTCTTCGGCGTCCGCGGCAACGGCGCCGGCTCCACCCGCGACACCGTCCAGCGCGCACTCAATCGCGTCCACCCCCACGCCGCCTAGCCTGACCTACTCGCCCATACCCGTATTTTCGCCGTCCCGTAGGCATGTCCTGAGCGTGGTTCGCTCAAGTGCCGCCATTCCCCGCAGCAGGAAATGAGAGAGAAATGTCCGCATAGTGGCATGCGGTACGGGTGCACGTAAAAGCACTGTGAACCTCGCGGGAAGGAGGTGGCGCACCCGTGCCGTGTTGCGTATGGTGAACGGGAGCGTAATGAAAGGCAACCATGCGGCAAACCGGCGAAAGCGAGCGTGAGAGCGGCGGCAATAACGATGCCGAACGCGAACGCACAAGCGAAAGCGAAATCGAGGATCTGGGCGCGCGGCTCGACAAAGCATGCGCCAGTCGTCCCCTCGACCGCGCGCAACATGGCATGACCCGCCGTACCGCAGCGACACACCTTCTGACCGCGGTGCTCTGGCTGGCCACCGCCGTCATCCTGCTGGCCATGCTGCTGCGCATGCTGCCCAACAACCTCGACGGCAAACGGTACGTGCCGCTTATCGTCGCGCTGATGCCGTGGCTGGGCATACTGTCTTTGATTATTGCGATCACCGCGATAGCCGTCCGTGCAATAGGCGGACGCGTCCTACTCGCCACCGTCAGCGTGGTGTGCGTGGTCGTGCAAATCGGCTGGCATTGGGGTTATATCAGGCCGCAGCAAACGATTTCCGACGCGGCCAGCACCGCAGTCACGCAAGTCTCGTCCAACGGCTTGCCCAACACGTCTGACCGGTACGCCCGCATCATGACCTTCAACACCAGGGAAGGGCATGCCGACGCCAATCGGATCGTCGAAATCGTCAAAAACGAGCATGTGGAAGTGCTCGCGCTGCAGGAAGTGTCATGGGACCTGCTCAACCGGCTCAACGGCGCCGGAATCGCCAATTATCTGCCGTATTCCGTGGCCGCGCAGCAAACGTGGCATGACAACGGCGGTGTGAACGTGCTGTACAGCGCCGCGCCGATGGAAAACGCCAAACAGAACCTCATTCCCGTGGAATCAAGCAGCGTTTCCGCCGCGACGATCGATTTCGGCGGCAGCAAGGTGCGCTTCGGCTCCGTCCACCCGTTCTCGCCGCGCCCCCGCAACCAAGGTCTGTGGAACCGTAGTCTCGACTCGCTCGCCCAACTGCAGCATTACGACAATCTGTACGTGCTGATGGGCGATTTCAACTCCACATGGGACCACGCCAGCTTCCGATACCTGCTCGGCAGCCGCTTCCTGGATTCCGGCCAGCAGGCGGGCGAAGGCCTGCACATGACGTACCCGGCCATGATGCCGATCGCCGAAATCGACCATATCGTGCACGACAAGGGCGTGAACGTGGGCGATCTGGAAACCAAGTACATCGCCGGCTCCGACCACCGCGCTCTCCTCGCCACGCTCGAAGTCGCCTGACCCGCACCTAATCTGCGCTTGAACATATCTGCGCATAGCAAACATATCCGCACGTATCCCCACATATGCCCCTCAACGTACCAATAGCCGCAAACACGCCTGCTGCTATATCGACATTTTTGACATTATGTAGGTATAGGAATAGTCTATATTCACCCCGAACCTGCATATTCTGCACAAATGACGGTTATAAGGATGATGGTTATGGAGTACAAAAGCATACGGCAGACATTGGCAATGTCATCATCCACGGCCAAGCCGAAGGATGCGGCTGAGGAGGAATACCAAAAAAGACTCAACGGCTATTCAACATACCGGTCAGGTATTGAATTCGAAGGTCATGAGATGTTCGCCGTGGCGTTCAGGGAACTGTTGAACGTCATGGATTCGGTCCGTGGCATGGAAGTGCAGGTCGAATCGCTGTGGGCCGCATTGCCGCCGATTGCCCGCAGGGCGTATCTGATGGAACTCATCGGCGCGGAAATGCAGAGCACGAACTCCATAGAAGCCGTGCACACCACGCGCAAGGAAATCTCAGACGCGTTGGATGCGGCGGTCGCGGACGGGCCGCACAAGCGGTTGAGTGAGCTTGCCAAACTCTTTCTCGGACTCTCCGGCGAAAATTCCGCAACGTTGGAACTACCGAAAACGTTGCATGACATACGTAATATTTACGATCAGGTGATGGCTGGGGAACTACGGGAGGAAGACAAGCCTGACGGAATGGTATTCAGAGCCAAGCAAGTCTCTGTGTGTGACGGCTTTGACCGGGAGATTCATCAAGGCGCATGGCCGGAATCGGAAATCCAAGTGCAATTGACCAAATGGCTGGCGTTGCTTTCGGATGAGGCGATTCCTCCGCTGCTGCGGGCTGTGATGTGCCATTACGCCTTCGAATGCATTCACCCGTTCTATGACGGCAATGGCAGGACGGGCCGGTTCCTGCTTGCTCTGCAGCTGAGCAAGCACCTGTCCATACCGACGGCGATCAGCCTGAGTCCGGTTATCGCCGACGCAAAAGGCCGGTATTACAAGGCGTTTGATGATGCGCAGCATCCGCTGAACTGTTCTGACGTCTCGCTGTTCTCATATCGGATGATCCGTTTTATCGCCACCGCCCAGAAGAACATCATCTCTGTGCTCGGCGAGAAGAAAACCCTGCTTGACACCGCGCGGAAGAGGCTTGAACATTATGCGCGAACGCAGGGCATTACGGAACTGCAGCGGAACATGCTGTACTTCCTGCTGCAGGAGGAGCTTTTCGACGATGCTCCGAAACCCATATCGCGCCGCCTAATGCGCGAATGGCTTGGCGTGGGGGAGCGGAAGACCAACACCGCGCTCGCGGAACTGGTGAACAGGAACCTGCTCGAGTTCCACGGCTCCCGCCCGATCCGCTATTCGCTGACCGCCACCGCCCGCGCCGAATTTCTGCAATGATTCTGCGCGTATTGGACGATTTGCCGCATGCGGGGAACGCCTCGCGCTAAAATTTCCGTTTGGCGGGTTGCGGAAGCCATGGTGGATTTCGCAAAACCGCAACACGAAACGTTGGAAGAACGGTTAAGGGGTTTGGTATGCACATCATGTTCGTCTGCACGGGCAACATTTGCCGTTCCCCTATGGGCGAGCTTCTGATGACCCACTATCTGAACGGCACCACCGTGCAGGTGTCAAGCGCCGGCACGCGTGGTTTGCCGATGCATCCGATCGATCCGTCGAGCGGCCGCCTTATGCAAAGCGTCGGCATTGAGTCGAGCGGCTTCCGTTCCCGACGACTGACCCGACAGATGGCCGACGAAGCCGACCTGATCCTCTGCTTCGAAAAGCAGCAGCGCAAGGAAATCGTCACGTTGGCGCCAGCCGCCGTACGATACACGTTCCTGCTTGACGATTTCGCGAATATGTGCGATTACTGCGCTCGCAACAATATGATTGCCGGACTGACCATCCAGGAACGTCTTCAGTCGGTAATCAAGAAGTCCTCGATGATTCGTCCGATGATTCCCCAGCCGAAGGACATCGCCGACCCGCATGGCCGCGAATTCAGCATGTTCTGCGTCGCCGCCGAACAGACGAACGGTGCGATCCGTAAAATCCTGAAAAGCATGCGCAAGCACCGTACGGTAACCCCCGCCCCCATCCGCTCCCAAATCGTTGCCTGATAATTCTTTTAGGTCCATGGATTGATTCACCATAGCTTGGCCCTACTCTATTTTTTTGAGTCCGAGCGTGTTTGTGATATTCACCCATTTTTTATTATTGATATTTTGATTTGATTGGCATGTTGCATGCCATAAGAGGTAAAGAAGCCCTTTTTGAGCATCTCTTGAAAGATTAATTTCAGGATTGTTGGGGGTGGGCTGTCGGTGGCGTGGGATGGGGCGAGGGTGCTTTGCGTCGCAAGGTGGTATTGGTTGGAAAATTTTCTGAAACGTTTGCATATGTGAATTTGCAACGATAGTGGGTGCTACGGGGTGCTGGTATGAGTGTATCTGTTGCTGACAGCGTTTGCAACAGAGCAGAAAACAATTGCGTTTTAACCGCCATTTTTCAATAAAAATCACTCATTTTTCAAAGGAAAAATGTGGTATTTTTGACGCAACGTCTGCTAGTGGCAAACGTTGTCAAAGTTAGATGCAAGGAAGCAGGGAGGGTAAGGTGCGACTCAGCACTCATACGTTCGCGGGTATGGCGAACGCACTCACCAGAAAAGAGCCTCCGCACGACGATCAACCGGAGTTGATGACCCGTGCAGAGCGTAGGCGCGCGGCCCGCAAGGCTCGTGCGGCCAAAACCTGGAAGAAAGTAGCGGCGGGAACGGTGGCGGTCGCCACGCTGTTCGGCGGTATGGGTGTGGCATCCACCGCACTTGCCGCCGATCGTGACAGCTACCAGGACACCATCGGAAATTCTTCTTTCGAAGCGGCCCGTAACCAGTACGGTCTGACCAAGCACATGAAGAACGGCGCCATCCTGCACGCATGGATGTGGTCGTTCAAGACCATCACGCAGCACATGCCTGAGATCGCCGCGGCGGGCTACACTTCCGTGCAGACCGAGCCTATGAGCAAGATCAAGGAAGTCGCCGCCAACGGCAAGAAGTTCACCGAGAACTGGTACTACGTGTACCAGCCGGCGAACACCTCCATCGGCAACTTCGTGGTCGGCACCGAGGCTGACCTGAAGGAAATGACCGCCACCGCCCATAAGTATGGTGTGCGTGTGATCGTGGATGTGGTCGCCAACCACTTCACCTCCGATTGGAACGCCATCGACCCCGATTGGCAGAACAAGGAGTACTTCCACAAGCGCACCGGTTGTGACGGCCCCAACGGCGAGATCAAGGATTATTCCAACCGTTACAAGGTGACGCAGTGCCACCTGCTTGGCTTGTGGGATCTGAATACGCAGAACCAGGCTGTTGCCGATCGTATGCAGAAGTTCCTGAAGACCGCTGTGGCGGACGGTGTTGACGGCTTCCGTTACGATGCCGCCAAGCACGTCGAGCTGCCGACCGAAGTCTTCGACAATAAGCAGTCGAACTACTGGAACACCATTCTGAAGAATGGGTCCCAGTTCCAGTACGGCGAGGTGCTGCAGGGCGATTCCGGTCTCGACTACAAGGCATACGCCAACATGTTCCGCGACAATTCCTCCGATGGCGGCGGCAACACCGCTTCCAACTACGGCAAGACCATTCGCGCCGCTGTCGGCTCGAACAACCTTGATGTCAAGATGGTGAAGAACATCGATACCGGCGGCGCAAGCGAAGACCAGCTGGTCACCTGGGTTGAGTCCCATGATAACTACGCCAACGGCGACAAGGAATCCACCGGCCTCACCGACTATCAGATCATGATGGGCTGGGCGGTCGTTGGTTCTCGTAGGGCCGGCGCTCCGCTGTACTTCAACCGTCCGAAGGGCTCTGGCGGCACCAACCCGCAGTTCGCCGAGCAGTCCCAGCTGGGCGACGCCGGTGACGACATGTGGAAGAACAAGTCCGTCGCGGCAGTCAACCACTTCCGTAACGCCATGGATGGCAAGGGCGAGAACCTGCAGAACTGCGGCGACAAGTCCTGCCTGATGGTTGAGCGCTCCACGGCTGACGGCATCCAGAACGATGGTGTGGTCATTGCCAACATGGGCGGCGACAAGAGCCTTTCCGGCATGGACACCACGCTTGACGATGGCACCTACCCGGATGAGGTCAATGGTGGTCAGATTGTGGTCTCCAACCATAAGATCGTTTCCGGTACCGCCAAGGGCGGCGCGGTCAGCGTCTTCTACGTGAAGGGCGAATCCGATCCGAACGTGTCCGTGGAAGCGGCTTCCAAGGAATTCTCCTCCGACAATGTCAAGGTCACGTTGCGCGCGCAGGATGCCGACAATCTGAAGTACACCACCACCGAGGGCGAGAACGGCTCCTTCACTGACGGAAAGGTCATTTCCGTTGGTAACACTCTTTCCGTTGGCGAGACCGCTACCGTCAAGGTGACCGGCACCGCGGCCAAGGATGGCAAGAAGGTCAAGAAGGGTCAGGCGCTGAGCGCTTCCGTGACCGTGAAGAAAGTGGAGGTCCCGAAGCAGAACCTTGCCGCGCAGTACAGTACCAACAAGGTGGGCATGGGCGTCAAGAAGACCATCAACTTCAACGCCGGAAAGGACGCGAGCATCGCTGACTGGGACAGCTCCATGCTGATCGCGCAGGGCGCCGCCAACGACGACCCGCGCGTGTACCGCCCGAATTCCATGTATGAGGTTCCGATCGATCTGTATGCGTTGTATGGCGCCTACGATGACGACAACCTCTACCTCATGTGGGAAATGACTAACGTGCAGGATGTCGTCGACACTGGCGACGACTACCCCCTGAGCCAAGGCCACCTGTGGCAGACCCAGAATCTGCCGTTCCACATCGCCATCGACACCAAGGATGACAGCACCCGCATCGGCAACAACGGCGGTCTGCAGACCGGCGGTTCCCTGTGGGCATCCAACATCACTTGGGGCGGCGAGCAGAAGCTCAACAATGTGGTGACCATCTCCACCAACGGCTCCAACGGTCCGTGGATCTACAAGGGCGACGAGACTGGTCTGAACTCCAAGGCTGCGTATGGTCCGGCTGCTAACGCCGCCACCAACACCAAGAAGTCGAACATCAAGTTCGGCTATGGCAATGGCATTCTAAGCAAGGATGTCATCGGCATCGACGGTGGCTGGGGTGAAAACAACGGTCGTTTCATCGGCGATATGAAGGCCGAGAACCAGAACAAGGCCAAGTGGGTCAACTTCAACGAGAAGGGCCACAATTCCGCTCAGATGGATGATCACTACGAGATCGCCATCCCGCTGGAAGAGATCGGCACCACCGCTGACCGCATTGCCTCGAACGGTATCGGCATCGAGCTGGCAGCCACCTTCGGTCTGTCCGCCATGGATTCCCTGCCGTACGATCTGGCAATGAACGACAATGCTGACCTGCCGGACACCGGTTCTCAGGTGAACAACTCCTTCGAGAAGTCCGATGACGACATGTTCAGCGTGAAGATGGCCAACATCGGCGGCGAAGAGCCTCCGGTCGAAACCAAGTCTGTGAGGATTGATCAGTCGGATTACAGCGTGGACCTGTCCGAGGGCGTGGCCACGAAGCAGTTGACCGCCACGACCGATCCGAAGGGCGCGTCCGTGAGCTGGAGCTCGTCCGACAAGGACG
>OFME01001341.1_pt1 | contig 14065 bp, 9 predicted proteins | sample 1541381 | NCBI WGS metagenome assembly OFME01 (sample SAMN04209243, study PRJEB22552) | human gut metagenome | biome: gut; material: feces | host: Homo sapiens | place: USA: Oklahoma
CCGCCCGGCGTGCCCGCCGCTGTTGTATGGCTGCAAATTCCTGAATTTCTCCCGCTCCAAATCCGAGCTGGATCTGATCACCAGACGGATTATTCTGGAAAAAGAGGGAGAAAACGCAGAGAAAGTACTGGAAGAGTATGCAGATCCGACCAGCGACCGCTACGAGTCCATGTGCCAGGAAATCTGCCGCCGTCAGAATTTCACCAGTCTCAGGTATCACCGTCTGGACGATCTGGTAGAGTCGATCGGACTGCCGAAATGCAAAATGTGTACCTATTGCTTTGACGGAAAAGAATAAACAGGTTATAATGGTTTTTAAACAGGCCAGCTGACAGAAAAATAAGAGTCTGTCGGCTGGCTTTTTTCTGTAGGAAAAAGAAGAAAAATATATTGGGGGCTTACCTATGGGAATTAGTATTCTGATTGTAGATGATGATAAGCTTCTGGTGGAAAAGCTGGAAGAAACCGTCAACTGGAGCGGAATTGGAATTGATATGGTATTTACGGCAAACAACATCCGCCAGGCGCAGAAGCTGCTGGAAGAGTATCCGATTGAAATGCTGCTGTGTGACATTGATATGCCACAGGGCAACGGGCTGGAGCTTCTGGAATGGATCCGGTACAAAAAGCTGGATATCGAATGTACCTTCCTGAGCAGCTATGCAAATTTCGCGTATGCGCAGATGGCGCTGAAGCTGTCATCAAGGGAATATCTGTTAAAACCGATTTCCAATGTGGATCTGGAAACAGCGCTGCGCAGAATTGTCGGGATTGTGCAGGAAAAACATCAAAAACAGAAGAAACAGGAGAAAAAAGGAGAGAATGAAAAGCAATTCTGGGAGGATCTTCTGGTTCAGTGTCTGCAGGAGGAGTATTGGATTGAAAGGGCAAAAAAGAGCGGATATTGTACTCCGGATGAGACCTTCCGTCTGATTCTGCTGCGGGTACTGGAAATTCCGGATAAGGAACATTATAAAAAAGAGATCAGTTTATATAATTTTGTGATTACAAATGTTCTGACGGAATATGTGGAAACAACAGAAATGAAACTGGAAACCGTGGTACATGTCAGCGATCTGGAATGGGCAGTTGTGTTGCGAAATCACGGAAGTGCGATGGGAACGCAGGAGGAACTGGCAGAACTGCGGACCTGTCTGGCGGGTGCGTTTCCGGCAAGATTCTGCATGTACATGGGAAAACCGGCGGTACTGGATGAGATTTCAAAGAGCCGCGATCAGCTCGAAGAGATGGAAAAGGCAGCTGAGATGATTCACTCGGTCGGCGCCAAGCTGATTGCCGGCTGCAACCCGATTGCACTCGGACTGCTCAAAACTCCTGCGGAGCAGGGCGCTGACATCGCAGTCGGCGAAGGTCAGCCTTTGGGTATGCCGCTTTCCTTTGGCGGTCCTTACCTCGGCTTCATGGCTGCTACCCAGGCAATGATGAGAAAGCTGCCGGGCAGAATCGTCGGCGAAACGGTCGATGTCGATGGCAAACGTGCCTTCGTCCTCACCCTTCAGGCAAGAGAGCAGCACATCCGGAGAGAAAAAGCTTCCAGCAATATCTGTTCGAACCAGGCACTTTGTGCACTGGCAGTCGGTGTTTATCTTGCAACGATGGGAAATGAAGGTGTCAGACAGGCAGCAATTCTGTCTATGTCTAAAGCACATTATTTTGCAGAGAAACTGGAAGAGATCGGTCTGGCAGTTTGTAACCAGGCAGAGTTCTTCCATGAATTTGTCACCAGATCAGAAGTGGATTCGGATAAGATATTAAGAGCATTGGAAGAAGAAGGAATCCTTGGCGGATATCCGTTAGATGAGCATCATATTCTGTGGTGCTGCACCGAGGTCAATACAAAAGAAGAGATGGATCAGGCAGTCCATATCTTAAGGGAGGTGCAGGGATGTTAATATTTGAAAAAAGCAGACCGGGAAGAGGATGCGACCTGTTACCGGCATCAGATGTAGAAATCTACTTACCGGAAGAAAAAGATAAAAGAGAACAGCCGCTTCACCTTCCGGAATTGTCCGAAGGTGAATTGAGCAGACACTATACAGAACTCGCAAAGAAATCACACGGCGTGAATGACGGGTTCTATCCACTTGGATCATGTACGATGAAGTATAATCCAAAGATCAATGAAGATATGGCGTCGCTGCCTGGATTTACAGAAATCCATCCATTACAGCCGGAACATACCGTACAGGGGTGTCTGGAAGTCATCGGAGAGATTGAAAATTCCCTGTGTGAGATCACGGGAATGGATCGCATGACATTGCAGCCGGCAGCCGGAGCTCACGGGGAGTTCACCGGACTGCTTCTGATCAAGGCTTATCACGAAAGCCGATCAGACGAGAAGCGTACGAAGATTCTTGTACCGGATTCCGCACACGGAACGAACCCGGCAAGTGCAGCGATGGCCGGATATAAAGTTGTCAGCATTCCATCTGCACCGGATGGAGGCGTAGATATTGAGAAATTAAGAGAGGCAGCAGGAGACGATGTAGCAGGACTGATGCTTACCAATCCGAACACAGTCGGTCTCTTTGATAAGAACATTCTGGAGATTACAGATATCATCCATGAATGCGGCGGCCTCTGCTATTATGACGGGGCAAACTTAAATGCAGTTATGGGCACGGTACGTCCTGGCGATATGGGATTCGATGTTATCCATCTGAATCTTCACAAGACATTCTCCACACCACATGGCGGCGGCGGCCCGGGAAGCGGCCCGGTCGGATGTAAGGAAATGTTATCCGACTTCTTGCCATCTTATCTGGTGGAAGGTGAAGAGACGTTACATCTGGAAAAACCGGCAAACAGTATCGGTGAGATGAAGAGCTTCTACGGCAACTTCCTTGTAGTAGTAAAGGCTCTGACCTATATCAAGACACTCGGAAGAGAAGGCATCCCGGAAGCAAGTCAGAATGCAGTACTGAATGCCAACTACATGATGAACAAATTAAAAGATCTGTATCCGATGGCATATGATGAGATCTGTATGCATGAATTTGTTATGAGTCTTGCAGATCTGAAAAAGAAGACCGGTATCTCGGCAATGGATATCGCAAAAGGTCTGCTGGACAATGGTATTCATCCGCCTACAATGTATTTCCCATTGATCGTGGATGAAGCACTGATGGTAGAGCCAACCGAGACCGAATCGAAAGAAACGCTGGATGATGCGATCGCAGTATTCCGTAAGTTATACGAACTGGCAGGAACAGATCCTGAAAAATTACACCAGGCTCCTGTGACGACTCCGGTGACAAGACTGGATGAAGTCAATGCGGCAAGACATCCGCATCTGAGGTACGAGTTTTAACGGGATAAGAAATGTTAACAGATTTCATATCTGAGAATGATTGGAAGCGATAAACGGGTTTCGGGGAGAACCCGCGTTGGTAAAAAATTGAAGAGAGGAACAGTTATGGTCACAAAGCTTACGTATATAGAAAGCAATCAGGTGAACCCATACAAGAATCTTGCAGTGGAGGAGTATTTACTCCTCCACTGTGAGGATAAAGAGTGTATTCTGTATCTCTGGCAGAATCAGAATACCGTTGTGATCGGGCGTAACCAGAACGCATGGAAAGAATGTAAAGTTACAAAATTAGAAGAAGAGAACGGACACCTCGCAAGAAGACTTTCCGGAGGCGGGGCAGTCTATCATGATCTGGGCAATCTGAACTTTACATTTCTGGTCAATAAAGATGAATACAGCCTGGAAAAGCAGTTACAGGTAATCATAAATGCAATGGGACGGCTGGGATTAAAGGCAGAGAAATCCGGAAGAAATGACATCCTGATCGATGGAAAGAAATTTTCCGGTAATGCATTTTACGAACAGGAAAAGCACTGCTATCATCACGGAACCATCATGGTAGATGTAAATATGGAAACACTGTCCAGATATCTGACCGTATCTAAAGATAAGTTAAAATCCAAAGGTGTGGATTCTGTGAAATCCAGAGTGACGAATCTGAAAGAATACCTTCCGGAACTGACGTTGGAAGAGTTAAAGAAAGCACTTCGTGAATCGTTCGAAGAGGTCTATGGGCTGAAAGCAGAAGAAAAGAAGATGGAAGATCTGGATGCAGCCAAGATCGAAGAAAAGATTGCACATTTTTCATCATGGAAATGGCTGTATGGAAGAAAACTGGATTTCCAGTACGAACTGAGCCACAGATTTGCATGGGGAGGACTTACGTTACAGTTTCAGGTAGAAGCAGGAAAGATTAAAGATGTGGAAGTCTATTCCGATGTACTGAATATCGAGCTGGCGGAAGCGATTCCAAAGTTCTTAAAAGGAATCAAATACCGCAAAGAGACCATGTGTGTACAGCTTGGATTATTCTGGTCGAAGGATAAGACAATTGAGAATATGATGAATGATGTGATCGCGTGGATTCAGGAGTCAGAGTTATAAAGATGGAATAATTTTACAGATGAAGTGTAATTTTGAATCGTCATGCGTTCGGAAGAAGCTGCCAGTGGCAGGTTCTGTAGATGGAACTGGTGAATGAACATGTGATAAAAACCTAGTAAAAATGCAGATTTTACAGGAGGAAAATGAAATGAGCGGAAAATATGATGTGATAGTAATCGGTGCCGGACCAGGGGGATATGTAGCTGCGATCAAAGCAGCAAAACTCGGACTTAAGACGGCCATTATAGAAGAACGAAGAGCGGGCGGAACCTGCCTGAACCGTGGATGTATCCCGGCAAAAGCAATGATCCATGCGTCTTCGTTATACAGAGAGATGAAAGAAGCAGAACGATTCGGAGTATCAGCTTCGGATATAACATATGACTATGGAAAGATCGTTGCTTATAAAGAAGAGACAACGGACAAACTGGTACAGGGTGTCGAGCAGCTTCTGAAGGCAAACGGCGTAGATGTGTATGAAGGAAAAGGTACGCTTCTGGAAGAGAAAAAGGTGCGGATTCAGAAGAAAGTGGAAGATGAGGAAGATTCAACAATAGCAGAAAGTGCAGCGGATGATACGGTGATAGAAGGGGAAAATATTATCCTTGCCAGCGGTTCAAAACCACTGATACTGCCAATCCCGGGAATGGACAATGAAAGAGTCCTGACCAGTGACGCACTTTTTGCGATGAAAGAAGCTCCAAAGAGTCTGATTATCATCGGAGGAGGCGTGATCAGTGTGGAATTCGCTACCGTATATGCGAGTCTCGGATGTAAGATTACGATCCTGGAAGCAATGCCAAAATTAGTGCCGAACATGGACAAAGAGATCAGCCAGAATCTGAAGATGATCCTGAAAAAGCGAGGCATTGATATCCATACTTCTGCGGCAGTACAGGGCGTAACAGTAGAAGGAGAGACCTGTACCTGCCACTATATAGAGAAAGAAAAGGAACAGGAAGTAACAGCAGAGTATGTGCTGTGTGCAGTGGGACGCTGTCCGAATACAGATGGCCTGTTCGGAGAAAATGTAAAACCGGATATGGAACGCGGACGTGTGCTGGTGAACGAAAACTTCGAATCCAGTATCCCGGGAGTCTATGCAATCGGTGATCTGATCTTTGGTGCACAGCTTGCACACGCGGCAAGCGCACAGGGAATGGTTGTAGCTGAAAAGCTTGCCGGAAAAGAACCATCCATAGATCTGAGTATCGTTCCAGGATGCGTTTATACAGATCCGGAGATTGCATCTGCCGGAATAACAGAAGACCAGGCGAAAGAAAAAGGAATTGCCGTAAAATGTGGTAAATTCATCATGAGCGCAAATGGTAAATCTATCATTACACAGGAAGAGCGCGGCTTCATCAAAGTCGTAGCCGAAGAAGCAACCGGCAGGATCCTGGGAGCACAGATGATGTGTGCCAGAGCGACCGATATGATCGGAGAATTCGTGACAGCAATCACGAATGGACTGACTGTAAAGCAGATGCTGAAAGGAATGCGGTCACATCCGACATATAATGAGGGAATCGGAGAGGCACTCGAGGAACTCGAGGGCGGTGCGGTGCATGTGGTGCCGAGGAAGAAGAAGTAAATTGTTATTTAGTTCATCAGACCGGTTACGCGGACCGGAATAAAGGATTCCTAACTTTTATTCCGGTCCGGGCAGCCGTCGCTTAATGCATTAAACAGCAATCGAATAATACACCGCCGAATAAGCCGAAAGATCCAGCACAGCCTTCCCGTCCGTAACCTTCACTTTCTTCTTCGTATACTTCTTACATCCTCCAAAAGTTTCATCATCACTAGCCAGAATCACTTCCAGTTCTTTCGCATCTTCCACCGGAAGTTCATAGCCTTTCTGATCCTCATCCGAGAAATTAAAGACAGCGGCAATACGTTCTTTGCCATCCGTTCTTTCAAAAGCGTAGATACAGCGTTCTTCCTGATGACAGTCCAGCCAATGGAAGCCGGCGTTTTCATAGTCTTTTGCAGAAAGAGCCGGAGTTGTCATATACAGATGATTCAGTTTCTGCATGAAGTGATGGAATGCATCGTGAATTGGATACTTCAGGATATCCCAGTCCTGTTCACGTTTTTCATCCCATTCACGGAGCTGTCCGATCTCATTCCCCATGAAGTTTAATTTCTTTCCAGGATGTGCATACATGTACATATAGAAGGCACGTGCCTGTGGGAATTTCTCTTCGTATTCTCCATGCATTTTCTGGGCGATGGTTGCCTTTCCGTGAACCACCTCGTCATGTGAAAGCGGAAGAAGAAAATCATCGTTATAATAGTACATCATGGAGAACGTAAGCTTGTGATAATCGCGGCTTCTGTATTCCGGTGCGGTGCGGAAGTAGTCAAGTGTATCGTTCATCCAGCCCATATCCCATTTGTAATCGAATCCAAGTCCGCCCTGATCAGCAGGTTTTGTTACGCCTTCGAAAGAAGTAGAATCCTCTGCAGAGAGCATAATTGTCGGGTGCAGTGTTTTTAATCCGCGGTTCATTTCACGAATAAAGTCTACTGCATTATTGTTGACACCTCTTGCCGGTTCACCCTGCCAGTAAATGATACGGCTGATTGCATCCATACGGATTCCGTCCACATGATATACGCTTAACCAGTAGTTCGCAGCAGACTGCAGGAAGCTTCGGACCTCGCCTCTGGAATGCATGAAGTTGCAGCTTCCCCATTCGCTGACACCAACATCCTGATGTGGATATTCATAAAGTGAAGTTCCGTCATAATCGGCCAGTGCATAATGATCAACGGCAAAATGTACCGGCACGAAATCCATGATCACACCGATGTCGTTCTTGTGGCAGGCATCAATGAATTTCATCAGTTCTTCGGCAGTTCCATAGCGTGATGTCGGGCTGAAGAATCCAGTATTCTGATATCCCCAGGATTCGTCACACGGGTGTTCGCTGAGCGGCATGATCTCGATATAGTTATAATCATTTTCCTTAAGATAAGGGATCAGGATGTCGATCATTTCTACATAAGTGTACCAGTCGTCTGCCTTTTCAGAAGGCTTCTTAAATGAGCCGAAATGCAGTTCGTAGATATTGAGGGGTTTGTCCTTGCATACTGAACGCTTCTGCATCCATTTGCTGTCTTTGAATTTGTAATGGGACAGGTCGCGGATGATAGACGCGAAGTTCGGACGGAGTTCCATGCCGAAGCCGTAAGGATCGCAGTGCTCTACGCAGTTTCCGTCCTGTCTGTAGATGCGGTACTTGTACATCATGCCCGGCTTTGCACCTTTGGCATAACATTCCCAGAAATTTCCGTCATAAGTTTTATTAAGTTCCCATTCCTGCCAGTCGTTAAATTCCCCAATGACTGTAATGCGTGATGCAGCAGGTGCAAAGGTACGGAATGTGGTTCCGTCTTTGTCCGGGTGTGCGCCGAGAAATTCATAGGCGTCGAATATTTTTCCTGTGTAAAATCCGTAAAAATCCATATTAACCTCCGTAAAAATGCAACGTAAATAATTAACTGCCGAAAAGATAATGGACAGTAGTTGCTTTTTTGATCTATAATCATATTATAAGAAAAATGCGAGAAGGTATCCACCGACAAAACCGACGAATGGGTGGATAACCGACGAATGGGAAAAAGTGTCGGGAAAGTGAGAAAATGAAATGGATCTTAGGATTGAGAAAACAGAGCGGGGAATCAAGAATGCATTTATCGAACTGCGTTCCAGAAAACCTCTGGAAAAGATAACAGTAAAAGAATTATGTGAAAGTGCAAGGATCAATAAGTCTACCTTTTATGCACATTATAAAGATATCTACGATCTGTCAGATGCGATGGAAGAAGAAGTGGTACAGTCGATTGCGAATAGTATTCAGCATCCGGAATATCTTATGGAGCATCCGGCAGAATTCGCAAGGGAACTTCTGATGGCCTATATATCTCAGAATTCTCTGACGGCAATATTATTTTCCGGCAGTCAGGCAAATCATTTCGCGGACAGTATTGAGCGGAGTATCAAGCAGATGATTTTTGAAAAATATCCGGAGTTTGAAGAAGATACGGCGATGAACGTGATGTTGAGTTTTTGCATTCAGGGAAGCTACCATGCTTATCAGAAGAACCGGAGCGGAGATATCATGACGGTGATCGATGTGATCGCAGGGATGACGGGAGCGGTTCGACCGATGTATGAAGAACGATTGGGGGAGAGCAGATCATGAATCTGGAACAACCGTGTATCCGCATTTCGGTGCGGAATCTGGTGGAATTTATATTGAGACATGGAGACATTGACAACCGGACCGGCGGGGCAGATAAGGAGGCTATGCAGCAGGGCGGCCGGATACACCGGAAAATCCAGAGACAGCAGGGGGCAGAGTACCGTGCAGAGGTCTCGTTAAAGTATCAGATAGCGTGCGATGGATTTATCCTGAGTGTAGAAGGAAGAGCGGACGGGATCATAGAACTTCCGAAGCGTGTGGTGATCGACGAGATCAAAGGAGTATTTAAGGATTTGAAACGTCTGAAAGAACCGCAGCTTTTACATCTGGCTCAGGCAAAATGCTATGCCTATATCTATGCAGAACAGAAAAATCTGGAAGAAATCGGAGTACAGATGACGTATTGTAATTTAGATACCGAAGAAATCCGGAGATTCCAGGAGGTATATACCCGGGCAGAACTTAAGAAATGGTTCGAAGAACTTGTATCAGAATATGAAAAATGGGCAAGATACCAGATGGAATGGAGAGCCAAGAGAAATGCTTCAATCAAAACAGTGGAATTCCCATTCGAATATAGAGACGGACAGAAGAAACTGGTTGCGTCGGTATACAGGACAATTTTGAGAAAAAAGAAATTATTTATTCAGGCACCGACCGGAGTCGGCAAGACAATGGCGGCCGTATTTCCGGCGGTGAAAGCAGTCGGGGAAGAACTGGGAGAAAAGATCTTTTATCTGACGGCGAAGACAATCACCAGAACGGTGGCAAGTCAGGCATTCGAGATCCTGAGGAAGCAGGATCTGAAGATGAAAGTCATCACATTGACGGCAAAAGAAAAGATCTGTTTCTGTGAGGAAACTATCTGTAATCCGGATGCATGTCCATATGCCAAAGGACATTTTGACCGTGTAAATGCTGCTGTTTATGAACTGCTCACATCGACAGATGAGATGAGCCGGGAAGTGCTGGAAGAACAGGCAAGGAAATGGAATGTGTGTCCGTTTGAAATGGCACTGGATGTATCGCAGTGGGTAGATGCGGTTATATGTGATTATAATTACGTCTTTGATCCGAATGCACATCTGAAACGCTTTTTCGGAGACGGTGTCAAAGGAGAATATCTGTTTCTGATCGATGAGGCACACAATCTGGTCGAACGTGGGAGAACCATGTACAGCACCAGTATTTGCAAGGAAGATTTTCTGAAAATCAAAAAGCTGGTAAAATACGGAGAACCGAAACTTGTCTCGGCGTTGGAGAGCTGCAATAAGCAGCTTCTGGAGTTAAAAAGAGAATGTGACGGCTGCCAGATACTGAATAGTGTGTCACATGTGTATATTAAGCTATTGTCTTTGATGACAAAGCTGGAAGAGTTTATAGAAGATTGTAAAGATGAAGTAATACGGAAAGGGGTACTGGAGTTTTACTTTGGTATCCGTAATTTCATATATATTCATGACCGGCTGGATGAAAATTATCTGATTTATTCAGAACTAAGTGAAGAAGGAAAGTTTTACCTGCATCTGTTCTGTGTCAATCCGGCGGGATGCCTGCAGGAATATATGGGAAAAGGAAATAGTACGATATTATTTTCGGCAACATTTCTTCCAATTAATTATTATAAGAAACTGTTATCTGCGGCAAAGGATGATTATGCGATCTATGCAGAATCTCCATTTGAACAAAGCAAAAGATTACTGCTTCTGGGAAATGATGTCAGCACGAAGTATACCAGACGCGGACCGGAGATGTACCGTAAGTATGCAGAATATATGATGCGTGTGATAAAAGGAAGAACAGGAAATTATCTTGCCTTTTTCCCGTCTTACCGATTTCTGGAAGAAGTGTGGGAAGCATTCATGGAACTGCCGCAGGAACAGATTGAAGTTGCAGTACAGTCCCAATATATGACGGAGCAGGAACGGGAAGAATTCCTGAAAAAATTCGAACAGGAAAGAGCACACAGCCTGATCGGCTTCTGTGTGATGGGGGGGATTTTTTCAGAAGGAATTGATCTGACGGAAGATAAACTGATCGGGGCAATGATCATCGGGACAGGACTTCCGCAGGTGTGTCTGGAACGGGAACTTTTAAAGTATTATTTTGACCGGAAGAATCTGAATGGATTCGATTATGCTTATTTGTATCCGGGCATGAATAAGGTGCTACAGTCGGCAGGACGAGTCATCCGGACTGATCAGGACAGAGGGGTGATTGCACTTTTGGATGAACGTTTTATGGACCGGCGGTGCCAGGAGGTGTTTCCGAGGGAGTGGAATGATTTCCAGATCTGTAACAGTGAAAATATCGAAGAAAAGATAGCAGGGTTCTGGAAGGAAGAACAGATGGATAAGAGGTAAGCAGAATCAGAAAAATATTATTTATAGAAAAATATATTATAGAACAATATGATAGAAAAAAATACCATGAGGGACATATGCCACATGGTATTTTATACGAAAGTAAATAAAAGTAGCAGACACCGGTAGTTCTTTCGGGGATACTTTGGCAGGAAAAAGAGTTTGTAAACATATTAAAAATAAGATAAAAACTCCTGTGCGGCTTTGGATACCGGAACCTTCTCGTTATGCGCAATGACAAGTTCGCGTTCCGGAAGCGATTCCTTCGTCTCAACAATGAACAGAGAATCCGAATCGGCTGTCTGGGAAAGACAGAAATCCGGAATAAATGCGATTCCAAGTCCGATGCGGGCAAGGTCGATCAGAAGGTCATTACTGCTGAGTTCGATCTCCGGAACCAGATCCAGCTGATTCTGAAGAAACAGGTTGTGCAGATATTCACTGGTTGTACTCTTTCTGTCCAGCATAAGGATCGGGTAGTCCAGAAGTTCTTTGAAAGAAACCTTCTTTCCTTTTAATTCTTTAAATGCTTCATTGGCAATGAACACATCCTGGAAATCTTTGATCTTTTTCACATTCGGAACATTTCCGAGATAGGAATTCGGTGAATTGACAACGATCAGATCCACCTGCCCGGTCTCCAGGAGTTCTACGCAGCGGATCGATGTCGCATTCGTAACCTTGATATGCGCTCCCGGAAATTCCCGGTGGAAGCGTTCCAGATAAGGCACCAGGAAATAACGGCAGATCGTATCACTGGCTCCGATGTGAAGCTGTCCTCCGCGTACGCCGACATCGAGAAGCTGGCTTTCCCCACGCTTGATCAGGCTGATCGCCGGTTCGATATGGCGCAGAAGAATCTCTCCTTCGGTAGTAAGACGTACTTTCTTGGTGCTTCGGATGAATAAGGTCTGATCCAGCTTTTTCTCCAATGCCTTGATCGACTGGCTGACAGCCGACTGCGAGATAAACAACTGCTTGGAAGCTTCCGAGAAGCTTAAGGTGGAAGCTACATAGTAAAATACTTTATATAACTCATAGTTAATATCCATGATAAGTCCTCCTAATGAATCTTAACTGTATTATAAGTGAAATGAAAGAAAATTACAACCGTATTTACAATAGAAGTGTTATAATAATGAAGAACAGGAGGAAAAAAACTTGAAGAAATTAACAACGCTCATATCGGTTGTGGCCATGATGTGTGTAGTGATCGCAGCACTTGCATTCAGTATCTGGGCGGCAGTATATGGAGACAGTCATTATAGATTTTACAAAAAAGAATACCAGAAATATGAAGTGACAGAAGATCTGGATATGAACATCGACCATGTCATGTACGTGACAGAACATATGATGAACTATCTGATCGGAAAAGAAGAGAAGCTGTCAGTTGTAACAACGGTGGAAGGAAAAGAGCAGGATTTCTTCAATGAAAGAGACCGGCTGCATATGCGAGATGTCAGGAATCTGTTCCTGGGAGGTATTAAGGTCGGGGGAGTTTGCCTGATTGTAGCTGCAGCCATACTGACGATGTTTAAAAAGCGGGAAAAAGACTGGAAGAGACTTTTTTGCAGGGCATATTCGATCGCACTTGGTGTATGGCTGGTCATAGGTGTACTGCTTGGCATTGCTTTCAGTATAGATTTTACGACGTGTTTTACGATTTTTCATAAACTGTTTTTTACCAATAATCTATGGATATTCAATCCGGAGACTGATTATATGATCCGGATGCTGCCGGAAGGATTCTTTTCTGATATGGTGATCCGTATCAGTGAGGTATTTGGAGCGGTGCTGGTAGTGATATGGATCGTATTGTTCGTTATTAAAAAATATTATAAAAAGCCAGAGGAATCGTAAATCTGTAAAAATGGATTGACGGGAATGAAAATGATAAAGGATTAATAAGTACAGATTATAAAAGTGTTTAGATATATTAATTGTATTAAATAATGATTGTTGTGTTATACTAACAATAGAAAATGTGTAAAAATTCATTTATGGAGGATTACTTATGAGCAATGTAAAAAGAGTGTACGTGGAGAAAAAATCAGGATTTGATGTACAGGCCAAGGAGCTTAAGACTGAGATCCGCAGCTATCTTGGAATCAAAGACGTGGACAGTGTTCGTGTACTGATTCGCTACGATGTGGAAAATGTATCCGATGAGACATTTGAAAAAGCATGTAATGGCATCTTTTCTGAACCACCTGTAGATACATTATATAAAGAAGAATTTCCGGCAGAAGAAGGAAGCAGAATCTTTTCTGTAGAATTTCTTCCGGGACAGTTTGACCAGAGAGCGGATTCCGCTGTTCAGTGTATTCAGTTCATCAAAGAAGACGAGCAGCCGGTCATCCGTACCGCGACAACTTATGTGATCCATGGAGGAGAAGGCAGCTTATCAGATGAAGAATTTGAAGCAATCAAAGAACACTGCATCAACCCTGTAGATTCCAGAGAAGCACAGGGCGAAAAGCCGGAGACATTAGTTACCGTATTTGATGAGCCGGCAGATGTAAAAATCTTTGACGGATTCAAAGATATGGAAGAAAGCAAGTTAAAAGAATTATATGATTCTCTCGGACTTGCCATGACATTTAAGGACTTCCAGCATATCCAGAATTATTTTAAATCAGAAGAAGACAGAGATCCTTCCATGACAGAGATCCGCGTTCTGGATACATACTGGTCAGATCACTGCCGTCATACAACATTCTCGACAGAACTTACAGACGTTTCATTCGGCGACGGCGATTACAGAGAGCCGATGGAAGAGACTTACAAACAGTACATCGCTGATCACAGCGAGATCTTCAAAGGAAGAGAAGACAAATTTGTCTGCCTGATGGATCTTGCACTGATGGCAATGAGAAAATTAAAACGTGAAGGAAAATTACAGGATCAGGAAGAATCCGATGAGATCAATGCATGCAGTATCGTTGTGCCGATCGAAGTAGACGGTGTGGAAGAAGAGTGGCTTGTGAACTTCAAGAACGAGACACATAACCATCCGACAGAGATCGAGCCATTCGGTGGAGCTGCTACCT
>OFME01001343.1_pt1 | contig 14051 bp, 10 predicted proteins | sample 1541381 | NCBI WGS metagenome assembly OFME01 (sample SAMN04209243, study PRJEB22552) | human gut metagenome | biome: gut; material: feces | host: Homo sapiens | place: USA: Oklahoma
GGAACAAAGAGGGGACATAGCAGTGAAAAATCAATTATTACATACGCCCGAAGGTGTCAGAGATATTTATAATGAGGAATGTGAACGCAAAATCATTCTGGAAGGCCGTCTGCTTTCTGTATTAAAATCTTACGGCTACCATCCGATTCAGACACCGACTTTTGAGTTTTTTGATATATTTGGTAAAGAGATTGGTACCACGCCTTCGCGGGATCTGTACAAATTTTTCGACCGAGAAGGCAACACACTTGTTCTCCGCCCGGATATCACACCATCCATCGCGCGATGTGCATCCAAGTATTATATAGAACAGGCGATTCCCATCCGTCTGTGTTATACCGGCAATACGTTCCGCAACAATTCCAGTTATCAGGGACGTTTAAAAGAAAACACACAGTCCGGTGCCGAATTGATCGGGGATGGCAGTGTAGAGGCAGATGCAGAGATGCTGGCACTTTCTGCACAACTTTTAAAAGCAGCCGGTCTGAAAGAATTTCAGCTCAGTGTTGGACATGCAGATTTCCTGCGGGGCTTATTTGAAGCAGCCGGTCTGGATGAAGATGTCATGGAAGAGATCCGGAATCTGCTTCAGAACCGCAATCTGTACGGTGTGCAGGAAGTGGTGGCACAGTATGTGACAGATGAAAGTTTAACACAGTTGTTCGGTCTGCTGACAGATGTCATGCTGGATAAGGAAAAAATCTCCGCTGCAAAAGTATGGGCACAGGAATTTCCACGGGTGTTAAACGCACTGACCCGTCTGGAGCAGCTGGATGAACTGTTGGAATTATATAAAATCCACAAATATGTATCTTACGAACTGGCTATGATCTCTGGTTTTGATTATTATACAGGTATTATTTTTGCCGGTTATACTTTTGGCAGCGGAGAAGCCGTTGTAAACGGCGGACGTTATGACAATTTGTTGAAATCCTTCGGCAAATCCGCACCGTCCATCGGGTTTGCGGTTGTCATTAATCAGTTGATGGCCGCACTGCAGCGCCAAAATGTACGGATTCCATTTGAAAATACGACAAAATGGTTTATTTACAGCCAGCAGTACCGTCAGGATGCTATTAAAGATGCACAGGTACTCCGAAGCCGTGGTGAACAGGTGGAACTGATGCCGCTGACTGAACAGAATACAAAAGCTGTTTATGAAAAATATGCAGAAGAGAACCATATTCAGGACATTATTTTTTATATGTAGGAGGGCCGGAGAATGAGATATTTAACATTTGCACTTGGAAAGGGTCGTCTTGCAAATAAGACACTTGAAATGTTTGAAAAAATCGGAATTACCTGTGAGGAGATGAAAGATAAAGACACGCGAAAACTGATTTTTGTCAATGAAGACTTAAAACTGCGTTTCTTTCTCGCCAAAGAACCGGATGTACCGACTTACGTGGAATACGGTGCTGCTGATATCGGTATCGTCGGAAGAGATACCATCTTACAGGAAGCCCGCAATATTTATGAGGTGTTAGATCTTGGATTTGGAAAATGCAGGATGTGTGTCTGCGGTCCGGAATCTGCCAGAGATTTGTTGCAACATCATGAGCAGATCCGTGTGGCTACCAAGTATCCGAAGATTGCCAAGGATTATTTTTATAACAAAAAGCATCAGACCGTGGAAATCATCAAGCTGAACGGTTCGATTGAACTGGCACCGATCGTCGGTCTGGCAGATGTCATCGTCGATATTGTGGAAACAGGTTCTACCCTGCGTGAAAACGGGCTGGCTGTGTTAGAAGAAGTGTGTCCGCTATCTGCACGTATGGTGGTAAACCCGGTAAGTATGAAGATGGAGCAGGAACGCATCAGCAAGCTGATCACAGATCTGCGCCAGGTAATGAGCGAAGGAGAAAAGTAAGATATGCGTACATTAAAACTGACAAAGGAAACCATTCAGAATATACTGACCGATCTGTTAAAGAGAAGTCCTAACAATTATACCCAGTATGAGAGCAGCGTAAACGAAATCATCGCCAATGTCCGCAGTAACGGTGACCAGGCAGTATTTGACTATACACAGAAATTTGACGGTGCAACAGTAACAGCAGACAATATCGAAGTGACAGAGGATGAGATTGCAGAAGCATATGAACTGGTAGATCAAAAGCTTTTAGAAGTAATCCGCAAAGCAAAAGAAAACATCCGTGTTTATCATGAAAAGCAGAAACAATACAGTTGGTTTGACAGTTCTATCCCTGGCACCATGCTCGGTCAGAAAGTAACTCCGATTGCCAAAGCCGGTGTATACGTTCCCGGTGGAAAAGCCGTCTATCCATCTTCTGTACTGATGAATATCATGCCGGCCAAAGTAGCAGGTGTAGAGGAGATCATCATGACAACCCCATGTAACAAAGCGGGCAAAGTCAATCCATCCACGCTCGTAGCTGCAAAAGAAGCCGGTGCAGACCGTGTGTTTAAAGTCGGCGGTGCACAGGCTATTGCCGCACTTGCCTTCGGTACCGAAAGTATTCCAAAAGTTGACAAGATTGTGGGACCTGGAAATATCTATGTAGCCCTTGCAAAAAAAGCCGTATTCGGTCATGTCAGCATTGACTCCATTGCAGGTCCGAGTGAGATTCTTGTTCTGGCTGACGAAACTGCCAATCCACGTTTTGTTGCGGCTGATTTACTGTCCCAGGCAGAACATGATGAGCTGGCATCTGCCATTCTGATCACTACCAGTGAAAAGCTGGCAGAAGAAGTATCCAAAGAAGTAGATGGTTTCTGTGAAGTGCTCTCCAGAAAAGCGATCATTGAGAAATCTCTGGAAAACTACGGTTACATCCTGATTGCCCCGGATCTGGATACTGCCATTGAGACAGCGAACGAGATTGCTTCTGAACATATGGAAATTGTGACCGCAAATCCATTTGAGGTTATGACAAAGATTAAAAATGCAGGTGCTATTTTCCTTGGTGAATACAGCAGTGAACCACTGGGGGACTATTTTGCAGGACCAAACCATGTTCTTCCTACTAACGGAACTGCAAAGTTCTTTTCTCCATTAAGCGTGGATGATTTTATCAAAAAATCCAGTATCATCTCTTACTCCAGAGATGCTTTACATGCGGTATACAAAGATATTGCACAATTTGCAGACTGCGAACAGCTGACTGCACATGCAAACTCCATTCGCGTCAGATTTGAAGACGAAGATAAATAAAGACCGGAGGATGAAACAATGGCAGAACAACGCTATGCACAGGTACACAGAAAGACAAATGAGACAGATATCAGTCTGACTCTTACATTAGACGGAAACGGAAAGCAGGATATTGCTACCGGAATAGGCTTTTTTGATCACATGCTTTCCGGATTCACCAGACATGGTTTCTTTGATCTGGATTTGAAGGTGGCTGGTGATCTGGAAGTCGACTGTCATCATACAATCGAAGATACCGGGATCGTCCTTGGAAATGCCATCCGGGAAGCTCTGGGAGACAAAAAAGGAATCAAACGATTTGGCAGCATGATACTTCCCATGGACGAGACACTGGTTCTGTGTGCCATTGATCTGTCCGGCCGGCCATATTTTGCTTTTGATGCAGAATTCACCACAGATCGTGTCGGTGACATGGATACTGAGATGGTACGGGAATTTTTTTATGCTGTTTCCTACTCCGCAGGGATGAATCTGCATATGAAAGTACTTTCCGGGACAAACAATCATCATATCATTGAAGCATTGTTCAAGGCATTCGGCAAAGCACTGGATGATGCTTCCTCTTATGATCCGCGCATAACGGATATTTTATCCACGAAAGGCAGTTTATAAACAATGAAAAAGAATTTAATTGCAACAATTTATTTAAAAAACGGAAAACTGGTCAGCGGTTTCAATGATTACACGGAACAGGATGATCTGATGGAACGGATCCGTCTCTATAATGACAACGGTATCGACAAAATTTATCTTTTTGACCTTTCCGACAACGATGCAGAACATGAACTGAATCTTCATACCATGAAGGAAATCAACCGCGTTTCTGAGATTCCGGTATATGCAGGCGGCAACATTAACCGTCTGGAGGATATCAAAAAAATATTATATGCCGGATGCAAGAAAGCTATTTTAAATCCGGTAAAAGATGTGACGGCACAGCTATCCAAAGAGGGAGCTATGCGATTCGGTAAAGAAACTCTGGCATTGTCTATCCACAATGTAGATCTGTTTTTCAAACAGAAAGAAGCTGTTGAAAATAACACCAGTGAACTGATCGTTCTGGATCCGGCGTTGATGGGAACGCTTGGAAATGTTACCGATATGTCCTATTCCATGATTCTGACGGAAACAGATAATGAAAGCATCTGCAAAGCATTACAGTCAGATGATACCATTAACGGCATTTCATCCAAAACGATCAGTGCACCAGATACGGATATCATGGCTTTAAAAGCATATTTAAAAGAACAGGATATTGAAACAGGACATCTGGAGACCTCCTGTGAATGGTCGGAGTTCAAATTAAATTCCGATGGCATGATTCCGGTTATTGTACAAGATTACAAAACCAATGACGTGCTGATGCTTGCCTATATGAACGAGGAAGCATTTTATACCACATTGTCACTGGGTAAGATGACGTATTACAGCAGAAGCCGTAACGAACTCTGGACAAAGGGTATGACCTCCGGACATTACCAATATGTAAAGGCTCTTTCCATTGACTGCGACAAAGATACGATTCTGGCAAAAGTTTCCCAGATCGGTGCTGCCTGCCACACCGGCAAGCGCAGCTGTTTCTACACAGATCTGGTCAAAGAAGAGTACAAGGAGAAAAATCCGCTAGAAGTATTTGAGAATGAATACAATATCATCCTGGACCGTAAACTTCATCCGAAAGAAGGATCTTATACAAACTATCTCTTTGACAAAGGAATTGACAAAATTCTGAAAAAAGTCGGAGAAGAGGCTACCGAAATTGTGATCGCAGCAAAAAATCCGGATCCGGAAGAAATCAAATATGAGATCGCAGATTTCCTGTATCATATGATGGTCATGATGGTAGACAAAGGAATTACCTGGGATGAAGTATTGGAAGAATTATCTCAAAGATAAAAACCAGAATTTGTATCTGCCCGCATACAGAAATTCAGAAAGATGCTTCTCCCTGTGCGGTGAACACAGATGTTCTGAATCAGAAGACATCTGCATATGTAAATAAAAGCAAGGAAAGTTTATCATTACACCAGAGAAAGGCTGTAATAATAAACTTTCTTTTTTTATCAACACTTTTTTCGAAAGGAGTGTGTGTATGCATCCGGAGCAATATGAAGATCGAAAACGATACATCAATGCCATAAAAAGCAGTTTTTCTACTTCCGGGCAGCCACTAAATGCAAATGAGCAAGGCGGTGATAACAACCGTTCTGAAAAAGTTCCCCACAGTTTTTTAGGTGTCCGTTTTTTTCTTGCACTCTGCCTGTTTCTTGCCTTTTTTGCCATTAAACAGACCGACACTTCCTGGAAAGGATGGGATGCAAAGAAAATCACCCGGCAGCTTCAGTCTACCATGGATGTATCCGGCATTTCTGACTGGTTCAAAATACTTCCATAATTTTGAAATTTTATACTTTCTTTATTGCTTCTGTTTTTAGATAAACCTATAATAAAAGCATAATAAGTTACTGCGAGGAAAAAAGGATGTCTTATATCGAATTTCAGAATATTACAAAAGAATATAATACCGGCGGAAATGCTATTTTTGCATTAAAGGACGCTTCCTTTTCAGTGGAAAAAGGAGAACTGGCGATCATACTCGGTGCTTCCGGTGCAGGAAAAACAACCGCACTGAACATTCTGGGCGGCATGGATACCGCAACTTCCGGTCATGTGATGGTAGATGGATCCGACATCACCACCTATGGAAAGAAACAGTTGACCCAGTACCGTCGGACCGATATTGGCTTTGTATTCCAGTTTTACAATCTGGTTCCGAACCTGACCGCACTGGAAAATGTGGAATTGGCTTCTCAGATCTGCAATGATTCCCTGAACGCAGAACAAACACTTGTGAAAGTAGGTTTGGAGCAACGCATTAAAAACTTTCCGGCACAGTTATCCGGAGGCGAACAACAACGTGTATCCATTGCCCGTGCACTGGCAAAAAATCCAAAACTGCTGCTTTGCGACGAGCCTACCGGTGCACTGGACTACAATACCGGAAAACAGATCCTTCAACTTTTACAGGATACCTGCCGCAGGGAGAAAATCACGGTACTGATCATCACCCACAACTCTGCTCTGGCACCGATGGCAGACCGGCTGATCCAGTTTAAAAATGGCACCGTAATCAGTGAAACCAGCAATCTGACTCCGGTTCCGATTGCAGAAATAGAGTGGTAAACAGATGAAAGCTTACTGGAAAGACATAACACGAACAATAAAAAAAGAAAAAAAACGGTTTTTCTCCATTCTTCTGATCACATTTCTTGGAGTTACCATGTTTGCCGGATTATCCGCCGGATGCCGGGATCTGCGCGCATCTGCAGATGATTATTATGACAGACAGAATCTGTATGACATCCGGATTCAATCCACCCTCGGACTGACCAATGAGGATGTGAAGGCAGTCTCTCAGGTAAAAGGTGTAGAAAAAGCCTGTGGTACTTACAGTGAAACCGCCTTGGTACAGGCGGGCGATCTGCAGCAGAAAGTAGAGGTAACACTGCTTGATATGAAAGGATTTAACCAACCCCTTTTACTGGAAGGTACACTTCCGCAGAGTGCATCAGAGATTGCCGTTTCACAAAATTATTGTATCGATGCCGAAAAAAAGATCGGTGACCAGGTAACACTAACGGCGCAGCGCACTTCCGGAGATGAGGATACCTCCGCACTAAAACAGCATAGCTATACGATTACAGCAATCATGCAGGATGCTGCAGACCTGATCGCAGATGACGGTGCTGCGTCCTTCCGCTCCTCCCAGTCAGCAAAATATTTCTTCTACGTCACTTCTGATGCACTGGACAATGAAGTATATTCTGCCATTGAACTGAGTGTTCGCGGTGCAAAGAACCTTTCCTGTTTTTCGGAAGAATATCAGGATAGGGTAGATGCTGTCAAAAAACAGATTGAAAAAGAAATCAAGGAAAAACGTGAGCAGGCCCGTTACGATGAAGTTGTTTCCGATGCTGCTGCAACACTGGCAGATGCGCGTCTGGAAGCAGATACTCAGTTCGCAGATGCAGATGCGAAAATCACAGATGCGAGAGCGGAACTGGATGATGGGAAAATACGGCTGGCAGATGGCTGGCAGCAACTTCAGGACGGAATCCGCCAGTTAAATGAGCAAAAAAAGAGTGCGGCCGAGCAGTTCCGGCAGGGATATGTAAAGATTTCTGACGGTTATACACAGCTTGCTTCCGGAGAACAACAGTTAACTTCCGGAAAGGCAGAATTAAAGGAACATCAAGTTCAATTAAATCAGGGCGCAGCAACATTACAGCAGCAAAAAACAGCTGTTATGCAGGAATTATCCAATGCGGAAATACAGCTGACTCAGGGACAGCAACAGGCATCCGACGGAAAAGAGCAGATTCTGGCTCAGGTCTCTCAGATACAAACGCAAATGGGAGATGCATGGCCACAGGATTCCTGGAAATCCTATGAAACAGCAGTAGAAAACGGTAGCACATACAACAGTGAGAAAACCACTTTTCAGACTGATTTGAAAACCAGGATAGAAGTTCTGAATGCTGCACTGGATACACAGATTCTTCAGCTGGATCCGAATGCCGCCGACTATGATATGCAAAAACAGGTACTGGAAGACCGGAAGACACAGTTACTGCAGATTCCGGATGGCATGTCTACACTTGAAACACAATATGAATCCCTACAGACAACTCTGTTTCAGTTAGAAACGCAAAAGGCAGCTATCCAGACGAAAAAACAGGAGGCGATCCAACAGTTTACCGATGCCGAAACAGAGCTGAATATACAGCAGCAACAATTATCCGGAGCTGCCGCTCAGTTGGAACAACAGGAACAAAAACTGACCAGCGCCAGACAAGAACTTGGGGCAGGTCTGGCAGAGTTGAAACTTCAGGAACAAAATGCCAATACCCAGTTTATCAAAGCAGATCAGGAAATTCAGAAAAACACAGACAAACTGAATCAGTCTGAGCAGGAACTGGCAGATGGTTCCGCAAAGCTGGAAGAGCAGATGCGGAAATTAGAACAAGAACGAAGCAAGGCATATGCAGAACTGGCAGATGCACAGGCAGATATTGATGCCATTCGTATGACGAAATGGTATGTGCAGGATCGCAGCTCCATCAGCAGTTTTTCCACCATTCAGAGTGATGCAGATTCCATTGAGACGATTGGAACGGTATTTCCGATTCTCTTTCTTTCGGTTGCGATTTTGATCAGCCTGACGACCATTACCCGTCTGGTAGAGGAAGAACGCGGACAGATCGGTATATACAAAGCACTTGGTTTCTCAGATGCACATGTATATGGAAAATACCTCACCTACACGTTATCCGCATGTATCTGTGGCGGACTGCTGGGAGATATCGGTGGTTTTATCCTGATGCCGAAATTCCTGTTTATGGTTTTCGATGTCATGTATAAGATTCCATCTTACCGCTTTCTGTTCCATGCAGGTTATGGAGTCTGCGGTATCCTGCTGTTTGTAGCCGGAGCCCTGATTGCAGCAATCTGCGCATGTCACAGTGAACTGCGGCAGTGTCCGGCAGCACTGATGCGCCCGAAAGCACCGAAAGCCGGATCCAGGGTATTTCTGGAAAAAATCCCGTTTTTGTGGAAACGCCTTTCTTTCCTGAATAAAGTTACATTCCGCAATCTGTTCCGTTATAAAAAGCGTCTGATCATGACCATCAGCGGCATCCTTGGATGCACCGCACTTCTGGTGGTAGGTATGGCCATCAAGAACTCCGTAACGGATCTGATGCCAAAACAGTATAACCATATCTATCGCTATGACATGATGGCAGTTGTTATGGCCGAAGATTATGATAATTTTACAAAACAAATCGATACAGATTCGAATATTTCGGATTACCTCGGACTTCAGATGGATACGGTACAGGCGAAAAATGAAAGCCAGACAGTGGAAGAAACAGTTCCGCTCTATGTAATTCCGAAGGATGCTTCCATTGCAGATTATATCAATCTGGAAGGCCTGGATGGCAAAGAAAAAGATCTGTCTGATGGTCAGATTTTTGTTACCCAGAACCTGTCAGAAGTAATGGGATTTACTGCGGGAGATTCTCTGCAGATCCAGAACAGTGACCTGAAAGAATGTACTTTTTCTGTGAATGGCATTTTACATAATTACCTCGGAAATGCGATTTATATGCGGCAGAGTACTTATGAGGCACTGATGGGCGATTATACACCGAATGCGATACTGGCACATTTATCTGCTTCCTGTGATGATCCGGTATCCTATGCGGATACTCTGTCCCGGGAAAGTGATGTCGTATCCTGCAGCAGCGTACAGACCATGCGTGATGAATTCACAAAATCCTTCAGTCTGATCAATTGTGTCGTTGTTTTGGTAACAGCCCTGGCGGCAGGCCTTGCCTTTGTTGTATTATTCACGCTGGCTACCACCAATATTTCCGAGCGAGAGAGGGAACTGGCTACCATCAAAGTACTTGGCTTTTTCGACAACGAGGTGCATCTGTATGTCAATAAGGAAACACTGATCCTCACAGTGATCGGTATTATACTCGGACTTCCGGTGGGGCGTTTTTTCAGTGGTCTGCTGACTATGGTTTTAAAAATGCCTTCTATATACTTTGCGGTTTCCGTACATCCGACCACCTATCTGTTTGCCGGAGGTATGACGTTCCTGTTTGCACTGGCAGTGGATTTCATCACAAACCGGATGTTAGACCGTATCAATATGGTAAATGCACTGAAGAGTGTAGAATAAACTTTAACACAGAATAGAAAAGAACCCCTAAAAGCGTCATGTTCTCATTGACGCTTTTTACTGTCTTATGCTAGAATGGAAAATTGTGCAGGAAATCAAAAAAAAGCACCTGCATAATTTGAACGCAGAATAAGCATTCCCCCGCTTCAAGTGCGTAGAGCACTAAGCGGTGGTTAAGGGGGATGCTTATGTCCGCTTTACAATCAAAAAGTATACAAAATAGAACAGGAAAAAAAGAATGAATAATAAACTTGCGTTAAAAGACGAAATTTTATTGACCATAGATAAACCTGCCCGTTATATCGGAAATGAGGTAAATATGGTCCGTAAAAATCCGGAAGCGGTGAAGATACGTGTTGCCTTCGCATTCCCGGATGTATATGAAATCGGTATGTCACATCTTGGCATCCAGATCCTGTATCATCAATTCAATCTACGGAATGATGTGTACTGTGAACGTGTCTATTCCCCCTGGCCAGATCTGCACAAGATTATGAAAGAACAGCAGATTCCGCTGTTTGCACTGGAAACCCAGGATCCAATTAAGGACTTTGACTTCTTATGTATGACACTGCAGTATGAGCTTTGTTATCCAAACATTCTCCAGATTCTGGATCTGGGTGGAATTCCTCTGAAATCTGCAGACAGAACAGATCATATGCCAATCGTCATCGGCGGTGGCCCCTGCGCATACAATCCGGAACCGATTGCTGATTTTTTCGATATCTTCTATATCGGAGAAGGCGAAACCGTATACGATGATCTCTTTGATCTCTATGAACAGATGAAAGAGGATGGCAGTTACAGCCGCCAGAACTTTTTACACGAAGCAGCTAAGATTCCGGGACTGTATGTACCGTCTCTCTATGAGGTATCTTATAAAGAAGACGGAACCATCGCTGGTTTTCAGCCGGTTTATGAGGATATTCCTACTGTGATCCACCGTCAGGTAGTGGAAAATATGTCCGAATCTGTGTATCCGGACAAACCGCTGGTACCATTTATTAAAGTCACACAGGATCGCGTTGTTCTGGAAATTCAGCGAGGCTGTATCCGTGGCTGTCGTTTCTGCCAGGCCGGTATGGTGTACCGTCCACTGCGGGAACGCAGTCTTGAAATGTTAAAAGAAAAAGCTTATCAGATGCTGACCAGTACCGGACATGAGGAAATTTCCTTGAGTTCTTTAAGTTCCAGCGATTACACCTATCTGGAAGAACTGCTGACTTTCCTGATCGATGAATTTAAAGATAAAGGCGTAAATATTTCCCTGCCATCCCTGCGTATCGATGCGTTTTCACTGGATGTTATGAGTAAAGTACAGGATATCCGAAAAAGCAGTTTGACTTTTGCTCCGGAAGCCGGTTCCCAGCGTCTGCGTGATGTCATCAACAAAGGTCTGACCAAGGAAAATATTCTGCATGGTGCCGGACTTGCCTTCGAAGGTGGATGGAATAAAGTGAAATTATATTTCATGCTGGGACAACCTACAGAAACCATAGAAGATATGAAAGCCATCGGTGAACTTGCAGAAGAAATTGCCGAGCGTTATTATGAAATCCCGAAGGATCAGCGAAATGGAAAATGTCAGATCACAGTAAGTACCTCTTTCTTTGTGCCAAAACCGTTTACACCTTTCCAGTGGAGCCCGATGTGCACAAAAGATGAGTTCCTTGGACGGGCAAAGATTGTAAATGAGACCATCAAATCTCAGTTAAATAAGAAGAGTATTCGATATAACTGGCATGAAGCAGATGTCACAATGATCGAAGGAATCCTTGCCAGAGGTGACAGACGTCTTTGCAATGCACTGATCCGTGTCTATGAAAAAGGAGGCATCTTCGCAGCCTGGTCTGAATTTTTCGACGATCAGATCTGGCAGGATGCGTTTGCGGAAGAACAGATTGATACAGACTTTTATACTACCCGTGCCCGTCAGGAAGATGAAATCTTCCCATGGGATTTTATCGATGCAGGTGTAACGAAACAGTTCCTGTTGCGTGAATGGCATGCAGCCAATGAGGAAACGGTTACTCCGAATTGCCGCCAGAAATGTGCCGGTTGCGGAGCCATGAAATATAAAGGAGGCGTATGCTATGAGAATCAGAATTAAATTCCGTAAGTACGGTGTTATGCGTTTTATCGGACATTTGGACATCATGCGTTATTTTCAGAAAGCCATGCGCCGTGCCAATATTGACATTGCTTATTCCGAAGGATTCTCACCGCACCAGATCATGTCCTTTGCGGCACCTTTAGGCGTAGGCATCACCAGTGACGGAGAATACCTGGATATCGAAGCAAAATCTACGAAATCCACGCAAGAATCCATCGCTGCATTGAATGCGGTTATGGTTGATGGTATCGAAATTACGCAATATGTTGCCCTGCGGCAGGATGAAAAAAAAGCAATGACGGCAGTGGGAGCGGCAGATTATATTGTATATTTTAAAAATGAGATTGATTTTACCCAGGAGGAACTGGAAGAAAAAATCCGTATCTATTATGAAGAACGGAGCAATATCGAAGTGACAAAGCAGACGAAGAAGAGTGAGCGTGTCATCGACCTCAAGCCGCTGATCTATGTGTTCCGTCCATATGTGGAAAAAGAACTTGGCTGGCAGGGATTTTTCCTTCAACTTTCTGCCGGAAGCACTGACAATATCAAACCAGAACTGGTATTACAGGATTTTTATCAGTATTTTGGAAAAAAATATCATCCATTTAATATGCAGATCCATAGAGTAGAAACTTACGAACACACCGAGGACGGATTAAGACCGCTGTATCAGGCAGGTGATGTCATTGAAGCATAAAGTCATTATCACAGATACCTCTGTCAACAGTCATCAGGTGCGTATGTGTGCCACCGTTTCCGAACGCCGGATGCTGGAAGTACGCTGCCGAAAACTCGGGCAGGAATCCATCCTGGGAAATATCTATGTAGGACGGGTACAGAAAGTCGTTCCGAATATTCAGGCTGCATTTATTGAAATCAAGCCGGGGCTTTCCTGCTACTATTCCATGGAAGAAAAGGCTGCACCTGTGTTTGCAAAAAAAATCCCATCTTCCAGACTGGTACAGGGAGATGAACTTCTGGTGCAGGTAACACGGGAGAGTGTCAAGACGAAAGCACCGACTGTTTCTGGTAATCTGAATCTGACCGGCCGATATCTGGTAGTGACCAGCGGCGACTGCCGGCTCGGCTTTTCTTCCAAACTGACAAAAGCTGAAAAAGAGCAGTTCCGTACACTGCTGGAACCGGAATGGGATGGTTCCTATGGTATTATTGTCCGTACAAACGCAAAAGAAGCCGAGGCGCCGGTACTTCTGGCAGAACTGCAACAATTAAAAACGCAGTTGCAGTCAATCTGTGATACTGCAGCCATGCGGACCTGTTTTTCCTGTGTCAGCCGCACACCGGAAAGTTATATGGGCTATCTGAAAAACAGTCGACAGGAAGGATTGATAGAGATTGTCACCGATCTGCCGCAGGTGTATGAACAAATAGAGCAGCAACAGTTTTCCGAACCGGTTTTTGCACAAATACCGGTTCGGTTGTATGAGGACCCCTTACTTCCACTGGCTGCACTTTATAATCTAAATAAACAAACCGAAGAAGCGCTGCAGCCAAAAGTCTGGATGAAATCCGGTGGCTATCTGGTAATTGAGCCGACGGAGGCACTGACTGTAGTGGATGTCAACACAGGAAAGAGCGTAAATAAAAAGAATCGGCAGGAACATTTTCTGAAAATTAATCTGGAAGCAGCAGAAGAGACAGCTGCACAGCTTCGGCTCCGCAACATATCCGGAATTGTCATTATTGATTTTATCAATCTGGAACAGGAAGAAGACCGGAATACCGTCATGGAGCATCTGCGCCGCTGTGTAAAAGTAGATTCTGTTCCGGTTCAGGTGATCGATATGACAAAACTGAACCTTGTGGAGCTCACAAGAAAAAAAGTTGAAAAAAGTTTGGCAGAACAGTTGACAGAATAAAAACAGTCTGCTATTATACTAAAGATGCCGCACAACGAGGTATAAGACTGCAGGATCTGCAGCACCGAAATTGGCGAGTAATGATAAATAGGAGGTGCCATATGTACGCAATTATAGCAACAGGTG
>OFME01001348.1_pt1 | contig 14014 bp, 9 predicted proteins | sample 1541381 | NCBI WGS metagenome assembly OFME01 (sample SAMN04209243, study PRJEB22552) | human gut metagenome | biome: gut; material: feces | host: Homo sapiens | place: USA: Oklahoma
TCCTCTAACTGCTCGATGGTGATCATGGCATCCGCTCCCGCAGTGGATGGGCAGATCTCGATCTCTGAATTCGGTTCTAACTTAGTATTGATGCCTGCCGGTTTTCCATTCATAGTGATCACAGCAGATTCCCCTGGCAGACCCCTCTCCACTTTTGCCACACCATTGACGGTATAGTTCACTTCTTTTCCACGTTTTGGAAACAGATCTTCATTGGCTACTCCCGCCTGTAATGCGGCATCCATGATCAGAAGCTTATTGTTGTCATACATCTTAATCCGTTCGCCGTTCAAATGTACCATGATAAAACTGTTTTTCTGGTCATAATAATTCAGACAGATACCGATCGGAGTTACGATGAGCGGATCTTTTTCGATATCCGGCTGTTCAAAGGTTACTTCCTGCAGTACTTCCTCACCGCGGAGAGCAACACGCTCCTGTGGAAGTCCAAGTTTATCTGCCAGCATCTCGGTGTAACCGTGGATTTTTCCGCCTCCACCAACGACAAATGTAGCACTGACAGTCTGTCCGCCATTTAACTCTTTGATTTTCTCCGCCACTGCGGTCGTCATTTTATCTGTTACAGGCTCTATGAGTTCCCATACTTCCTTCGCAGGAATGGAGTGCTCGATCATCATGATATCTTTGTATGTGATCATTTCCCCGGTCGTACTTGCAAGCTTGATACGCTCTGCGGTCTGGAAATCGACCAGATAATGCTGTACGATCAGTTCTGTCAGTTCATCTCCGGCGAGTGGAATCATGCCATAGGCAATGATACTTCCATCTTTCGTGACGGAAATATCCGATGTTCCGGCTCCGACATCGACTAACGCGATATTCAGCATACGGAACGATTCCGGGATGGCAACGTCAATCGCTGCAATAGGCTCCAATGTCATATTGGCAACTTCAAGACCTGCCTGCGCCACTGCAGAATACAGTCCGTCCACAACATCCTCCGGCAAAAATGTCACGATGATATCCTCACTGATGACCTCTGCCTTATGTCCTTCGATGTTGGAATAAACCTCCTCATTCAGATAGTATTTCACAACAGAATATCCCACGCAGTAAAACTTGTATCTTGTGTCATTTTTCTCTTTTAATAGGGACTGTGCCTTTTCAATTCCAAGCAGATCCAGTGTATGGATATCTTCCTTCGTAACAACGGTCTCTTCCGGATATTCATATTCTACATTTGTCGTTACTGTTTTTAACACACGACCGGCTGCTGCGATACATACTTCTGTCAGCGGACATTCAATCTGTTTCTCCAATTCCTCTTTTACCGTCTGGATCACTTTGCCCACACGGCCAATGTCATGAATCTGTCCATCGATCATCGCCCTTGTCTCATGCTGCATGACATACTGTGCCACAACGATAAATTCATTTCCTTCCTTATATCCAACCGTACCTACTACATTTCGTGTTCCAATGTCCAGTCCAAATACATATGGCTGTTCGAATGTCTGTGTTTCATTCATCTGTAGTGTCCTCTCACTTACCTTTTCTTTGTAATTCCCTGATCCGTTCCAATTGTCTGCAAAATCCATCAGATAGCGCACACTGCCGCATCAATCTGTCTCTGCATTTCCTCTAACCCTTCATTGTTGTCGATCACAACACTGCAATGTTTCCGGTACTCTGCTTCCTTCAACTGACTCGAAAAAATCTGCTGTACCTTCTCTCTGGAATACCCACGGGATTCCATCAGTCTTGCCTCGCGGATTTCCTCTCTGGTATAAATATACCAGAGTTCATCACAAATTTCATCATAATGTTCTTCAATTAAAAGTGCCGCTTCCAAAACAAGCAGTGCAAGCGTTCCTTCCTGTCTCTCTCTTTTCGCTTCTGCTATCACATATGCTTTCACTGCCGGATGTACGATTCCATTCATCCCGGCACGCTTGTTCTCGTCTGAAAAGATCACCTTCGCCAGTTTTATCCGGTCAAAATGTCCATCTTCCTTATAAATATCATGCTCCGGAAAAGCCTGTCTGATCTGCTCATAACAGTCCGTTCCCGGTTCCATAAGTTCATGTGCAATCTCATCCGCCAGCATGACACGCACACCAGGTTTCGTTGCCAGATAATCTAAAACTGCTGATTTTCCGGCTCCTACACCACCTGTGATCCCTATAAATTTCATATTTTCCGTCCACCTTTATCTTCTTTCGTACTGTCCATTTCTGACACAAAGCTATTTTGCCTCGTACCAGTTCTTTCCGGTGTGAAGGTCAATTGCCAGAGCCACCTTCAGATCTGCTGCATGCTGCATACCTTCTGTCAGTATCTCTTTTACTCTGTCGATCTCATCCTCTGCTGTCTCGATCAAAAGTTCATCGTGCACCGTGATGATCAGTCTTGACTTTAAATGTTCCTCCAACAGTCTGTCATGCACACGTATCATAGCGATCTTGATAATGTCTGCGGCAGTTCCCTGAATTGGCGCATTCATTGCCACACGCTCTCCAAAAGAACGCTGCATAAAGTTACTGCTGGAAAGTTCCGGAACCGGACGCCTTCTTCCAAACATGGTTGTCACGTATCCGTTCTTTTTGGCATCCTCCACAAGTCCGTCTAAAAATGTCTTGATCTTTGGATATGTTTCAAAATACCGTTCGATATACTCTGCTGCCTCTTTTTTACTGATACTTAAATCCTGGCTTAATCCAAAGGAACTGATTCCATATACGATTCCAAAGTTTACCGCTTTGGCATTTCTTCGCTGTAAATCTGTCACCTCATCAAATGGAATGTGGAATACCTGTGATGCAGTGATTCTGTGGATATCCTGTGCCTCTCTGTACGCCTCGATCAGTTTTTCATCCCCGGACATGTGCGCTAACACACGAAGCTCGATCTGCGAATAATCGGCGTCCATGAACACACATCCCTTTGCCGGTAAAAATGCTTTTCGTATCAATCTGCCAAGTTCAATCCTCATCGGGATATTCTGGAGATTCGGCTCTGTACTACTCAGCCTTCCGGTAACCGTGATCGTCTGGTTAAAGGAAGTATGGATTCTTCCATCCTCCTTAATATAATTGGCAAGTCCATCTGCATAAGTGGATTTTAACTTGGTAAGCTGGCGGTATTCCAAAATATCTGCAACAATTGGATACTCTGGTGCAAGTTTGTCTAACACATCTGCGGCTGTCGAATATCCGGTCTTTGTCTTCTTTCCGTAAGGCATTTCCAGTTTTTCAAACAGGATCACGCCTAACTGTTTTGGAGAATTGATATTAAATTCTTCCCCTGCTTCCTTATAAATCCGGGTTTCCAACTCTGCAATCCGGACTGCAAGTTTCTCCCCGTACTCTTTCAGATTGGCTGCATCAATGGCAATTCCTGTGTGTTCCATGTCTGCAAGGGTAAACACTAACGGCATCTCAATAGTTTCATAGAGATGTTCCATTCCGGCCGCTTTCAGATCTTCCATCATTGCCTTTTTGCTGGCAAATGCAGTGTATGCCATAAAGCAGACTGTCTTTAAAAATTCTTCCGGTTTCTCATCCATTGCCAAATCATAGCTTAACTTTCCAAGCAGATCCACTCTCGATGGGATCATCAGGCTGCAGTAATCCTTTGCGATGTCTTCATACGGATATTCATTTTTTAACGGATTCAGCAGATATGCTGCGATGACGTTGTCAAAAATGTTTTTCTGGTTCAGACATCCGTTCTCTCTCTGCTCGATCATATGGAGCAGTCCTAGCTGCGGTTTTAAATCCAGTGTCATATATCCTGCCGCCGCAGAATGTGTGAGAAAGTCTAATAACACACCGCTTGTCAGTTCTTCGCCTGCCCTGAAAAAATAGGTATCCTCCTCCCCAAAGCAGACTGCCATTCCAAGGAACTCCTTCGTCTGTGGTGTTGCAAAAAGATTCATCTGCCCACCAGCATCCATGTTCGCATCCTTTTTTTCCTCCATCGGAATGATCTGAAATGCACATTCTATGCCTTTGATCTTTGCAAAAATCTTTTCGGCTTCCTTCTTCTCTGTCACAAGCTTAAAATGTTCTTCCGCCTGATTCTTTGGTGCATCCACCTCAAATCTGCCAAGCATATTCTTAAACTCCAGACGTTTGCACAAAAGATACGCTTCCTCTGTATACAGATCTTTGATCTGCTCTAATCTTGCACTCTGCAGATCATAGTCAATATCTGCATGGATCTCGATTGTCGCTAATGTCTTACTCATCTGTGCAAGCTCATAATTTTCCTTTAAATTCTTGCTTGCCCGCGGTGGTTTGATCTCATCCACATGCGCATAACAGTTTTCAATGCTGCCGTACTGCGCAATGAGTGCTGTTGCTGTCTTTTCCCCGATTCCCGGAACGCCAGGAATATTATCCGAAGTATCTCCCATCAGTGCTTTCACATCAATAAACTCGATCGGTGTCACCTGATATTTTTCTAAAACTTCCTTCGTATTATAATCCTCAATCTCGGTTCCGGTGCGCTTTGTTTTCGGAATACGGATTTTAATATGATCAGTAGCAAGCTGCAATAAATCCCTGTCCCCTGACACAACGGATACTTCAAGTCCCTCTGCTTCGCTGCGTTTTGCAATGGTTCCCAAAATATCATCCGCCTCATAACCACCTTTTTCCACGATGGTCACACCCATGGCCTTTAACATTTCCTTCATCAGAGGCACCTGTTCGCGAAGTTCCTCCGCCATCGGCTTTCTGGTTCCCTTGTATTCTGCATACATCTTATGACGAAAAGTTGGCTGTGATACATCAAAGGCAACCGTCAGATAGTTTGGCTGTTCCTCCTCTAAAATCTTAAATAAAATATTTAAAAATCCATAGACCGCATTGGTATGAAGTCCCTCGGAATTCGTCAGATCCGGGATTCCGAAAAATGCCCGGTTTAAAATGCTGTGTCCATCGATCAGTACCAGCTTTTCACTCATAAACTTTGTGTCTCCTTCTTATTTTTTCACTGCTCATAAAAAAGCAGTAAAGGGGCTGCCGCATGCGGCAGTCCCATCCTGTGACAAATTAAATTGCGCGGGTATACTTCTTCAGCCATTCGTTCTCTTCCTCTGTCATGTAAGGAGAGAGCACTTCATATACCTTCTTATGATAATCATTTAACATCTGCTTCTCACGTGGGCTCATCTGCTCCGGATCGATTCCATCCAGATCGATCGGTGCGTAAGTGATGTTCTCAAATTCCATAAACTGACCATATTCATTCTTCTCTGCTTTGCGGCAGACCAGTTCATTCTCCGTGCGGATACCATACTTTCCTTCCAGATATACACCCGGTTCATCGGTTGTGATCATACCCTCTTCCAGCACACCGCTGTCATGGCGTTCCGGCACGATCTTCCAGCGGAAGCCGTTTGGTCCTTCATGCACGTTTAAGATATAACCGACGCCGTGTCCCGTACCGCATTTGTAGTCAATCCCCATATCCCACAGTGGACCACGTGCGAGAATATCCAGATTCAGACCACATGCACCATATAAAAACTTTGCATTGGCAAGCTTCATATTGGAACGGCATACTGCTGTGAAATGCTGTTTCATCTCATCACTGATCGTTCCTAACACAAAAGTTCTCGTGATATCGGTTGTTCCCTCATAATAATGTCCGCCGGAGTCTACCAGTAAAAAGCCTTCCGGTTTTAATTCGGTATTGGATTCCGGTGTTGCAGAATAGTGCATCATCGCTGCATTTGCACCGTAGGCACTGATGGTCGTAAAGCTTAAATCAATAAAGTTCTCCTGCTCTCTTCTTCTTGCCTCCAGATAATCGGACGCAGAAATCTCTGTCATTGGGATTTTGCCGATATTTGTTTTCAGCCAGTACATGAACTTTGTCACTGCCACACCGTCTTTGACATGTGCAAGGCGGGTGTTATCCACCTCAACCGGATTCTTGACTGCCTTCATCAACTCGGTAGGGTTTGGTTTATTTATAACCTGAATGTTCTTATTTAATTCACTGCAGATACGATAATTGACACTGCTCTTGTTCATCAGAACCACGGCACTCTCCGGAATGGTCGGAACATAAGTGTAAATATCATCGTATGGTCTTGTCTCGATATGATTTTCCTTCAGATAAGCGCGGATAGTATCATCCACCACTTCTTCCTGTAAAAACCAGATACACTGATCCCTGGTCAGAACAAGATAGGACAATACTACCGGAACGCTCTGGATATCACCGCCACGGATATTCAAAAGCCATGCTATATCGCAAAGGCTCGTAAGAATGTGGACATCTGCACCTTCCTCTGCCATCTTTGCACGCACATCTTTGATCTTCTCTGCAGTGCTCTTTCCGGAATATTTTTCTTCCAGTATAAATAATGGAGCTTTGGATAACTCCGGTCTGTCTGTCCAGATCAGATTGATCAGATCTTCCCCTACAAAAAGAGAACCTTTCTTTTCCTCTGCGATTGCCACAAACTTTTCACCCCAGGCACCGTTTACGGTTCTTCCGTCAAAACCGATGCAGCCGCCCTGTGGCAGTTTGTCTTTTACAAATTCTTCTACGGCAGGCACACCTTCCTCTGCCATACGATATAACGTGACAGTGCTTCCCTCTAACTGTTTCTCAGCCTGCACAAAATAGCGTCCGTCTGTCCAGAGTCCTGCTTCCTTTAACGTGATGACTGCCGTTCCTGCGGAACCGGTAAATCCTGTAATAAACTTTCTCGCCTTAAAATGCTCCCCAACATACTCTGACTCATGAAAATCAGCGGTTGGTACTACATAAATATCAATACTTCTGCGTTTCATCTCTTCGCGAAGCGCAGTTAATCTCTCTGGTATCATTTTTCTTCCTCTCTCTATGTCTCATTTATGCCTGTATGGCATATTATCAGTTACTGTTCACTCGTATCTCGTTCCAGTAACGATTATCACTCTTAATTCTCATCCGTGAACTCAAAAAACTTCGTGTCGATCTCCGGATAAGACCTTTTTAAGGAAATCGGTCTGCCGGAACGGTTCAAAAAGCAATGGGAACTCTTTGCCGTTGTGCGCAGCTCCCCAGTCTCTTTGTCTGTCATCTGGTATTCCACATCCATCTTGATTCCGTTATACTTTGTGATCTTCGTCTCGATCACCACCGTGTCATCAAAATGAACCATACTGTGGTACTCGCAGGACACCGACAATACCGGACTGATGATCTCCATCTCTTCCATCTGCTTATAACTAAGCCCGATCTGTTCCATCAGATCCATCCTTGCCTCTTCCATCCATTTGATGTAGTTGGAATGATGGATAATTCCCATCTGGTCTGTCTCATAATACTTTGCGTGATGCTCATAAGGGCGGATCTTGATCGCGCTCTCATCTTCCCCATAAATCCGTATCTCTTTTCCAGCCATGATCTGTCACTACCTTTCTATTTATCTTCAATAGCTGCCTGTGACTATCTTATCACTGCGGTAGTTTTATTTCAATGCCACTCTCTAAAATATTCCTGATAATCTTCTTCATCTGCAAAAAGCATGTACGCTCCGTCCACATATCCCATATAGCCTGCTTCGATCACATATCCCTTCATAAAAAAACACTCCTTTCAACCTTTTTACGTTCTCTCAAGTTGAAAAGAGTGTATCTTATTTACTGTCCAATAAACCGTACTTTTATGGTGGCTTAGAAAAAAATTTTATTTGTTATTGGCTTTTTCCTGAAATTTTTCATTGTCGATCATGAATCGTTCATGCGTTCCCTCACCGATCCTGCCGCGCTCGTCAAACGCTTCCACTTTAAACACCAGTCTCTTGCGGTCGATCTCTACCAGTTCACTCTTGGCAGTCACTTCCATTCCAAGCGGTGTTGCTGAGATATGGGATACGTTCATCAACGTTCCGACTGTTCCTTTTCCCTCCTCCAGTTCTGCTGCAACACTCTTGTAGGCAGCCTGCTCCATCAATGCGATCATGGAAGGTGTTGCATATACCTTCAGTTCACCGCTTTTCATTGCCTGCGCTGAATTGCTCTCTGATACTACCTCTTTTGCTTCTCCTCTGATACCTGTCTCTAACATCTGTTACCTCTTTCCTGTCTCTTAATCACTTTCTTCTATATTAGTTCTGTAAAGATAAACTTATTTTAACACAGGCTTTCCGATACAACAATATTCTTTTCCTGTTTTCCTCTCCAAAAGGCGGAGAGCAGGAAAAGGATCAGACAGCCAAGACTGATCATGGCGCCAGTCTTCAGTCCGGGTGTTGTATAAACAAGTTCTATGTCATGTTTTCCCTCCGTCAACGGCACACTGATAAATGCCTCAGCAAATGTTTCAGGCTCTATCTCTTTTCCATCCACATACACCGTCCAGCCATCTTCCCTTGCAATCGAAAATACAAGTTCCCCCGCTTTTTCCACATCAATCGTACCTATGATCTTCCGGTCTGAAAACGAGATGAGTTCCATTGTCTGGCTGTTCAACGTCTCATATGCGGTATCCAGTGCACTCATATTCAGCTTATAGGCAGTGATATCCACACGCTCGTTATTGGAATTTTTGATCCGGATCACTTCCCCGGCTTTTGCATACCCGAGATCTAAAATATATCCGTGGGATGCCTTTGTAAAAGACTTTGTTCTTCCATCACTGACCTCTTCCTCAAGGGTATCGGATGTCACGGAACTGTATGCCGCAAAATAATATCCGTCCTCCGTCACCTGGATTGCAGACATTCCGGTCTCCGATTCCGACGGAACTACCGCGAGCATCTCTTCCTGTGCCCCCAACAATCCTGCAAGTTCATTCTGGTTGGAGACACCGCCGCCATTTTTATAGTCCCAGCGTTCTGCCACCTCATCGTCTACCATAAATCCCAGTGGAAGTGAATATTTGTTTTCATACAAATAAGTGTTCCCTGATGAAGCTGCAAGAGTGCGGATTGGGCTTTCCTCCATGGCATTGTCTGCGATCACATATTTTAAAGAGAGCATGGAAGAGATCAGAGGCGACGCACCGTTGATACAGTAAAAATTCTTTCCGCCTTCCATTCCAAGATCCTGATAAATATGACTGACATTGATGTTCATCAGCGAAGAAAACTGTGTTGCAGAGTAATAGCCGGACAACGCCGCATCATTTTTCGTTTTCCGCTCCATCTCCTCCGTCCGGTAAAAATACACCGCGCTGTTTTCACTTTCCTTTTTCTTCGCCTGCTCTAAAACGTTTTCATAATCCTTCCAGTCTTTCACATAAGAAGTTCTGCTCACCGTATCCAGACCTGTCATATCAAAGTTGATCGTCAACTCTGTAATCACTACAATTGACGTAATCAAAAAAACATAATCTCTGACTTTTGCAGTTCCTCCATACCACACCAGAAGCAGCACCGCGTACACAACGATAAACACTGCCGTCGTAAAGAAACTGTCGCTTCCGATCAGTTCGCTGTCAGACCAGCGGTACGCTGCATACAGGAATGCCCCATCCAAGACCAGTGCCACAAGCACGTGATACCAGCGGTTTTCTTTCAGATGCAAAAATGTCTCAAAACACAATACTAACAATAAAAAACTGTATAAAAAGCTCTGTCTGCCCGGCAGCGAATCCGGGAAATGTAATCCATGCCAGATAAAATCCAGCATATTATTGGCAAAGCTTAATGCCATAAACGCAAGAAGTAATACGCGCGGCAGTTTCTTTTTCCAGCTGATCCCGCGGTTCGTCAGATATAACAGGATCAAAAACAATGTAAACACGCCAGTATAAATGTTTGGCCAGTGGTCACGTCCTGTATACGTTTCTACAAAAATACATTGCCTTCCCAGTTCTGCGATCAGATTAAAATACCATTCCACCGCACTTGGAAAAGAAATCCCCTGCGAGCCGCTCTCCCCTAAAATAATCGCTTCCGGGATCAGCAACACTGCACCTGTTCCACCCGCCAGAAGGGAATACCATGCAAACCGTACACATGCCCCGATTTTTCCTTCCCTCTGCTCCAATAAAAGGATCAGAAAATAGAGCACAAGAAAAATGCAGATCATAATCGAAATGTAATAATTGGACAAAATGGCTGTGGCCAGTGTCACATAATACAATGCAGCCTTTTTCTCTTTTACAAGCTGTTCCACACCGAGGATAATGAGCGGCGCAAGCACCAGACAATCTGTCCACATCACATTCCAGGCATAAGCTGCCATAAACGCAGACAGTGCATACGCCGTTCCAAATACCACGATTGCCGGGTGATTTGTGTGAAAGTGCTTTTTCAGATAATATGCAAATGTCAGTCCACAGAGCGAGATACGAAGAATCATAAGGATTGACATGAATTCAATCACGTATCCCTTCGGGCACAGCAAAATAAACCAGTTCAAAGGGCTTGCCAGATAATAGGCAAACAGTGACACAAAATCCGCACCAAGCCCGATTGTCCACGAGTACATGAGGCTTTCGCCGCTTCTTAATTTATCCACAAACTCTGTAAAAAAAGGACAATATTGATGATACATATCCACCTGTAACAGACAACGCTCCCCAAATGGATACACTTCATGATCGATACAAATGATCACCGAGATCAGAAGTGGTATCAGAAAGGCGGCAAGCAGTGGCAGCCGTTTACACCACTTTTTCGATTTTGTCTCATTGATTTGTGTCTGATTCATTCTTACAAACTCCTGTTTTCTTTCCTTCATTTCTTTCCTGATGAGCGATCTGTCTGCACACTCACTCTTTTTTCCAGTCAAATAGCTGATAATACTGCAGACTCTGGTAATCTTTCAATTCCTGTTTTAAGCTGGATGAATTTGTATCCAGACCATCTTTCGTGAGCACACGCATTGCAGAGATAACTGGATAATTCCGTTGTAATTCCAACAGATAAGAACCATATGCATTCTCAGAAATTCCTGCATAGTGTAATACGTCCGCCGCAAGATAATTTGCACTTGTATCTTTTCCGCTCTCTGCATCAATGTCATAATTCGCCCAGATCACATATGGCACTTCATACCGCAGTTTCAACTGATCCTCTGTCAGTGTCTTTGTCGTCATACCATTCAGATTCAAAATCGGCGCTGCCACCGTGTCATTTGGCTGATGATCCCCAAAGAATACTACAATTGTCTTTTCGTCTGCCTCCTCAAAATAGGAAATCAGTTTTTCCAGTGCCTGATCCGAAAGTCTGACAAGCGATAAATACTGGCTCAAAGGTGTACTTTCCACACCCTCCACTGTGATATCCGGGGTAAAATTATCATAAGTATCCGAGTATCCACCGTGATTTTGCATCGTCACATTGAAAACGAATAAAGGTGTTCCCTCTTCTTTTTTCTCATATAATTCAATGATCTTATCCACACAGCTATTATCACTGACGTACTTGCGCACATAACCTGCTCCCCAGTACTGGTCTTTAAAAATACTCTCTGAAAAGCCAAGCAATGGATATACCTTATCCCTGTCCCAGCCATCCGCATAATAAGGATGGGTTGCCACCGTCTCATAGCCCAAAGATGCCAGATACGCCGGGAGCGCCGGAAGTTCTTTCGTGATGTACTGCTGATACGGAATACTTCCCTGTGGCAGAAACGCCATACTGTTTCCCGTCAGGAACTCAAACTCTGTATTTGCGGTATTTCCTCCGCACACAGACACATTCAGATAACCTGTCACCGTATTTTCCGCCCCGTTCTGTAAACTGTGCAGATACGGCATATAATCTTCATTTGTTGTAAAATCTCCCAGCACATTCAGATCCGAAAAAGACTCATTCATCACAACAATGATATTGGGCAGTTCCTCTTTCTTTTCACTGCTGTCTGTGTCATCTTCCTGCCCTGCATAACTTTCCAGCAGCGCCTGCTCTTTTACAGCGTCATAACCTGCCGGTTTTTCTACAGTCATATATGCGAGATCCATTGCAAACGTCACTGCCACTCCATTTACCTGCGTCATAAATGCCGGAGTAAATAAAAATGGATACAATCTGTGTCCGGTCTGAAAATCTTCATCCTGCAGCAGATTGACAAACAAAACCAGCACGATGCAGCATGCTCCCGCCGGAATCAGCCGCTTCCATAATTGAAACTTCGGCATTCCGGTTTTTACAAACTGCAGTAAAACGATCATTCCAAGAAACGCAAGCGTCACCACGATCATTCGAATATCCGGTTTAAAATCATAATTAGATGCCACACTTGCCGCCGTCTTCCAGGAAAAAATATCCCACGGCACGATCGGATTGGTCCGGAAACGGACCACATAAGCATTTGCGATTCCATAAATCATCGCGGTTACCAGCTCGATCCGAAGCCCGCTTTGTATCTTTCCGGTCACACTGACAAAGATCCACGCCAAAAGCTCAAAGAGCAAAATATTGAAAAACTGCGCCCACGGTCTTACCTCTTCGAATGGATTGTGTGTGTAGGCTTCCATGAGATAAAACGTGATCACCGGGAATACGATCAGTGTAACGATTGCTGCAATGAGCTGTATCTGTTTTTTATATTTCATCTGTTTCATTTTATTACTTCCAACTTTTCTAATTCATCTTCTGCCACGAAATTCTGCAAAAAAAATGTGCCAAAATGTTTTTCCGTGACCACAACACGGTACATTTTAGCACATCTCTTTTTCAATTGAAATCCATTCGCAGATTTTTCACATTTTTATAAGAATTCAGTGACAGATTTTTCCCTTTTACATCATTCCATCCGAATTGAAGTTTCCGGAAGAACCTCTGCTTAAATTCAGATAAAAATGAGCCGTTGCCATATGGGTATATGGATTTAAGAATAGATCTCCGATTCCAAATGTACATGCACTTAAAATCATCCAGCCGACACGGAAACCGGCGATCATATGTGATTTGGATAATCCGCTGAATGTTACACAGAATAAATCCGGTGCGAGAGAAGCGATGGAAATATGTTTTTCACCATCCATAACAAGACGGTCATAGATCTCATCAGAAAAGATGATCAGCTCATTTTCTCTTGCAATGTCTGCAATCTGTTCCAGGATCTCCTTCGGATATACTGCACCTGTAGGGTTATTGGGATTGATGATAACGATCGCCTTGGTCCTTGGTGTGATCTTGCTCTTGATATCCTCAATATCCGGATACCAGTCAGACTGCTCATCACAGATATAATGCACAGGCTTTCCACCGGCAAGTGTAGCACAAGCTGTCCAGAGCGGATAATCCGGAGACGGGATAAGAATCTCATCTCCTGTATCCAAAAGAGCAGACATGGTAAGATTGATCAGCTCACTGACACCATTTCCTGTGTAAATATCGTTCATCGTTACATTCGGCAGGTGCTTTAACTGGGCATACTGCATGATCGCTTTTCTTGCAGAAAAAATGCCCTTGGAATCGGAATATCCCTGGGAAGTACGAACATTACTCAGCATATCCAGGATCACTTCCTGAGGTGCTGAAAACCCAAATGGATACGGATTACCAATATTCAGCTTCAGAATCTCCATTCCATCTTCTTCCATTCTGGCAGCCTCATCCACAACCGGTCCGCGCACATCGTACAGCACGTTGTCAAGCTTTGATGATTTCCCGAATGTTCTCATAAAAACCACTCCTCTTCTAATTTTCACTATTATTTAACCATTTTAATTTCATAGTCAAAAAATATTTATTCTATATCATCTCACATTTAGGCTTTCAACGCAAGAAATAAAAATTTAAAAAAAATAAATTTAGCACTTCCCTTTTTTAGCATGTTAATGTATAATAGCACTCGAATTTAGTTTTCAACGCAATTTAATATGTGATGAGGAGGAAACAATAATGTCTTACACAGAAGAAGTTTATGAAAGAGTTGTAGCACAGAATCCTGGCGAGCCAGAATTCCATCAGGCAGTTAAGGAAGTTCTCGATTCCCTTAAAGTCGTAATTGACAAAAATGAGGAAGAGTATCGTAAACTTTCCATCCTTGAGCGTCTTGTAGAGCCAGAGAGGATCATCTCCTTCAAAGTACCGTGGATCGATGATAACGGAACTGTACAGGTTAACAAGGGATATCGTGTTCAGTTC
>OFME01001370.1_pt1 | contig 13802 bp, 10 predicted proteins | sample 1541381 | NCBI WGS metagenome assembly OFME01 (sample SAMN04209243, study PRJEB22552) | human gut metagenome | biome: gut; material: feces | host: Homo sapiens | place: USA: Oklahoma
TGATAACATTCCATCAGCTCACGCTCGCTCTCAATCATGCTGCCTTCCTGGTACTCTCCCGTCTCGATCTTATTCAGGATCTCTTTTTTCAGAAGATAGTATTTGGGTACATCCGTACGTTATAACGAATCCGCTGTATTTGCGACAAATATTTTTGAACCGTTTGCACAAGAAAGAGCTGATGCCCGGAGCAATTATCATGGAACCGGACTTGGCATGGCTATTGTGAAAAAAATGATTGATAAAATGGGAGGCACGATTTCTGTTACCAGCGAAGTGGGAAAGGGATCCACTTTTGTAGTTGAATTGCCTTTTGAGATGGGAGCTGCACCAGAAAAATCTAAGAAAGAAGAGGCGGATAAAGAGAATAGCATTCACGGTTTAAATCTCATGTTAGTAGAGGATAATGAGTTGAATGCCGAGGTTGCAGAAATACTTTTAGAAGATGAAGGTGCAATAATTACAATGGTTAATGATGGACAGCAGGCTGTCGAATTATTTAATAATAATCCGGTGGGTACATTTGATGCAATACTTATGGATATTATGATGCCGGTAATGGATGGATTGACAGCGACTAAAGCAATCCGGGCATTAAATCGACCAGATGCAGGAATAATTCCGATTATTGCAATGACCGCCAATGATTTTGCAGAAGATGTACAAAGATGTTTAGATGCAGGAATGAACGCACATCTTGCAAAGCCGTTGGATGATAAAAAAATTAAGCAGACCATAAGCGAAGAGTTGAGAAAGCAAAATGCCTGTCATGAATGATTATGAGGCAAAAGGCATGTGAAATACGATGATGAAAAATAACTATATAAAACAAAAAAGAAAAGATCAAAATTCGGTAAATCATTGGAAAATTTTTGAGGGACAGTTGGTATTCCTTCTGGCAATGGTGATTTTGTTTGTTGTTGCATATACTTTTATTTTACAACAAGCATATACCAAAACTGCTCTGAAAACAGAAATTGAACGAGATATTTCCAGTGCAGATGCGGTTCATAAGCTGGTAAATGACAGACTGGGACGAAAAGATTTTAATGAAATAAAAAGTAAAGCTGATGAGAATACAGAACTATTCAAGAATATGTCGACATATATGAATGAAATCAGAACGCTGAATTCTACGAGATATATTTACACAGCAACCAGAAATGAAGACGGTAGATTGATTTACGTTGTAGACGGACTGGATCCATCGGCTGGTGACGTCAGACATCCAGGAGATCCGATTGAAAAGGAGATGGTTCCTTATATAGAAAAAGCACTTTCTGGAAAAACAGTATATTCTCAGGATATTGTTGATACAACATGGGGACCTATTTTTACAGCCTGTTATCCTGTGACAGCGGAAGATGAATCTAATGAAGTGATAGGTGCTTTCTGCATAGAAATGGATATGCAGAAAGCGTATGGAATGGTTGAGAAGACGAATAAGTTAAGTATTGTACTGGGATGCATTACAGCGTGTATTTTGTTAATATTATGTACCTGTGGATATTCTGTATATAAGAAGCAAAAAGAAAATGAGCAGAAACAGCAAAAATTGTTGCAGGAAGCTGTAAGACTGGCCGATTCAGCTAATAAAGCAAAATCAACATTTCTGTTTAATATGTCTCATGATATTCGTACCCCTATGAATGCAATCATTGGATATGCAGAATTGGGAGAGAAACATTTAAAGGAGCCAACTATATTAGAGGATTACTTTGAAAAAATATTATTGTGCGGAAAGAAAATGCTGCATTTGATTGATAACATTCTTGAATTAGCACGAATCGAAAACAACCAAGCAACGCTGGATGAAACAATAACAGATGTTTCTAAAAACTTTGATTTATGTATTGATATGTTTAGGAAACCGATAGAAGAAAAACATCAAACACTGAAAGTCAATAAGAACATTCGATATCCATACCTGTATATGGATGATGCAAGATCATCTGAAATTACGATTAACATTTTGAGTAATGCTGTGAAATACACGGGTGAAGGCGGTAACATAAGCTGTACATTGAACCAATATCCCGGCGAAAAAGAAGGTTGGAGTGTATTAGAGCTTATCATAGCAGACAACGGAATCGGAATGTCAGAAGAATTCCAAAAACATATTTTTGAATCATTTTCACAGGAACGATCTTCGTCAGACAGCGGAATAGAAGGTAGCGGACTTGGCATGGGAATCGTGAAGAAACTGGTGGATTTAATGAATGGCAAGATCACAGTTCAGAGCAAACCGGGAGCAGGTTCTACTTTTACAATCACGCTTCCATTAAAAATAGCAAATGAGGAAGAAAGGAATCCGAAACATGCAGACGGTCAGTTGAATATCAAAAAACTGGAAGGAAAAAGGGTTCTTCTGGTAGAAGATAATGACTTGAACGCAGAAATTGCAACGGAACTTTTGACGGAAGAGGGAATCATGATAGAAAGAGCGGAGAACGGCGTTGCATGTATTGATATGTTTAACAAAGCAAAGCAAAATTACTACAGTCTGATTCTGATGGATATTCAGATGCCGATTATGAACGGATATGAAGCATCCAGGAGAATTCGAGAACTGAAAGACGGTAACAAATCGCAGATTCCAATTGTTGCAATGACAGCAAATGCGTTTGAAGAAGATAAGAAGATGGCTTTGGCAAGTGGCATGAATGATCATGTTGCAAAACCAATAGATATGAATGTATTATTGCCGACTATTATGAAATATATGTAAAGGAAGAAAGAAGGACACTGATTTTGCAGTCAGTGTTCTTCTTACATATCAGTCGACTAAAGAAAAACATTTTATAGTTGTACATTATCTCGTTGAGAAGGGTAAATCTGTGAACTTTGTTCACTAAGCAGAGCAGTGAAATTTTGACGAATGATATTTAAAGTCTTTTGCTTTTTCAGTAATTCTTGTAATCAATAAGAAGATTATTCAAGAAAAACAGGGAAAAGATAAGCCGGAGAGATGAGCTGATTTTGGTGTGAGATAATTGAAAAAGGAATGGAAGTTACTGTTTTGGTAGCTTTCATTCCTTTTTTGACGTGAGAGAAGAGTTATTTTCGATTAAAAGATCAAGAAAATTTAAATCCACGAATAGCCCCTTTACTAAACTGGAAATATCCTCCATGATCTTCAATTGAAGAAAAACAAGAGGATATTTCCAATCTATTATTTCTTCCCAAAAACAACCCTACTAAACATCTTCCCATCAACTTTCGCATAATATGCCAGTTTCGCATATCCCAGTACATATCCAATACAATGCGCCCGTGGAAATACATACCGGTAATTTTTCGCAACATTCTTTATTCCTTCAGGAATCTCTAGCTGCATCCATTCTTCATCATGCTTTACGGACACTGCATATCCTTTTCGAATACACTCAAAAGCTTCATAGGCTTTAACACAGTCAACTCCATTTTCAATCATATAATCATAAAAATCTTCCCGCGTGAAACATGGATATATTTTAAAGTCATTTGTTGTGGTCATTTCAATAAATTTATCAACATCAAAATAACCCTGCTGCCCATTTTGCCATCTAAAAGTGCTGTGAATACCTGATTCTAAAGCCACCATATCCCGATACGTTTTCGGTTTTACTTTCTGAAAGAGCATTTGTAAATCTTTACTCGGAACTGCTGTGTTACATATATTGCTCCAGGTAATCTCTCTTAATTCTTTATTCCCAATTTCATTCGCGTAAATGCCAGTTTGTCTCTGTAACTCAGTTAATTCATCCAAAATTTCTACAGTTAATAATCGAACAGGTTTGATTGCATGTTCCTGCAATTCCAAAATCCCTCCAGTAATACAAATATCTCCGTTTTCCAGATAAGAAATCAAATCTGTATAATCCTGAATTGTATTTCCGGAAGGCAAGACAGCATAACCAACCAAATCAACACCAATCATTCTTTCATCAAACTGTGTTGAATTAAACTGAAACATTCCCCATCGCACGACTTCCTGATCTGGATATATTTTCTCTAAAACTCTTCGTGCAAATGCCAGGAATTCAGAATTTACGTTATATTCAAATGAAATAGATTTTTTACCATCTATTCCCCAGACGGTTTCCAGAGACAGGTTGTATCCGTCTGCTCACATTTTTGTATTACAACAAGGACATTTTCTGGAGGGAAGATCAATTCCAAATAAATGTGTATCTACTTTTTCATAATATCCACATTCCGTACAATAATAGTGCGTTGAAAGAGGATTAAACGAATGATTTCCGAGAAGATAACACAAAATTGAACCCGAAACAGTTCCACGCATATTCATAAGCGTATTACTCTTTTTTGCCTCTTCTGACAGGCAGCGGAAAATCTCAAAATCATCGATACAGTCTGAGTTTTCTAAAAACGTAAGTTCTTGTAAATAACGTTTCTGGATAGCTTCCGGCACTCCATTTGGATATTTTTCTACAAGTTTTTCCTGGCTGAATTTTTTTACATTTTCAAATGCATTTTGAATAACTGATAATTTCATAAGCGACCTCCAATTTATTTTTTAGATGTGGTCAGTATAACAAATTCGAAATACCTTTTATATTCCAATGGCTGTACCAAAAATAGCACAGCTATTAGTTGTTTTGAACAGAGAAAAAAGTTATAATATAGAAAAGACAATCGGAGTGTAGAAGTATGATAGCGTCAAAGGCAACCATTTTATGTTTATATGAGATTCTGAAAAAGTATACCGACGAATCCCATATTCTGTCAGCCGAAAAAATTCGCGAAAAATTAAAATCGATTTACGATGTTGATATGGAACGAAGAGCAATCTATCGAAATATAGAAGCATTACGCAGTATGGGAATTGAAATCGCCGGATATCAGGATAACCGGGAAGGATATTTTCTAATCGGCCGTGAATTTGAGCTTTCAGAAATAAGGCTTTTATGTGATGCAGTTGCTGCTTCTGATATGATAAAAGAATCTTCCGGCAAAATAATTATAAAAAAGCTCCTTGAATCATAAAGTATTTTTCAAAGCAGAATGCTACAAAAAACTGTTTTCGTAAAATCAGAGAAGAAGATTCTAAGCAAACAGCTGTTTTATAACATCGATGCGTTAAATGTAGCAATCAATCAAGGATGTAAAGTAAGTGCAAAACTGCTGGAATACGGCGTTAATCAAGAATTAGAAGAAATCGCAAATGGCAATATTATCATTAGTCCATACGTTACTATTTGGGTCGAAGGGAATTACTATATTCTTGGAAAGAGGGAATATTCCGAAGAATTAGAACATTTTCGAATTGATCATTTGAAGGATATCACAATACTGGAAAGAGGAATTGACATGATCTTCGGCGGTTTAAATCCTAGTCAGTATGCCGAAAAAAAGATTTTTCAAAAAGATGAATCAAAAGCATCCTATGAAATAGAATGTGCTTTCGAATTACGGCAGGAAATTACGGAAACCTTCGGGAAGAATGCAACCGTATTAAAAAAGGATAAAGAAAATATTACAGTAAAAATTAATACAATACCATCCGTTATACATTCATGGGTAATGACTCACATCAATCAATGTGAAATTATTGGGCCTAAAAGTTTCCGGGACAAAATCCAAAATGAAATTATGGATGCGTATAGAAAATATTGTATGTAGTCCTGATATGTATAAAAATATACTTGATTAGTTTTCGAAAATACTTGATAATAGTACAACAATATGTTTTAGATCAGTAGATGAAATTTTAAGCATTAATTATAGAATGAGGTGACCAAATGGAAATAAAAGAAGTACAATCCATTCTTACAATTGGTGAAACTGTAGCGGTTGAATTTAAACGCTGTGGAAATGGAATTGAAAATGATACCTATGAGACAGTTTGCTCATTTCTGAACAGATTTGGCGGAGACCTTTTCATGGGAATATTAGATGATGGGACTGTAGTAGGAATACCAGAAAAAGCAGCTCCTGATATGGTAAAAAACTTTATTAAGGTTATTAGTAATCCTACATTGTTCTCACCAACGATATATTTGGTACCGGAAATTATAAAATATGATGAAAGTCATACGATCATTCATGTTCATATTCTGCCTAGTGCAGAGGTTCACAGCTTCAAAAAAGTCATCTATGACCGTGTGGATGATGCGGATATAAAAATAACATCTACCAGTGCAATTGCACAGATGTATATTCGTAAGCAGAATATTTTTACAGAAAAGAAAATCTATCCTTATGCAAAAATGGAAGATTTGAGATTAGATCTGCTGCCAAAGATTCGTATTATGGCGCAGAATCATGCAGGTGGTCAGCATCCCTGGACAACTATGGATGATCAGGAACTTTTGAAAAGCGCAGGATTATATGGTCGAGATATCGTCACCGGAGAAGAAGGCTTCAATTTAGCAGCAATTATGCTGTTAGGAAAAGATGATGTAATTTTAAATGTTGCACCAACGTATGTGACAGACGCTCTTGTACGAAAAGTCAATGTAGATCGTTACGATGATCGGGAAATTATTAAGACAAACCTAATTGAAAGTTATAGCCAGCTCCTTGATTTTGGAAGAAAAAACTTGCCAGACAAGTTCTTTCTGGAACCAAATCCAAAAAATCCTCTTATAGCATCGTTTTTCAGGAATATCGGTTATGCTGACCAGCTTGGATCTGGTGTAAGAAAATTATTCAAATACAGCAAATATTATTCAGGGAAAGATCCTTTGTTTGTGGAAGACGATGTATTCCGGATTATTGTTCCATTGGATGATGCATATTCGTTTGATTATGGAATAGAAGCTGGAAGCAGTAAAGTAATTGAAAGTAATAATGCCGATAAAATGCCGATAAATGCCGATAAAATGCCGATAAATGCCGGTAAAACGCTGGTAAATAGTTTGTCGGCACAGCAAAATTCAATTATTCAATTTGCGAAAGAGACAGGATCGATTAAATCTCGGCAAGTAGAAGAATTACTTGGAGTAAAGCAACGTCGAGCAAGAAGAATTCTTGGAGAACTGGTCAATATGGGAATTTTGGAACGACAAGGTGCATATAAAAGCACTGTATATGTTTTGAAAAATTAAAAAAGGCACCTGCTTATCATTACTATAAAAGTAAAATCATCAAACACTAACCTAAAGGAGCACACCAACCCATGCCATTACAAATCGTCAGAAATGATATCACCAAAATGTCCGTAGACGCCATCGTCAATGCCGCAAATTCCTCCCTGCTCGGTGGCGGTGGAGTGGATGGCTGCATTCACCGTGCAGCAGGGCCAAAGCTTTTAGCAGAATGCCGCACATTAGGCGGCTGTCAGACCGGAGATGCAAAGATTACAAACGCCTATGATCTGCCTTGCAATTATGTCATTCACGCAGTAGGTCCTATTTGGAGAGGCGGACAGTTTCATGAGCGGGAGCTGCTTACTTCCTGCTATGAAAATTCCTTAGCACTTGCAAAAGAAAAACATTGTGAAACCATAGCATTTCCACTGATTTCTTCCGGAATTTACGGCTATCCGAAAGCTCAGGCGCTGAAGGTTGCAATCGACGCGATCAGCGCATTTCTTATGGAAAATGATATGACGGTATACATCGTCATTTTTGATAAAGCAGCTTATCGGATCAGCAGCAAACTGTTTTCTGATATTGCATCTTATATCGATGATCATTATGTAGAAACACACATTAACAAAACATCCGAAGCAATGAGGCGCCAGAAGCAGTTCCGGGAAATGGATCTCTGTGAAAGCATATCTTTACCAGAGCCATCAAATGTACCGTTAAGTAAGGCTGCAACTTTGGAAGATGCCTTGCAGCAAATGGATGAAAGCTTTTCTGAAATGCTGCTTCGGAAGATTGATGAAAGTGGAATGACCGATTCTCAGTGTTATAAGAAAGCCAATATTGACCGGAAATTATTTTCCAAGATTAAAAATGACAAGTACTACAAACCATCCAAACCGACCGTTCTTGCATTTGCGCTGGCACTTGAGCTTCCGCTTCCGGAAATTCAGGATATGCTGATGAAAGCAGGATTTGCCCTGTCTCATTCCAGCAAATTTGACGTAATCGTTGAATATTTTATCTTGAAGCAAAATTATAGTATTTACGAAATCAATGAAGCACTCTTTGCCTTTGATCAAAGTCTGATTGGAGGCTAAGAAGAAAATAGTTTGGCAATTTGGCACATAGCGTTGTTCACCTGATATGATTCTGTAGAAATTTTCTGATCCATAAAAAAGTGTCGCTTTTCATGCGACCATTTCCCCAGAAAATGGCAGTATCCTATAGTTACAAACAAAATAAGCCATTACTTAGGAGGAAATTTAGTATGAGAAAAAATCTGACAGAAGTTGTATTTATTTTAGATCGCAGCGGATCCATGAGCGGACTGGAAAAGGACACCATAGGCGGCTTCAATTCTATGATTGAAAAGCAGAAAAGAGAGGCAGGGCAGGCGCTGATTTCTACCGTGCTTTTTAACAATAACAGTAAAGTCCTTTATGACAGAGTAGAGGTGCAGAAGATTCCCTCTATGACAGAAGACGATTATTCTGTGTACGGCTGTACGGCTCTCCTGGATGCGATCGGCGGTGCTATCCATCACATTGGAAATGTCCACAAATATGCGCGCGCGGAAGATGTACCAGAGCATACCGTTTTTATCATCATGACAGATGGTATGGAAAATGCAAGCCACATTTATCGCATTGATAAAGTAAAGCAGATGATCGAACGACAAAAAGAAAAATATGGATGGGAATTTCTCTTTCTTGGCGCAAATATTGATGCGATTGAAACAGCCAGTCATTTTGGAATTGACGCAGATAAAGCTGCCAATTATCAATGTGACTGCGAAGGAACTGCATTGAATTATGAAGTATTAAATGATGCCATATCTGCTGTTCGGTGCAATGCAGCGCTTGATTCTAGTTGGAAAAAGCGGATTGATAAAGATTACAAAAAACGCGGGCAACATAGCCGCGTAGATTGATGAAACACACAAAGAGCAGGGGATGAACTTTCCAAAGTTCTTTCCCTGCTCTTTCCACATTCATTTATTCCATCACTTCTCCGATCACCTTCATCATTTCATCCACCCGGAACGGTTTCATAATAAACCCATCCATCCCAGCATCCAGCGCATGTTTCCGGTCTTCCTCAAATGCATTTGCAGTCATGGCAATGATTGGAATCTGTGCCTTCTTCACATCTGCAAGCTGACGGATTTTCTGTGTCGCTTCGTACCCATTCATCCGTGGCATCTGTACATCCATCAGGATAAACTGATATGTGCCTGCTTCCTTATTTTGAATTTCTTCCACACAGGCGCATCCATCCGGAACCCAGTTCACAAGAATTCCTTTATTTTTCAAAACTTCCATGGCAATTTCTGCATTTAATTCATTATCTTCCACCAAAAGTACATGCATTCCGTCAAGACCTATTTTGTATTCCTTTGCTTTATCTGATTGATGAAGCTGATTTTCCGTTGCAATCCGAAGGGGAAGTGAAATCTGTATTTTGGTTCCCTGACCGGAATTACTTTGGATTATCACATCACCATGCATCAGATCTACCAGTTTCTTCACAATCGCAAGTCCAAGCCCTGTTCCTTCAGTCTTGCTCTCGGTAGAAGTTCGCTCTCTTTCAAATGCCTCAAACGCATGTTTCTGAAATTCTTCAGTCATACCGATTCCGGTATCCTTTATCGTGAATTTGTATTCGGCAAATCCAGGTGCGATCATTCTCTGGACGCAGCTAAATGTGATCGTTCCTCCCGCTTGGGTAAATTTAACTGCATTATTCAGTACATTTACCAGTACCTGCTGCAGTTTTGTCGCATCACACCATACCAGTGGATTCTCTATTTGATCCTCAACTTTGAAATCAATCATTCCCTTTTGGATGCTGTATTCGAGCATCATTTTCAGATTTTCTTCCATTTGCTTCAGGTCAGTTACCATCTCCACAATTTCTGCCTTTCCACTTTCGATTTTAGACAGATCCAACACATCATTGATGATCTTCAGAAGAATCTCACCAGATGCCTGAATTTTGGAAATTGCATTTTTTACAATTTCTTCATCATCCGGATGTTCTGCAATGATATCAGAAAATCCAATGATCGCATTCATCGGGGTACGGATATCATGGGACATATTTGCAAGGAAAGCATTCTTTACCTCACCGGCTACTTTCGCTTTCCGTGTCGATTCTTTTTCCAGTTCCAATGCTTTGGACAGTCTTTTCCGGTGTTCAAACTCCATCTGATCTTGCTGGTGCTCCACCATGAACAGGTAGGAGAGCAGTGCTCCGATTACCAGGCAGTACGGTTGGAACGGATACGCCCCATAAAGTGGAATGATATAGGTATTTGCCAGAATTCCGATCAGTGGGACTGCTGAAAACAGTGCCGATTTTATGAGATATCTGACACCCTTTGTATTGTTCATGAATAAAATGAAGAATGTCTGTGCAAATGTATAAACGTAATAAAACAGATTGAGTACGGCAAACACTCCGAAAAATGTACCGCGTATATAGGTCCGGTTCCGTGAAAATCTCCAGACAATTCCCGTCGGAACTGAGAGAAGCACCATCAGAACCAGGAGAATGAACGGAATCATTTCCGCAAATCTTTGCTTCTTTGAACGGTTAATCCCCATATAACTCTGCATAAACAAATGCCACACATATGGCATGATTACATAAACCAGATAAAAGAAAAACACAACCAGCTTAAACTGCAAAAGGTTTCCTGACTTACCTAAGAGTTCTTTCATAAACAATGCATCCATTAACACATAAAGCTCTACCATGCCAATAAAGATCATCGTATATTTTTTACTCTGGCTCCATGTAATATAATACCGGATCCTTAAAAAGATGATCGTCAGTATTATCATCATAAATATTGCGTTGCTCAAATAAATACTACTCATTTTCCAGTCCCTTTTTTCTTTCGTTTTGTCTCATTATTTCTTTCATTATTGTATACTTTTTCTATGCGTTTCGCAATCCATATGTTATACTATTGAGTAAAGGTATCTCAAGGAGGATTTTACAAATGAAAATAGCAGTAACATACGAAGGCGGATCTATTTTCCAGCACTTCGGAAAGACAGAAACTTTTAAAATGTATGAGGTAGAAGACGGAAAGATCACTTCCATGCAGATTGTTCATGCTGGTGGCGCCGGACACAGTGCGCTTGCAGGATTCCTTTCTGAGCAGAGTGCAAATGTTCTGATCTGTGGCGGTATCGGAGAAGGTGCACAAGAAGCGCTGAAAGAAGCCGGTATCAAAGTTATATCCGGTGCAGCAGGAGAAGTAGATGCGGCAGTGAATGCCTATCTTGCAGGAGAACTGGAATCTGCAGGTACAAATTGTGACCATCACCACGAAGAAGGTCATTCCTGCTGTGGACAGCATGAAGAAACAGCAACAGAAGAAGCTTCTGCTGAAGAAGAACATTCCTGTGGCGGACACTGCAGTGGATGCAGCGGATGTGGTGGCGCACATGTGCCGGATTTTGAAGGTCCGAATGTCGGAAAGACCTGCCGTACCCATTACAGAGGTACCTTTGATGATGGTACCCAGTTTGATTCTTCCTATGACCGCGGAGAGCCATTGGAATTTGTATGCGGAGCCGGACAGATGATCCATGGTTACGATAAAGCCGTTGCAACAATGGAAGTAGGACAGACCATCAACATCCATCTGATGCCGGAAGAAGCTTACGGCATGCCGGATCCACGCGCCATTTTCACGCTGGAAATCGCACAGCTTCCTGGATCAGAAGATCTGGAAGTCGGTGCACGTGCATATCTGACCAACCAGTATGGACAGCCATTCCCGGTAACCGTAACCGAAAAGACAGAAACCAACATCACATTTGATGCCAACCATGAGATGGCTGGAAAAGAACTGAACTTCCAGATCGAACTGGTAGAAGTAAAATAGTAAATATGAAAAGTGATTTAAGCGCCCCTTTTATTTCGTCATAAAGGAGGCGCTTAAATACTAAGATTATATTTTTGAAAATCGATAATTTAGACAACGGAAGGGAGATTTGCCTGTGCTAGATTCAGAATTAAAAACATATCCATGGAATCCAACCGTAAAAAAGAAAGCCCGCCGCGTGTTCATGCTGAGATGGTTGTTCGTTATCCTGGCTGCCGCTGCAATCTTTTTTCTGACCTATCAGAAACTCACTACCAATGTCTGGGGACTTACGGCTTTCCTTTGCCAGCTTCTTGCCGTTATCGAACTTGCTTTCGGGCTCCAGTTTGTAGAAGCCGGATGGAGCAGAAAGATATCGAGTAGAATGCCACTGGACGAACACTATGAGTACGCGCTTTATATGTATCATATACAATCTGTCCGCGATCTTGCTACGAATAACCGCATGCTGCTCCTGATTGCAAGCCTTGAAATCCAGCTTGGAAAATACGATCATGCTACACAGACAATTACACAGATTTCTGTTGGAAAATGCACACCAGTCCAGTTAAAACAGTTGTATTTTATGCAGATCTTACTGGCAGCAGAAGTAGGAGATACTGATACAAAAAATCAGTTTTTAACCCGTTATACAGGAATTCCTGACACAAACGGTGAATATCCATCTGAACCAGAACTTACCACCTGGATTGAAGCAGAAGAAATGGACAGACTTATTTCTGCATTAAAAAAATTTACTCCGACAAGAAAAGAGCATATCCTGCGTACCTGTCTGATTACAATCGTTCTGGCATACAGTACCTTTTTCTACGGTGCATGGTATGGTATCAATAAAAGCGCAGGATATGCAATCCGCTATTATTTTGCTGAAATATCCGTCATCTGCGTTTCCGTCACCTTGTCCTGCCTGCTGATCTGGGGCATGATCTGTCTGTATAAAAAGCAAAAAAGTCTCCTTAATAGGAAAGCAGCCAGACGAATAATTGCCGTTTCTTATGCCGCACTGACTCTTTTCTTACTTTCTCTGATTGGTTACAGCTTTTTAATTGTGAGCTTTGGCGTAGAAGGAACGGAAACCGTAACCGGTCAAGATCAGCATTATATTTATCTTTCCGTACAGCCTGATTACGGCATCGCTACACAGTACCGAACTGATAACCTGATTTATATGCAAAAAACGGGTTTGTTTTTGCCGAATACAGATACTTTAACAGAATCCTCTGTACCGGATTCTGACCCGAATGATTCGGAAACACAAGATAGTAGTACCACTGATTCTACCGAAAATTCTCCGGCACAGGAATCCCAGAAAGCTTCACCGCTTCAGGACGAAATGCGTGCTGTGTATCAATATATCCAGCAACAGAATCCCCTTCCGGATATGAGTTTCACTTACACGGCAAATGCAAAGGGAGAAAATTACGCGATCCTCTCTGAGACAACAGAAGAGAAGGATGGCACAACAGTAAATGTCAATTACTGTCTGTATGATAACGGTTCTAAGACAGATGAAAATAATAATACTTTCGAAGAATTGGTTCTGGAAAAGGTATATCCGGATGGTGGATATGAGACAGAACTGGTTGATTTCTATCTGGTAAATCCGGAGACTTTGGAAGTTATAGATGAGCAGAAATCAAGCTGGTAATTCTATTTATCCTATTTAAAAAATACTTACCAAATGATAAAGATTACCGGTCTGCTCATAAAGCGTCTTTCCGGCATCTGTAAGTGTAATTTTCTTTGTACCTCGCAAAAAGAGTGATACCTGTAATTCTTCCTCCAGCATCTTCATCTCCTGATTATTTAAATCTGTAAGTGTAATTTTCTTTGTACCTCGCAAAAAGAGTGATACCTGTAATTCT
>OFME01001372.1_pt1 | contig 13797 bp, 9 predicted proteins | sample 1541381 | NCBI WGS metagenome assembly OFME01 (sample SAMN04209243, study PRJEB22552) | human gut metagenome | biome: gut; material: feces | host: Homo sapiens | place: USA: Oklahoma
AGGCAGGAGCACAGCCGGCAATGCACATGCCGATACCCATATGCGCGGAATCGACGCGTTCGATGAGGCTGATCGACGAGAACAACCGCTCGAACACCTCCGTTTGTCCGGCGGTCAGCGTGTTGTCGGTTTCCGTGACGAGCACGCCTTTGCCGACGGCCATCGGCGTGTTCGGAATGGTGCACTGGATGTGCATCGCGCCGAAATCGGCGCCGAACAGTTCACGGTATCTGGCGAGATCCCAGCCTGCCGCAATGGATACGACGAATGTGCTTTCGTTAGCGAGCGCGCCGGCGATTGGTTTGATGACGCTTTCAATCTGGTACGGTTTGATGGCGATGATGACAACGTCGGCCGCGTCTGCGACTTCGGCAGCGGTGCGCAGCGGTGTGGCACCAACCTTCGCCGTGGTTTTCTCCAGTTTGTCGTAATGCGCGGCGCACGCCACGATGTCAGTACCGTCGATTGCACCTGCCGCGACAAGTCCTTCGGCAATGGCCTGTGCCATGTTGCCGTATCCGATGAATCCGATGGTTGGGTTGGACATGGTTTCTCCTTGTTGTTCCCGGTTCCTATTTGATATCGATATATGGATGGATTGTCTGCGTCAGAACAGTTCTTCCAGATCTCCCCTGTTCAGTGCTTCGTTGAACAGGCGTTTGAAGACCACGGAACCATGCACGCCGTCATGCTCGAATTCGTTGGTGGTCCAATAATGTGAACGACCGACGCGGGACAGCGTGTCGAGCTGCAATCCAGAATCTACGTACATGTCGTCGAAATAGACGGCAGCCTGCAGCGGAACCTCATTGCGCGCCAACTGGTCGGCATCGTAGATCGTGCCGAAATGCGTGTCTTCCATAAGCACGTCCATGGCCGGTTTGAACGGACGCAACGCACGTTCCTGCTCGAACATCCACGGGAACATGGCCTCGCCGGTGAAATTAAGCGGACGAATGTCACCCGCGAATTCCGGATGCTCGCCGCGCACGCGCTGGGCGGCCCAGCAAATCGGCGTTTCCAGCTCACCGTTGGCGTAGATGAACTCCTGCAACGGCCAATACAGCGGGCGAGATGAAGTCGCATCCATCACGGAAGACAGGAATTCGTCAGACAGTTCCGCCGAGGTCGAGGCCGAACCGTCGCCGTCGAGGAATGCCTGGTCAAGAATCCAATGCACGCGTTCGAAACTTGGCTTCATGCCGAAATCGGATCCCAAGCATTGGAAACGTTCCACCGTGAGCGGATCGCCGTTCGGCAATGCGACCTTGCGCGACTGCAGAATGTCGGCGACGGCCGCGGCACGTTCGACATCGATCGGGTAACGCTCGTAGAACTGCTTCGTCTTTGCCGCCATGCGCGGGAACGTATGACGGTACACGTCGGTCGCATCGGCGGGAACATGAGGAATGCCGCCCGTGGTGAAACTGGCGATAACCCCTTGCGGGAACAGCGAAAGATACGTCAGCGTCAGGAATCCGCCATAGCTTTGACCAAGCGTGGCCCAACGTGCGCCCCCGAATTCGGTACGACGCAGATGCTCGAAATCACGAACGATCGAATCAGCGAGGAAACGCTTCAAAAACGCGGCACCGGCCTTGCCATCTCCATCCATGCCCTCAATCACATGCGTATCGACACGAGACGAACGCCCAGTACCACGTTGATCCGGCAACACCACACGGAAATGCTTGATGGCCTCCTCAATCCAACCATCGGAACTTGGACCGAGCGGACGGGGGCCGGAACCACCGGGACCACCCTGCAGGAACACGAGCAGCGGAAGATCATCATGCACATGTTCGGGAGCGGTGACCACACGGTAGAACAGGCTGATCGATTCGCCATCGAACCCATGACCGGGCTCGTGGCCCGTCCAATCCAACGGCACCTTGATGGAACGATCCTCAATATGCAATCCGGGCACGTAGTATTCGCTCAGCAACGTCATGCATTCACCTTTCCTTTGGCGTCATCGGCATATTCAATGCGAGTAGTGACTTTTTGATGGCTTCCATCCCACCCACATACGGGGACAACCTTACCTCACAAAAGCGGCTTTACCTTACCGCTATTTCATTCCTGCGCATGATGGCGTCACAGCATATCTGGCGCTAGGGTGGAACGTATGTCGAATCTCAAGCAGCGTCTCTTGTCGTGGATGCATGGTCATGTCTTCGCAGGCGATCTCATCATCACGCTTGTCATAGGTGTTCTGCTGTTCGGCGTGACCGGCGGCATCACCTATAATCCGGGATTGCTGTTTGACCTTAAGCCTTCCACGCAGATGGCATGGGAAGCGGCAATGCTTATCCCGCTGCTGATCCGTCGATGGCGGCCGCAGACCGGAGCGTTGCTCTGCGTGGCATTGACCTTGGCGCATCTCATATTCGGCCCTTGCCTGTTGGGCGCCGATATTCTGGCATTGTTCATGCTGTATTCGGTGATCGTCTACGGCAATCCCAAAAACACGAAAGCCTTCATTATTCTGGCGTTGTCCATCGGTCTTCTGGCTTCGGCGCTGGCGGCATGGACCATGTCCAATGGACCGCTGCTCACCGGAGGCAAAGTGCATACATGGAGCAGCTGGAATGGCTCAAATCCGAATGGCGTTATGGCCACGGAAGACACTCTCGGTTCCATCTACACAGGAACATCCATGTCGGAAGTCGCCGACATGATGGCGCAATCCATGCTGGTGCTGACGCCGATTTTCGAAGTATGCATTATTTCCACCGTCATTGTAGCGTTCTGGCAGCGTGCCCGTCTGGCAACCGTTCGCATGATGCGGGAACGCAATGAGGCAATCGCCGCGCGAGACCAGGATGAACGCGATATCGCCGCGTTGGCGGAACGCGCACGCATCGCACGTGACATGCACGATGTGGTGGCGCACACCCTGTCAATCATCATCGTGCAGTCTGATGGCGGTCGCTATGCAGGCACGCATGATCCCGCGGTGGCCAGAAACACCATGGAGACGATTCGACACGAATCGGAACGCGCACTGCATGACATGCAACGTCTTCTGGGAGTATTCGGAGGTTCACCGCACGCCGATTATAACGATATCGGCAATCTTGTGGAACAAGCGCAAAACGTCTCCCCCGACATTCGAATCCGACGGAATATCACCGGCACCGCCAGCCCAGAACAACTCAGCGAACAAGCCTCGATAGCTTCCTACCATGTAGTGCAGGAGGCGCTGACGAATATCCGCAAGTATGCGGGGCCGCACGTCGATGCGCATATTAAAGAGTCATGGAACAACGGTTTGCTCACTTTGACCATCACCGACAATGGTCGTGGCGCGGCGGCCAATATCGACGGGCATGCGCCAGGTTACGGCCTGCTGGGCATGAAGGAACGCATCGAATCGGCCGGAGGCTCGTTGCAGGCTGGCCCTCAACTCGGCGGAGGCTTCGAAGTCATGGCCACCCTGCCTTACGGCGGTAAAGAACAGGTGACAGACGAAACCGGCGAACAGTATGCCTCGGAACAGTCCGAATCGTGCAACACAACTGCCATATCCAGCAAAGCGAGATTATCCGACGAAGCAATCGCGTCTCACACAGCCGTTAACATATCGGCGCGAATCCCAGATCAACCATCGGAGCGGACGCAGGAAACCAACCAACCGACCGGTCGCGATCATCGTTCGAATGCCCTGCAACATTTGCGCATCACCGCACCCAATCTGCATGATTTGCTCAAATCGTTGAAACTGAAATCCGTAGAATTTGCAAATACATCCAATTCGCGAGGGCCGAATTGGGTGGAACGTGTTTCCGCGTGGACGCAGCACCATTATGCGCTCATGGATTCCGTTGATGCCGTGGCATTGGTCATGCTGCTGAATCGCATGTCGATTACGTTCTTTTTTGATAGTTCACCTCATGTGCAGCTCTCTCATGCGATCGCCGCATGCTGCTTGCTGGCGCTGGCTCTTCGACGCAGGTTCCCCGAGACTTGCGCGCTTATTGTGTTCGTATTGTCAGTTGTGCAATTGTTGTTTTTGGGATCGATTGAGGTTGGACATATCGTAGCGTCGCTGTGTGCTCTGTATTCAGCCGTATTGTATGGACGCGAACACGCATGGCGTTGGACCGGTCCTGCCGCTGTCACCTGTTCGGTGCTGATGGGCTTGAAAATCGCGGCCGATCAACACGGATACATTACCTTGTTCGGCGCCATCACCGCTTCCGTGGGCTTGACAAAACCGGTTTCAGCCGCGTCAAGCAGTACTGCGGCGTTTTTTACCGGCGTTATGTATACGGTTGCGGTGTTGATACTGTGCGCCGGCATTATGGCATGGGCGCGTTGGACTCGCTCCAGTGATTCAAACGCACTGGTGTTGCAGGCGCGAGAGGAAGCGCTGGTGGCCGAGCAGGAGAAGCAGCGTATTCTCGCGGCGAATATGGAACGCGACCGTATCAGTGCCAGCATTCAGGCTGAAGTCACCGCCACGCTGAACAGCGTGATTAGTCAAGCCGTCGATGGTATCCGCATGTTGGACGCTGCCGAAGCACAAGGCAAAGAGCCTACCGCCGACGAGATTTCCGCAGCGTTCAAAGCCATTGGCGAGCAGGGGCGCGCCGCGCTCAAGCGTATGCGCGAACTGCTTGGCGTGCTTCGTGAGACTGGTTTCAGCGATGACGCTCATGCCGGTAGTGCGAGCGAACTGCAGTTGAGGCCCGCGGCACCGTTGGAGGAGCAGCTGCAGCGTGTGTCTCGATAGCCGATTCAAGTTTTTCAGGGAGATTTAAGGGTTTGTTTCGCGCTGTGAGCGGAACAATGCCGATAAGGTGGAGAGTATGAGTGAAGAACAGAAGATTCGTGTGGTCATCGCCGATGATCAGGAATTGGTACGTGCCGGTTTCGCCATGGTGATCGGCTCCCAACCTGATATGGCGGTTACGGCGCAGGCTCGCGATGGTGCAGAGGCTGTGGCGTTGGCGGAAACACTGCATCCTGACGTGGTGTTGATGGATGTGCGTATGCCCGGCATGGATGGTATCGAGGCGACTCGGCAAATCAGTGCGTTGCAGCATCGCTTTGCTGCCGATGGAACGCAATCAGAAGTCACTCATACCAAAGTGATCATTCTGACGACATTCGATTTGGATGAATATGTTATGGCTGCGATCACTGCTGGAGCTTCCGGTTTTCTGCTGAAAGATACGGAACCGGAAACGTTGCTGAATTCGATTCGCACGGTTTTTCAAGGTAATGCGATTATCGCACCGTCCGCCACGAAACGTCTTATCGAGAAAATGATGGAAGGCGATTTCATGGCTGCGAATGTTGGTGCACATGGAAATTCCACTGCTTCTTCCACTTCTGATTCGACGTACACCGATCCGGAATTAGATGAACTGACCGATCGCGAGCGCGAAGTGCTTATTGAGATCGCGCATGGATTGTCGAATCAGGAGATTGCCGACAAGCTTTTCATCAGCCTGCCGACGGTGAAAACGCATGTGGCACATATTCTGGCGAAGATCAATGCACGTGACCGCGTGCAGGCGGTGGTGTTCGCCTACGAAAACCATTTGGTCTGATTGATTTGTTGTTTTGCGTATGCATGATACGCAAAAAGGACTCCTACCATGTTTGTGGCAGGAGTCCTTTTCGTTGTGTTTGCTATGAAGCTCAGGCTTCGGCGAGCGCCTCAACAGGAGGCGTGCTCACTGCCCTGCGTGCGGGGAATACGCTGGCGAGCAGTGCTGCCACGGCCGCCACGGCGAGTACGATGCCGTTGATACCCCATTCGAACGGGAACACCACTTTGCCGTACATACTGAACACCACGTATGCGCCCAGCCAGCCGAACAGGGTGCCAAGTAGTACGCCCGCGATGCCGGATACCAGCGAGATGAGCAGGGCTTCCACCGCGAGGGAGCGTCGCAACTGGCCTCGCGTCATGCCGATGGCACGCAGTGTGGCGGATTCTCGGGTGCGTTCGATCACTGACAGCGACAGCGTGTTGGCCACGCCGACAAGTGCGATGAGCACAGCCACAGCGATCAATCCCACCAGAAGCATCATCATGGAGTCGATCATCTTCGCCCATACGATGCGTTCGGCGATCGGTCCGGTCACTGTCGCATCAGTGCTCTTCTCCAATGCGGCCTGCATGTCGTTGTAGATGCCGTCAACGGAAACTCCCGACTTGTCAGTATCCGCCTTGACCAGCAGCACATGGGTGGCGGCATCGAGGTCACCATTGGTGAAATGGCTTTCATCCACGAATCCGACAGCTCCATACTGTGCGGATACGCGACGGTAGTCGGCTTGGTTTGCTTGCAATGTCAGCGAACGCGTAGCGTCGCCGTCCTGGTTCCATTCGGTGGAGAAATCAGCCGTGCCATTGGCGAACTGCAGCTCCTTGCCGGTTTGCGCATTGTATGTTGGCATGAGCACGCTATCACTGTCGATGGAGGCGTTACCCAAGTTGGCACGCATGACCTGCTTGACCTGATCGATGTTTTTCACGCCGACCAGCAATGCGGACGTAGGCTGGGTTCCATCCGCTTTCTCCAAGGTCACGGAAACCGCCGGCGCATACAACGTGTCGGACACGCCGTTGATGTCGGCTACATCCTTGACCATTTGCTGGCTGATGTCATCGCCCATGGCCACGATGTCGACGCTATAACGGGTGGCGAGCGCACCATTCATAGTCTCTTTGGCGCTAGCGGCACCGGTTGCGATGGTGGAAACCAGGGTGACGCCGATGAGCAGAGCGGCACCGGTTGCTGCGATGCGTCGCTGATTCTTCTGAATGTTGGCGTGCGCAACCGTTGCGGAAGGTCCTGTCAGCGAGGCCAACGCTCCAACGCCCTTCATGAGGGCCGGCATCCAGAACACCGCTGTGACCACCATTCCGAGGAACACCAGTGCGGCGCCGGCGATGGCTACGAGCAGAATCATCGTGAATTGATCGCTGCTCGCATCCTCGCCGCCATTGGTGGCCTGTACCTGCCAGATGGAAAATACCACCATGGCGATACCGACCACCACCATCAGAATACCGATTATGGCTCGCGTGAGGCTGGAACGACGGTTGTCGGTCAGTTCAATCGGGCGCAATGCCTCCAATGGCGTCACCGCAGTAGCGGAACGTGCAGATCCCAGGGATGCGAGCACCGTCACCACAATACCGAAGAGAATAGGCATGACGGCGGCCTGCCAAGAGAAATTGAATCGCATACCCTCTTGCATGATGTCGCTGACGCACATGCCCCACATGAGCAGACTTCCCAGCACCACGCCAAGCACGGATGCGACGAAGCCAAGCACTGCCGCTTCGAACAGCACGGAACCATACAGCTGGCCTTTTTTCGCGCCGATGGTGCGCAGCAAGGCGAGTGTGCGGCGGCGTTGCGCCACGAGTACTTGGAACGTGTTGGCGATCACCAGTGCCGCCACGAACATGGCAAGCACGCCGAAGCACATGAGGAATGTGGTGACGATGCTGGTTTGGTTGCCGGTTAAGGATTTGATGCTTTCGTCACTGACCTGCTGTCGCGACATCAGATCGAAATGCTTTGGCAGCAACGCTTTCACACTGTTGATGGTTTTTGCGGATACGCTATTTCCATCCAAGGCAAGGTCGAGGTATACCGTTGTTGTTCCGGTGGTGTCGAAATCGTCCGTTCCCTGCATTGCGGCAAGCAGATTGTCGGATCCTACGATCGCACCACCATAGTACGAGTAGGCGCCGTTCGGATCGGAGGTGAGTCCGACCACGCGCACGTTGTCCGCTTTGGCTTTGCCATCGGTGCCTACCGCATATTGGGAGGTCAGTCTTACAGTGTCGCCAATGCCGACGTTCAGCTGTTTCGCCATGTCTTCCGGCAGTGCGACTTCGTTGGAGTCCTTCGGCTGGTCCCCTTCCGTAATATTCACGGGAAGCATGTTCTTCTGTGCCGCGGTAGAGATGATCTCGCCGCTGATGGCGCTGTCCCCCCTGGAAACGCTGACGCCGGTTTCCACCGAGGCGCGGACACCGTCAACCCCTTCGATGCCGACGATCTGGTCGAGATGGAAGTCGCCGACAGTGCTGGAGTACGCTTCGTTGAGTTCCTCATCGCTCAGGTCGGAGCTGTTGACGGTCACCGCATAGTTGGCGTTTCCGAACATGGCGGTCATCTGCCGTGTCAGGGAGTCGTTCATGGCATTGCCGAACAGGAAGGTGCTGGCGATGAACGCCGTGCCGATCATGATGGCGATGCCTGCGGGTATGAGCATGCGCTTGGTTTTTCGCATGAGTTTCAAAGTGATGGACCACATGGTTAATTCTGTTTCCTTCTTCGAATGCTTCTACAGTGCGTTTAGCGGGAATGTCTCGCGGAAGCCACATTCATTGTGGCGGCTTCGCGTTCCTTCATCAGCAGTTCACTCATCTGGTCTGCTGTCGGCTTGTTCACGTCCGCCACGATCTGGCCGTCGGCGAACACGAGCGCACGGTCGGCGTAAGACGCGGCGACCGCATCATGCGTGACCATGATGATGGTTTGGCCAAGTTCGTTGACGGAACGTTTCAGGAAGCTTAGCACTTCGGCGCTTGATACGGAGTCAAGATTGCCGGTGGGCTCGTCTGCGAACACCAGTTTCGGTTTGGTGATCAATGCTCGCGCGATGGCCACACGCTGCTGTTGGCCTCCCGATAGTTCGTTCGGACGATGGTTAAGACGTTCCTTAAGGCCAAGCGTTTCCACCAGCAGACGCAACCACTGTCGGTCTGGTTTCGCCCCAGCCAAGGTCAAGGGCATGAGAATGTTCTGTTCGGCAGTAAACATCGGCAGCAGATTGAAGCTTTGGAAGATGAAACCGATCTGATGGCGGCGCAGCAGGGTGAGCTGGTCGTCGTTCATGCGGGTCAGATCCTTGCCGTCGAACATGACGTGTCCGCTAGTGGCCGAATCAAGTCCGGCCAGCGTGTGCATCAACGTGGATTTGCCAGAGCCGGAAGGGCCCATGATGACGGTGAATTTTCCTTGTTCGAAGGCGATATTGACGTCACGTAACGCATGCACCGCGTTGCTTCCGGAACCGTAGTCCTTGACAAGATCGATGGCTTCAATGGCGGTGTTATTGGCTTTGATGGCGTCCCTGATGTCCATGGAAGTTCCTTTCTTTGTGAAGTTACTTCCAGCATACGGAACATTCGACGTCAACGGCATCATGCGTTGGTCTGAAATCCTGCTGAACCGCGACTCATCCTTGAGTATGAGATCAACGCGGGAACAGCGAAAACTGGATGATCAGAAACCATGTTCCAAGCATCGGGCAATCGTCAATCGCCTAGCAATACGCCTTCGTGCGGCGGCTCAAGCCAATACGACTCCTTTTCCACACTGACGGTGGACGCCCACCAGGTCTGTTCCACGCCTGGCAATGGGCGAATGGATTCGTCCACCACGCGCCATAGGTCCTCATCGTTGTCGGCGATGATTTCAATCAGGTAATCGGCACCGTTCAATCCGACACCACTCATCGCGTACGTCACTTCGTCGATGGCCAGAAGCTGTTCGGAGTCAAGCCGATATGGAGGTTTCACTCCAAGTCCGAGGAATGCCTGTCGGAATCCTCCCAAACGCATGGGGCTTACCGTGGCCATAATGCGCATCACGCCGGAATCTTCGAGTTTTTTGATGCGGCCGCGAATCGCCGTATGGGTCACGCCGAGACGCTCCCCCAACGACGCATAGCTGGCCCTGCCGTCCTTCTGCAGTTCGTTGAATGTGTGCACGAACCGTGGATCCAGACGATGCGAGGGAATATCGGTGCCGACACTCGCCTCGCGTTTGGTCAGGAAGCCGGTTTCGCCATGCGCGGCGAGCAGACGGTTCACCACGCTGACATTGTGGTCATCAAGCACCAGCCGTCCGCATGAGAACACCTGCAGACGGGACAATCCCGGCAACGCGCGCAGACCATGTTTGAGGAAATGATCCATGCCTTCAGCCGAATACACCACAGCCTCAGCGATGATGTCGGCATCCCCCAGAGCGCAGACCACGTAGGTGACCTGTGGCATGGATTGGAGCATGGCAAGAGCCTCATCCCTGCTCCCGTCGAGACGAAGTCCCACCAGCACCTGGCTGTAATTGCCCAGACTCAATGGATTGCACACCGGGACGATGCTCATGATGCCGGATTCAGTAAGCCTGCGGTAGCTTTCCGTAGCCGCGTAGACGGAAATGCCGATTTTGTCGGCAAGCGCCTGCATGGTCATACGGCCGTCGCATTGCAGGGCCGAGACCACTTTCAGGTCGCGTGCTGTGATGGTGATGCGTTGTTCGTTCTGGAACATTGGCCTGCCTCAGAACTGCCACAGCATCAGCCAGATGCTGCCTGCCGTCGCGGCGACGGTGACCGCAAGGATGATCCAATCGGAGAGTCTCATCTTCAGCTGTATGCGGTAGGTGCGTCTCACGCCTTGGAGGTTGAGCCCGCGCGATTCCATAGCCCAGCCGACGCTTTGGCTCATTTTGTAGGCGCGGATCAGCACCGCGATGATGATGGGCAGATACGATTTGAACCGGTCTACGAGACGTACGAATATGTTGCGTTTTTTGCCTGCCGCATTGACTTTGCCGCTCAGATCAAGCCCTCGCGCACGCTGCGCTTCGGACACGGATTGGAAGATGGAGAAGAACACGGGAATATACCGTAACGCGGTTGCCAGGGTGAGCCCGGCCTTGTAGGGCACACCGAGCGAAGTAAGGCCACGAACCAGTTTGGTCTGGCTGGTGGTGAACAGCGTGATGAAGCATGCAAAGCCGAGCGCTGGAATGCGCAGACCCATCACTGCCGCCATGAGCAGGTTCTCCTGCGTGAGACGCAGCCATCCCCACTGCCAGAGCACGTGCGTTCCACTCTGGTCGAAGACCGGCCAAAGCACCACGATGAACACGATGATCACGGCGAGGATCTTCCACACCCAGCCGATGCGTTTCAGCGGCACGCCGTCGGTGATGAGCATGAGATGTTCGATGATCAGAACGTCAAGTATGAACGCCCAGTTGCGCCATACCAGGCACAACACCAACATGACCACGGTGATGAGGAATTTCACACGGGGGTCGGCGCGATGCAGCCAGCCGTCGCCCGGTACATACAAATCGGCGTCCATCAGTGTCGTCCTTCCTCATGCTTGGTGACTTTCAGCAGCACATGCGTCGCCGAAACGGGCCCATTGGATTTACGCGGTTTGCGGATGGTCCGAGATTGCTTCTGCGCCGCTTCGGACCTGTCGATCGGCCCATACTGCACGACTTTTCCGTCCTCCAATTCCAGCACATGCGTGCAGTACCGGTATACCGCGCGCATGTCGTGGCTGATCATGACGATGGTGACGCCGCGCTGGTTGAGTTTCTCGATGGTGCCGAGGAAGCGTGCTGCGAGACGGTGGTCGAGACCGGCCGTAGGCTCGTCGAGCACGAGGATCGGCGTGCGCATTGCAAGCACGGATGACAGCGCCACCGCACGGCGTTCGCCGTAGCCGAGCGTGGCCGGCGAGACGTCTTCATAACGGTGCAGGTCGAACAGCGTCAGCATCTCGTCGACACGTTTGAACACGGTGGCTCCGTCCAGTCCAAGCGCGGTAGGACCGAATGCGATTTCCTCCTTGGTGGTGGAGCAGAAGATCTGATGGTCAGGATTTTGGAATACGAATCCGACGTGCGCGGCCATTTCGCCCACGCTATGCTTCGACACGTCGAGCCCATCCACATTCACGATTCCTTGCGTGGGTTGAATCAGCCCGTTCAGATGCTTGGCGAGCGTGGTTTTGCCTGACCCGTTGCGCCCAATAAGCCCTACGAAGGCGCCCTGTTCGATATCCAAGCTGACGTCGTCCAGTGCGGGAGACGCATTGCCGCCCTGCCCATAGCGGTGCGTCACATGGTCCAGACTGATGATCGCATGCTTCGGCTTGGCGTCGTTCCCTACCGGCAACGCCTTGATGACGGGGGATGGTCCGTCACTCACCTGCACGCCGGAGGATTCCAACAGTCTACGTTCCCGGGTAAATAGGCTGGCGTCTCCATTGCGCACCACTTCACCGTTGACCATGAAGAGCACCTGATCGGCCCAGTAGGCGATGTGTTCGGTATCCTGCTCGGCCATGATCACCGTCATGGAACGGGTCTGGCGAATGCGGTCGAGCACGTCGAACACTTCCTGCTTGCCTTCGGGGTCGAGGGCCGCGGTGGGTTCGTCAAGAATAAGCACATCGGGTTCCGCCGCGAGCGCGGCGGCGATGGCCACGCGCTGCATCTGGCCTCCCGACAGGCTGGTCGGTACACGTTTGCGGTATCCGGCCATGCCGACTAAGTCGAGCATGATGTCGATCTGCTTGTCGATGATGCTTGGGGCTACTCCGCGGTTTTCCAGCGGGAAAGCGATCTCATCCTCGACACTCGAGCAGAACAGCTGCGCTTCCGGATCCTGTTGCACGTAGCCGACGCGCTCCGACAGTGCCGAGACGGAGTGCCTGCTCGTATTCATGCCGTTGACCTCCACGACACCGCTCATGGTGCCGTCGGCCAGGTTCGGAATGATACCGGCCAATGCCATGCATAGCGTGGACTTGCCCGCTCCGGTCGGTCCGATGATGCCGACGAAGGATCCGGACCGGATGTCGAAACTGACGTGCTTGAGGCTTTCCACCGGCTTGCCCCCGTCGGTCAGTGGCGCGTACTTCCATCCTAAGTCGCGAACCGTAATCATGACGCTCACCCCGTGCTTTCACGCATTTTTTCCGCAGCCGACAACCGCATTTCACAATAAAACCCGTGGAATCGCCTTTCATCGGCAAATCCACGGGCCTGCCTTCGCATGATATTAATGTATCACTCCCCCGCCTTAATACCGAGGTTGCCCAAACGTACCAGCGGCGGATAGGCCTGACGGACGGCGGTGAACAGCGCGAAGCCCACAATCAGACCCACCACCATCTGGAAGGAGTTGCCCGCGATCTCGCCCAACGCCGGACCGAATCCAGAAAGGATTCCGCCTGCGATGAAATAGCCGAACACCTTCCATACGCCTGCGATCACCGAACCGATGATGATGTTCGCCGGATTGAACTTCTTGACGAGCAGGCCCACGAGCACGGCCTGCAGGCCATCGATGACGAACGTGAAGATGGCCCACTGCGGATAACCGGAAATCAGATCGCTCAACGCCGGGCCAAGACCGCCGATAATGCCGCCCACCCATGGTCCGAACGCATACGCGCTGAAATAGATCATGGTGTCGGACAGGTTGAGGTAGCCACGGATCGGGGTCGGGATCTTCACGAGCATGGTCAGCACCGTGGTGACCGCGGTCATAATGGCGATCAGCGGAATGGTGTTGACCTGCAACGCCTTTTTGATATCGTTCTTGACTTCTTGAGCCATAATCGCCTCTCTCTTCTCTCTTTACGTAATCCGCAATATCATTACCACTATTTATCTTTTTGAAAGAAATCTGAACTTCTTTCTTTCAAAAGATAGAATTTAGATATTACTTTTCGTAACAATCGCAGATTCTATACCATCTGCGCTACATTACGATGACAACGTCCGCGAATATGGCGAAACGGTTTGTGGCACCAACCTTCTCTTCGGTGCCACAAACCGTTTCATTTGCTCAGGATGGCGTTATTCCGCCGATCCGATACGCCTCACTTGGCGAGACCGGATTCGCGCAGAGCCGCGAAACCGCCCTTGAGATCGTCGAGGATGTCTTCGATGTTCTCGGTGCCGATGGACAGACGGATCGTGCCCTGGTGGATGCCCT
>OFME01001387.1_pt1 | contig 13643 bp, 7 predicted proteins | sample 1541381 | NCBI WGS metagenome assembly OFME01 (sample SAMN04209243, study PRJEB22552) | human gut metagenome | biome: gut; material: feces | host: Homo sapiens | place: USA: Oklahoma
ACAACATTTCCGGGCAGGAAACATTTGAGAGAGAATGCTCTCCTCTGCTTCAGATTCGAGATGCTTATCCGAAAATGATTATTGCCAGAACCAAACATCCCCAATATAGCTATGAAGGAATCGAAATTCACGATATAGCCGATTGGTTGCTACAAGAATAAGCAAGGTGAAATATCTCCGTCATTCTCTTTTGAAATGATGGAGATATTTTTATTATGACGGAGATTGTAGAACAGAAAATTGTATCAGGTTGCAAAAATCCTTTCCGAACTTTTTACATAGCAGTCATGCACTACGGTGTGTGGCTGCTTATTTTTTTGTGAAAGGAGCAGATGCAAATGAAATTAGTTTTGGCTGAAAAGCCTTCGGTTGCACAGAGTATTGCCAAAGTGTTAGGTGCTGCCAAGCGTGAGGATGGCTACTTAGAGGGAAACGGATATGTGGTCAGCTGGTGTGTAGGGCATTTGGTGGAGCTGGCACAGCCGGAAGTCTATGATGCGAAGTACAGCAAATGGGCTTATGCAGACCTTCCTATCTTCCCGATGGACTGGCAGTATGAGGTTTCTGCCGGTACGAAAAAACAGTTTGGGATTCTGAAAAAGCTCATGGCCAGAGAAGATGTTGCGAGTCTTGTGTGTGCAACAGATGCCGGTCGTGAGGGCGAGCTGATCTTTCGGTTGGTGTACCACAAAGCCGGGTGCAGAAAGCCGTTTGAGCGGCTTTGGATTTCCTCGATGGAAGATGTAGCAATCAAGGAGGGCTTTGAAAATCTCAGGTCTGGAACGGAATATGATGCTTTGTATGAAGCAGCACTGTGTCGAGAACGAGCCGACTGGATTGTTGGTATTAACGCTACTCGACTTTTTTCGACCCTTTACGGGCAGACCCTGAATGTTGGTCGTGTTATGACCCCTACCCTTGCTATGGCTGTTATGCGAGAAGCTGCCATTTCCGCATTCAAGCCTGAACTGTTCTACACAGTTCAGATTGGATTGGATGGTTTTACGGCTGCAAGCGAACGCTTCAAAACCAAGGCAGCAGCCGAAGCTGTCAAACAAAGCTGTTCGGTGGCAATCGTTCAGAAAGCTGAATGTAAGGAGAAAACAGAAAAGCCGCCTGCGCTCTATGACCTGACCAGTTTACAGAGAGAAGCCAACCGTGTGCTTGGCTACACGGCACAGCAGACCTTGGACTACACGCAGAACCTCTATGAAAAGAAACTGGTCACTTATCCCCGTACCGACAGCAGGTTTCTGACGGAAGATATGGCACATAGCCTGACCGACCTCGTAAAGCTGGCTTTCCACACATTCCCCGTGGAGGATGTGGATAACATACCAGTTCATGCAGAGCAGGTTGTGAATAACAAAAAGGTCACAGATCACCATGCCATCATTCCGACCAGAGAATTGCAGAAATGCAATCTGAGCGAACTTCCCAAGGGTGAACTTGCAATTTTGCAACTGATCTCGAATCGGTTGTGCGTAGCTGTTGGCGATCCGCACCGATACGCAGAGACAGTTATTGAGCTGGACTGTGGCGGTACCGTGTTTTCCACCAAAGGCAAAACTGTTGTGCAGGATGGATGGAAAGCTCTGGTTCAGAAAAATGATTCGACAAAATCCGACGAAAACGTGCAGACACTCCCTTCTGTTTCCGTTGGTGACGAAATGACCGTCAGCGGCACGGAAATCAAGGAAGGGAAAACATCTCCCCCTAAACACTTTACCGAGGATACTCTGCTTTCTGCTATGGAAACTGCCGGTGCGGACGAAATGCCTGATGAGGTGGAGCGCAAAGGTTTGGGAACGCCTGCGACCCGTGCCGGTATCATTGAGAAGCTGGTTCGCATCGGTTTTCTGGAGCGTAAGGGTGATAAGAAAACCAAACACCTGATTCCGACCCACAAGGGTACGGCTCTGGTAACAGTCATGCCGGAACAGATTCAGTCCCCATCCATGACGGCGGATTGGGAAGAAAAATTGTTGCTCATTGAGAAAGGCGAATATGCCAGCGAGGACTTTATGGACGAGATCAAAGATGTGATTGCCGGTCTGATTCAGAACTATGAAGTAATCCGTGATTCCGAGGTTATGATGTCGAAAGAAGCCAATTCTATCGGCAAATGCCCGCTCTGCGGCAGTGCTGTAGAGGACAAAGCCAAGGCATTTTTCTGTTCCAACAGAGCTTGCAAATTTGCCCTCTGGAAAAACAATCGCTACTTTGCGAGCATCGGCAAGAGCATGACTTCTGCCACGGCGCAGAAATTGCTTGGTTCCGGCAAGGTAAAGCTCAAGAATTGCAAGTCCGAAAGAACGGGCAACACCTTTGATGCCACCGTCTTTATGGAGGTATCAGATGATGGCAAAACGAAGTTCAGTATGGAATTTGAAAATGGAGGAAAGCGCAAATGACAAATGAGTACAACCCGGATGGTAAGGAAATCCGATTTATCGACAGCCATTATAAGGATTTGTTTCATATCCCCGATGGCAGCTGTGTGCAGATTCACTACCCGGATGAAATGGTTGTGAAGCCCTGCACCTTCATTGACGAGTATCATACGCAGATCGGATACAATGTGTTTCATATCTGCCAGTTTGCAGAAATTATGGAGCGCAACGGCGCAAGCTATATGCCGGAGCCTGAGATTATGGGCGATGAAGCCGCATGGAAGGTCGGAAAGGATAGAATCCTTGCGGTGCAGACCTGCGAAGATGGTTACGACTACACCCTGTTGGATGAAAACTACAACGAGATTGATGGCGGTCAGGTTGATAACCCTGAACTGTCCATGCTCGAAGTCCGCCGGGATATTCTGGAATCCTTCGGGCTGGAGCGCCGGGAACTGCGGGCAATGTTCTATGAGGATGTCATGGAGCAGGCTTTTGAAGTCGGCAGACAGGCGGTGGTGGTCAATGACCCTATCGCTGAGCTTGCTTTTAAGCTCGACCGTTTTGCAGAGAACTTCGACCCCTATGAATATATGGATCAGGTCGATGATGTGCAGGCGCATATCCAAGAAATCAAGGCAGATCTTGCCGCTGGTAATACGGCTCCGTATCGTGAGTTCCTGAATACAGCCATTGAAGAAGCCCGTGAGGAAACTGCGGTTGAGGTTGCCAAAGTGCTGAAAAGTCAGCTGGATAAGCTCGACTCTCCGAAGCGTGAGTCGGTCATGGAAAAACTGGCACAGGCCGCAGAAAAAGCTGCGCCTGCCAGTCCCTCTCCCAAACGCAAAGAGCCTGAACGATAAGGAGGACACGGATATGAAAAACGAAAAATGGGATGATGTTCACGGAAATACCACCCCGGATGACAGAATGGTTGCTTTTCTGGAAAGCCCCACGGATTCCTATGCGATTCTTCAGCTGCGGGAAGATGTAGACGATAATATCCCGCTCATGTTTGCAAATTACAGCTACCTTCAGAAGAAAGAAATGGAGCCTGAGATTGACCGTTACGAGGTGGTCTATCATGGCTCCATTTCTATGTCCGAGGATGTGAATCGGCAGCTGGAAGATTTGTATGTAAAGTTCAATATTGACCACCCGGATGATTTCCGTGGTCACAGTATGTCGGTCAGCGACATCGTAGCCTTAAAGGTAGTCGGTGAGGTATCCTTTCACTATGTAGATTCTGTTGGGTTTCAGAAGCTGGAAAACTTTATGAAGTCCGAAAACTACCTGAAAAACGCAGAGATGGCAATGGAAGATGATTATGGGATGATTGACGGTATCATCAATAACGGAAAAGCGTCCGGATTAGAGGAACGTCCTTCGGTGTTGGAGCAGTTAAAGGAAAAGCCCGTGCCGGATGTTTCCCATAAGCCGCCCAAGAGCCACCCGGAAAGGGAGATTGAATGATGGATTTCACACAGGATGAGCGGAACATGATGATGCTTTACAGCCCTGGCACAAGGTCAGGGCTGTGTGAAGCACTGACACTGATGAAGGAACAGCTTTCGGAGGACGAGTCAGAGCTTTTTGCTTTGGCAGACTCGGTTCTCCGTAAAGTTTCAGCCATGGACGATGCCGCCTTTGAGAAGCTGAACCTTTATCCGGATTGATAGGATTGGAGGGATACAATGAACGCAAAAGAGCGATTTTATTCCGGATTAGCAAAAGAAACGATTGGGAAAATCACCTCGAACACAGATAACTGGACTTCGTTTTTGAGAACGATGTCCCGCAACTATGAGTTCACCTATCCGGAACAGGTGATGATTTATGCTCAGCGCCCCAATGCGACCTTTTGCAAGCCCTATGAGGACTGGAACGCTGAAAATTACCGCAGATATGTAAAGCGTGGCTCTACCGGCATTGCTCTGTTTGTGATGAACAGGGATAAACCGTATCTGCGCTATGTGTTTGATGTGGCGGATACCGGCGTTCGCCGTTCTTCCCCGGAACTGAAACCGTGGGAGGTGACGCCTGAAAACCGCTCCTATGTCATGGAAGCGATGGAGCGTACCTTCGGTGTTGCCGCTGACGGGGTACTGGAAGCACAGCTTGAAGATATTGCATCCGCACTGGCGGCTGAGTATTGGGACGATTACAAAAAGCAGTTCCTCGACATCGTTGCCAACAGCTTCCTTGAGGAGTATGATGAACTCAACATCGAAGTAGCTTTCAAAAATGCGGTGGCAAACAGCGTATCCTATACGATGTATTGCCGGTTCGTGGAAAGTCCCGACAACTACTTCGAGCATGAGGATTTCCAGAAGGTGTTTGATTTTAACACCAGACAGACGGTAAATGCCCTTGGTACTGCGGTGAATGCCATCAGCACAAGGATGTTTCAGGAAATCGAAAAAGCGATTGGAGAACATGAGCAGATTAAAGCTACCGAAAGGAGTACAGATTATGAGCGAGATGACTTACAGACAGGCCGGAGATTATCAGATTCCGAACCTTCAGTTGGAGAACGAGGGAGAGAAACCTCTGGGCAAGTACGGCAGGATGCGTCGAGCATTTTTGGAACAGAACAATCCGATGCTCCTGAACGACATGATTCTGACGGAGAGCCTGTTCCCGCACCTGTGGGAGATCGAGGAAACAGCGAAAGCCAGAGTGGAGTTTCTGATGGAGCAGTACCTGAAGGACAGCCCCGCACCGGACAAGGAAACGCAGCAGATGGCGTGGGTGCAGCACATGAACAGCCTGAAAGCACAGGCGGAGGAAGTCGTGATGACGGAGCTTATCAACAGCTGAGTCTGAACCTTTTCCTCTCCGAAAATGAACAAATCAGTTTTATCGACCGAGCAGAGAGCTTTACGCCCTCTGCTTTTTCTTTTGCCCAGGAAGAAATCGACCACTTCCTTCTGCTTGGTAGCAATACCGATGAAGCCCGAAAAGTCGTAGCGCTGGAATATATGAAGCAGAAGCCGTTGGAAGAAATCGTTCAGACCTTAAAGCAGGTCTATCACGGCGGCTATGGTCTGAAAGAAGATAGCGGGAATATCTGTGCGTGGTATGCCGAGGACGGTATCCACCTTGCCAAAGGTTCCTCTGCCATTGACAGCCCCAGAGCGCAGATCGTTTCTTGGGAAACGGTTGCCGAGCGCATTGGAGAACTGCTTGAAAATGGTCGGTTCGCAACTAATGTGGAACTGGTAGAAGCATCCGGATATGAGCGTCAGAAGTTGGCAGAATCCCTGTGGCATCTTTATCACGATTTGAGTGAAGAAGCCCGTTCCAGCAACTATCTGGCAATTCTTCATCAGGAACCGTTTCGTGGTTTCCCTGACGAAACCGCAGACTTGGCTGAAAAGTTGGATGACCCTCGTTTCCACGCAACCTTGGTACAGCAGTATTCGGAATTTAGAAAAACCCTTGCGGAAAATCCCGATCTGCTTCGTTTTCACTATCACAAGCTGAATCTCATTCAGAAACAGCTGTATGAGTTGAATATGCCTTTGCGTGAGTATCAGACCGATATGATGCAGATGCCCCTTGTCCGCCAGTTCATTACGGATGATGAAGTCAATGCAGACTTGACCCGTGGAAGCGGCTTTTCCGGTGGTAAAGCCCGTATTTATAACTACTGGCAGGAGAATCATTCTGCCAAGGAAAAGATGGACTTCCTGAAGCATGAATACGGAACCGGTGGTCATTCCCATGCCTGCTCTGGTGCAACGCACAGCGGTCAGGATCACGATGCCAAGGGTGTTGCTTACACCAAGAGCGGTTGCGATAAATTGCAGATGTCCTGGGCGCAGGTGGTGCAGAGAATCGACGGTCTGATACGAAAGGGACGCTACCTCAGCCCGGAGGAAGAAGCGGAACGACAGGCTATCGAAGAAGCTAAAACTGATCCGTTGGAAGATGTTTATGACCGTTTCGCAGTGATTGATACCGAGGATGGCGAGTATGCGATCTGGGATAATCAGACCGATGACTACTATGTAGACCCGGAAGGCGTTACGGAATACTTCACGGACGAATGGCTTGCCAATGACTATTTGGAGGAAGTTCGTCAGTCCGTAGCTGCGATGGAGTCGGTTCAGCCAGAAGCGCCTGTGGCAGAGCCTGCCGAAGTTGTGGAAGCATCTGCTTCCGAGGAACCGAAATGGAATTATCAGGTCGGTGACACGGTATATCTGGACGATACAGCTTTCCGTGTGGAGCAGATCACGGACAGAGAAGTTCAGCTGCGTGACCCTACGCTTGCTTATCCCATCTTCCGTGCCGAGAATCGTGAGAATTTCGAGCGTATGCTCTCTCAGGACGAAAGAAACCATGCGGTAAGGGTTGATGCCCAAACCGAAGAAAAGCCCGTTACAGAGGATTTTCTGGGCAAAACCGAACCGAGGGACTACACCCCTGAGTATCAGCTGTTAGACCGTCTGCGTATGGACTGCGAATACTTCCTTGGTGCAGGACAGCACAGCGAAAAGCATCTGTGGGCAGGCAACCGCCATGCACAGATTGCCAAGATGCGTGAGCTGTATGAAATGATTCCCGACAAACCAGAATGGCTGACACCTGAGATGATTAACAGCTACGAGGAGCGCATGGCTCCCCGCTATCTGGTTGCCGCCTACCATCACTTTGAAAACGGCTTCGATGATAAACTGGACTACTACACTCTGGAAGAAGCGGAAAAAGCTGCCCAGGGCTATGTGGACGGAACCATGGAGGATGACGGATTCAAGTACGATGGTGCTGCCGTTTACGATCAGCAGGAGCATAAGTGCATCCGTATCTATGGGGACTACCCTGACGAAAAGGCACACGCACAGGTCAGAGCCAGTGCGGAACCCGAACAGCAGGAACCGGAACACTTCATCGATCATTTTTATGTTGCCGAGGACATTCAGAAGCGGGGTGCGCTGGACATCAAGGAATACAGTTCCTTTGATGATGCCCTGCGAGCCTACTATGCACTTCCTGACACGCAGAGAAAAGCCCTGGGTGCAATGAATACCAGAGATCTGCCGGGTAGTCTGGACTTCGTACAGTGCGTAGATGGAAAGGACACCATCATTCAGGATTATGCCCAGGTGGACGGATGGCAGAATGCCGAAGTCATGGACATTATCGCTCAGCTTGAGCAGTCCATCACCACCAGAGAAATCCCACCTGTTCCTGCGGTGAACTTCCACATCACGGATGACAACATCGGTGAAGGTGGACCGAAGCAGAAATTCGCAAGAAACATCGCAGCCATTGAAACTCTGTTCAAACTGGAAAGCGAGAACAGGAACGCCACTACCGAAGAACAGGAGATTTTGTCGAATTATGTCGGTTGGGGCGGTCTGGCAGATGCCTTTGACCCGGACAAGGGAAATTGGGCGAAGGAGTATCAGACACTGAAAAACCTGCTTTCCGAAGATGAATATGCTGCGGCAAGAGCTTCCACCCTGAACGCACATTACACCAGCCCTACGGTCATTCGCTCCATCTACGATGCGGTCGGACAGATGGGCTTTGAAACAGGAAATATTCTGGAGCCTGCTATGGGTATCGGCAACTTCTTTGGTATGCTCCCTCCTGAAATGCAGAGCAGCCGTTTGTATGGTGTGGAACTGGATTCCATCACCGGCAGAATTGCTCAGAAGCTCTATCCCAACGCAGAAATCAAAGTAGCCGGTTTTGAAACGACAGACCGCCGAGACTTTTACGATCTGGCTGTGGGTAATGTCCCTTTCGGCAACTACAAAGTGTCCGACAAGCCGTATGACAAGCTGGGATTCTCCATTCACAACTATTTCTTTGCCAAGGCTTTGGATCAGGTTCGTCCCGGTGGTGTGGTCGCTTTTGTGACAAGCCGTTACACCATGGATTCCAAGAACTCTGACGCAAGGCGATATATGGCGCAGAGGGCGGAACTGCTTGGTGCAATCCGTCTGCCAAACGATGCCTTTAAGAAAAACGCAGGCACGGAAGTCGTGTCCGACATCCTGTTCCTGCAAAAGCGTGACCATCCGATTGACATTGTACCGGAATGGGTAAACCTTGACCGCACCGAAGAAGGACACACCATGAACAGCTACTTTGTCGCTCATCCTGAAATGGTTCTGGGCGATACGGTGGAAGAAAGTACCGCCTACGGCATGGACATTACAGTGCGTCCCATTGAGGGCATGGAACTGTCCGAACTTCTGAAAGAAGCAGTTTCCCACATCCAAGGAACCTATCAGGCTGTGGAGCTTCCCGAAGCTGACAAGGGTAAGGAAATCGAAACCATTCCTGCAACCCCGGATGTAAAGAATTTCTCTTATACCGTGGTGGATGGCAATGTGTACTTCCGTGAAAACTCCCTGATGCGCCGTGTAGACCTGAATGAGAAAGCAAAAGACCGTGTGATGGGCATGGTGGAACTTCGTGGTATCGTCAACGAGCTGATCGAATATCAGCTTGAGGATTACCCGGATGAAATGATTACTCAGAAACAGGCAGAACTGAATGATGCCTACGATGCGTTTGCCGCAAAGAACGGGCTTATCAATAATCGAGCCAATGGTCAGGCATTTGCTGACGATTCCTCCTACTATCTCCTGTGTTCTCTGGAAAATGTGGATGAGGACGGCAATCTGAAAAGCAAGGCGGATATGTTCACCAAGCGAACCATCAAGCCGGAACGCAGAGTGACGAGCGTGGATACGCCGTCCGAAGCTCTGGCAATCTCTATCGGTGAGCGTGGCAAGGTGGATTTGCCGTTTATGGCACAGCTGCTTGGAACACCTGGAGAATACGATGCGATTCAGGCAGAGCTTCGAGGGGTGATCTTCAAAGACCCGATGGCTCCCGATGCTGTGGAAGTTGGATGGCAGACTGCCGATGATTACCTTTCCGGTGATGTAAGAAGCAAGCTGCGTGTCGCACAGATGGCGGCAGACAGGGATTCTTCCTTCCACATCAATGTGGAAGCCTTGCAGAAAGCACAGCCGAAGGACTTGGATGCGTCCGAGATTGATGTGCGTTTGGGTGCAACATGGATTGATGCCGATTATATTCAGCAGTTCATGGAGGAAACCTTTGAAACGCCGTATTACTTGCGCCGTTCCATTGAGGTCAAGTTCTCCGAGCTGACCGCAGAGTGGCGCATCAACGGTAAGAGTTCTCCCAACTACAACGATGTGGCGGCGTATGTCACCTACGGTACAGAGCGAGCCAACGCATATCGGATTCTGGAGGAAACGCTGAATCTGAAGGATATTCGTATCTATGATACGATTGAAGATGCAGATGGCAAGCAGAAGCGTGTCCTCAATAAAAAAGAAACTACCCTGGCACAGCAGAAACAGCAGGCAATCAAGGATGCGTTCCGAGATTGGATTTGGAGAGATCCGCACAGACGAGAAACCCTTTCCACCAAGTACAACGAACTTTTTAACTCCACCAGACCTCGTGAGTATGATGGCTCTCATATCCGTTTCGGCGGCATGAACCCGGATATTACCCTCCGTGAACACCAGAGAAATGCTATCGCTCATGTGCTATATGGTGGAAATACGCTGCTTGCACACGAAGTTGGTGCGGGCAAGACCTTCGAGATGGCTGCATCGGCTATGGAGAGTAAACGGCTTGGATTGAGCCAGAAATCCCTGTTCGTTGTGCCGAATCACTTGACCTTACAGTGGGCAAACGAGTTCCTGCACCTCTATCCGAGTGCCAAGCTCCTTGTTGCCACCAAGAAGGATTTTGAAACAGCAAACCGTAAGAAGTTCTGCGCTCGTATCGCAACGGGTGACTATGATGCAGTCATCATCGGTCACAGCCAGTTTGAAAAAATCCCGCTTTCTGCCGAACGACAGGAACGGCAGCTGCGGGAGCAGATTGATGAGATCGAGGGTGCGATTGCGGAGCTGAAATGGCAGCGTGGCGAAAACTTCACGATCAAGCAGATGGAGAAAACACGAAAATCATTGGAAGCCAGACTGGACAAGCTCCTTGCCGCTGACAAGAAAGATGATGTCATTACCTTTGAGCAGTTGGGTGTAGACCGGCTGTTTGTGGACGAAAGCCATGCGTTCAAGAATTTGTTCCTCTACACAAAAATGCGAAATGTGGCAGGTCTGTCCACCTCCGAAGCCCAGAAATCTTCGGATATGTTTATGAAGTGCCGCTATATGGATGAGCTGACCGGCGGGCGTGGTGTGATCTTTGCAACCGGTACTCCAGTAAGTAACTCGATGACCGAGCTTTATACGGTCATGCGCTATCTCCAGTACAGTACGCTCCAGCAAAAGAACCTGACCCATTTTGATTCCTGGGCATCGACCTTCGGAGAAACAACAACTGCGATTGAGCTTGCACCGGAGGGAACCGGCTATCGTGCCAGAACCCGATTTGCGAAGTTCTTCAACCTGCCTGAACTGATGAATATGTTCAAGGAGGTTGCCGACATCAAGACCTCTGACCAGTTGCATCTCCCTGTTCCCGAAGCAAAGTTTGAAACGGTTGTGGTTCAGCCCTCTGAGTACCAGAAGGATATGGTGGCTTCCCTTTCAGAGAGAGCAGCAGATGTTCATGCCGGTATTGTAGACCCGTCCGTCGATAATATGCTCAAGATTACCAGCGACGGACGAAAATTGGGACTGGATCAGCGGCTAATGAACACCCTGTTACCCGATGACCCTGACAGCAAGCTCAATGCCTGCGTGGGAAATATCCTGCGTATCTGGCAGGACGGTCAGGCTGACAAATTGACCCAGTTGGTGTTCTGCGACCTTAGCACACCGAAAAATGATGGAACCTTCAATGTCTATGATGATGTCAAAACCAAGCTGATTGCAAACGGTGTGCCTGCGGAAGAAGTTGCCTTTATCCATGATGCAGATACCGAGGCAAAGAAAAAAGACCTCTTTGCCAAGGTTCGTACCGGGCAGGTGCGAGTGCTTCTTGGCAGTACGCAAAAGATGGGTGCAGGAACCAACGTCCAGGACAAATTGGTGGCAGTTCACCACTTGGATGTGGGTTGGCGTCCGTCTGATATGACCCAGAGAAACGGTCGTATCATCCGTCAGGGCAACCGGAACAAAGAGGTTCAGGTGTATCAGTATGTGACCGAGGGAACCTTCGATGCCTACCTGTATCAGACCTTGGAAAACAAGCAGAAGTTTATTTCTCAGATTATGACCTCCAAATCACCGGTTCGCTCCTGTGACGATGTGGATGAGCAGGCGCTGTCCTATGCGGAGATCAAGGCGCTGTGTGCCGGCAATCCGCTTATCAAGGAAAAGATGGACTTGGACATTGATGTGGCAAGGCTGAAGGTGCTGAAAGCTGACCACCAGAGCCAGCAGTACCGTATGGAAGATAAGCTTCTGAAATACTTCCCGGCTGAGATTGAAAAGCAGACAGGCTATATTCATGGCTTTGAAGCTGATATTAAAACCGTGGAAGCACACCCGCAGATTGCCGATGGCTTTTGCGGCATGGAAATCATGGGCAAAGCCTACACCGAAAAGGCAGATGCCGGTGAAATCCTCCTTGCGGCTTGTAAGGACACGAAAAGTGCCGATCCGGTTCCTCTTGGCAGTTACCGTGGCTTTCAGATGGAGCTTTCGTTTGACAGTTTCCGGAACGAGTTCGATGTGACCCTGAAGGGCGCTGTGAGCCACAGAGTAGCCCTTGGAACGGACGCACGAGGAAATATCACCCGACTGGACAATGCCCTTGCAGGCATCCTTGAGCGCTTAGAACGAGCCAATGAGCAGTTGAATAATCTCTACAATCAGCAGGAAGCAGCCAAGGCGGAGGTTGGAAAACCGTTCCCGCAGGAAGCAGAGCTGACAGCCAAAAGTCAGCGACTGGCAGAACTGGATGCAGCCCTGAATATGGAGGACTCTGTGGAAAATCGTGACGAAAGAAGCGAGTCAGAGCGTCCTTCTGTGTTGGCTGATCTGAAATCCAAAGCGGAGCATATCCCGCCTGCAAAATACTCTGAAACCCGTGAGGAGGTGTTGTAATGGCAAAGCGAGATCAGGATGTTCATTTCCTTGCATCCAAGGAGGAGGTCGAGCGAATCCATGAGAAGATGGACGAGCTTGGCATCCGCAGCATGGGAGCCTATCTGCGGAAAATGGCTCTGGATGGTTACTGTATCAGACTGGATTTGCAGGATGTGAAAGCCCTGGTTTCGCTCCTGCGAATCTGCTCCAACAACCTGAACCAGTACGCAAAGCGAGCGAACGAAACAGGCAGCATCTATCGTGCTGACATTGAGGATTTGCAAAAACGGCTGGAGGAGATCTGGACGGACATGAGAGAAGTTCTTGTTCGCCTGTCCTCAATCCAGTAATCCGACAACTTGTAGGGAAGTCGCAGTTTCGGCTGCGGCTTTTACATAAGGGTTGACATCATTGCGTTATGGAAGATACCCTTGTACAATATAATTAAAAGAAAGGGGTTGAGCCTATGAAGCTGGTATTGAAGATATTGGCACTGCCGGTGCTGTTCGTTGTAAAAGTGATTTGCATTCTTGGAAATCTGCTTACAAATGTTGTGTCCTATGTAATTGGTTTATTGCTCTTGGTCATTGGCGGATCTGCGATTTACTGCATTGTAAAGGCTTTGTGGCAGTCCCTGCTTATTCTTGTGGTTCTTGGAATTGCGACAATAGCAGCGGTGTTCTTGCTCGTCTGGGCTGTTATGAAAGTCGAGAATATTGGAGAAAGTCTGGGAGCATTTATCAGGTCATAAGATAATATCAGAGAAAAGTCACCGACCGGTGGCTTTTTCTTTTTGGGAAGGAAGTGATGGGAATGGCAGCGACAAGATTGATTGCACTCCATGTGAATAAGGGAAAGACGGTCGCTCAATGTTTGGCAGACAGAACCGACTACTCACAAAATGCCGCAAAAACCAATGATGGCGAATTTATCAGTTCCTATGAGTGTGATCCAAAGACAGCAGATGAGGAATTTCTGCTTTCCAAACGGCAGTATCAGCATATTACCGGCAGACAGCAGAAGAACAATATCATCGCATACCAGATACGCCAGTCCTTTAAGCCGGGAGAAATCACCCCGGAAGAAGCGAACCAAGTCGGCTATGAAACAGCGATGCGATGGACAAAGGGAAAACACGCTTTCATCGTTGCGACCCACATCGACAAATCCCACATTCACAATCATATCATTTGTGCGCCCATAAGGGGCAGAGTAAATCCGCTTAGCAAGCGGCAGGTGTGAG
>OFME01001391.1_pt1 | contig 13593 bp, 12 predicted proteins | sample 1541381 | NCBI WGS metagenome assembly OFME01 (sample SAMN04209243, study PRJEB22552) | human gut metagenome | biome: gut; material: feces | host: Homo sapiens | place: USA: Oklahoma
ATAACAAAAGCGTTCGTTGTCAGCTAATCCAGCTAACATTTTCGAACGCTTTGAAGCCCGTCGCCAAGAGGATTTGAACCTCCGACCCCTCGCTTAGGAGTTCTCCCTGCAATTCGGTAGCACTTGGTATCTTCTGATACCAGATGACCGCTTGACGCTGTAACTACGGGCATTCTATGAATTGAGCGGATGCTTCTTTCTACCTTAGCCGGTGCTCCGTATCCACTTGTGGAATGGCATCAGTTAGCAGAATGTTAGCAGCTTAAAGTCAATAGAATTGTCTAACCGCCCCAACCTTCTCGTTGGAGAATTGGATACTCGAATGTGTCGGCATTAGCCAATAAGGAATCCATGTCCTGCAAATCTGTCGGACATGGATTTCTACTTTTTGCAAATCACCCCTTAAGCAACAGGACTGCATTTCATATTTCTTTAGCAAAAGGCTCCACGAGCCATAAGCCCGTAGAGCCATAAAACCGTGAAGCCGTCTAAGTGGTTATCTATCTTGCAGTAGAAACACTACCTGCAAGCCACTCCTGCACCATCTGGGCATTTACTTTCAAGATTTTTGCGATTCTATCTACTGTCAAGCCGTCTTCCGCCATGCTTCTGGCGTTTTCTCTCTTCTCATCCATTCTTGCTTCATCGCAAAGCTGTTCCATCTCCTTGCACATATGTTCCACTCCTTTCTCGGTCTCTTTCAGTTCGTGCACGCGGTCGGCCAAGGCTCCGGCCTGCATCTCTTTCGCTTCCTTCGCTCGGAAGTCGTGCATCAGTCTTCCAAGCTCGCTTCCATCGTCCTTGCTGGAATCCACGTAGATGAAGTGTTCCTCGTCCCCGAACTCCTTGCCGTTCTCGCGGATTATCCGGTCGATATGGGCTATCGGAAGTCCGCATCCAAGCGCGTCCTTTAAGGTGACAAATATCACGTAGGTCTCCGGTAGCCTGTCGAAGTTCTTTCCCGTATCCAGCACATTCGAGTCCATCATCCCAAGATGGTATCTGGCACGTTTCGGGTGCGCTCCCTCATCGTCCTGCTGTATCTCGACGTTTATGACGCGTCCGTTTCCATCCTTTGCCACGCAGTCCAACACGACACCCCTGCCGTGCATGTTTCTGAAATCCATCTGCGTCTCATTGTCGATGACGGTCAGTTCTTTGTCTTCCAGAATAATTCTAAGGACATACTCGCAGGCATTCTTATCTTTGAATACGTTCCGCGCGAGAATATCGCTCATCACGGTCAGGTTCTTAATCGTTTCCTTGTATCTCTCCTTATGCAAAAGCATCGTTTCTTCCTGATTCATCGGTGCTAACCACCTCCTGTTCGACTCACAAGAAGGTATCAACCATCTTGCTATATATATATTTTACAAGAAAGCCGGTAAACATTCAAGACTTGTATTTTCCCCGCCGAAAGGACAAAATCCTGCGGCTTGCGCGGAGTGGTCGGGGTCTGGGGCAGCGCCCCATTTCAGCAATCTCCGTGCATATAATGAGCGGTCGCGGTGCCCGGCGGGAAAGTCCCTCGCTTTTCCTGCGTCCGGCGCATCGCGGCAGCGAAGGCGAATGCACGGGAGTCGGAGCCGGTCAACTTTTCCGTTCCAAATGTTTCCGTCAATCCGCCTGCGGATTTATGAAAGATTTGTGGGCGGGATGGTTGAGGGGCGAATCCCTCTACCCGGACGAGAAAAGGGTCAACGTTCGCAAATAGGCGCAAATGGGTTCATTTGATGCTAAATGGTGTCTTTTTCTATCATCGGCATCCGCGCATTTGGCAGTTTCTACCTGCATGTTCGTGTATAGGGCAGAGGGATAGAAAAATAGCCTGCGTTATAATCTGTCCCCAAGAAGACGGCATTCTTGCCGCTTCAAAAGACAGAAAATCGGAAAAGAAAGGATGATGCCACATGGCTCAGGATTTCGGCGATGACATGGGAAACGCCCTCCTAAACTTCGTCACAAGGCAGACGGAGAACTACCTGCGGTTCGGGCGTGGCAGGGAACGTGCTTTCGACTGGTGGCAGCGCCATTATAAGAAGGAGGGGAACACTCCTGAAGCCGCAAAAGCAATGGCTGAGAAGCAATCCTCTCGTGAGCAGGTGGTCGTACCATTTGGTACTTCCGAGGAAGCCGCCTACTATGCGCAGGTATGCCGCGAGAATGGTACCTATGCCGCCGCCTACACGGACAAACAGGGAAATGGTTTCCTTGCCTTTGCCAAGGAGGATGCTAAGACCGTCGCAGGGTATGCCCCGCAATTTAAGGACGTGATGGCGCGTCTCGATGAGCAGCGTATCACCGACGCACTGAATCACGCGGAACCCGTGAATAAGAAGACCATGGATTCCCTCACGGAGCTGACAGGCTATCCCGACCTTCCGGCGGAAGACGTAACTGTCATTCCGGTCACCATCCGTTACAAGGACGCGCCAGACAAGACTTACGATGTGCTCTTTAGCGAGCAGGATACCGAAAACCTCAATATCGACGATTCAATTTGCTTCTCCGGATACTCCCACAAGGAGCTTACCGAGATGGTTGGTCGTGAGACTCGTGAGGATTTCGATGTAATTTCCGTCGGTGCCCCCTACAAGGTTCACGCGACGCAGGTGAAAACGGATGCCCCGGAAAAGACCTATGACGTGCCGGGAAAGGACGCACCTGCCCGCAGCGATAGGGTTGCCACTCTTCGTGCCGAGGACACCGCCATTCATACCCAGAACATCCGAAACGCTGCCCAAAAGGCAAGGGAAGACTGCACGGACTTTTCCGACTTCGAGCGCAAGATGAACGCGCAAGGCTTCGGTGTGACTGAAACCAGCAAGGGTGAGGTCATGGCCTACGAGCCTGCAAGCCTGAATAAAGACGGTTCGGTACCGGCGTATGAGCGCGGTCGCGACTGGCCGGTCTCTGCGGAGACGTTAAAGAACCGGTACGACCTCGATGTGACCCACAACTGGTTCGAGCAGAATACCCCGAAGGACGCTGGCACCCTCCCAGATGGAGACCTTGCCATGCAGAATGCGCGTCTGGCGCAGGAGCAGATGCGTGACGAACAACAGCTGCTTGAGCCGGTTGCATCTGATGGTTCCATGGATAACGACGGGCGCACGCCTGACCCGAACTCCGGTATTGAGAGCCACGATGGCGCAGATACCGATTCCCGCACCGCCGTCATGGATGTAGAGCAGACCGGAAGCGAGATTCGTCCCTCCGATATTCGCGAGGAGCAGCAATATGATTCCGAGTCCTATTCCCTCACGGGGGAAGCACGCGATATGACCGCTGCCAAGAACCAGATGGATGCGGAGACGAAGGCGCAGGAAACCACGCGGGAGCATGGTTCGAGCCTGCCCTTTAACGGCGAAGACGTATTGTAAGGAGATAGACCATGACCCTCAAAGACAAATTGCCGGACAGGCTGAAATGCTCTCCGCTTCTTACCATGGAATCGGACAGCGATATCGAGACCATCGCGGAATCCATCGTGAACCTCTCCGATTCAGATGGGGACTTCTTTAAGAAGACGGAAAAACTTCTTCTGATGGCCTGTCTTGGATATTTAAGGGACTGGTGCGAGCCTTCCCAGCGTACCATCGGGAACCTCATCTCCCTTCTTGATGCCGCCCTGCCAAAGGACAACGAAACCCATACCACCCTCGACAACCTTTTCTATGAAATGAAGTCCGGGTGCAAGCGCGTGAAATCGGAAGATGGCATCACGACCCTCTGGGAGCCTTCCGCCCTTTCCCGGTGCGACGGTCTCACTCCACGCGATTCCAATGGTATTGATGTGTCCGAGGACTTTTCGCTCACCTGCTATGAAGGATTCCGCCACGCGGCCACGCGAGAGACGCGCACGAGTATTGTGACCACGCTCTTGCTTGTGCTGGAAGAAGTGGAAAAGGAGGATGCATATGGCAAATAGCGCGAACCCGGAAATCAATAAGAAGATTGCCACCTCGGCGCTCGGCACCCTCGTCATCGCCACGGTCTTTTTCTATCTCGGTGACCGCTATGCCGAAACCCTCGTCACCTATCCGGGGCAGATTTTCGACCATTTGAGCGATGCATTCCTTTCCATGTGGCAGACCATAAAGGATGCACCGTTTGCCCTCGATATGACCAGTAACTCCCTACTGTTTGGCGGGGCTTGCTTTCTCATTATCTGGATGATTTGGCTTCGCTACGTGGCGTTCATCGGAAACTATCGTTCCGGCGAAGAATCCGGTTCCGCCCGCTGGGGCACTTTGAAGGAAGGAAAGAAGTTTAAGGACTTGCAGACCGAAGATAACAATCTTCTCTTCACCAAGAACTTCGGCCTTGCCCTGCACCGTCCCAAGTTCGACCCGGAATATGACCGCAACCTAAACGTCCTCGTGGTCGGCGGCTCTGGTTCCGGTAAGACCTTTAACTACGTGACCCCGAACATCTGCCAGCTCAACACCAGCTACTTCGTCACCGACCCAAAGGGAACCCTTCTTAAGGATGCCGGATACCTGTTCACGGACAACGGCTATAAGCTCAAGAGCTTCAATACCATCAACCTTGATGAGTCCATGCACTACAACCCGTTAAAGTACGTGAAGACGGATACCGATATCCTCTCCTTCGTGAACTGCTTCATTATGAACACGAACCCCGAGGGGAAATCGAGCGGTGACCCGTTCTGGGAGAACGCGGAGAAGATGCTCTACACGGCGCTCATCGCGCTTCTCCGTGACTGGTTCCCGGCAAAGGACTACAACATGTCCTCGCTTCTCACGCTCCTCTCCCTTGCGGAAGCGCGTGAGAACGATGAGAACTTCAAGTCCGCACTTGACCTGATGTTCCTCCAAATCGAGGAGGGCAAGAAGTACAAGCAGAACGACGGCTCTTCTCCTGACGCTGCGGGAAATGCCGGTCTTTCAAGGAGCTTTGGCACCAAACAGGCAGATAACGGCTGGTCTTGGGTGCCCAGTAAGTTCAAGCGCAACTCCGACGGCGTGAAGCCCGCCGACTGCGGGGGACTTTCCGCCGACGAGGACTTCGCCCTGATGAACTACAAGAACTTCAAGGTGGCCGCAGGCAAGACCTTAAAATCCATCCTCATTTCCTGCAACGTGCGCCTTGCGCCCATCGCGACGGACGGCGTGCGCGAGCTTTTGACCTATGACGAGATGGAGATTGACACCCTTGGTGACCCGGATGCGAAGGTGGCGATTTTCGGCATCCTCTCCGATACCGACAAGACCCTCAGTTTCCTGTTCGCCATCCTCATGTGGCAGACCATCGACCAGCTGTGCCGAAAAGCCCTTTCGGATTATGGCGGGAAACTCCCGACCCCGGTGCATTTCATCTTCGACGAGTTCGCCAACATCGGCACTATCCCGCAGATTGAGGAGACCATCGCGGTCACCCGTTCCCGTAACATCGGCATCACCATCATCCTGCAATCCATGAGCCAGCTGGAAAGCAAATACGATAAGAAGGCGCAGACCATCATCGACTGCTGCGACTCGACGCTCTTCCTTGGTGGCAAGTCCAACTCCACCAACAAGGAGATTGCGGAGATGATTGGCAAGCAGACCATCCATCAGATGACTTACAACGAGTCCACGGGGCAGTCCTCAAGCGCCAGTAAGAACTTGCAGATTCAGGGTCGTGACCTTATCGACGCAGCAGAAATCGGAAAGATGAGCCGCTTAAAGGCAATCCTGCTCATCGCCGGTACCAACCCGCTCATGGATGATAAGTACGACCCCCACGCCCATAAGCGATACCGCTATATCGTGGATAAGCGCAACTGGAAGCGTTTGCATAAGAACTCCTTCGATTTCGAGCGGTATCTGAAAAACGGCTGCGAGCCGTACACCCCCGATGAGGATACGGGTGCGGAGTTCACGGCATGGAAATGGGCGGCATGGAAAAAATCAAGGAAGGGGCTTCTGGGCATATTGCTGAACCGGTAGTCACTTATAATTAAGAGAAATGCCACGCGAAAAAGGCAGAAAGGGGACGAATGGAGGAAGGAACTTGGAAACACTCGTCAAACTCGCCGCCCCGGCGATAGGAACCGCTGCGGGCGCATTCACCGTCGTGGGAATCATCTATCTTGGGATGACCCTCGCGGGACTTCTTCGCGGCGGGGGCGGGGAGATACGCAAAGCCGTTGCAATCATCGTCGCGGGACTTACCTGTATCGCCTTTGCCCATCTGTACGGTTACTAGAAAACAAGTAAACAAGAAAGGAATCAACCATGCTGGAAAACGTGAAAAACCTTCTCTCTGATGGTGTGACCGCCCTCGGCGGCATCCTCATCGTCTTCGGCCTTGTGAACCTTGGCCTTACCATCAAGGACGGTATGCAGGGCGGCGGCGGCCAGCTCTCCGGTGCCCTCGCCATGATTATCGGCGGTGCCATCGTCGTGGGTGCTGCCGTGTACTTCAAGACCGGTATCAACTGGGGTTCCCTCGCGGGTTAGAAAGGAGCGATATCTAACATGCTCTCTGTAGCAGTACACAAGGATATCGCCGAGTATCAGCCCAAAATCGTAGGCAAGATGACCATGCGCACCCTGATATCCATCACGGGTGCGCTTTCTGTCTCGGTACTTGCCGGGCTTTACATCTACTTCGTTTTGGGGCTGAACGTCAGCGATTGCACCTATTTTATCTACGCCGTCTCGTTGCCGTTTTGGTGCGTGGGCTTCGTGAAGCCCTGCGGGATGCCCTTCGAGCAGTTTGCGCCGCTTTGGCTTAAGGCAAACTTCACGAACGACCGCATCTTCTACAAGCCGTCCATGCGCCTTGCGGGACTTCTCTCTGAGTCGGAAAACAGCAAGCAGAAAGGAACTATCTATGGAAAACACTACCGAAAGCAGGGAAACCTTCGCGGCATCGAATCCTACTCCCCAAGGGCAGGACGGGTCATGAGTATTGCCGCGACAACAATGCCGTCAGCTACACATTCAGCTCCAAAGAGCAGATGCTCGCGTCCGGTATCCTTGAGAAGGGCGATATCATCTACATGGAGCCGGCGGACTGGAATCATAGCAATTCAGACTGCCATATCGGCTTCTTCTGGGGCAGCAACAGCTCGGAAGACCTTTTCTGGCACTCTTCCAGCCACGCGGACGGTATTGTAAAGGGCTATTTCCCGAACTCCGCAGGCGGCAACGTGATTTCCAAAATCACGCCCAAGTATCCCGTTCGCTACTACCGTGTCATCAAGACGTTGCACAAGGGATATCTGACACTGCATAAGGACTCCTCAAATAAGACCCTTACCGATGCCAATGACTGCTATTCCCTCGCAGGTGCCGAATATGGGGTCTACACTGACTCCAACTGCTCGAACAAGGTAGCAACCCTCACGACAGACGAAAGCGGGAATGCGAATACCGTCTCGCTCACCCCCGGACGCTACTACGTGAAGGAAACCAAGGCTCCCAAGGGATATTTCACCGATTCGCAGGTTTACACCGCAGATGTTTCCGGAGCGAATCGGGAGTCCTCGCCTGTGAAGCTCTCGGTCAGCGACAATCCTGCAAATGACCCTATGGCTATGCTCCTTGGTAAATACGACGGCCAGAAGACCTATAACGGCGCGGGCAACCTCCCGCAGGGTTCCGCCACCCTTGCAGGTGCCGAGTTCACCGTCGATTACTATGCCACCCTTGACTACAAGAGCTACGATGACCTTAAGAACGCCGACGTGAAGCCGACGCGTTCTTGGACGTTCAAGACGAACGAAAACGGAATCGCCAACTTCAAGGCCGACGATTTTGTTTCCGGCGATGCCTTCTACTACAACTCTAATAACGACCCGTGCATCCCGCGCGGTACTGTCGTCATTCGTGAGACCAAGGCACCCGCAGGCTATGTGAAGTCTGACGATGTGTCTTTCCAGAAGATTCAGGAGAATCCGACCACAGGTGCCGTTCGTACTTACAATGTCCCGAAGGTTGCCGAGCAGGTCTACCGCTCCGATATCGAGTTCACAAAAAAGGCCGATAACGGTTCCGCGCACCTCGCCGGTGTGCCCTTCAAGGTGACCTCTCTCACCACCGGTGAGTCCCATATCGCCGTGACCGACGAGAACGGCTATTTCAGCTCCGCGTCCTCTTGGAACGCGCATGACTCGAACACCAACGCGAACGATTGGGCGCTGACCGCAAGCGACACCATCGACAGCACAAAGCTCGATGCTAACGCCGGTTTCTGGTTCGGCAACAACAGCGTGCTCGATGGGAACGGCACCACTTCCACCTCCGATGCCGTCAAGGCGGACAACAAGCTCGGTGCCCTGCCCTTTGACACCTATTCCATTGAAGAGCTTCGCTGCTCCGCTAATGAGGGCTATGCGCTCATCAACACGACTGTTACTGTGACCCGTGATGCCAAGACTATCGACCTCGGCACCTTCGATGACCCGGAGCCGGAAATCCACACCACCGCCTACGACGCTTCTGATAGCGACCATTACGTTGGGGTCGGCACCGTCAAGATTTCCGACAAGGTAGAGTACAGCCATCTCGTCGCGGGTAAGACCTACACCGTCATCGGTGAACTGCATGATGCCGCTACCGGCGATGCTGTCACGGTTAACGGTCAGGCTACCGATAACGGTATCGACTGGTCGAACGCAAAGAAGCTCCCGACCGCTTCCATCGACCTCGCCAAGGTCAAGGCATATGCCGAGGAGAACAAAGACCTCCTCTCCTGCCTTGTCTACAAGACGGCGGAGTTCACCCCTGAGAAGGAGTCCGGTTCCATCGACATGGACTACACCTTCAACTCCAACGACGTTATCGACCGCCTGTCCGGCGAGACCAAGAACCTCGTGGTCTTCGAGGTCATGTTCAAGGGCAGCATCGAGAACGCTTCCGATGAGACTCCCGTTTCCATCGTCGCGAGCGAATGCGATAAGGACAACGAGGGACAGACGGTAAAACTCGCCCCGAGTACCATCGGTACCACCGCGACTGACAAGTCAGACGGTGACCATGAACTGATGGCTGGCAAGGATGCCGTCATCACTGACGAGGTGAAGTACGAGGGTCTTATCCCCGGCAAGGAGTACACGCTCCATGCCACGCTCATGGATAAGAAGACCGGCGAACCTTTGAAGGTTGCCGACAAGGGCGTGACCGCCGAACTCAAGTTCACGCCGAACAGTGAGAGCGGCACGGTCTCCATCAACCTCGGCGAGTTCGATGCAACCTCCCTCGACGGCCATACACTGGTTGTCTTCGAGGAGCTGACCAAACAGAGCGATATCGACGGCAAGGCCACGGACGTTACCGTAGCGGAGCATAAGGATATCAACGACGAGGGACAGTCCGTGACCGTCACCTCGACCCCGGCAGGCTCCACCTACGGAAAGACCGGCGTTGACATGACGAACATCGCCATCGCCATCGGCATCCTCCTGATTGCCGCAGGCTGCGCGACCGCTTACGGCATCAAGAGCCGCAAGACCGCCAAGGGCGATGCGGACGAGAGCGCAGAGGATAACACCGAAGCCTAGTGCCCGTAACGCCTGAAACCGGCAGGGTGCCAGCTCTTCAGCACCCTGCCTTCCTTTTAATTTGAAAGGGGGATACACCCATGAAGGACGATAAAGAGAACGATATCGAGATGAACGACGGAGATTCCACCGAATCACCTGCGGATGGGAACAACATGCACGCGAACCCGGAAAGCGAGAAGAAGCCGCATAACCGGAAGGTCATTGCCGCCATCTGCGGCCTTGCCCTTGTCGCGCTCATCGGCGGCGGTGCCTATTACGGCATCGGCCACCCAACCGGCGCAGGTTCCAAGACCGAATCCGTGCAGGCGAATGATTCCAAGGAAAGCGGTTCCGATGCGTCTGCGAAGGACGGCTCTAAGAGCAAAGAGAAGTCTCACACCCACGACTGGTCTATCACCTACAAGACCGTCCACCATGACGCTGTGACGCACACGGAGCACGTAGCACCCGTCTACCAGAACCTGACCACCTACCATACCGTTTGCAATGAGTGCAAGCAGGTCATCGACGGCAAGGCCGATGACCACATCAAGCAGACCGGTCACTCCGGCTACTCCACCAATGTCCCCATCACCGATGAGGTCATGGTGAGCGAGGGCTATGACAAACAGGTCACCGACACCCCGGCTTACGATGAGACGGTCATCGACAAGCTGGTCTGCACCACCTGCGGAGCGACGAAGGATGCCCCGCAGGCCACATCGGATGCCGCCAAGTAATTCAGATGGCCAGATTGGGAAATCATAACCGGAAATCCCGTGCGGCTTTTGCGGCAGCGGCGGTCTTCTTGGCCGTCGCTGCCATCCTTTTCGGCGTGCTGCTTCATTTCTATCGGGATGCAAGTCCCTCACCGTCACCAAACGGCACGCCGCAGGAAACCGCCACGGAAAGCGCAGGTGGTCGGGAATCCGAGTTCCCTACTGTTGATTGGGATTACTGGAAGAGCGTGAACGGGGATGTTATCGGATGGATAACCGTGCCGGGGACGGATATCAACCATCCCATCCTGCAAGCCCACGCATCTGACCCGGATTACTACCTGCATCACGATATCTACCGGAACTACAATCCCTTGGGTGCGCTCTATCTCGACGCAGAATGCGAGAAGGAGGGCTTTCAAAGTCCGAATGCCGTCATCCTCGGACACAGCCTGACCCTCGGGAACGCGGTCACCTGTTTCGGCAACATCCAACGGTATAGCGATAAATCCTTCGCTTCTGAGCATCAGACTGTACTCATCCAAACCCCAAACACCAAGATGCGCTACACCGTGCGCTTCGCGAATATCGTGAAGGGATGGGAGCCGACCAAACGGACGGTCTTTGCCGGTGATTCGGATTTTCGGAACTGGTACGATTCCTCGCGGGAATCTGCCGCCATGGTACTCGATACCGATTCCGAACCGAATCAGGTCATCTCCCTCGTCTCCTGCTCCTATAACTTCTGGAAGCAGAATGAGCGGACGGTTGTGACCACCAGTATCGACCAAAAACAGGCGCAAACGGAAACTGTTTCGACCGAACCCCGTCAGACTGGCTCTGGTGCCGAATAAGAACAGGTTTCAATCTGTTCGCACTCACGCTACAAACCTACCGCCAAGACCCCGCAGATTCGATTCTGTGGGGTCGTTTTCTTAGAGCATGTCGGAAAAGCGGCAGCTATCGTATAATTTCAATGAGCTTTCCCGGAAAGGAGACCATGATGAAATCTAAGCAGAAGCAGACTCCTACGGAGATTATTGATAACCAGCGTCAGGCGGTCGTTGAGAAAATCATCGAGGACATGAAGCGCGACGGGCTTCGTTGGGCAGAACCGTACCTGCCCTCCCTAACACCGCACAACCCCGTCTCCGGCACCGTGTATCAGGGCGGAAACCGCGTGCATCTTGGCTTCATCGGGTTCATGCGCGGTTACACGGACAACCGGTGGGCTACCTTCAACCAGATAAAGGATGCCGGTTGGCATGTGAAAAAGGGTGCCAAGTCCGCGCTCATCGAGAAATGGAAACAGTTCGCCTTCTACAAGGAAAACGAGGATACCGGCGAGAAGGAACTTGCCGGACGCTACCCGAAGCTCGTGGGCTACTGGAACGTCTTCAATGCGGAGGATATCGAGGGCATCCCGCCGGAGAACGCTCCCGTCCATCTGAACGACCGAACGGCAACCATCGCACAGAACCTTGAGGAGTCTTCCAGATGCCCCGTCATCGAGAGCAGCGGCTACCTCGGAAGTGCCGCCTACTCTCCGGCTACCGACCGCATCCTCATCGCCCCGCGAGAGACCTTTCGCTCGGATGAAGCGTTCACCCGCGTCCTGCTGCATGAGATGACCCACTCCACCGGACACCCATCCGCCCTCGCCCGTGAACTCGACACCCGCTTCGGAAGCCCTTCCTATGCTGAGGAAGAGCTGGTCGCGGAGCTTGGAAGCCTGTTCCTTTCCGCAGACCTCGGCATCCAAAACACGGAACTTGAGGGCGAGTTCTACGAGAACCACGTCTCCTATCTGCAATCTTGGATGAACGCCTTGGAAAACGACCCATCCTACCTCTTCAAAGCCGCATCGAAGGCAGACCATGCGGACACCTTCATCATGGAGCGCTACGAGGAGGAGCTTGGAAAGAACATCGAGATTGACGCACCGGAACTGGAAGAGGAGGTATCGCTCGCCGGGGAGAGTCATGACATGGCAATCGCATCCGAACACCAGCCGGAAAGCGAGATGCCAGAAAACGTTCTCTCCACCGTTCTGTAACATGCGTTTGCCAAGAAAGAACATGTGTTCAATTTCTATATTGCCGTAACACCGGCATTATAGTATAATGGTAACATATGATAACAGCCATCTGGCGGAAAGGACGATAGGTATGGCAGAAATAGAAAAGAGACCTTGGCGCTTCACCATCGAGTTCGATGAGGAGAAGGCAAAAAGGAACGGCTACAACGTAGATGACCTCTACGACTGCGTGGGAAAATACGCGGAGCAAATGGGTAACGTCCGCATCGGTCTTGGTACTTGGCAGGCAAAGAACCGAAAGGTGCAGTTCGGAGCGCAGTGCCCTGTTTGCGCGACTCTATCCAAACAGCCTTGGGTGATGCAGAACATTAAGTCATGGCGCACCTATGAAGATATGAACGAACCTGATGGCGAGGACTATTTGAACATTGTCCGCCGCCACAGCCCGGAACGCATCCGCGAATAGAAATCGGTAAGATTGGAGCCGGTCGTGGAATTGGATAGGAAAGAACTTCACTTCGACCTTGACGTTGATAGCCTAAAACGTACCTATTCCGACCATGACAGTTCCTCATGGAATGCCGCATGGTCAGATATCCGCGAGCTTCTGGAAGAACATGGATTTGAAAAACCGCAGTATTCAGGCTATGAATCTGTCGGCAAAATGAGCTATCTGGAAGCCTACCATGTGATAGATATCCTATCCGACAAGCTCCCCTGGTTCAGTAGCTGCATGAAAGCGGCCACCTTTACGGAAATCGGTGAAAGCTACGATGTGAAGGAGTTTCTTGAGAATGGGATGCAACCATCACTTCCCCTCCGCCCTGACACCCGCAAGGAGCTTCACTTCGACTTGGAAATGGCTGCGCTCAGTGAGAATTACGGCTCCATCAGGCCGAATGCTTGGCGCGGCGCTTGGACGCTTATCCGCAACTTCATGGAACGCAACGGATTCATCCACACCCAGTATTCCGGCTATGAATCAAAGGCGGCGATGCCGATTGACAAGGCATTGGCCGTCATGGAGGAATTGCAACAGAGATATCCTTGGTTCAAGGACTCCCTTCTCGCCGCATCGCTCACCGAAGTCGGCGAGCGTCACGATGCCCTCTCCTATATCAAGGGTTCCAATGGCATCATCGTTCCGGTGCCCACTCATTCGCTTGGGCATGAGGAGCCGGATTTCTTCAGTTCCGAAATCGGTGATATGAAGAATGCATCCACAGAGCTATTGAAACGGAACGGGTTGGAACCACCGAAAAACTTGAATAAGGTGCATTAGAAAAAGGGGCTGTGAAAAAAGCATAGTCCCGAAAAAAAGAAGGACCAAGGGTTTATTA
>OFME01001397.1_pt1 | contig 13561 bp, 10 predicted proteins | sample 1541381 | NCBI WGS metagenome assembly OFME01 (sample SAMN04209243, study PRJEB22552) | human gut metagenome | biome: gut; material: feces | host: Homo sapiens | place: USA: Oklahoma
GCGCCGAAGGTGACGCTGATGAACCCGGGGTTGAGCGTCTGCATCTGCTGCAGGGTGGTTTTCAGCTTGTCCATCTGGGTGGTCTGTTTCGGCGGAAAGCATTCGATCGAGAAAACACAGCGTTTGGCTTTGAATTGTTCGGTGATCGTCATTTGTTACTCCTTGTTATTACGCCGCAGGAGCGCAGGCATCTGCGGTGGTCTCCACGCTGAGCGTGTTATTCTGCCATAGAAAGGTGAGGCTGCCCTCCTGATCGGTGCGGTATACCTCGGCCCCGACGGCCGCAAAATTTTCAAGTGCGGCGCGGTGGGGGTGGCCGTAATCATTATCAAGCCCACAGCTGACGGCCACGGCGGCAGGCCTGACAGCCTGCAAAAAGGCTGCACTGTTGGAGGTATACGACCCGTGATGCCCTGCCTTGTAAAGCACGGCATGCAGGGCAGAACCGTAGGTATCAAGAAGCCGCTGCTCGGCAGCTTCCTCGGCATCGCCGGTGTCGAGAAAGCGGAAGTCTCCGGCCGTGAACATCGTACAGAGCGAAATATCGTTGACGCTTGCGGCATCTCCGCTGCCGCCCTGCAGAATCATGAGTGTGCCGCCGCCCAGCGGGTAGCGATCCTCTGACTCCGCTGTGATTAGCTCAGTGCCGTTTTCTGCGGCAGATTCAGCCAACTGTCGGGGCCAGTCGGCGGTATCATCGGCACCCGGCTCCCACAGCGGCAGCAAAAGCTGTTTGACCGGGAAATCGGAAAGCACCGCCCGGGCATTGCCGGTATGGTCGGCGTGGGGATGCGTGAGCACCAGATAGTCCAGCGATTCGACATCGAGTGCATGCAGGTCGTAGAGCAGTGCATCCTCGGCCTCGGCGGGGCCAGTGTCGATCAGGCAGTACACACCGTCCTGACAGATCAAAACGGCATCCCCCTGCCCGACATCCAGCACATACACGGCGGTGCTGCCGGGTGCAGGCTTTGGTACGCTTTCCTCCGTGCGGAGCGGTACGCCCAGCGCAGCGCGCAGCTGCTGCCAGTCTGGCAGAGGGCCGCGGCCGCCCGCCAGCTGAATGACAAAGGCAGAAAGCAGAAGCAAGCCAGCCAGCACAGCGGCTGCGATGCGCCAGCCCTTCTGCTTATTCATCATATTGACCGTTGAGCTTGCGCTCCTCCCACTGGGCTTTTGTCACCAGCACGGCACGGGGCTTGGCACCCTCATAGGGGCCGATGATCTTTTCCTGCTCCATCTGGTCCATGATGCGGGCCGCGCGGGCGTAGCCCAGCTTGCAGCGGCGCTGCAAAAGGCTGGTGCTGGCCTGTCCGGCCTCGATGACGCACTCAACAGCCTGCTCAAACATGGCATCCAGTGCGCCGCCTGCCTCGCCGTCATCGTCCCCGCCCCGCTTGCTGCCTTTTTCGGCAACGGCACGGCGCTCCATCTCGGCTATCATTTCCTCATCGTACTGTGCAGTGGAGGTGGACTTGATAAAGCTCAGCACGGCACCGATCTCCTCATCAGTGACAAAGGTGCCCTGCACGCGGACCGGCTTCGATGCGCCGACCGGCAGGAAGAGCATGTCACCGTTGCCCAGCAGCTTTTCGGCACCGCCGGAGTCCAGAATGGTACGGCTGTCGATCTGGCTGGAAACGGCAAACGCAATACGGCTGGGGATGTTGGCCTTGATAAGACCGGTGATGACATCGACACTGGGGCGCTGGGTCGCAACGATCAGGTGGATACCGGCGGCACGGGCCTTCTGCGCAATGCGGCAGATGTAATCCTCGACCTCCTTGCCGGCAACCATCATCAGATCCGCCAACTCATCAATGACGATGGCGATATAGGGCAGATGCTCCATGCCCGTCTGGGCGGCCAGCTTGTTGTAGGCCTTGATCTCACGAACATTGTTCTCGGCAAAAAGCTTGTAGCGGCGCTCCATTTCAGCTACGCTTGCACCCAGTGCACCGGCTGCCTTGCGCGGCTCGGTCACAACGGGCATCAAAAGATGCGGGATGCCGTTGTACTCCGCCAGCTCAACGACCTTCGGGTCTATGAGGATGAGCTTGACATCCTCCGGGCCGGAGCGGAACAGGAAGCTGATGATGATAGAATTGACACAGACAGATTTACCGCTGCCGGTAGAGCCTGCAATCAGCAGATGCGGCATTTTGCACAGGTCAGCGACCTGCGCCGTGCCGGCAATATCCTTGCCAAGCGCCATCGTGAGGGGGCTGCGCATATTGATATAATTCTGGGATTCAAAGACCGCGCGGATGTTGACCGTGGAGCGGATCTTATTGGGAACCTCGATGCCGACTGCGGGCTTGCCGGGGATGGGGGCCTCGATGCGCACGCCCGCCGTGGCAAGATTCAGTGCAATATCATCGGAAAGGCTGGTGATGCGGCTGACCTTGATGCCCGCCTGAGGCTGCAGCTCATACCGGGTGACAGAGGGGCCGCGGCAGATGTCGAGCATCGTGGTCTTGACGCCGAAGCTGTCCAGAGTATTTACCAGAATATCAGCGTTTTTCTTCATCTCGCGGGCGGCACCGGCCTCGTCATCGGGGCGGGTCGCGTTGAAGAGATTCAGCGACGGATAGCAGTAGGGCTCAGGCGGCTGCTCCACAGAGGTAGGCAGGCGCATGGCGTTCGGGTCAGCCTTGGCCGCGCAGGGCGGTGTATGGACCGGCGCACCGGCTGAGTTGCCGACGGCCGTGCTGACCTGCACGCGGGCCGCCTGCCCCTGCTGAGGTACGGTAAAGCTGCTCTGGGTCGTCTCGGCAGCCGGGCGGGTCATGGGCTGCGCTGCGGGTGTGCTGTTGGCAGCGGGAGTTGCTGCAGGCTCTGCCGCCATGGCGTCCAGCATCTCGGACACCGAGCGGCCGGATTCCCAGGCGGCACTGACTGCGCTGCCCGTATCACTGAAGCTGCCGCCCAGCGTCGGAATCGGTGTGGCGATGGGGGCTGCCGGGGCTGCGGGAGCGGGCGTACCCAGCGGGGGCATGTCCTTTGCAGCCATACCGGCGGCAAGATCCGCCGGAGAGAGCACTACGGTATCACCCTGTACCCGCCCAGTCATGTCGAGCTGCGGCAGCTGTACGGGGGTCTGCTCCGGCTCCTCCTCCACAGGGATAAGCGGTGTGTCAAAGCGCGGCTCCTGCGGCACCGGGGTTAGAGGGGTCTCAAACTCTGCAGGCACAGGCAGTTCAAGGGGCGTCTCGGCACTGACCTCCTGCGGGGTGTAGTAGGGGGCATGGCCGCTGACGGCACGGTTGATCAGGGCGTCCAGCTCATCAATGGGCTGCTGGGCAGCCGGTGCAGCAGCGGGCGCTGCCGGTTCCTCGGCAGGCTCTAGCTGCAGTTCAAAGTCCTCCTGCGGGGCAGGCGCGGGCTGCGGCGGCTGGGCGTAATGCAGCGGGCCGCTGGTCTTGCCGGACAGGGGGTCCATGCCGAAGGTGCCGCCCGGCCCGATGCTGACCGGCTCAAGCGGGTCGTTGGCCTCCGCCTTGCGGCGAGCGCTTTCGGTGCTGGACGGGCCGAGGTCTACATCAAAGCCCGGGCGTGCTGCGGCAGACTGCGCAGTAAAGGGGGCTTCGGGCGTGACCGGTGTGACGGGGGCTGTGTACGGCTGCCGGGACGGTGCAGCCTGCTGCTTCGGAAAGCGGCTGGTGTCAGCAATGACATCATAGACAGGATGGTGCGGCCGGGTGGCGGAATCGGGCAGCGCACCGGTCAGGTTCTCAACGCTCTCCTCCTCCGGTGCAGCGTTGAAAAGCCGGGTGTCGTAGGCTGTTTCAGCGGCGGCGCGCTCCTGCTGGCGGGTTTGAAAGGCTTTATACCGCGCGTCCAGAAAGAGGACAATATCGACCGGGGTGATGGCAAAAAAGAACATCACACCCAGCAGAAGGACGAGCAGCATAATAATATTGGAAGCCGGACGGCCGAACAGCGCCAGCAGGGTGGCACCGATGGGCGCACCCAGAACGCCGCCCTCCCAGAAATAGGTGCCGCCGCGGGTGAAGAGCATCTTGATGATCTCCCCTACCTTGAGGCTTTCCACATTCAGCTTGGAGAAGATGACCGGCACACTGGCGCAGAGAACCCCCATCAGGGAGACCTTCCCAGCAAAGAGCGCTACGCGGTAGCCGGAGGCCAGCAGATAGGCAAGGTACAGCAGAAACGGCCCGACCAGATAGGTTGTGATGCCGAAGATGCCAAAATACCAGCTGCGCAGCGTGCTCCAGAAATTCTGGCCGGGCACCAGCACAAGCGCTACGCACAGCAGGCCAAGGCCTACCAGCAGAACACTGCGGGTAAGGTTCGGGGTCTGCGCACGGCGCTGGGCGCGGCGGGACGGCTGCCGCTCATGCCCGGCACTGCTGCGTGCGGACGCAGTGCGCCCCGCATTGCTGCGGGAGGTACCTTTGGCAGAGCCGGAGCGCTTTTTGGTGCCGGAGCTCTTTGTGGATTTTTTGCCGGAACGAGATTGTGCCATGGTATTGCTTTTCCCTCTCTTGCTTTCTCAAAAAACGATATGCATACAGTTTATAATAATACAGCCTGCATATACAGGCGGATAAGGACATACGACTTTTATTTTATCACGATTGAAAAACCTTGTAAAGTGAAATGCTGTCTTAAGAATGTAAGAATGTAAAATGCAGATACAAAAAAAGAAATCCCCGCCCTGAGGGATGGGCGGGGATTTACAAGAAAGGAGGAGAAGAACACATGAAAAATGTGGTTAAAGCTATTTGACTTGGGGTTCATTTAGCTTGCAACTAAATTGTAACTGTTTTGTCACCGAATGTCAAGAGTGTTTTGTCATTTTTTTGTAATTTCTCAATTTATTCACAAATGGGCAGGCAAAGCTCGGCGCAGCCGCCGGGTGTGTTGGATACCCGCAGGGTACCGCCATGGGCTGCAGCGGTCCTGCGTGCAGAATACAGTCCCAAGCCCTGATGGGTACTGTCGCTGCGCGCGGCATCTGTGTAGAACATCTCCCCCGCCCGTGCCAGTGCTGCGGCGGTAAAGCCGGGGCCGGTATCGGTCACGCGCAAAATAAAGCGGTTGTTTTCCCTTGCAACGGTCAGGGTAACGGTTCCGCCGCGCGGAGTGTGGGCGGCGGCGTTGTCCAAAAGATTTTCCGCAGCACGCAGCAGGTCGTTTTCTGCAGCACGGATCGTCCCCTGCCATTCCTCCTGTAATATAAAATGGATTCCGGCAGGCGCGCAGAGGGCGCGGGCTGTCTGCGCCAGCCGTTCCGTGAGGGCGTGGCTGGCCAGCGATGTTTGTACGGCAGGTGCTGCGCCGGCTGTGCGCAGAGCGGCCAAATAGTGGCGTGCGCGCTCTGTGCCGCGCAGGATGGCTTCGACCTGTGTCTGCTGGTCGGTGGACAGAGCATCCTCGGCCAGCAGGTCGGCGTTGCCTTGTATGACGGTCAGCGGTGTTTTCAGGTCATGGGCCAATGCGGCGATCTGCTCGGTGCGCTGCTGCTCCATCCGCCATTGGCTTTGCAGGCTGTCCGTCAGTTCTCGGCCCATCGTCTGTAAGGCCTGTAAGGTGGCGGAAAATTCCCGGATGCGCACGCCATCCGTGTCAATTTGCTCCAGCTGTCGGGCGGCAATAGCATCTACGGCCGCGTTCAGCCGGGCGGTCTCTGCGGCAAAAGTGCGCACGGTGCAGTGGGTCTGCCAGCCCAGCCAAACGAGGATGAGCACCGCCAGCAGCAAAATATAGCAGGTCTGGAAATCCGGCAGCGTGTCCCGCAGGGCCGGGTCGGTGTAGGGCGTAGCATAGTCGTACTGCAAAAGGCAAAAGCTTCCGTCAGCCATTTTAACATCGTACTGGTACTGCATCAGCACCAGATTGCCGCTGCTGCCGTGAAAGGCGTTGAGGGCAATTTTCAGATGGCGGTCATTCATGTTGGTCTGCAGCACCGTGTCATTCTGTACTACAGCCCAGCGGCACAGGTCGCTGATCTGCAGGGAATCGAAGGTGTCAGCCGTCATCGAGGCAACAGTCTCCCGCGCGTCGGCGCAGGCCTGAGCGGACGCCACGGCAGGCAGCAGAAAACCGATGTTTATCAGCTGCATAAAAATGCCCCACCAGAGTACCAGAATCAGCGCGCACCCGCCGCCGCATAAAAGGAGATACCGCAGCAGAACACTGCGCAGGGATGTCAGTTTTCGTTTTGCCATTGGTAGCCTACTCCCCATATCGTTTGCAGCACCTCCCCTGCCCCGGCCGCGCGCAGCTTGGCGCGGATGTTTTTAATGTGCTGGGTGATGGCCGTGTCATCCGCTGTACCGTCGTAACCGAACACCGCTTCATAAATTTGTTCTTTGGAAAAGGTCTGCCCTGCATGGAGGGCCAGCAGCTCACAGATGGCGTACTCGGATTTTGTCAGGTGCAAAGGCGTGCCGCCAACGCTGGCTTCCTTGGCGGAAAGATCCAGCGCCACCCCGCCGCGGGTGATCTTATGGGATGGTGTGCGGTTCTGCCGCCGCAGGTGTGCTGCGACCCGCGCACGCAACTCCGCTATGCGGAACGGCTTGGTCAGGTAATCGTCCGCGCCAAGGCCAAGGCCTGTCAGCACCGACGGCTCATCGGTACGCGCGGTCAAAAATAAGATCGGCGCGTCTGTCTCGGCGCGGATGCGCCTGCAGACGGCGAAGCCATCCTCGCCGGGCATCATCACATCCAGCAGGATGCAGTCTGCCCAGCGGCAGAGCGTATCGGTCAGCTGCGTGCCGGAGGTGCGCGTTTCTACGGTGTGGCCGTCACGCTCAAGCGCTGTTTTTAGCAGCGTACAAAGGTCACGGTCATCATCGACCGCCAGAATGTTTGCCATAATAGCCCCTTTTATTGCAGTAAGCTGTAAACAAGACAGGATGCACCGTAAAGCAGATAGACATGTGCCGGGTAGAACCAGTAGAACAGCTGCTTGTGGCCGCTGCCGCGCTGGCCGTTGTACAGCGCCATGCCGATAACGGCAAAAACGCCGAGCCACTCATAGTAGGCTGTGAACATCTGGGAAAAGGCAAAATCCGGCAGACCGCGAACCTGCAAAAAGACCAGCACAAAATCACACAGGAAGGTCATAGCCGCCCAAACGACCAGCCGCAGGCGCTTGTGGTTATACAGCGCATACAGCACGATGCCCCCGGCCAGAAAAGACCAGCCGCCATCGGTGATGGATGTCCACAAAGGCAGCGGCGCGGTGATGACCCACGCCAACACGGTGGAGCCGATCGGTGCGTCCTGAATTTTGGGGAAAAGCATCAGCAGCGCTACGATGCAAAGCGGCCAGACAATCGGCATGGCAGCAGCCAGTGCGCCCCGCACAAACCGGCGCTGGCGCAGCCAGTCGATGCCCTGCCAGACTATGCAGAGCAGCATCAGATCCTGAAAAATGGCATTCAGCGGGTAGAAGCCGTCCCCGCGGCGGAAGGCCCCTGCATAAATCATGAAAAATTCCACCGTGCCCATCGCAGTACCGATGGCCCAGATACGCAGGAAGTAGCGCCTGCGGTCATGGGTATGGGCGAAGCCCTCCACGGTGCAGAACAGGAACAGAGGTGCGGACAGCCGCGCCAGCATACTGAACCATTCCGGTACAACGCCCGTAAATTCAAAAAAGTAGTGAATGTGATCCATCACCATGAGCACCAGCGCAATGGTTTTGAGCGCCGTGCCGGTCAGGCCGAATTTTTGCTTTGTCATAATAATAACTCCTTTACATTGTCGATGTAAACAGTGTAACAGGGGTTTGTGTAGAAATTATAAGTGTTTGAAAATCAGCTGTGCCTCAAAGGCGGATTTGCCTTCCCGTTCGCCTTCAAAATAGAAGGTGTCCTCTGCCGGTCTGGCGCGGCGCAGGGTGAAGCACTCCCCGCGGGGAACCTCGCGGTGGTAGCTGATCGTAAAATCGCGGATTTGCGCGGTATCCCACACCTCCCATGGCACGGCATCGCAGACGATGTCGGCATATCGGGTGTTGTTCAGATGCCCGTTCATATCGCAGCGGGAGTAGACAGCCTGCTGCTCCCCCAGCACCTCGCAGTCCTCAGGGGCGATGCGGGGCAGCTTGATCGGCAGCTCAAACGGGACATCGGCGGCCCACTGGTCATTGAACTGTTCGGGGTGCTTGCGCAGGATGATGCGCTTTTCCGTATCAATGAGCACCCAGCGGCTGTCCATGACGGCAGCCTCTGCGCCGGAGGCATCATAAAAATGGGTGATGCGCTTGTTGACAGCTCGCTTGCAGTTTTCCGGCTGGGTGAGCAGGGTCAGCTCCTCATCAACGCGGGGCAGTCGCTCAATGTGCAGGGCCAGCTTGGCCAGCACATAGGCGGTGTGGGTCTTGCGGTACAGGGCATCGTTCAGCCCCACGGCCTCGGCGTGGGCGGTAGCGACCTGCTGGGCATAGCGCAGCAACGCCCCAAGCTTGACATTGCCGAGGTGGTCGCCGTCCGTGCGGTAGACGGTGAATTTCTCTGTATAGGTGGTTTGCTTTTCGGGCATAGATGCGCCCTCCTTACCAATCAAATCAAAAATTGCAAATGCTCAAATGGAGTATAGCACAGTCAGAGCAAAAATGCAAAGCGGCGTGCCAGCGCAGTGAAAATAAAAATGCAGTGCATCATGAAGCGATGCACTGCAGAGGGTCAGTAATTGTCGCGCGATTTCTTGCGGAGCTTGCGCCAGATGTTGAATGCGGAAATGAGGAGCGCGAGCATCAGCAGCACAACGACCATCCAGCCGCTGCCGCCCTTCTCAAAGCTCTTCATCTCGCTCCACTGGGCATCCATGGCGGCGTTGATGTCATCGGGCAGCGTCTCAAAGACCTCTGCCTTATCGAGTACCTCCGCATCCGGGTACGCGATCTCGCTGTACTTCAGATCGTCGTCCAGCATTTCCCACACGGCCGTGATGGGGGTGGAATAGCCGATGAAATCTGCGTTGGCAAGGCCGACGTCCGGCTCGCAAAGATAGTTGATGAACATTTCGGCGGCTTCCTGATGCTTGGCGTTGGCCGGAATACACATACTGTCGATGAAAAAGTTGACGCCTTCCTCCGGGTGGACGAAAGCAAGGTCTGGGTTTTCGTCGATCATCGTGATGGCATCGCCCGCATAATAGGGTGCCATGGCGGCCTCGCCACCCTCCATCTTGTCAAAGACCTCGTCCATGACGTAGGCCTGCACGATGTTCTTCTGGGTCTTCAGCGCATCGGTGATGGCGGTGATCTCGTCAACGGACTGCGGATTCATCGACAGACCAATCGTCTTGGCTGCAATCGCGTAAGCGTCGCGGGAATTGTTGAACATCAGCACATTGTTTGTGTACGCAACATCCCACATGTCCGCCCATTTCGTGGGCGGCTCCTCGACCATCGTCGTGTTGTAGATCAGGCCCGTTGTGCCCCACATGTAGGGCACACTGTACTTGTTGCCGGGGTCAAAGCTGCGGTCAAGGTAGGTCTCGCCGATGCCGGCAAAGTTCGGGATGTTGTCCATGTTCAGCTCGGACAGCATGCCCTCGTTTGCCATCTTACCGACCATGTAGTCCGACGGGAAGATGACGTCATACGACACACCGCCGGATTTCAGCTTGGCATACAGGCTCTCGTTGGAGTCGTAGGTCGTGTAGTTGACCTTGATGCCGGTCAAATCCTCAAAGGCGGACAGCACATTTACGCTGTCGTCAGAGCCGTCGGAGATGTACAGGCCGTTGTTGTAGACGTTCAGGGTGATGTGGTCACCCGCAAAGCGTGTCCAGTCGTAATCGCCGGAGACGGAAATATCCTCGTTGACTTCGATGTCATCGGCGGCCAGCACCGGCGCGGCGCTCATCATGGTGACAGTCAGTGCGGCCAGCGCTGCAGCGGAAAACTTTTTCAGTTTCATCTTCAGCGCCTCCCTTCGTCCGCCATGGCCTTGCGGATAGCGTTCTGGTTTCGGCGGTAGGCACGGGAATCCGCAGCGTTGGAAATCAGGATGATTGCCAGAATGACGCAGAAGATGACCGCCGACAGGGCGTTGATCTCCGGGCTGACTTTCTTGCGGGTCATCGAGTAGATGGCGATGGGCAGCGTCTGCATCGTGCCGGAGTTGAAGTAGGAGATCATGAAGTCGTCGATGGAGTAGGTCAGACAGATGAGGAATGCCGACAGGATGGCCGGGGAAAGCTGCGGCATGATGACCTTCATGAACGCCTGCTTCGGCGTGCAGCCGAGGTCAAGCGCCGCATTGTACAGGCTGGGGTCGAGCTGGCGCAGCTTGGGGCCTACGTTAAAGATAACATAGGGAATGTTGAAGGTGATGTGCGCGATCAGCAGTGTTGTCCAGCCGAAGATGCCACTCTCTCCGCCGATGCCGAAGTTCTGTGCCATGACAAAGAGAAGCATCAGCGAAACGCCGGTGATGATCTCCGGGTTGACGACGGGCACATAGCTGATGTTGTTGATGATGAGTTGGCTCTTGCGGGACATCGAGTTGATGCCGATGGTCGCCAGCGTGCCCAGCACCGTGGCAATGACGCTGGAAACCAGCGCCAGCACAAGGCTGAGCCCCAGCGCCGAGAGGATCATCTCGTTGTGGAACAGACTCTTGTACCAGCCGAGGGTGAAGCCCGTGAAGTTCGAGCGGGACTTGCTCTCGTTGAAGCTGAACGCGATCATGACTGCGATGGGCAGGTACATGAAGCAGAACACCAAAATGACGTAGGTGCGCATGAGCAGCGCGGAATGTTTCTTTGCCATCTCACATCACCCCTTCCATCTCGGACTCATCAAAGCTCGAAGTGAAGCTCATGCAGAGCAGGACGATAACCATCAGTACCAGACTCATGGCAGAACCGAGGTTCAGGTTGTAGGAGTTGCCGAGGAACTGCAGCTCAATCAAGTCGCCAATCAGCAGGTTGGAGCCGCCGCCCAGCATACGGCTGATAATAAAGGTGGACACGGCAGGCACGAAGACCTGCGTAATGCCGGTGGCGATGCCGGGACCGGTCAGCGGCACCAGAACGCGGAACAAAATCTGCCAGACGTTGCAGCCTAAATCCTGCGCGGCCTCAACGATGGAATCATCGATCTTCGTCATGGCCGTGTAGATGGGCAGGATCATGAAGGGCAGATAGTTGTAGACCATGCCCAGCACGACCGCGCCGGAGGTATTGATCATGTTGAAGGGGCCAAGGCCGAACAGACCGAAGAATTTGTTGATAAGGCCGTTTTTCTCCAGCAGAGTCATCCATGCGTAGGTGCGCAGCAGAAAATTCATCCACATGGGCAGCATGACCAGCATCAGCATGATATGCTGCTTGTTGGCCCGCAGGCGGGAGAGAAAATAACCGACCGGGAACGCCATGACCAGGCAGACTACCGTGGAAATGGCGGCCAGAATCAGGCTGCGGGCAAATACGCTGGAATACCGGCCAATCTGGGTCAGGTTGTCAAGGGTGAACTGCCCGTCGGCGTTCGTCATGGCGTACCAGACGACGATGACCAGCGGCACGACAGTGAAAACGGCCATCCAGAGCAGATACGGCCCTGCCAGCCAGCGGGAGGACTTGGATCTGAGCATTGCTTACACCTCCGAACGCTTCATGATATGAATTTCGTCCGGGCCGATGTTCATGCCGATAAGCTCGCCGGGCTGGCTGGCCTGCGTGGAGTGGATGATCCACTCATACCCTTCCACATCGACATGCATTTCAAAGTGAACGCCCTTGAAGATGACCTCGCGCACAAGGCCGGTCAGCATACCGACAGAGGGCGGCACAATCTGCACATCCTCGGGGCGGATGACGACCTGCACAGGCTCGTTCAGCTTGAAGCCGCGGTCCACACAGGTGAAATCATACCCGCCGAAGTTGACAAGAAAGTCCTTGAGCATGACGCCGTCCACGATGTTGGAATCGCCGATAAAGCGCGCGACAAAAGCGTTTTTAGGCTCGTTGTAAATGTCTTGCGGGGAACCGATCTGCTGAATTTTGCCGCCGGACATGACCACAACGGTGTCCGACATGGTAAGGGCCTCCTCCTGATCGTGGGTGACATAGACAAAGGTGATGTTCATCTCACGCTGCAGGCGCTTCAATTCCAGCTGCATCTCCTTGCGCAGCTTTAGGTCAAGTGCGCCCAAAGGCTCGTCCAGCAAAAGGACGCGCGGCTGGTTGACCAGACTGCGGGCAATGGCAACACGCTGCTGCTGACCGCCGGACAGCTGATGGATGCTGCGGCGCTCAAACCCTTTCAGACCAACGATCTCGAGCATTTCCAGCACCTTGGGGCGGATTTCCTCCTCGGTCATCTTTTTCAGGCGCAGGCCGAAAGCGACATTCTCAAACACATTCAGGTGCGGGAAGAGCGCGTACTTCTGGAACACCGTGTTCACCGGCCGCTTGTAGGGCGGCATGTTGGCGATGTCCTTGCCATCAAAAAAGACATTGCCCGATTTCGGGGTGACAAAACCGGCAATCACACGCAGGGTTGTCGTCTTGCCGCAGCCGCAGGGGCCGAGGAAGGTGACAAATTCCTTGTCGTGGATGTCCAGCGAGAGTCCGTCCAGGACTTTTTGTCCATCGAAATCGACAACAATGTCTTTCAGAGATATGATCAGATTTTCATTCATTTTTATTGCATCCCCCTTTGCGGAATTTCCCGGCACAGGACCTTCTTATCGCGCCGTTTCTTCCTTAGGCCGGCACAAAGTCCTTGACGAGTCAGCGTCAATTATGCCGCCCCGCAAAGGTTTGTTACACGGCCCCACGCGCAGGGGGCCGCTGCAGCAGCACATACAACGCCAATGTGTCAGGGCAGAAAAGATTTGCCCTATAGATGCACACACAAGATACATTATACGGTTTGCAGAATGTTTGTCAATAAGAACTTTTTAATAAATTGGTAAAAAAGCGTTCATGATTTTGAAAAAGAAACGGCTTTTTTGAAAATATGCGATGCAGCAAGGTTTATAAAAATCGAGGCAGCCGCCGCCGCAAAAAGCACGGCACTGGGCAGGGCAGCAAAGCGGCCGTACAAAAGCCCGAACGCCGCCTGCCCGACCGGCTGGGTCAGGCAGGCACAGACCGTGATAAGGCTCATAAAGCGGCCTGTCTGCCCGGTGGGTGCATGGGCCTGAATTGCAGTAAACAACAGAATCTGAAACAGTGCGGCGGAATCGGTCCGGCGCAGAAGATACAACGGCAGCGCGAACCGTAGTGTAGCATTGCCGAACAGCGTGATGATTTGGCAGACCGTTATCTTATAAAAGGTGGGATTCATGGTGATGTGCTTCCCCGCTATGATAGTTTTGTACATACATACCGACTGGAGGTTTGTATGTAGGCTGAATAATACTGCGGCTGGAACTGCCGTTGAAATGATTGGGTGTATTGCACTACTTTACACGCGGCATTGAAAAAGCTCTATGAAAAGGGCGGCACAACGCGCAGGCGATAGCAGATTTTATAAAGTAAAAACGGCACAGAACGCTGCAGTTTTGCGTTCTGTGCCGTTTGGGCAATACCACATAATTCTAAGTGCCGATACGGCGAGCGAGGT
>OFME01001407.1_pt1 | contig 13475 bp, 12 predicted proteins | sample 1541381 | NCBI WGS metagenome assembly OFME01 (sample SAMN04209243, study PRJEB22552) | human gut metagenome | biome: gut; material: feces | host: Homo sapiens | place: USA: Oklahoma
CTGCATTGCGGCGATTGTTGTGCTGGTACGGCAGTATAACCGCATCAAGGTCGAGAAGGCATTCTACGCGCCGGAGCAGGACAAAGCGGACGAGAAAAAAGGCGAATAACATTTCACGATAAAGGAGAACGACAACATGAGTGCAGTAAGAATGGACGGCAAGGCGCTGTCCGCCAAGGTGCGCGGCAGTATCCTCGCGGAGACCGAGGAGCTGAAGAAAAAGGGCGTGACGCCCGGCCTTGCGGTCATTATCGTCGGCAACGACCCGGCCAGCGAGATCTATGTGCGCAACAAGGAGCGCGCCTGCGAGCAGTGCGGCTTTTACAGCGAAAAGTACGCCCTGCCTGAGGAGACCTCGCAGGAGGAGCTGCTCGGCCTGATCGCGCAGCTCAACGAAAGCCCCCAGATCTCGGGTATCCTGTGTCAGATGCCGGTGCCGAAGCACATCTCGGAGCAGGCCGTCATTGACGCCATCGACCCGCGGAAGGACGTCGATGCGTTCCATCCGGTCAACGTCGGCAAGATCATGGTCGGCAATTTCGATTTCGTGCCCTGCACCCCGGCAGGCGTGATGGAGCTGCTCGACGAGTACCAGATCGACCCCAGGGGCAAGGAGTGCGTCGTTGTCGGCCGCTCGAATATCGTCGGCAAGCCGATGGCCATGCTGCTGCTGCATCGTCACGGCACCGTGACCATCTGCCACAGCCGCACGCAGGATCTCGCTGAGGTCTGCCGCCGCGCGGATATTCTGGTTGCGGCAGTAGGCAAGGCAGGCTTTATTACGCCGGATATGGTCAAGGAGGGCGCAGTGGTGATTGACGTTGGCATCAACCGCAACGCCGAGGGCAAGGTCTGCGGCGACGTTGCGCCCGAGGTAATGGACAAGGCGTCCTATATGACCCCGGTCCCGGGCGGTGCAGGCCCGATGACCATCACCATGCTGATGAAGAACACGCTCAAGGCGGCAAAGCTCCAGCACAACCTCTAATACAAAGCAAAAAGCAGGGAAACCGGGACAGTTGCCTCGGTTTCCCTGCTTTTTTATTGAAAATCCCGTGTCAGCGTGCGGCTTTCCTTGCGTCGATCGTCTTGAACAGCACGCTCACGACCGCAAAGCCGATTGCCATGCCGAAAACGGCGCGTGCGGTGAAGAAAAAGTAGCTCTTCGCGGTCGGCATATCGCCCGCAAAGACGTAGTAGATGGTGTAGTACAGGCTGCCGCCGGGTATCATCGGGACGGTCGCCGGCATTTGCAGCACGACCGTCGGCACGCGCAGCCGCCGCGCCATCAGCGCCGCGACAAGGCTGCAGAACATGGCGGAGACCATGTTGGCGGCAAAGTCCCCGGCAAAGCCGTTCACGAGCAGATACACCGCCCAGGACAGGCCTGCGTTGACGGCGATGGGGAGCATATATGCCCGGCGGATGCCGAACACGATGGAAAACCCGATGCTGCCGATTATGCTTGCAATGATCTGACTCATCCCAGCACCCCCTCTGCCACTACGGTGGACAGCAGAAAGCCGCCCGCGATGGTCGCGGCGATGAGCAGCGACTCGATAAAGCGGAACAGGCCGGTAATGCTCTCGCCGAGCAGCATATCGCGCATCGCGTAGGTGATCGAGATGCCCGGTATGGTCAGCATGATGCAGCCGATGAGGATTTTATCGAGGTGGACACCTACGCCCATGCGGACGAGCACGCAGCCGAGAAAGCCGGTCAGCATCGAGCAGAGCAGATAGAACAGCAGCTGATTTGCCTTCTTGTAAAAGCCTCTGCGGTCCATCCAGCAGATGAGGCAGGCCAGTATGGCGGCAGCGGGGATATCGGTCGCTGAGCCGCCGAAAAACACCGCAAAGCTGCACGCGGTCAGCACTGCGCCGGCATAGCTGATCCACGCCGCCTCGGTTCGAGGCCGCCTGATCGCCTCGATGCGGGCGGCGAGCGTCTGCGGCGGCGGACACTGCGCGCAGATCTCGCGCGAGAGCGCGTTCAGCCGCTCCACACGGTCGAGGTCGGTTGCATAGCTGCCGGCGATCCGTCGCGCCTTTACGATCTCATCGCCGTCCGGTGTGCAGGCTGTCACCTCGATGAGCGAGGTGATGGTGAATACACCGATCTCGCGCATGCCGTAGGCGTGCAGGATGCGCGTGATGGTGTCCTCGACGCGCGTTACCTCGCCCCCGGCGAGCAGCAGCGCCTTCCCTATTTCCAGACTGGCATCCACCAGCTGTTCCTCCGGTGTTCTCATAAAAAATCGCCCCTTTCTCCCTTCTATTCGAAAAAGGCAGGCAGCCGCCGCGTCGGAAAGCCGATGCGAAGCAGCTGCCTTTGCTGTTTACTTGAAGAACGATGCGACGAAATCGTAGAAGCCGTCCGGCGTGGTGGTCGTGCTGCCGGTCGCGGCTCTGTCCATGCTGACGAAGCCGACGTTGCCCTCAGCAAGGCCGATGACGCGGTCGGTGAACAGCACATAATACGTGCAGATCGGCGCGTCGCCCTGTGCTGCGGCGTAAGCCGACGAGTTGTCGCGGTATTCGCCGAGCTTGTCGCTCAGATAGCCCTCCGGGACCTTGATATAGCGGAGCTGCGAGGCCGAGCTCTGTACGACATAAGTGCTGCCGTCTGCAAGCTGCGGAATGAGGTCCGCGATAGTGTTGGTGTCTGCCACGGTCGCGTCAGGCAGAGCGCTCGTCATGCTCGCGGTCAGGGTGTCGACCTGCTGCTGGAGCGAGGTGATCTGCGCGGAAAGCGACTGCTTGTCCTGACCCAGCGTGTCGATCTGGCTGTTCAGCTCCTTGATTTTGCCGCCGCGCGACATAAACAGGACGAAGAACAGCAGGGCGATCACGAAGAACGCGAGAACTGCGCCGCAGAGCGCCGCACGGTAGTTTGGGCCGCCTTTGCGTCTTGCCGGGCGCTGCATTTTCATGCCGCGCATCGGGCGGCCGCTCGCCATGCGGATGCCGGGGCGCGGGCCGCGGTCTCGGCGAAGCGCGGCCGGGTCGTCCGGGATATCGTCCTGCACGGTCGTGCGCGGCGTCTCCGGGCGCGAAAAGCGGCTGAGCAGCTCGTCGTCGCTGTACGAACCGTTTCGCTCGTTATAATCCATGTTCATTCCTCCTGCTGTGGGATGCCGCCCGTCTTACTTGGACGGGTTCTCGATGACATCGACCGTACCGTCAGAGTGGCCGACGATCATGCGCTTGCACATATTGAGGAACAGGCCGTGCTCCAGAACGCCGAGCATGCCGGTCAGCTTGGAGTAAACGTCCTGAATGTCGAAGCCTGCGCCGAGGTGCAGATCTGCGATATAGTTGCCGTTATCGGTGACGAAGGTCTTGCCGTCGCGGACGCGGAGAACCGGGTTCCAGCCGTAGCCGGCCATGCGCTCCATCGCCTGCTTGGAGCCGTACTGCGCGATCTCGACCGGCAGATGGAATGCGCCGATCTTGTCGACGAGCTTGGACTCGTCCATGATCCAGATGACTTCCTTGGCCATGGAAGCGACAACCTTCTCGCGGTACAGTGCGCCGCCGCCGCCCTTGATGGCGTTGAACTGCGGGTCGATCTCGTCTACGCCGTCGATCGCGAGGTCAACGTGGTCGAGCTCGTCGATGGTGAGCAGCGGGATGCCCAGCTCGCGCGCCTGCGCCTCGGTAGCCTTGGAGGTCGGGATCGCCTGAATCTTCAGACCGTTCTTGACCATTTCGCCTACCGCGTTTACCATGTGGTAAGCGGTCGAGCCGGTGCCCAGACCGACTACCATGCCGTCCTTTACATAAGTGGCAGCCTTATCGCCTGCAAGTTTTTTCATATCCATTTTATTTCGTCCTCCCCAGAGTTTGATACCGTTTAACGGGTGCTTTAAAAGGGTAACTATTCATCTTTTATTATAAGATGAAACACTGTAAAGGTCAAGAACGGTTTCGACTTCGCGCGCCGCACTTCGGCGGTCCGGCAATACCCTATCCTGTCGTTTCATGTCGAATTTGTTCATTTTATATAAAATTTCAGAAAGGAGCGCAGTTCAAACCGTACAGCGTGCCATTCGACGTTTTTTACAGCAATTTGAAGTATTCTCACACAATATTGACACGCAGTGTGAAAAACAGGTTAAGCTGCCGTTCAGCCGGAGGGCGGCCGGGGCTTCCAGCGGCGCATTCGCAGACGGCCTTGCATTCTTCCGGTTAGCGGGATCTTAGCGCGAAAAGAGGGATTTTCCGCGTCCGTTTGTGCAACCTGCTGTTCAGCGCCTCGATTTTCGACGCAGCAGTAAGATTATGGATAACTCATCGAATTTTTCTTCTTTTTTCCTGTTTTTTCTCATGATATAATGGGAATCAAAGAAGGAAATTTCCTTTCTGCATACCATATTCAAGAGAATTGTTTATCGGAGGTCGTGGTTATGATGTTGATGATGGATGATGCAGTTGTTGTGGAAAAAGCGGAATCTGTCGAAAAAGAACACTCTGCTCTTGCGCGGGAGATTGAATTTCGCTTGACGCCCTATCTTTACCAGCTTGGTATTCCGCCGCATGTTACGGGATACTGCTACCTGCGCAGTGCGGTGGTCGAGTTTTTACTCAATCCGTCGGAGATGCGGGAGATCACCAAAACGATTTACCCCCGGATTGCTCTGGAGCATGGTACGACGGTCAGCGCGGTGGAGCGCGCGATTCGCCATGCGATTGCGACGGCATGGAACAACGGCGGCCTGCGCGGCATAAAGGGCGACCCGTGCACGGTGCTTCTGACGTTCCGCCGCAAGCCGACAAACAAGGGCTGCATCACCGCGTTTGCGGATATGATCCGGCTCGTGTACGGCACGGCAATCGGTCTTTAAGCGCCGAAAAAGGGGAAAATAACGTCCGTTTTTACGTACAAACGGCAGCTTTTCTGCGCAAAAAAGCAGCTGCCGGAAAGCAGCTGCAAAATTAAGACGATGCTGAGATATGGGGCAGGTGCGGCCTGCGGACGGATTTTACCTGCTGATAAGGCACGGTTTTCACCGCATTACTGCCCGTTTAAATCTTGATTTCGTCGCCGAGTTTGCTCCGGACAGCCGCTGCAAGACGGTCGATAAACTGTGTCACCGTCGGCATTTCGCAGAACGTGATGGCATCGGGACCCTCATCGTCTGCGAACATATAACCCTCGTTCCACGCATATCTGACCGCAGCGGCGCAGGCGCGCTCCACAGAGGTGAGCGAGGTGCCGCGCTCGACGGCAATCGTCATGAGCAGGCTAAGGTGAGTCGAATTCTGAATGCCGTCAAGGAGGTACAGGATAACGGCGCGGCACAAAATTTCATAACCGCGCATCTGCGGCGTGATGCCGAGCCGGAACAGATACGGAAGGGTTGCGCAGGCAATTTTCTCCTCGTCAGCCGCGCGGCCGAACAGGATATTCTGATGCAGATAGAGCGCTCCCTGCTCATCCTCCGGCATCCAGAGGTAATCGTACAGATCGTTCATAAAATCGTCCTTATTCATGTTTTTATCCATAGTTACACCTCCCGAAAGTGCATAATAATTCATTATTCATATTGTATATTATACCATATTTCCCGTGCCGCGCCACAAGGAATATTGCGTTGAAGATAATGAAATTCATGCCGTGTTTTTGGTTGTTTTGGTGAAAAATGATAAAAATCACAGTTTTATGGCGAAATTTTGAATTCACAGGCGGGAAAACGGCGTTTTCTCGAGCAAGCGGATTGTCTGATTATTGCATCTGATATGCCATCTGCAGAAATTAACAATGCTGCCCGTTTTGCTCGCCTGCACAGCAAGCCGATCATTGATTTAAATACTGCTGACTGCATTTTCGCCGTTAAGCGGCACGATGGCGCGGCCTCAGCTGGTATGGCATCATCCCGGGAAGCCGCAGTGTCATGCTCTGGGGCAGTCCGATCGAGCTCAGCAAGCAGGCTCAGCTGAAAAGTGGCAGGAAGATTTGATCGCGCGTGTATTCGACTGTCCGGTGGCAAACGAATACGGTGCACGTGATGCCGGTATCCTCGCCTACACCTGTCCGTCCGGCGGCATTCACATCACTGCAGAAAACTGTATCATAGAGGTTCTTGACCCTGTCACATATGAACCGGTGCCGAACGGACAGAGCGGTATGCTTGCGATCACTGATCTGACCAATTATGTTCAGCCGCGTCTGCGATATATGCTCGGTGATATGGGTACACTCTCAACCGAAGAATGCTGCTGCGGCCGCCGCCTTCCTCTGGTCCCGATAATCGAGAAAGAGCTGCTTCAGCGTCGTGAGGAACAAATGCAAAATCAGAAGCTGTACCGCAAATCATATGATACAAACTATCTGGATTTCGTGTTTGTCAATGACATGGGAACGCTGTTCAAGCCAGATTATATTACCCGTCACTTTAAGGAACTTCTCCAGAGGAATAACCTGAAAGTCATTCGAGTGCATGATCTCAGGCACACCTGTGCAACAATGCTGTGCCGTCAAAAGATCTCTCTGCGAGATATTCAGCTTTGGCTCGGTCACTCAACCGATCAGACCACGGCGGACATTTATACGCATCTGGACTACCGCGACAAGATGAATACAGCCAATGCCGCAGCAGATATGGTTTTGAATATTATGCACAAGAACACATGAACATTCACAAAAAGGTCTGTTTACGCTTCCGCGCGAAGCACGTTTTGGTGCTGATTTGTTGGCAAACGAAAAATTTTTGCCAACACGCATGGGACAAAAATTTTCAGAGAAGTTGCAGAAAACGATAAAAAGGCAAAAAAATCCCTGCGCTCTCAAACGAAAGTGCAGGAATCTTTGGTGCCGCCAGCCGGAATCGAACCGGCACGGATTTAACTCCGGGGGATTTTAAGTCCCCTGACAGTGTCCATTTATTACGCATGACCTTTCCGGTCAGTTTTTGATTTACAAATTGCAGAAGATTACACGCCCATATCTGCAAAATCAACAAAAATACAGAACTTTTAACCAGAGTGTCCGAAAAGGTCTAAATGCAATTCTCGGCAATTTCTTCGGTTCTGTTAGAAATTTGTTAGAAAACAGCCATTCCCCCGCGGCGCTTATTTCAGCTTGAATTTCTTCGTCGCTCCACGGCCGCTGATTACAATTAATCCCTCTTCACTCATTCGACGCGTCAGCATATATGCACGCGTCTTTTTTATATTCAGCAGCTCCTGCAACTCTTCATCATTCATTTCGCCGTACTCTTTCAGATAGTCCAGAACGATTTTCATCTGCGGCGTAATATTCGTTGCCTGCTCTGCGGATTTTTCTTCGTGCTTTTCTTCGAAAACCGCATTCATATTCGGCAAGATCAGCTTGAATGTATTATGCGTTACCTCAATGCGCGGCTGTGCCGGGCAGTTCTTATACAGCGCATAGATTTTACGAATGCCCGTGCCGTAGGATTCAATCAAGCGCAGGCGATGAAATACTTCTGCGAGATTGCGGTTGCGCGGCTGAGAAATACCACTGCGAATATCCTCCGCAGACAAACCGGGCAGCAGTCCGCCGATTGAAATGAACTCCATGCACGAGTCATTGACGTTGATAATAATACTGCCGCTGAAGCTGTAGTCCCGATGAACGAGCGCATTCAGCAGGGCTTCACGGATTGCATCTTCCGGATAATCCACCTTGTCAATGCGTTCCAAGCCTTCAAACGTCGAGGCAGTGCGATTGCAGAGTGAAAGATAGGCATAGCTGTCGTCAAGCTGCTTGAACACCGAGCCGCCAAATTCCTTTGCATCTTTGAACGTGATGTTCTCCGCATCCCCGAATACCGCAATTTTCGTCGTATGCTGACACTGGTCTGACAGCAGCAACGCCAGATTTGTGTACTGATCGTCGTATACGTTCCGTATACCCAGAGCGATGTATTTATCCTCTGCAAATTCTACTTTATAGCGTTTGAATGCCGCCGCAGCCTCTTCAAAGGTCAAATCCTGCTGTAAGGCTCGCATTTGCTCATATACGTCACCGTCAGAGTCTTTTATCATCTGTCGGATTTGCTCAGGAGAGGCTTGGACACTGCTGGCTCCCTGCCGTACATAAACGCCGTTCGGCTTCAAGCCCTTGCCCTTCAGATAATACGGCTTGTAGCTGCCCTCACCGATTTCAATGCGAATGACCTGGTTATCCTGCAGCACATAGCGAACAAACATGGTTACATCCGGTTGGATTGCGTCCCGAACACCATTTGTCAGACGAGTATAGGTTCCGTCTACATCGTCAATCCCTGTGGCATTGCCCTGATCGTCAACGCCAATGTAAATAATGCCGCCGTCTGTGTTCGCAAAAGCGATGACTTCTTTGTAAATTTCATCCGTTAACTGAGACTTATATTCAATGCGTTCGCTCTCGTATTGCATATGGTATGCCTCCTGTTGTTCTTACTATTTAGTATACACCGTTTTTTCACTTTTACAACCTTATGTAGTGAATTTTCACTTTTATACGTGAATTTTCACCAACATTATTCACCGCAGTATATTCGCCTTAGGTACGGATTGCCGTGAAAATCGTACTTATCTATTCTAACCTTTTTACACTTTCTATCATTGACAATGCCATATTCAGGCCTAAACTATCCTGTTAAGGCATTTGTGAAGGAAATCAGTCATATTGAAAAATGTAATTTATTTTTGATAAATGTTCACTATTCGGCATTATCTTTTTACATTCCGATAACATAAAGATAATCTTAACACATTGGAGGTTATCTCTATGGATATCAAACGACATTTAAAATCTGCACTGAAGCAACTCGGTTTCGACAAGCCTCGCAAGGCACAGATTATTCCGATGAACACGCTTGATGCTGAACAGGACGCAATCGTCATTGCTGCTACTGGTTCCGGCAAACAGGTCATCTATGAAACGGTTGGACTGGCTCATTCCGACAAGCTGACTATCGTTATCGAGCCTTTGCTTGCGCTGATCTACAATCAGGTGCAGACGTTACAGGAGCATGATGTTCCTGTCGATTATATCGATATGACCCTCTCGAAGGAGGATATCGATAAGATATTACACCGGGCTCGCAAAGGAAAACTGACTTTCCTCTATATCACTCCCGAACGACTGCAAAATCATGTGTTTATTGAAACTATGCAGCATTCGGATATTTTTATGATCGTGGCGGACGAGTGTCACTGCATTACGGAATGGGGTTATACGTTTCGTGACGCTTATCTGCATATTGGTGATTTTATTGGTAAACTGAAACATAAACCGGTTATCTGTGCCTGCTCTGCGACAATATCTGCTGACTCTTTGAATATCATTCGCGACAGTCTACACATGGACAAGCCTGTTATTCTGCGCAGTGATTTGCGGCGTGATAATCTTATTCTTCTCAAGAAGGATGTTACTTGTCAGAAGAACACCTTGGAGGAACGACTGGAATTCCGTATCAAGAAGCTCTGCAAGCTGATTGATAAATATCACAAAGATGGCTCGGTGCTGATCTTTGCGCAGACAACTACATATGTGGACGCACTGTACAACATTCTGGGAGAAATATACTCCGGCGATGTTACCCGCTATCACTCACGAATTAAACCGGAACGTCGCAAAAAACAGTTATTATTCGACTTCCTGCAAGGCAAAAGAAAGATTATGATTGCAACTTCAGCATTCAGTATGGGTATTGATGTTGCCGATATTGAACTTGTCGTGCACTTCAACGCACCGATCAGCATGACGGATTACATTCAGCAGATTGGCCGAGCGGGACGTGATGGACGAAAGGCGCACTGTGTCATCTTCTACGATCAGAACGGCGATGATGAGGCTATCTCAAATAGCTTTATCAAGAAGGCGAAAAAGCAGTCAGCCAAAGCTGCGAAAACGATAAAATCGAATCTAAACCAAGTACACAACTTCATCCATAGCGAAAGCTGCATGGTATGCGATATCCTCGAGCACCAAGGACAGCACGAAACGAAAACCTGCAAGCGTTGCACAGTCTGCGCACAGAAACGGAGGAATAGCAAATGATTACGAACAAGTACGGCATCCACACCTTTTCGTTGAAATTACAATGCAAATATTCCAAAATACAGAACATTATTGAACAAAATGAGTGCATTCGTACCAGCAAAGGGAAATTAGGTCTTTCGCCGTATTACCAGATAACGCAGTTCAAGGACATTGGCGTTGAGATACAGCTTGGCCAGTCCGTTTCGCATCCGTGCTGGCTGATACTGATTATCAACCCGTCCTCCCTACTCACTGGTACATATAAACCGACCGCATTATTTCAGGCTGACAAAGAGTCTGTTCAGCAGGTAAAGCACCGCCTGCGGAATATCCTTGATAAAATCGGCGTTGACCGACGGCTCAAGGAGTTTAAGCTGTCACGGTGTGATTTGACCTACAATCTATATTACGAACATAGGGCTGATGTTCAAGATCGTATTGATATTTTCAAGAAATCCTTTCCTATCCCCCATTACAACACGGTTAAGTTCGGACAATACGCAAATTCCGATGAGCAATTCAAGGGAGCCAATAAGCATTCGTGGACGATTGAGAATAAGTCTAAAAGCTGTGCTTTCTCAGTTTATGATAAATCGTATGAGCTTGAGAAACGGCATGATATCAAGATTGACGAGCATATTCTTCGACTGGAATTGCGGTTTGGTCGTTCGAAAATCACCAAGTTGACTAAGGCTAAAGACTGGGAAAGTCAGCTGATCGAACTTGGCTCTCAGGTTGAAAATCAGCAGCATAAGTTTCTCCACCGGCTGCATATGATGCACTTTGACCCGGTTTCGCTTCCCGAGCTGCTGGACCGTATCAATGCCTCCAAGTACCGCGAAAAGACGAAAAAGAAGCTGCGCCGTATCGCGAAAAAGGCGAACGGCTGCGTTTCGCTCGCAGCCGTCCAGAAAGATTGCAGGATTAAGAAATCTGATTTTATAAAACTGTTGGGAAAGTTTGAGGAGATGGGGGTGGGGTGTATCTCATCCAAGTTGTAAGCAGGCATTTTACTTCATTAGCTCATTAAATCATCTCTGTACTAATCTCGCTCTTCCACTCACTGAACTTCCATTTTTTTGTTTTCGATTTTAGATAAATCATGCGAAAGCAATCGTCTTTGGGTTAGTAATTTTGAAATAGATCGTTCCACAATATAATAATATATCGCGCCGACTATATAGGCGTAACAAACGACCGCCGGTCATCCTCTGCGCTGTTATTATATCTCTTTATAAGTTCCTAACCCCAGCAAAAAGCTTAGATTTCAATACAATAGGCTTAGGCCAGCAGAGCTGAAGCCAAAAGATTAGTGCCCACAGCCTGTACTACACATAGAATACCGTTGGCGACAGTGGCAGTAACTTTTATCATTTTAGCTTTCATAGACTTTTCCTCCTGATATTTCATAGCAAGATTGCTTAGATATCCCTGTAACGGGCAAAACAGAACACAGCCTATAGCCACTAAAACTATAGCAAACAAACTCAGCGACCCCAGTTCAGCTGGACTAAACCTATTCTATTGTTCTCTGTTTTTGTTGATTCTTCTTTAGGAATCTCCTTCTTTGCCAGCCGATTGGCGAACCAATTGATTGGGCGAAAAATTGCTGCCTTCCAAGGTGATTCGGCCATCTTTCCCCATTGTCTTTATCGCTCTCCGAATTCGATAACTCGGATATCCTTTTTGCAGCATCTGCTCGCGAAGAGACTTGCGAGTCATCCCCTCCGGATAGTTTCCTAAAATCTCAAGAATTGTTTTTGTGCATGTCGGTAGTTTTACATACGGACATTCCGGCACCACTTGCAGCAATTTTTCCCACACTTCTGGCGATGTTTTGCTGCGTATCAAACACACTTTAATTCCGTACCTGCTATAATCATGTCTTCCACTGTAGCGAACCTTTGGCGCATCTGCCGGATCAACGTATCCCATAATTTGCGGATACGGTGTCCGCTTCTGAAATCCGCCTGTTATGTCATCCCAATGCAACCTGCTGATTTTGTTCAGCGCGATATATTGCCCGTCCTGTTCCCCTCCGGCGAGGCACCTAGCTGCCGTCTGATGTAAACTTTATTTTCCTTATCCATGGCAAACTTACCACCTATCCTGTTATATCTCCGAAGAAAACAATTAATAATCTCTGATTTCGTTATATCACGATTTATGGGCGATGTCAATGTATCTCTGTATGTTTATCCCAACAGCGAATACACCAATATGCCGCCAACAATTAGAAGCAGAGCGACTATTTTCTTAGGATTTAGCTTTTCCTTAAAAATACATACACCAAATATCGTAATATAAATATAGCTTGTTGCCTCCAATACCGGTCCCTTAAACAGCGGAATACCTTTATAGGCATACACGCTAAGCAGCGTCGTTCCGACAAAGATTGTACACGCAATGATAACCAGCGGATTCAGATACTCTTTCAGCTTAGGGCAACACCGCACAATTAAAGCTGCGGCGGTATTGCCTTAGGAAATATCCGCCAGCTCGAGATAGTCTGCGCCGTGCTCCGCGATGTATTCCTTGCGGCCGGAGAGGTTGTCTCCGAGCAGCAGGTCGAACATCTCGCTCGTTGCGGCGGCTTCATCCGGCGTGATGCGGATGAGGCGGCGCGTTTCAGGGTTCATGGTGGTCTCCCACATCATGTCCGCCTGGTTCTCGCCCAGACCCTTGGAGCGCTGGATGAGGATTTTCTTGCCCTCGAGCTTTTTAAGGATAGCCGCCTTTTCGGTCTCGTCGAAGGCAAAATAGCTCTTGTCGCGATAGGTGATCTCGTAGAGCGGAGACTCCGCGATATAGACATAGCCCTGCTCGATGAGCGTCGGGACGAGGCGGTAGATCATGGTCAGGATCAGCGTGCGGATCTGGAAGCCGTCCACATCGGCATCGGTGCAGATGACCACCTTGTTCCAGCGCAAGCCGTCCAGATGGAAGGTGGAAAGCTCCTTGTTCGCTTTGGAGTCAACCTCCACACCGCAGCCAAGCACCTTGATGATGTCGGTGATGATGTCGTTTTTAAAGATTTTATCAAAATCCGCCTTCAAGCAGTTCAGAATCTTTCCGCGCACCGGAATGATGGCTTGAAACTGAGCGTCACGTCCCAGCTTGCAGGCGCCCAGCGCCGAGTCACCCTCCACGATGTAGATTTCCCGCTCGTTTACATCCTTTGAGCGGCAGTCTACAAATTTTTCCACCCGATTGGCAAGGTCGATGGAGCCTGCCAGCTTTTTTTTCAGATTCAGTCGGGTCTTTTCTGCATTCTCGCGGCTTCGCTTGTTGATTAGCACCTGTTCGGCAATCTTGATTGCCTCGTCGGGATTTTCAATGAAGTAGACCTCCATCTGCCGTTTGAGGAAATCATTCATCGCCTCATAGATAAATTTATTGGTGATTGCTTTTTTTGTCTGGTTTTCATAAAAAAGCAATCACCAATAAATTTATCTATGAGGCGATGAATGATTTCCACA
>OFME01001428.1_pt1 | contig 13291 bp, 10 predicted proteins | sample 1541381 | NCBI WGS metagenome assembly OFME01 (sample SAMN04209243, study PRJEB22552) | human gut metagenome | biome: gut; material: feces | host: Homo sapiens | place: USA: Oklahoma
CGAGCCGGTATACACGGCGCAATGAGACGGAATACCGGCGGGTGCTGCACTACATCCAGGCGATGGCAAGTGCAAAAAAAGGCAATTATATTGTGTTCTTCCCGTCGTACCAGTATATGAACCGGGTGCGGGAAGTGGAAAAACGTTTTGGGAAAACCGGAAAAAGTATGGAAGTTTTGATCCAGGATTCTCACATGACCGAGGAGGAACGGGAAGCATTTTTACAGAAATTTTCTCCCGAACGAACAGCTGAACGTGATACCTCCCTGGTGGCGTTCTGCGTGATGGGCGGTCTGTTTTCGGAGGGAATCGACTTGACAGGCGACCGGCTGATCGGCGTGATCGTGGTCGGAACCGGGCTCCCGATGGTATGCACGGAGCAGAAAATTTTGCAGGGATATTTTGAAGAAGCGGGAAAAGATGGATTTGCATATGCCTACCAGTATCCGGGCATGAATAAGGTACTCCAGGCGGCAGGGCGGGTCATTCGGACTGCGTCCGATCAGGGCGTCATCCTTTTGCTGGATGACCGGTTCTGGCGTCGGGAGTACCGGGAATTATTTCCAAGGGAATGGAGCGATGTCAAACGGGTCAGTCTTTCATCTCTGGAGCAGGAGCTTCAGGCGTTTTGGAGCCGTTTTCCAGAAGTTCAATAAATTCACGCGATGCCTGTGAGATCGGCATTGTCTCATTGTGGACGACGACGAGCTGGCGCGGCGGCAGGGCTTCAGTCAGGGTCAGGGCATAAAGTTCTTTTTCGCCAGCCGGGAGACAGAAATCCGGGACAAATGCGATGCCGAGACCGATGCGCGCCAGATCGATGAGCAGATCGTTGCTGCTTAATTCGATCTCCGGTACGAGGTCGAGTTGGTGCTTCTGGAACATGTTGTGCAGAAATTCGCTGGTGGTACTCTTGCGATCCAGCATGAGGATTGGGAGCGCCTGCAGCTCGCGCAGTGTAACCGGGCGGTCTTTCATCGGGAAATAGGTCTCATTGGCGACGAATATATCGTTGAATTCGCGCAGCACATGGATATTCTGCGTTCCACCGAGCCCGGAGTTTGGATAGTTCGTCAGAATAAAATCGACCTGACCGTTGTCCAGAAGCCGCGCACATTCGATGGAGGTACGGTTGGTAACCTTGATGTGGATATTCGGGTAGCGCTTGTGAAATTCGCTTAAAAATGGAACCAGATAATAGCGGCAGATCGTATCGCTTGCGCCAATGCGGAGCTGACCGCCGTTTAAGCTGTTAGAGTCGAGCAGCTGGTTTTCGCCCTGACGGATCAGGTTCATCGCCGGTTCCACGTGCTTGAGTAGGATCTCGCCTTCCGGGGTAAGCTGTACTTTTTTTGTGCTGCGGATGAAAAGAGTCTGGTTCAGTTTCTTCTCCAGTACCTTGATCGACTGGCTGACCGCCGACTGGGAGATGAAAAGTTGCTTAGATGCCTCGGAGAAACTTAACGTCGAGGCTACGTGGTAAAATACTTTATATAATTCATAGTTGATATCCATTTATTAGTCCTCCTTATAGAACTGTATTCAGTGTAACATGATTGGAGGGCGGAGTCAATAATGATTGTATCTGTGTCTTGTTTGTGATAAAATGACGGAATCATCTTAGAAGTATGTATTTTTTAGGAGGGAATACCACATGGAATCTAATACATTTTATGATATTTACTTAGAGGAACTGAAAAATCTCCCGCAGGGCACGCCGGAGGAGGAAGCGGCGCTTCTGAAAAAACTGACGGAGGGGGACAAGACCGCGGCTTCCCGTCTGACGGAGTTAAAACTGGCGAAGGCGGTTCAGATCGCGGAGGAGTACCACGATCGGGGACTTCCGGCGGGCGATCTGGTGCAGGAGGCAAATATGGCGCTGTTTCTGTTCGCAAGCGAGTACGAAAACGGTGATTTCGACGCGCAGATGGAGAAAAAGGTGCGCGCGGCGATCGAGGATGCGCTGCAGATTCAGAACCGCGAGACGAAGATCGAGGAGGAGATGGCGGCGCGTGTTAATGTCCTCAAGGATATTTCTGCGAGCATGGCGCGGGAGCTGGGACGTGAGGCGACCCTTGCGGAATTGGCGGAGCGCATGAAGATGAGCGAGGATGAGATCCGTGACATCATGAAGCTGACGATGGACGCGATGAAGGTCAGCGGTCAGGCGGCAGAGATGGCTCAGAAAGAGATAGATGAACAGGAGTAATAGAAAATGCTGTTTTATTTGGTACGCCACGGTCAGACCGACTGGAACCGGGCGGGAAAGATACAGGGAACGACGGATATTCCGCTGAACGAAACAGGACGGCAGCAGGCGGAGCAGCTTGCCACTGTCCTGAAAGAAAGGAGCGGCTATCCGGCAAAAACGCGGATCGATGCGGTCTATGCCAGCCCGCTTGCGCGTGCATTCCAGACGGCGGAGATCCTGGCAAAGGAAGAAAAATTACCGCTCCGCCGCCTGACGGGGCTGCGGGAGCGCGATTTTGGATGCTGGGAAGGCAAAAGCTGGCAGCAGGTGGAAGCAGAGTACCCGGATGAATTTCATCTGTGGAGGGAACAGCCGATGGTCGGCATCCCGTCCGGCGGAGAATCAAGAAAATCCTGCGAGGCGCGGAGTGAACGGGCGATCCGACAGATTTTGGAGGAGACAGCCGGGGATGCGGTGATCGTGGCGCACGGTGGGATCCTCGTCTTTTTGATGAATTATCTGCTCCGTTTCCATCGGGAGCCGCAGGAGATCATTGTGGCGAATGCCAGTCTGTCGGTTGTTTCGTATGACCGTTCGACGGGGATGGGAAAGCTGCTTGCACTGAATGAGACAGGGACGTTGGAACAGAAAAAATCGTTTTAAAGAATGATTTCAAAATGAAAAAAGCAGGAATGAAATAAGGCAAGAGATAATTGTTCAATAAGATATGTTAATAAAAAATATTAAATATATTAATTTTACTAATCTATAAAAATTGTGTATGATAAAGGCAGATGCTAGAAGAAGGCATTTGCCTTTTATGCTAAAAAATGAATGTATTTTACAGAACATGAAACATTAAAATACGAAAAAACAGGAGGAAAACATGAGCGTAAGACGTATTTTCGTTGAGAAAAAACCGGAATTTGCCGTATTGGCTCACGATCTGAAAGAGGAGATCGCAAGCTATCTGGGGATCGACACGATCACCGATGTCCGCGTACTGATCCGCTATGATATTGAGGATGTATCGGAGGATGCATATCAGAAAGCGCTGATTACTATCTTCTCTGAGCCGCCGGTTGATTTTGTCTATGAGGAGGCATTCCCGTCCAAGGAAGGCGATACGATCTTTTCCGTTGAGTTCCTGCCGGGACAGTTCGATCAGAGAGCCGATTCCGCAGAACAGTGTGTGAAACTTCTGAATGAAGAGGAAAATCCGGTGATCCGTTCCGCGACAACGTATGTTATTTCCGGAACACTGACCGCGGAGCAGATCGAGGGCATCAAGTCCCTGTGCATTAACCCGGTGGATTCCCGTGAGAATAACAACGCAAAGCCGGAAACGCTGGTAACGGTATTTGAGCAGCCGGAGGATGTCAAGATTTTCGATGGTTTCTGCGGTTATGGCGAGGCAGAGTTAAAAGAACTCTACGATTCCCTGAACCTTGCGATGACGTTCAAGGATTTCGAGCATATCCACAACTACTTTAAGAACGAAGAGAAGAGAGATCCGTCTGTGACCGAGATCCGCGTGCTGGATACATATTGGTCCGATCACTGCCGTCATACGACCTTCCAGACTGAGTTAAAGGACGTTACCTTTACAAAGGGCGATTACAATGAGCCGATGGAAGCTTCCTACAAACAGTATCTGGCAGATCGCGAGGTTCTCTACAAAGATCGCGATGACAAGTTTGTCTGCCTGATGGATCTGGCTGTTCTCGCTATGAAGAAGCTTCGTCGTGAAGGCAAGCTGGAGGATCTGGAGGAGTCTGAGGAGATTAATGCGTGCAGTATCGTAGTTCCGGTTACCATCGACGGCAAGGAAGAAGAGTGGCTGGTAAACTTTAAAAATGAGACCCACAACCATCCGACCGAGATTGAGCCGTTTGGTGGCGCTGCCACCTGCTTGGGCGGTGCTATCCGTGACCCGCTTTCCGGACGTACCTATGTATATCAGGCTATGCGTGTGACCGGTGCGGCTGATCCGACCCGTCCGATGTCGGAGACACTGCACGGCAAACTTCCGCAGAAGCGCATCGTAAAGGATGCAGCACATGGCTACAGCTCCTACGGTAACCAGATCGGTCTTGCTACCGGCTATGTAAAAGAGATTTATCATCCAAATTATGTGGCAAAACGTATGGAGATCGGTGCTGTTATGGCAGCAGCTCCGCGCAAAAACGTCATCCGTGAGACTTCCGATCCGGGAGATGTAATCATCCTGATGGGTGGACGTACCGGCCGTGATGGTATCGGCGGCGCAACCGGTTCTTCCAAGGTACATACCGAGGAGTCCATCGAGGTCTGCGGCGCAGAGGTTCAGAAGGGCAATGCACTGACCGAGCGTAAATTACAGAGACTGTTCCGCCGCCCAGAGGTCAGCCGTCTGATCAAGAAGTGTAACGACTTTGGCGCCGGCGGCGTGTCGGTAGCGATCGGTGAGTTAGCTGACGGACTTCAGATTGACCTTGATAAGGTTCCGAAGAAATATGCAGGTCTGGACGGAACGGAGATTGCGATTTCCGAGTCACAGGAGCGTATGGCTCTGGTGGTAGACCCGAAAGATGTTGATAAGATGCTTGCTTATGCAGCAGAAGAGAACCTGGAGGCAGTTCCGGTTGCCGTTGTTACCGAGTCCCCGCGCCTGGTTCTGAACTGGAGAGGCAAGACGATCGTAGATTTAAGCCGTGCATTCCTGGATACCAACGGTGCTCATCAGGAGACAACCGTTACCGTTGAGGTTCCGACCAGGGAAGGCAATGTATTTGATAAACAGGAAGTAAAGGATGTCAAAGAAAAATGGCTGTCCATGCTTTCTTCCTTAAATGTATGCTCCCAGAAGGGTCTGGTTGAGATGTTCGACAGCACCGTGGGCGCAAGCAGTGTATTCCTGCCATACGGCGGTGTCCACCAGATGACCGAGACACAGGCGATGGTGGCAAAACTGCCGATGAGCGAGGGCAAATGCGATACCGTTACCATGATGAGCTACGGCTATGATCCGTACCTGTCCAGCTGGAGCCCGTACCACGGCGCTACTTACGCAGTGCTGGATTCTGTTGCTAAGATCGTGGCAAACGGCGGTGATTTCCACAAGATCCGCTTTACCTTCCAGGAGTACTTCAAACGTATGACGGAAGATCCGAAGAGATGGGGCACACCGTTCTCCGCTCTGCTCGGTGCTTACAGTGCGCAGCTCGGATTTGGACTTCCGTCCATCGGCGGCAAGGACAGTATGTCCGGCAGTTTCTATGATGAAGAGCACGGCGAAATCGATGTACCGCCGACACTGGTTTCCTTTGCAGTTGATATTTCCGATACCAAACACGTGGTATCTCCGGAATTTAAGAAAGCGGGCAGCAAGATTGTTCTCTTTACCATCGAGAAAGATGCACATGACCTGCCGGTATACAGCCAGATCATGGATGGTTACGAGAAAATCTACCGCGATATGGAGTCTGGAAAGATTATTTCCGCATATGCGGTTGAGGGTGCTGGTGTTGCAGAGGCTGTCAGCAAGATGGCATTTGGTAACCGCCTGGGCGTAAAGATTGAGCACAATGTAGATCCGAGAGACTTCTTCGCCGCTGGCTGGGGCAATATTGTCTGCGAGGTTCCGGACGGCAAGGTAGGCGAGCTGTCCATTCCGTACACCGTGATCGGTGAGGTAACCGACAAGGGAACCTTCGAGTATGGCAGTACCGTGATCTCCATGGAAGAGGCTCTGAAAGCATGGACCGGAACCCTGGAGAAAGTGTTCCCGACCGCTTCCGGCGCACCGATGAAGGCAGCAGAAGAGACACTTTACAATACCGATAAGGTATATGTATGCAAACATAAAGTGGCAAAACCAACCGTATTTATTCCGGCAATGCCGGGTACCAACTGCGAGCTGGACAGTGCGAAAGCGTTTGAGGCAGCCGGAGCGGAGACGATTGTGCGTGTATTCCGCAACCAGAATGCATCCGATATCCGTTCTTCCATCGAGCAGTACAAAGAGGATATCAAGAAATCCCAGATCATTATGTTCCCGGGTGGATTCTCCGCAGGTGATGAGCCGGATGGTTCGGCTAAATTCTTCGCTACGGTATTCCGCAACGAGGCGATGATGGAGGAGATCGACAAACTGCTTCATGACCGGGATGGCCTGGTACTGGGTATCTGCAATGGCTTCCAGACATTAATCAAACTGGGACTTTTAACCGGAGGCAAGATTGAGCCGCAGAAAGCAGATTCCCCGACTCTGACAACCAACAACATTGGACGCCACATTTCCCGCATGGCATACTTAAAGGTTGTATCTAACCTGTCCCCGTGGCTCAGAAAAGCAGAGCTGGGAGGCGTATACTGCAACCCGATGTCCCATGGTGAAGGACGTTTCGTAGCCAACGAGGAGTGGCTTGCAAAACTTCGCGCCAATGGTCAGATCGCGATCCAGTACAGCGATCCGAACGGAAACTTATCCGTCAGCGAGGAGTGGAACCCGAACGGTTCCTACCAGTGCATCGAGGGTATCACAAGCCCGGATGGACGTATTCTTGGTAAGATGGGTCACAACGAGCGCTGCTGGAGCGATACAGGCATGAATATCTATGGAAATCAGGATATGCAGCTGTTTGCTTCAGGTGTGGAGTATTTCAAATAAAATGAACACCTGCTTTTAAGTAAGGTAGAAATAGACCGGACCGCAGAAATCTGCCCCGGTCTATTTTTTGTGTGATAGAAAATTCCTTGGAATTCCCCATCACACAAAAAGGTACATTCTTTTTTATGTCACAGGAAATATCAATTATGATATAAATTCTACCATTGACGAAAATGTCAGAAAACCTTAAACAAAAAGTTATTCTCAGGTAATAAAAGTGTGCTATGCTGTCAATAACAGAAAGCAGACATTTACTTCAAAAAAACAAAGGAAAAATTTTGAAAATACCGACAGTTTATTTTGACGCAGGCGGATATGTTTGTTATAATGAAAACAAGATTTTGTACGCGAGAGTACATTAAAAAAGGAGGATGGGATATGAGACATAACCTGAAGGCAGCGGCGGTTTCCGCTCTTGCTATCATGGCGGCACTGGCTATGAGTATTCCGGCATACGCGGCTGACAAAAAGATTTCGGAAGTTAAGTTCCGTGTCAATGCGAAACCGGAAGCGGGCGACAGCATCGGGGATCCGGATGTACAAGTTACGAAGGGTAATGTTGAGATTACCGAGCAGGAGTTTGACAATGACGACAGCGAGTGGGAGAGAGGTGATAAGCCGGTCATCTACCTGACGATCGAGGCAAAGGACGGTTATCAGTTATCCGGCACAAAGCTTTCTGCAACCAAGTCGGCTTACAAAGTTACGAAGCGATCTGGCGATAAGAGCGAGTGGAAAGTTAAGATTACGATGTCAGCTGTTGACGGCGATTTGGATACGGTCGAAGACCTTAGCTGGAGCAATCGTACCGCAACCTGGGACAGCGTATCGGATGCAAGCAAATATGAAGTTAAACTGTACCGCAACAGTTCTACCGTAACGACTGTTACAACCACAGGCACAAGCTACAATTTCTACCCATACATGACGAAATCCGGCGATTATACCTTTAAGGTACGCGCGGTTGACGGAAGCGATAAGGGTGAGTGGAGTGACGAGTCCGATGAATATTATATGAATTCTTCAGATGTGTATACAGGTACACCTCCGACCGATAATTCTTCTGGTGGTTCCACTCCGGCAAATGCGAATGGTCAGTGGGTAAACAGCATTTACGGCTGGTCTTACTACATCAATGGTGTACCGGTTAAGAACAACTGGGTATATGTTGATAATGAGTGGTATCATCTGAATGCAAACGGCTTCATGGATACAGACTGGATCTATACTGATAATAACTGGTTCTATTTAAACCCGGTATCCGATGGTACGAGAGGCAAGATGCTGACCGGATGGCAGCAGATTGGACCGTACAAGTATTATCTGAATCCGGTATCCGACGGTACCCGTGGTGCAAGAAAGACAGGCTATCAATTCATCGATGGCGCATGGTATCTGTTTGACCTGAATAGCGGAGCACTCTGGACGAACATGGTAGCTCCGAACGGTATGGTAGCGGATGCAAATGGTGTTCTTCACTAAGGAGATATCTGACTGCAGACCGGAAGAGGATCTGAAATGCGGAAACATACATAAATGAAATAAAAATCAGACAGCGGCAGACAGCGGACGAGCGAAAGCAAGTGGCTGATGCCGCTGTTTTTTTGTTTTTCTTGCACAGAAGGGGGGAAAAAGGATATAATAGAGAATCATATTGAGAAGCCGGAGAATTGATGAGGCGGGAATAAGAAACAGAGAGGAGAATCGATAAATTACGATGAAACCAACTGTATTATTGTATAATTTTACTGATTCCAAAAGAAAAATGAAAGTGCAGCAGGCGCTTATGCCGCTGGGATTCCGTTTAAGGGCAGTGAAAAAGGAGGAGTACGGGCTGCCGGTGGGCGTGCTGGCTGGCGTGAAAGGACTGGATGAGGATGTCCTCAGGGAAGCCGGACAGGCAATAGAGGCCGGGGAGGAAACGCAAAAAGAAGGGACCGCGCAGAAACAGGCAGACGGGAGGCTGCAGCGAGAAGTGCCGGAGAACGATTCTTCCAGGAAAATGGATTTCTCAGATGAGATGGCGATCATGGCAGGCTTTTCTTCCGCCCAGATCGATGCATTTATCCATGCACTCCGAAAAAAGGGAGTCGGACGGATTGATTATAAAGCAGTCCTGACACCGTATAATATGAAGTGGGATTCGGTACAATTATATGAAGAGATCAAAAAAGAGCATGAGATGATGACGGGGAAAGGTAAAGACGAAGCATTGTGATGCCATGGGATTGTTGAAAGGTCATTTTACTGCTTGATGTGGAGGTGGAAAGATGCTGGAAAAAGTGGATTTGAATAAATCAGTGGATAAGGAAAACTACAAGAAGCTTCGGGAAGAGATGGATGTGAAGCTGGGAGAATTGCAGCGCGCCTGTAAGGCGGAAAAGATCCCGGTTGTCATCGTATTTGACGGCTTCGGGGCAGGCGGTAAGGGAACGCAGATCAACCGCCTGATCCAGCCGCTGGATCCGCGCGGCTTTGATGTTTATGCGAGCCGGGAGACGGGGGAAGAGGAACGGATGCGTCCATTTTTATGGCGGTATTGGACGAAGACACCGGAAGATGGACGAATGATGATCTTTGACAAGAGTTGGTACGATAAGGTTACCGTTGACCGGTTTGACAAAGAGACGAAGCGGCAGGAGCTAAACGGGGCGTTCCGGGATATCCTTTCATTTGAAAAGCAGCTGGCAGATTCCGGCATGATTCTGATCAAATTGTTTCTGTATATTTCCAGGGACGAGCAGAAAAAGCGCTTTAAACGGCTGGAAGAAAGCAAAGAGACTGCGTGGCGTGTGACGGAGGCGGACTGGAAGCGCAACAAGGATTACGATACATTTCTGGAGATGAATGAGGAAATGCTGCAGCGGACGGATACCGGGTACGCGCCGTGGACGATTGTGGAAGCGACTGATAAAAATTATGCGGCAGTCAAGATTTTATCCACCGTCACAGACCGGCTGGAGTATGAGCTGAACCGTCGCCGAATGGAACGCGAGGAAGGGGCGGTGCATCCGCCGGTCAAACTTCCAGATGAGCGGTTTAAAAATGGCGTGCTTTCCGGCGTGGATCTGACGAAAACGCTGACACGCGAGGAATATAAGGAACGTCTGGATAAGCTGCAGAAAAAGCTGGAGGTGCTGCACGGCGAGCTGTACCGGCTGCGGATTCCGGTGGTGATCGGCTTTGAAGGCTGGGATGCGGCGGGAAAAGGCGGTGCGATCCGGCGCCTGACAAGCCACCTGGATCCACGCGGCTACAAGGTCAATCCGACGGCGGCACCGAATGATGTGGAGAAGGTACACCATTATCTGTGGCGTTTCTGGCGGGAGATGCCGAAAGCGGGGCATATTGCGATCTTCGACCGCACCTGGTACGGGCGCGTGATGGTGGAGCGGATTGAGGGTTTCTGCAGTGAGGCGGACTGGAAACGGGCATATCAGGAAATCAATGAGATGGAAGAGCACATGGCGAATTTTGGCGCGGTGATCGTGAAATTCTGGATTCATATTGATAAAGATGAGCAGGAACGCCGCTTTAAGGAGCGCATGGAGGCTCCGGCAAAACAGTGGAAAATCACGGACGAAGATTGGCGCAACCGTGAAAAATGGGACGCATACGAGCAGGCAGTCAATGAGATGCTGGTGCGGACCTCTATCACCTATGCCCCGTGGACGATCATAGAAGGAAATTCCAAATATTTCGCGCGCGTCAAGGTGCTGGAAACGGTTGTGGAGGCGATGGAGGAGAAGATCCGTGAGGTAAAAAAGCTGCGTAAGTGATAGAAAGAAGCGGACGGCCGATTTGGTAATCATGTGTGGAAATATGCAGAAGCGCGGTTGCAATTCTTCGTAAGATACAGTAAAATCAATATTTAAAGAAAAAGACGGCAATTTTGAAAAATACAAACATTTGTGTAAACTTTGCGTTAAATGTAGCGATAGAAAGGAAGCGGACAAAATGGAGCAGACAGCAAAAGAGCGCACACTAGCATTTATGGCAGAGCATGCGGGGGATCCAACCCCGATGGAACTATTTCATATGCACGTAAAACACGTGGGAATCAATACAAAATCGGAAGACGAGGCCTGGGAGGTTGCTGAGACACTGGCGCGCCTGATGGGGCTGATGCCGCGCGAGACGGAGAAAGCGGTGTTCAGCGGTGACCTGACGGAAAATATGAAGGTGGAGAGCCACGGAACCTACGGCCATATTGGCTTTGGCGTAAATGATTGCGAGGCGGCGATCCGATACTTTGTGAACCGCGGTATGACGCTTCGGGAAGAGACGAAGCGCTTTGATGAGCAGGGTCGCTGTATTTTCGCCTATTTTAAAGAAGAAGTCGGCGGATTTGCGATCCACCTGGTACAGGATTGATAGCACCAGGTGATATAAAAACGAAAAGGATAGCAATATGAAAAAAATAATCGTGATCGGCGGCGGGGCAGCCGGCATGGCGGCTGCGATTGCGGCGGCGGAAAATGGCTGCGCGGCAACGATCTATGAAAAGAATGAGAAACTGGGAAAAAAGATCTATATCACGGGAAAAGGGCGCTGCAATGTGACGAATGACTGTGATATGGAAGGCCTGTTTGACAGTGTTGTGACAAACAGCCGCTTTTTATACAGTGCATTTTACGGTTTTAGTAACCAGGATATGAAGGATTTTCTGGAGGCGAACGGCTGTCATGTTAAGGTGGAGCGCGGCAACCGTGTCTTTCCGGTGTCTGACCGGGCATCGGATGTGACATCGGCGTTTGCAAGACGGCTGCGGGAACTGCGCGTGAAAGTAGAATTGAATCAGGGAGTCCGGGAACTGTGGCTGGAGGATGGTGTATTAAAAGGTGTGATTCTGGCGCAGGGCGGTAATGAGCGTGGGAAAAAGGACTCCTACATAGCTGCGGATGCAGTGATCGTGGCGACGGGCGGTTTGTCCTACCCGACGACCGGCTCAACCGGCGATGGTTACCGGTTTGCGGAGGCAGCAGGGCACAAAGTGACGGAACTTTCGCCGGCGCTTGTTCCGTTTGAGACGAAGGAAGATGTGAAGGAGCTGCAGGGACTCTCCCTGCGGAACGTGGAAGCTGCTGTTTTAAATGGAAAGAAAGAGGTTTACCGTGAATTTGGTGAGATGCTGTTTACCCATTACGGTGTTTCGGGTCCGGTACTCTTGAGTGCCAGCAGTTATGCGGCGAAAAAACTGAAAAAGGGTCCGCTGACTCTGATGATCGATCTGAAACCGGCGCTTTCCATGGAACAGCTCGATGCGCGGATTCTGCGCGATTTTGAGGCGGAGAAGAATAAACAGTTTAAAAATGCGCTGAACCATCTGTACCCATCAAAACTGATACCAGTCATAATTCGCCGCAGCGGCATTGAGCCGGACAAGCAGGTCAACGCCGTGACGAAGGAAGAGCGGAGACGTCTGGCGGAGGTGACAAAGCATTTTACATTGACGCTGACCGGGCTGCGAGGTTTCAATGAGGCGATCATTACCCAGGGCGGTGTGACGGTAAAAGAAGTGAATCCATCCACGATGGAGTCGAAGAAGCTTCCAGGGCTTTATTTTGCAGGGGAAGTGCTGGATCTCGATGCAGTCACGGGCGGCTACAACTTACAAATTGCGTGGTCGACCGGCATGCTGGCGGGACGGAGCGCAGCGGAAAATCATGAATTATAACGATATGAAAAAGGGGAAACGAAATGCCGATTAATATAGCGATTGATGGACCAGCTGGGGCTGGAAAGAGCACAGTGGCAAAGAAGCTGGCGGAAGATTATGGATATATTTATGTTGATACAGGGGCGATGTACCGGGCGATGGCATTGTATTTTTTGCGCCAGGGCATCGACAGCCATGATGAGGCGGCGATCGGACGCGCCTGTGAGACGGTTTCCATTTCACTGGAATATGAAAATGGGATCCAGCAGGTTTATTTAAATGGGGAGAATGTCAGCAGCGAGCTTCGGACGGAGGCGGTTGGAAATATGGCTTCGAATACCTCTGTCTATGCGCCGGTCCGCAAAAAACTGGTGGAGCTGCAGCGTGAATTAGCCGGACGCCGGGATGTCGTGATGGATGGCCGGGATATCGGAACGGCGGTTCTGCCGGATGCGACCCTGAAAGTATATCTGACCGCGAGCAGCCGTGTGAGAGCTGGACGCCGTTATAAAGAGCTGACCGAACGCGGGGAAAGCTGTTCCCTGGAGGCGATCGAGCAGGATATCATCGAGCGCGATTACCGCGATATGCACCGGGAATTGTCGCCTCTCAAGCAGGCGGAGGACGCCATTTTACTGGATACTTCTGAGTTGGATTTTGAAGAGGTAATGCGGGAGATGGAGAAGTTGGTTGAGGCGGCGAAGAAAAAGCAGGCATAAGACTTTGCTGAAAATGTGTAACTGTTCAGTAGGTCTGCGCATTTACTGCGCTGACCGTACGAAAACATGGG
>OFME01001444.1_pt1 | contig 13166 bp, 10 predicted proteins | sample 1541381 | NCBI WGS metagenome assembly OFME01 (sample SAMN04209243, study PRJEB22552) | human gut metagenome | biome: gut; material: feces | host: Homo sapiens | place: USA: Oklahoma
AATCCAAGTTAGACCATTTCAAATGGTTCGATGTCTGCCCGGATGCGACACTGAAGTAAGTGTCCATCCTCGCAGTATCCGGTTCTCAAGGTGCACGCTTTGCGGCTGATCCGGTCCGACCGGGCCGCGCGGCAAGGAGATATATTGCCAGACCGGAGGGCCCCCGGGGGCGGGAATCACGCACTCCATATTTTGTTCACAAATGAATAGAACCCTCAGTTACTTCACTGAGGCCATATTCGAAGCAGCAGCTTCTGATATTGGCGATGACCAGCTGGTTTATAGGTGTTAAGGCATCGGTCATCTCTGGAGCGCCACTTTACTCCAAAAGCATCAGCTATTTGTTTCCCGTCGGTAAAAGGCAGGTTTTGTTCGCCAAGCGTTCTTATATATAAAGAGAAACGGGTCGAACCCATGCCTTCGCAACAAAAAAGCGACCAACCGGAGTCGATCGCTTTTCTATTCTATGGTGGGCCGTCAGGGGTTCGAACCCTGGACCTTGGGATTAAAAGTCCCCTGCTCTGCCAGCTGAGCTAACGGCCCGCGGGTGGCATTGTACCACGGTCTGGGACTATTCCCAACTCCATTGGCCGTTCTGGAAAATCACAACTTCACGTCCATCAGGCGTAATTCCCGTAATATCGATGTCGTCCGTACCGATCATGAAGTCGACATGCGTGCTCGAAACGTTAACGCCATGCTCCAGGAGCTCCTCTTTGGACATGTCGTACCCGCCTTCGATGCATTCAGGGAATCCAACACCCAACGCAAGGTGACAGCTGGCGTTCTCGTCATAGAGTGTGTCATAGAACAGAACACCGCTTTCGCGAATTGGCGTGTTCTTGGAAATAAGCGCGACCTCACCCAGATGAGCAGCACCTTCATCGGTGTCAATAATGCTCGCAAGTGTTGCCTTGCCCACGCGAGCGTCGTAGTCCACCACGCGGCCACCCTCGAACTTAATCCAAAAATCGTCGACCTTATTGCCGTGGTGGATGAGTGGCATGGCCGAGTACACGATACCGTCGGCACGCATACGATCAGGCGAAGTGAAGACCTCCTCGGTGGGGATGTTCGGGAAGAAGGGGTGCCCGTCGGGCGTCTTGCCCTTGCCGCCGGTCCACTCGTGGCCTTTCGTCATGCCAATCGTCAGATCGGTTCCATTTGCCGCGGTGTAATGCAGGTAGTCGAAACGATTGTCGTTCAGGAAGCGCAGGTTCTTTTCGAATGCCGCGTCATGAAGCTCCCAGTCGCTCTCCGGGTCCTGGCCATCGGCGCGAGCGGTGTGCAAAATCGCATTCCACAGCTTATAGATTGCGACCTCGTCCGCATCGCCCGAGAACACCTCGCGAGCCCAGGCAACGACCGGAGCGCCGGCGATACACCACGGGTTGATGTTGTAATCCAGTCCACGGCGAAAGACCTTACACTGCGTATTCCTTGCCTTGGAAGCCGCGGCGGGCTTGGCGGGATCGATACCCTTGAGAGCTGCAGGGTCCGCACCCTCGATAAAGATAAAGCAGGCACCATCTTGGGCCAAGGAATCCAGCTGCAGGCGCTTCCACTCGGGCGTCTGCTCAAAATAGCTTTTATCGACATGCTCGTACGCAAGCCTTGTCACGGCATCATCGGCCCAAATGACCGTCACGTGACCGGCGCCGGCGGCATAAGCCTCCGCGACCACCACGCGGGCAAAGGGTGCGCACTCGACTGGAGACTGAACGACAACCTCCTGGCCGGGCTTGACGTTTACGCCCTTGCGGACAACCAAGCGCGCGTAGTTTTTAATCTTGGGCTCCAGGGCCTTCATGCCCTCCAGAGCTTCTTCGACCGTCAGGGCAGCTCGAATCATGTGCCACTCCATCTATCTATATATAGAACAGTAAAAAGGCGCGCCGCAAAAACGACGCGCCTTATATCTTAGCGATAAGTATGTATGCAAACGCTACTTCTTCTTGGAGTCCTTTTTGTCCTCCTCGGCAGCTGCGCGCTCGATAAGAGCGTTGAGCTTGTTCTCAGACATGCCCTCGGCCTGCGTGCGGTACATGTTGCGCAGGGGACGAATACGAGCGAAGTCGTAGATAAAGTCACCCAGGATGATGACATAGGACAAAACGATGCCGGCCATCTGGACGGGACTGGACACCGTGCCGCCGGGAATGAAGTAGAGCGAAGCCCAAATTGCCACGACGAGCACCATGCCGATAGCGAGCACAGCCCACCAAATACGGCGGCGCTTGGTGTAGTCCTCATCCTGCTTGAGAAGGATATTCGACACCGTGTAGATGCGATCCTCGCGGGCGCGCTGCTTGGCCTTGCGGGCGCGTTTTTCCTCCTTGGAAAGGCCTTCCAGGTTTTCACCCTTCTCGAGCTCTTTGCGGCGTGCCTTAGACGAAGCCGGCACGACGCGAACGGAGCTCGCTGCCTGGCGAGCGGGCTTAGCAGATGCGGCGGACTTGCGCGCAACCCCGGTAACTTCGTGGGATTGCGTGCGCTTGTTCGTGGCGCTACGGGTACTCACTTATGCGTTCTCCTTCATGCTTGTGAACTGGGAGCCCGTGATGATCTGGAAGGCCTCGCGATAGCGCTCGGACGTGCCATCGATGACCTCGGCGGGCAGGTGCGGGGTCTCCCCCGTCATATCCCAGTTGGCTTTGAGCCAATTGCGGACGAATTGTTTGTCGTAGCTGGGCTGAATCTTGCCCTCCTCGTAGCTGGCGGCGGGCCAGAAACGGCTGGAGTCGGGCGTTAGGCACTCGTCGATCAGCGTAACCTTGCCATCGATGACACCGAACTCGAACTTGGTGTCGGCAATGATGATGCCACGGGTCGCTGCATACTCGGCGGCAGCCTTGTAAATCTTGAGGGACAGGTCGCAAATCTGCGCGGCGACGTCCTCACCCACGATCTCGCAGCAACGCTCGAACGAAATGTTCTCGTCGTGATCGCCGATCTCGGCCTTCGTGGACGGCGTGAACAGCGGCTCGGGAAGCTTTGAGGCCTCGGTCAGGCCCTCGGGCAGCTGAATGCCGCAGACGGTGCCGTTCTCGTCATAGGTCTTCTTGCCCGAACCGGTCAGATAGCCGCGGACGATGCACTCGATAGGAATCGTCTGGGCCTTCTTAACCAGCATGGCGCGACCAGCGAGATAGTCACGATACTCGGCAAACTCCTCGGGGAAATCCGCCGGGTCGATGGAGACGAGGTGGTTGGGAACGATGTCGGCAAACTTATCGAACCAGAATGCCGAGATGCGGTTGAGCACCTCTCCCTTAAACGGAATCTCGTCGGGGAGAATAAAGTCGAACGCAGAAATGCGGTCGGTGGCGACCATCAGCAGGTTTTCACCGGCATCATAGATATCACGAACCTTGCCACGGGAATCCGGACGACGCTCCATCGTTGTCACGTGAGTCACTCCTTACCAAAATACGACAGTAATGCGGGTTCTTTCCCGCACGTTTTCGCAAACTCGGAGCGGCAGGGACGAAACCCCCTCCTTCACCGAATAGCGAAAAGCTAGTGCTCCATTGTAGTAGATGCCGCGTCCGCCGTGTGCTCGCGAGGCAGATGAATCGTAAAAGTCGTACCCTTTCCAAGCTCCGACTCCACGGATATGTAGCCGTGATGACGCTCGACAATCTGCTTGGTCACGGCGAGGCCCACGCCCAGGCCACCCGCCTCGCGGGCGCGACTGGCGTCGGCACGCCAAAAACGACCGAAGATGCGCGACAGGTCTTCCTTGGCGATTCCAATGCCCGTGTCCGAGACCGCAATATCGACGTGTTTACGGTCACTGAGCACCGACACCACGACCCATCCGCCCTCGGGGGTATAGCGCATGGCATTACTCATGAGGTTGATGACGCATTGCGTGATCATGTCGGGATCTGCCTCGACAACGTCATCGTGGCCCTGCGTCTCATCTGCAAAGCGCAAACGCAGGTCACGGTCGGCAAACAAGCGCTCCTGGCCATTCACAATCGAGCGCACAAACGGCACCATATCCACCGGCTCCAGGTTGAGTGGCGCGGTACTGTTTTCCATGCGCGACAGGTCGAGCATCTGCTGCACCAGACGGGCCAGACGACGCGTCTCGGATGCGACCGTTTCCAGGTGTTCGTCATCGGTGGGATACACACCGTCTTGCATGGCCTCGACCGTTGCAAGCATGGCCATGAGCGGCGTGCGCAGCTCGTGGGCAACATCAGAGGTCAGGCGCTTCTCGTGCTTCATATCCTTTTCGAGTGAGGTGGCCATCTCGTCGAAGGTCTCTCCCAGCTGATCGATCTCATCATCGCCGCGCAAGCCCGTACGAGCGGACAGGTCTCCATCGCGAATCTGCTTGGCGGTGCTGGTAATACGATGAATCGGCTTGGTGAGCATGCGCGACATGAGCGCTCCGATAACGACCGAGATGCAGACGGCCACAACCGCGGCAAGGGCCATGGCGTTAAAGGTCTTCTCTCTGAATGCCGAGTCTGCCCTGGTGAGCAGGGCATCGGAGCCAACCGCCCACAATTTGACCTGACCCACGTGCTCGCCGGAGGACGTCACGATCTCAACGTTGGCAACACTATTGGAATCGGTGGGAGCAGACGAGACTGGGCTGTGCGATGCCCTCTTTCCGCTCGCATCGTCGGTCGTCGCCTGATTTTCGCGTACATCGGCAGTAGCGCTTGCCGAGGGCCACGAGTCGTCGTAGACGATGACGCCCTTTTTATTGACGACCTGCATACCAAGATCGTCGGACACCAAACTCGATGTCGCGACCGTACGCAGCTCCCCCGCAGTCCAAGAACCGTTTTCCTCATATGACGTTGCCAACTTTTCGGCAGCGGAATTGGCGATTTCGACAATATTGGAGCGCGTGTAATCCGTAAAAACCGTGCCCCATACAACGGAGACTACGCCCACCAGCACCAATACCGTCATAAGCGATGTCAGGGCAAAAGCCAGGGCCATGCGCGAGGGATAGCTCATCGTTGGCCGTGAATCGGAACGAGGCGTGTTCCAACTAGCCTTGGAACCCGCCTCGTTCTCCTGCTTATGCTTTTGCCCGATTTCAAAGCGCGCAGGTGTCATATGTGATTTCCTTTATTTCTCGTCCGACTTATCGGTCTTGGTCGGAGCCTCGAAGCGGTAGCCGACACCGTGGACGGTGTAGAGCCACTTGGGCTTCTTGGGGTCGTCGCCCAGCTTGGCGCGAAGGTTCTTCACGTGGCTGTCGATAGTGCGCTCGTAACCCTCAAAGTCGTAGCCGAGCACCTTCTCGACCAGCTCCATGCGGTTGTAGACGCGGCCGGGGTGACGGGCAAGCGTGGTGAGCAGCTTGAACTCGGAAGCCGTCAGGTCGACTTCCTTGCCCTCGACCAAAATCTTGTGGCCCGAGATGTCAATGACCAGATCGCCAAAGTCGAGCACCTCGACGGCCGGCTCATCGGCCTGGTGGGCACGGCGGAACAAGGCGCGCACGCGCGCGACAAGCTCGCGCGGCGAGAACGGCTTGATCAGGTAGTCGTCGGCACCGAGCTCGAGACCGATAATACGGTCCTCGATCTCGCCCTTGGCCGTCAGCATAATGATGGGGACATCCGAGGTGTCGCGAATGGTGCGGCAAACGCGCTCGCCGGGAATCTTAGGGAGCATGAGGTCGAGCACGACCAGGTCGAACTGATGCTTCTCGAACTCCTCGATAGCGGACTGGCCGTCGCCCACGCCCACAACCCAATAGCCCTCGCGCTCGAGATAGGCAGCGACAGCGTCACGGATTGCCTTCTCATCCTCGACCAGCAGAATCTTTTTTGCATCTGAAGCCATAACACGGCCCCCCTGTCTCAATTAGCTAAGAACAAGCTCATTTTAACGCACCTGAGCCCACCGGGTATCGCATGGGTGCGATAGCTCGGCGGGCGGTACTCATAGTCACAACGCGCTTATTCCCCTGTCGACGCCTTTTTAACCCCTCGGAGACTAAAGAGAGAACAAGCGAGCGGTAACCGTCTCGGGAATCCCCTGACTGTTACGCACCGTTGCGTACGTTAAGAACGAGCTCGATTTACCCGCCGTAGCAGGATAATCGCCATACTCCAAGGCTCGGTCGGGCGACAGAAGCGAGCCGTAGGTCTTAGCCGAAGTGTCAATCAAAAAATGCGACGCCTGAACTTTAACCAGGTATTTATTTTTCCTTCCCGCAGCGCACGCGAGCGGCTCACGCGAAAGGAAGAGGTACGGCCCGCCCTCGTTACCGATATAGGTGCCCATATTGCCCAGGCTGCCCACACCGCTATACGTCGCCTCAATGGAGAACACGAAGGTGTCTCCCATATACACGGCCTCGAAAGGCGAAACCGACGAAGGAAGCACCAGCTGAGCTCGCTTCGTGTTGTTGCCGTCAGTCAGGTCGATCGCCGTCATACCGTAATAGACGCCCTCATCATTGTGCACGCGGGGCGAGATGGTCAGGATGCCGTCGCTCACACGCGGGGCGGATGCGAAGCGGCCCGTTGACTTCCAAATAGTCTCAGGCTTGGACTCGCTGGGCGCCTGACGGTAACAGTACGAATCGTTACTCGTCTTGGTGCCGCCGGACGAAGGCATCTTATACCAGATGACCGACGACCCATACGCTGTGAAGAGCGGCGGATCGTAGTTTTCGCCGCCGCGGTCGAGCTCGACAGCGTTGCCGGTAAAGGAGGAGCCTGCAAGGTTTTGCGCATAGAGTTTCCAAGACGCATTGGCAAAGTTCATCTCGACCCATGCGAACACGCCATCACCCGCGCGAACGTCGTAAAACGCATAACCGGTTCCCTCAATGGGATCCTCGATAAGTGTGGTAAGCGAGCCATCGCCCAGGTTGAGCACACCAAGCGTATTGGCATGCAGGGCAGAAGCAGGCGCCATCATCGCGGCAGCGTAGTCGCCATCGCAGTAGTACAGCAGCGTGCCCAGCGGCAGCGTCCACGAGGCCGCGGGCTCAAGATCGATATCGACAGCTTCGTACTCATCAGTGATCGAGACAATCTTCGAATCGTCCTTGATAACCTGCGGCTCGCCAGCGGCGTCATCACTCGTGCCCGTTTTTTTCGAGCAACCGGCCAGTACGGCAGCAGCACCGGTAGCGGCGCCACCCAGCACAAAACCTCGACGCGTTATTCCATTCTTAAAGCGATCAGCGATGCTCATTAGGCGATCTCTGCGCGAGCGGCCTCGATAGCGCGCGTAAGCTGATCGGCGCAAGAGGTCTTTTTCATACCGCAGGTATTACCGGCGAGAACCTCGATTACGCGATCGGCAGGAGCGCCCTTGACCAGCTTGGAGATAGCCTTGAGATTGCCATCGCAGCCGCCGGTAAACTCAACGCCCATCACCTTGTTGCCGTCATCGGAAAGGTCAAGGTGAATATTGCGAGCACACACGCCCTGAGGCTTGTAATCAAACGAAATCATGCGATCCCCTCTCAGAATGTTATTCGAGACGACTATTATCCCCGTCTTTCCCTAAATGCAACGAGGCGCTTTGCCGGCAACACACATTACCAGCAAAACGCCCTAAAAAGCTAACGTTATGCCCGAACCTACTCGAAGCTCAGCTGCTCCAGACGATCAAAGACTGTGTCGATACGAGTGAGGAAGTCCCATGGATCAAAGATCTCGTCGAGCTTCTCCTGGCTGACGGTGCAGCGCGGGTCGGCCTCGAGACGTTCCTTAAAGGTGGGGCCGGAGACACAATCCTGTACCTCGTGCCAGGTTGCCATGGCGTTCTCCTGCACAATGGCGTACGCGTCCTCGCGGGTGATGCCCGTGTCGACGAGGGCGAGCAGCACCTTGGAGGAGAAGATGAGGCCGCGGGTCTTATTGAGGTTGGCCATCATGCGGGCAGGGTACAGCTGCAGGCCGTCGATAACGCGAATGAGGCACTGGAACATGTGGTCGAGGGCGATGAAGCTGTCGGCCTGGGCGACGCGCTCGGCAGAGGAGTGCGAAATGTCACGCTCGTGCCACAGGGCGACGTTGTCGAAGGCAACCTGCGCGTTGGCCTTCACGACGCGCGACAGGCCGCAGACCTTCTCCATGGTGATGGGGTTGCGCTTGTGCGGCATGGCTGAGCTGCCCTTTTGGCCCTTACGGAACGGCTCCTCGGCCTCGAGCGTATCGGTCTTCTGCAGATTGCGGACCTCGGTAGCGATGCGCTCGCAGGTGGCTGCGGTGGTGGCGAGAACGCCGGCGAGATAGGCGTGATGGTCGCGGCTGATAACCTGCGTGGACAGCGGGTCGTGAACCAGGCCCAGGTGCTCGCAGACATACTCCTCGACGAACGGCTCGATGGAGCTGTACGTGCCGACAGCGCCCGAGATGGCACCAAAGGCAACATTCTTGCGGGCGTCCTCAAGACGATCCAGATCGCGCTTGAGCTCCCAGGCCCAAGAGCCAAACTTCATGCCGAAGGTCATCGGCTCGGCGTGGATGCCATGAGTGCGGCCGGCACAGAGCGTGTTGCGCTCCTCAAAGGCGCGACGCTTGCAAATCTCGCCGAGCTTCTTGACATCCTCGATGATCAGGTCGCAGGCCTGGGTGAGCTGGTAGCACAGGGCCGTGTCGCCCAGATCGGAGCTGGTCATGCCATAGTGAACCCAGCGGCTGGGCTTGGGGTCGCCCTCGGGAACATCGGCATCGATGTATTCCTTCATGTTGGTCAGAAAGGCAATGACGTCATGGCGCGTGACTTCCTCGATCTCATCGACCTTCGCCTTCTCAAAGTTGGCATGGTCGCGGATCCACTGGACCTCGTCTTTGGAAATACCGATCTTGCCGAGCTCCGCCTGGGCCTCGCAGGCCAGAACCTCGATCTCCTGCCAAATGGCGTACTTGTTCTCGAGGGAGAAGATGTGTCCCATCTCCGGGCGGGTATAGCGATCGATCATAGCGGCTCCTTTTTGGTTATTGGCACGTTGGTCGTAACCCAACCATTGTACCGTGCGCAGGTGCGAGTATGGGCAGCAGGCATTAACCTAACATTTTGGAATTGGAGCGAGCATGGGGACGTCCGCGCATTTGCTTCGCAAATACGCACCGGCTGCGGTCGATCTCCTCGGATTCACGGAGACGATGGGGAAGACTTTGTTGAATTGGCCGTCCCGAGGTCTTCTGTGCTCCATGGAGCGGGCAACGGGACGTCCGCGTATTTGCTTCGCAAATACGCACCGGCTTCAGGCGCCTGTCGGCGCCTTCGCCTGCTCGCTATAAGCGCTTCGCGTTTATTTAACGCTCGCACCCTGTCGGGTTCGAGTCCCGGCGCTTTATTGAAAAAAGCACGGTAACGAAACGTTACCGTGCCTGAAATTCGAATGGAGCGGGCAACGGGACTCGAACCCGCGAGTGTCAGCTTGGGAAGCTGATGCCTTACCACTTGGCGATGCCCGCTTGTGTTGGCTAGTATAACGCGGTTGTCTTGTTCGATACAAGGGTGGCGATGCTTGTTTTAGCTGTGGAGATTCGTTTGAAAATCGCGTCAATTGTGGAGACGAGGACCTTTGACTTCCTGTTCCCCTTATCTTCTACCTGCGCTTTTGCTTGATTGTTGTATTTGAGCTCAATTTGTCAGGAATTGGGCAAGCTTTTGGTCAGGCTCCGGTACTTACCCGCATGAACCTCGGGGGTAGCCTCATCCTACGCGTCGCAGCCTCCCCGTGCGACGCACGAGGGATAAGGAGCAGCCATGTCCAACGCACCCACGCACTCTGTCCACAGCGCAATCGCAACAGGTCCGCTGCTCCTGCTCCTCTTCCTGCTTTTCGGCTGCCTGGCACCGGGAGCCGCATTTGCCGTCGATGGCTACGACCAGCTCGGCTTCCGCACTATTAGCGATGATTGTGGACCCTTCTTCATCGGCAAGTATGAAGCTCAAGACACCTCGATTGCCTACTGCATGAACCAGGAGCGCCCCGGCCCCACCAAACCGGGCGGCCCATGGCTCAACTTTGATCAAGGCTGGGTGTGGCTCGACGACGAGTTCGCGGCAATCGTTTGTCACGGATATCCCACCACCACGTCGTTTGGCGGTTACCATCTTTCACCCGATCGCGCCCGCGCCGCCACCCAGCTTGCCGTATGGATGCTCAACGGCACTACCCATGTCGACGGCACCTACTCCTACACGACCGCTCAGGGTAAAACCAAGAGCGGACACTTTACCGCCGACAATGAAGTCGTGGCGGCTGCGCGGTGGCTCCACGACAGCGCAAAATCAGGAAGCATCAAAGCCGCTCCGCACCGCGCGCGACGCTATCTAGGGGCCGTATCGGGCGGCAGCAAACGTCAAGACATGCTCTATGTACTGCCGGCGGTCTCTGTTTCCTTCCAAAAGCAGTCTGCTAACACCGTTATTACCAGCGGAAACAATACCTATCAGTTTACCGGGGCAACATTCGATATTTTTGAGAGCGCCAGCGGCGCACGTGTCGGCACCATCAAGATGGACAGCAACGGTCGAGCGCAAGCAACACTTCTGCCCAACACGGCATACTACCTAGTTGAAACGAAGGCGCCGGCCGGCTATGTCCCCCGCCACGATCGTATTGCCTTTACCACGGGGAATGACGGCGGGCGGGTCGCCATTGATGAACAGCCCGGCACCATCAACCTGCGTATCGTAAAACTCGATGCCGCGACGAATGCCGGCCCCCAGGGGGGATCTTCACTCGCAGGAGCAGAGTTCACGTGCGTATCACAATCAACCCCTGGATGGGCGCAAATCCTCACGACCGACGAAAGCGGTCGGGCCACTCTCGCCGATGTCCCCTTAGGAACCTTTACCATCTACGAATCAAAAGCCCCCGAGGGCTACCTGCCATCCAACGACAGCTGGACCTATACCGTTGGAGCCGACCAGCTCGGCGATTCAGGCGTGGTCGAGATCGAATCTCGCGTTTCCGATATCCCCATTGCGTTTAACCTTGAGATTTCCAAATTCAAGGATTACGGCAATAGCGACCAATCCGGCCTGGAGCAGCCGGCGGGTGGTGTTGTCTTTGAGGTTGTCAGCAACAGCTCTCAGCAGGTTGTTGGCACACTGACCACAAACATCTATGGCTTTGCCTCCACCAAAGATCAGCCCGAAGCATGGTTCGGCACAGGCAAGCGACCCGCCGGTGTCCACGGAGCCGTCCCATACGACCGTGCCGGCTACACGGTTCGCGAGGTTCCGGAAACCGTCCCCGAGGGTTTTAAACGTGCAGGGGAATGGACCGTCGGGGCCAATCAGATTTCCGACGGCGCCGAGCTTCAATATATCGTGGACAACCACGCTCTGTCGACGCATCTCCAGATTGTAAAACGCGATGCCCAAACAGGCGCTTCTGTTCCCCTAGCCGGATTCACCTTCCAACTCCTCGACAGCAATCACGAACCTGTCTCACAAACTTGCTGGTATCCAGCACATAACGTAATGGACACCTTTACGACTGACGCGACCGGGACCGTCACACTGCCCGAATCGCTCGTGCCGGGCACCTATTATGTACGCGAAACCTCGGCCAAAGAGCCCTATCTTGTCGGCGAAGAGATCGAGGTAAACATACCCGCCGACATGAACCTAACGCCCGTTGCAGTCGCCTCGTATTATGACCACGCCGCGACCGGAAACATCAGGATCGTTAAAACCGATGCCATAGACGGCAGCAGCCTCGCGGGCGCCGTCTTTGAGATCCGTGCCTCGGGTGATATCGTGCGCCCCGACGGTAGCATTGCCGCGCTCGACGGTGAGACTGTCGCTACCGTCACGACGGATGAAACTGGAGAAGCACGCGCGGACAACCTCCCGCTGGGACCTGGCACCGCACGCTACGAGGTTGTCGAGACTCAAGCGCCGGCAGGGTTCTTGCTCGATCGAACAACCCATATTGTCGACCTTACTTATGCCGACCAGAAAACACCCGTTGTAGAAGCACGGCTTAACGTATCCGACGATTACACCAAGGTTGATATCTCCAAGGTCGACGCAAGCGGCGAGCAGGAAGTGGAAGGCGCACAGCTCACCTTATATGGTCCCGATAAAACCGAAATAGACTCCTGGACCTCATCCGACAAGCCACACCGCGTCGAACATCTTGCACCCGGCACCTACTCGTTGCGCGAAATGATGTCCCCGCGGACCTACGACCTTGCCGAGGAGATAACGTTTGAAATAAAGGATACGGGAGAAGTCCAATCCGTCGCGATGAAGGATGCGCCCATCGAGATCAAGGGACAGGTCGACAAGCGTCAGGAACTTGTCCAACCTATCGAAAAGGGCCTGTTGGCTAACGGCGATGGTAAAAACCGCGCCACGACGCAAACCAATAGTGATGGGCTTTTCTCCTATACCATCGATGCTCGAAACGATTCCGCTACTTGGGTTGATGAGTTTACGATTACCGATGATCTTGAGTGCGCCAAAGACGGCACAGCGAGATTCATCTCAATCGAAACCCCCGTCGCCATCGGCGACCTCAACGGTCTGTGCAACGTATGGTATCGCACGACGCCGTTGGACTCGACAGACGTCGGTGAGCCGGCAAACGCGACACTTGACGATGGGCACGAAAATCCTTGGCTTGAGTCCGACGAAGTAAAAGAGAGCCTTGGTGAGGACTGTCGCCTCGTCGATTACGACGGCTGGCGCCTCTGGAAGGCGGATGTCTCGACCACGGAATCCACCACACTCGAGGCGGAAGAGCTCGACCTTACACCCAATACCGTCGTAACGGGCATTCGAATTGAATACGGTGCGGTAGCCGCCGACTTTACGACTCGAAGCGATGCGGATTCTTGGACCCGCGATGATCTCAAAGATGAGCACGACGACCTTGACGATGCCAAAGCAATCCTTGGCACAGACGCTCGGGGCGCAATCGTGCACATGCAGGCGACGTCGGCTTATACGCCCCAAACCGCACTCACCAACAGCGCACGCGTCGATCTTTGCCGCAACGGCGGCGGCGATAAACTTGAGTCACATGACGAGGACCGTGTCATTCAACGCTGTACCCTACTGCAGGACCTACCGGCAACAGGATCAGTTCCCATCGCCGCTTGCATCACCGCGCTCCTGACCTCGGGTGCCGCAGCCCTATGGTTCGCTCGCCTTAGGTCGACCCCAAAGAAGCGCTAGCGCGATGAAAAAGCGGG
>OFME01001458.1_pt1 | contig 13066 bp, 10 predicted proteins | sample 1541381 | NCBI WGS metagenome assembly OFME01 (sample SAMN04209243, study PRJEB22552) | human gut metagenome | biome: gut; material: feces | host: Homo sapiens | place: USA: Oklahoma
GGTCTGTGCGGCTGCCGTTCACCCGCAGCTCAAGATGCAGGTGATACCCGCCGCCGGCGCCATAGACATTGCCGGTGTTGCCGACATAGCCCAGCAGATCGCCGCGCCGCACGGCGGTGCCCTCCGCCACGGCGATGCTGCTCATGTGAGCATACAGGCTGTCATAGCGGCAGCCGTCATCCGCTGTGCCGTGGCTGACCTGTACGCAGTTGCCGTAGCTGTTCATCGCCCGCGCGGCGCTGACGATGCCGTCCGCAATGGCGTAGATCGGTGTGCCGCCCGGCGCGGCAAAGTCGGTGCCTCTGTGGGGGATGCCCCATGGGTCCGCCTCGCCGAACTGTGTTGTGATGCGCCCGTAGCTGTCCAGCGGGCAGCGGAAATCAAGACTGGTCAGCCGCAGCTCTGCCGTCGTGTAGCGGCGGCTTTGCGCCCGCACATAGGCATCAAGCGCGGCAGTAGCCTCCTCGTAGGCTTTTTTCGCGGCATCGGTCACGGTGGTCTGGGCCTGTGCGGCGGCCTGCTGGGCGGTCAGTGTGCTGTTGGCATCCAGCAGGGCAGCTTCCAGCTGGCTCTGTGCGGTGTGCAGGGCAGTCTGCTGGCCCTCCAGCTCGGCTTTTGCGTCCTCAGCGCGGCGGGCAGCGTCCTCGGCCTCGGCGCGGGCCTGCTCCAGCGCAGCGGCCTCAGCGTCAAGCTCGGCCAGCACGGCACTGTTTTTGGCGCTCATCTGGCGCAGCACGGTGTCAAAGGTTAGCAGCTGGTACAGGCTTTTGGCCTGTGTCAACAGCCAAAGCGCCCCGCCGCCGTCCAGCCGCTGCATTGCGCGCAGCTGCTCCTTGCAGACGGCAAGGCGTGCCTCGTATTCCGACTGCTTGGCGTCCCGGGCAGCCCGTGCGGCTTCTGCATCAGACAAACGCGCGTCCAGCTCTGTCTGTGCCTGCTGCACGGCAGCGGTCACCGCCTCAATCTGCCCCGCCAGCTCGGCGGCCTGTCCGTTCAGCGACTGAATCTCGCTCTCGGTCTGGGCCTGCTGCGCCTGCAACGCGGCCAGTGCGGACTGTGCAGCCTCATACTCATGCCGGGTCTCGGTCTGTTTTTGCGTCAATTCGCCCTTTTTGTCTGCCGCCTGTGCGGCAAAGCCCGAAAAAAGGGTATAAAAAAGCAGCCCCGCCGCCAATACAGCGGCGGGGAAGTGCCTGTATTTCATCTTGTTACTCCGCTAATAGGGCAGTCCCGGTCAGGTCTGCGGGCGCGCCGTCCTGCCGTGCCTCAAAGTGCAGGTGCGGCCCGGTGGAATTGCCGGTGCTGCCCACATATCCCAAGATCTGGCACTGAGCCACGGACTGCCCGGCAGAGACGAGCAGCGACTTCATGTGCTGATACTCCGTTTCCAGCCCGCCGCCGTGGTCAAGGACGACATAGTTGCCCTTTTCAACATCGTAGTCGGCGGCGGTCACGATACCACCGGCAACGGCGTAAACCCCCGCGCCCTCCTCGGCGGCAAAGTCAATGCCGGAGTGGCCGTTTTCGGGGGCATAGCCGCTGACCTGCGGTGGGGGCACGACCGGCAGGGTAAAGAGATCCACGCCGGAAAGGGCGGCAGCTCCATCAACGGCAGTCGTCTGGTCGGAAGCAGCTCTGAGCACGGCCTCGGCCAGAATTTCGTCTGCCTTTTCCTGCGTCAGCTCGGCGGCATCACTGCCTGTGTAGGCGGTAAAATAGCGCGGCTCCGTAAGGACGCCATTGACCTGCATCTCAAAATGGCAGGCGTTGCCGGTTGTGTTGCCGGTGTGCCCCAGATACCCGATGACCTGCCCGGCGGTGACGGTCTGGCCGACCTGCACGGCGCAGGACTTCATGTGGGCGTACAGCGTGACCCAGCGCAGACCGTCGGCGTCGGTACCGTGGTCGATCTCGACAAAATTGCCCCAGCTGTAATGCTCCTGCGCGGCCAGCACAACACCGTCCGCGGCGGCGTAAATCTCGGTGCCCTCGGCAGCGCACAGGTCGTCGCCCCGGTGGCTGTTCTCGGTGGCAAAGCGGGAAATATATTTGTACTTGACCGGGCAGACAAATCGCGGGCTGTTCGCGGCATCGCTCAATGTCGGCAGGGCAGAGGTCTGCACCGCCGGTGCGGGCGTTTCGGCTGGCTGGGCGGTCTCGGCGGTGGCCGGGCTTTCCGGTGCGGCTGTTGTGGTCTCGGGCTGTGCGGACAGCTCCGGTCGGACCATGCAGGCGGCAAAGCAGAGGCCGACCACGGCTATGCAGACCGCCAGCGCCCCCGCGCCCAGACGGCGGTAGTGCAGCAGATGCACGATGCGCCCCTTTACGCTGCCCTGCCCGAAGGTCAGGCTGCCCGGCACCCGCTGCCCCTGTACAGCAAACTGCAGCAGCGTTTCGCAGTAGGCGTTGCGCTCGGGCAGGGGGCGGCCCTGCACGGCGGCCTCATCACAGGCGGCCTCCATGTCGCGCTCAAAACCGCGGAACGCCAGCCATGCCAGCGGGTTGAACCAGTGCAGACAGACTGCGGCATAAAACAGCGGCTTGGTCAGCGGGTCACCGCGGCGGATGTGGGTCTGCTCATGCAGCAGCACGGCCTGCCGGGCCGCGCCCCGCAGACTGTCCGGCAGATAGATGCGCGGGCGCAGGATGCCCAGCGTGAACGGTGCAGCCACACAGGCCCCGCCGTAGCAGCCGTCCGGTGCCTTGCAGGCCAGCGCAACGCTGCGGCGTAGCCGCCAATAGCTTACAAGGCCGCGCAGCGCCAGCACCAGCATACCGGCCAGCCAGACTGCCGCCAGTGCATGCCAGGGGGTCAGACGGGCGTACCACGGCAGCGCGACCGCAGCGGCGGGTGCTGCCGGTGCCAAATCCGGAAGCGGCAGCGCACCCAGCTCCTGTACGGTGTCGGCGGCTGCAGCCAGCGGGGCGCTTTGCGGGCGGGGCAGCCGCAGCGGAATGCCCCACGGCAGCACGAACCGTACCCCCACGGCCAGCCACAGCCAGCACAGCAGACGGCTGGGGGCGTGGGCGCGGCGCAGCGCCCGGCAAACACACCAGACAGCCGCTGCGGCCACCGCGCCGCGTGTGCTGAGCAGCAAAAAGGAAAGTACGATACTGCGCATAACTACCCCTCCTTTTGTTGGGCGGCATCCAGCAGGGCGCGGATCTCGGCAGCCTCGGCCTCGCTGATCGGCTTTGAGTTGAGGAAGGCGGCTACAAAGCGCGGCAGGCTGCCGCCGAAGGTCTTGTCCACCACGGCGGCACTCTCGGCCTGCTGGACATCCTCCCGCCGGATCAGGCTTGTCACCTGACCGTCTGAATTTTGCAGTACACCGCGCTCGCAGAGCTTCTTCAAAACGGTGTAGGTGGTGCTTTTTTTCCAGCCCAGCGCGGCGGAGGCCAGCGTAACAAGCTGCCCGCTGGGCAGCGGCTCATTGTCCCACACAAGGCAGGCAAAGCGGTATTCGCCATCGGCAAGGCGGAGCGGTTCATGGTTCAGCATGGGGTAACTCCTTTGGTTTACTGTAATAGACCTATCTTTATTTACAGTCTACTACAATAGACCAAAAATGTCAACAAAAATTCCCCTATGGTGAGAAACTGCGGAGAAAAAGCAAAACCGGATACCGTGCGCGGGGCTGAATAACCCCGCACACGGTATCCGGTTTTGTGTGACTGCAGCGTCCGCAAAGACAAGAAAAAGGCTACATCCAAAACCGGATGTAGCCTTTAACATGGCGGAAAGAAAGGGATTCGAACCCTTGAGGGCTTTAGGGGCCCTACACGATTTCCAGTCGTGCGCCTTAGACCAGCTCAGCCATCTTTCCATATTCTTCTTGTGCAGCGCCTGACTGCATGAGCTATTATAACAATGTGCGCGGGAAATGTCAAGCATTATTTTGCGGTTTTTTAAAAGTTTTTCGCGGCTGTGGGCGGCATGGGCAAAGTGCATGCAAATTGTGCGCTCAAACTGCATATTTTGCGCGTTTTATCCTCTTGCAAACGGCGGCGTATAGTGCTAAAACTATAAGGGCGTCATCGCGCTCGGCGTATCGGCAGCGGGCATTATGCGGTCATGCCGGAGAGAATTACCATGCTGTAAGGAGAGAGGATAGTTCATGTATTCCATTTTTCGAGATTTGGCGATCATTATCCTGAGCGCAAAGTTCTTTGCGCTGGTCGCCCGTAAATGCAAGGCCCCGCAGGTCGTGGGTGAGATCCTTGCCGGCCTGCTTATCGGACCCTGCCTTTTGAATCTGGTGCAGACCAGTGATGCAATCTCGACCTTTGCGGAGATCGGCGTTGTGCTGCTGATGTTTACGACCGGCCTTGGCACAAACTTGAAGGAGCTGCTGCGCGCAGGCCCCATTGCGACCCTCATCGCCTGCATCGGCGTTTTTGTGCCGCTGGTGGGCGGCACGCTGCTCTACAGCGCATTCTATGGCTTTTCGGCCGTGGGCAGCCCGGAGTTTTACCGCGCGCTGTTCATCGGCACGATCATGACGGCCACCAGCGTATCTATCACGGTGGCCACGCTGCAGGAGCTGGGCCACCTGAAAAGCTTCCTCGGCACGACCATTGTCAGCGCGGCGGTCATTGATGATGTCATCGGCATCATTGTGCTGACCTGCGTGCTGGGCGCCAGCTCGGGCGAGGGTACCGGCATCGGCGGTGTGCTGATCCAGACGGCACTCTTCTTCCTGGTTGCGGTCGGCATCGGCCTTGTCATCCATTATGCGATGAAGTGGCTCGACGCCCGCAACCCCCATACCCAGCGCATCACCATCGTCAGCATTGCTTTCTGCTTTGCCATGGCCTACATCGCTGAGCAGTACTTCGGCATTGCCGATATTACCGGCGCGTACATTGCGGGCATCGTTCTTTGCACGATGCAGGACGCACCGTATGTCGAGCGCCGCGTTGACATCAGCAACTATGTCATCTTTGCCCCCGTGTTCTTCGCCAGCATCGGTCTGAAAACGGACATCAGCGGCCTGACGCCGGAAATTTTCCTGTTCTGCATTTGCTTTGTTCTGGTGGCCCTGCTGACCAAGATCATCGGCTGCGGTCTGGCGGCCAGAGTCTGCCGCTTCAACTGGGGCGATTCCCTCAAGGTCGGTGTCGGCATGATGACCCGCGGCGAGGTCGCCCTGATCGTGGCCCAGAAGGGGCTGGAGGTCGGCGTCGTCGATCCCGTCTATTTCACGGCGGTCATCCTGCTGATCGTGGTGTCCAGCGTTGCCACGCCGCTTGTGCTGAAGGCGTTGTTTACCAAGATGCCGCCTGTGGCGCATCCGAGCGAGGCACAGGCGTAAAAGATACCCAGACAATCAACCTGCTGCAACGAATAATCCGGCAGACGCCTCAAAAAGCGCCTGCCGGATTTATTTTTTATTCTGCGTTGTGCAGGTGATTGTCTACCCACTTGATGAGCAGTTCCAGTGCAACGAGGTTGCGCCCGCCCTCGGGCACGATCAGGTCAGCCTTGCGCTTGCTCGGCTCGACAAACTGCTCATGCATCGGCTTGACGGTGGTCAGGTATTGGCTTACCACGCTGTCCAGCGTGCGGCCGCGCTCCTTGACATCGCGGACGATGCGGCGCAGGATGCGCACATCGGCATCGGTGTCCACAAAGACCTTCATGTCCATCAGCTCGCACAGCTCGGGGGAGTCGAAGATCAAAATGCCCTCAACGATGATGACCGGTGCGGGCTGCACCAGCACGGTCTGGTTGCTGCGGTTGTGGATGGTGTAATCATACACCGGCACCTGCACCGGATGCCCGGCGCGCAGCTCCTGCAGATGGGCGATCATCAGCGCCGTGTCAAAGCTGTCGGGATGGTCATAGTTCAGCTTGCAGCGCTCCTCATAGGGAAGCTCGTCATGGCGCTTATAGTAGCTGTCGTGGTTGATGACGCTGACCTCATTGCTGCCGAAATGCTCCCGCAGCTTTTCGGTCAGGGTGGTCTTGCCGCTGCCGGTGCCGCCGGCAATGCCGATGATGATGGTATTCATAAGCTGCTGCTCCTTATACATCCAGTTTGATCTCGCGCCCGGTGGGCTGGTAGGCCCGGCACGCAACGCCGGTCATCTTGAACATGCGGCGGCTGGCCACACAGGCGTGGGTGTCGTGATATTTGTCCGAAAGGTAGATCAGTTCCTTGATGCCGCTCTGGATGATCGCCTTGGCGCACTCATTGCAGGGAAAGAGCGTCACATACATCCGTGAGCCGCGCAGGTCGTGATTGGGGCTGTTCAGAATGGCGTTCAGCTCCGAGTGGCAGACATACATGTATTTTGTCTCAAGGTCATCGCCCTCGCGCTCCCAGGGCATATCATCGTCATTGCAGCCGATGGGCATGCCGTTGTAGCCCAGCGACAGGATCTTGTTCTCCGGGCTGACGATGCAGGCCCCGACCTGACTGTTGTTGTCCTTTGACCGCATGGCGGAAAGCAGGGCAATGCCCATAAAATACTCGTCCCAGCTGATGTAGTCCTGCCGCTTCATAGATGCACCGTCCTTTTGATTGTTCTTTTCTTTATTATACTGTGCCGTGCGGGCCTGTGCAAGATGATTGCTGCAAATATTTGCGGCGGGTGGCCTCGCCGCCGCGCAGATGACGCTCGGCCTTGTTTTTCTGCACAACAGCCTGTACCTCGGCCCAAAGGCCGGGATTCTGGCGGCGCAGGCGGTGCTGGTCCTTCCAGATCGTGGATTTGCTTACGCCGAACACGGCTGCCGCCGCCCGCACGGTCGCGCCGCTCTGCACAATATACCGCCCCACCGCAGCAGCGCGCTCCTCAGGGTCGCCTTTCATAGCCTGACCTCCTCGCATAGAATTTCCTGTCAAATCCTATGTGAAAAAGTGCGCCGATATGCCGGAAAAAATGGGCTATAAAATAGAAGGGTCTTAGAGGATCTTATACACCCGGCAGCCGCCGTTTTCGTACCACAGGGGGTACCGCTGCGCATACCATTCCTCGTTGGCATCAGCAAAGCGGCTGTAGACGGAGGAATCGAACACGGCGTACTGTACGCCCCAGATCTGCAGGGTGACAGTGTCGGGCGTTTCATACAGGGTGCGCATGGCGTTGTATTCATCGGCGTAGTCCATGCCGTGGTAGTAGACATAGCTGCCCGACCCGCACAAGATCAGCCGCCCCGCCAGTGCAAACACCGGCGTCAGGTGGCTGTCACTGGTCAAAAACAGCGCATCGCTCTCGGTGTTCTCGTCAATATACGCTGCCAGTGCAATGTCATCGGCGCTCCACTGCTGATAGTCGCTCAGCGCCTCCCGCCCAAGGGTCAGCACGCTGCCGAACATCGCCGTAAAGCAGCAGGCCGCCAGCCCCAGCGCCCGCCAGGGCAGGGCGCGCACCTTTGCAAACAGGTCGGCCAGCAGCTGGGCGGCCAGAACACATCCCAGCATATGCCAGACATACAGCAGCTTATTGTTGTCATAATTGTTGGGCTGGAATACAACGAGTTCCGCCAGCGCTAAAATCGCCAGCCCGCCGCCGTACAGCCACCGCTGCTTTGGTTTGGCATGTACAAACGCCGGAATCAACAGAAGATACACAAGGCCGATGTTTTTGATGTAGAACCAGAGATAGCTGTCCTTCAGGGTGCCGTCATTCCGGCCGTTGATCCAGTTGAAGTGCAGCCGCAGCATCTGCTGACCGTCCAGACTTTGCGCCAGCACGGTCGGCAGCATCTGGAAAAGCCATGCCGCGCCGCAGATGGCGGCCAGCCCCAGCCAAGGCAGCAGCGTCTCTTTGCGTGCGCCTTGTGTCAATGTGTAAAGCCCGCTCACCAGACAGAGCAGCACCAGCGCCAGTGCGCTGTGCGTGTGCAAAAGCGGCAGAGGCAGCACCAGCAAAGCCAGCCAAAGCCAGAGGCGGCGCTCGCCCTCATAGCAGAACCGCCACAGCAGATACAGGGCGGGCAGCAGCACGCACCAGCCAAAGAGGGTGGCGCGCTGCGGGATCAGCAGATCTGCGATGGGGTTGACCCAGACGATGTTCTTCTCAACAAAATTGGTCGGTGTTGTGTAAAAACCGGTGAAGATGCCCGCAAAATCCGCGGCGGAGCCGAGAAAATACACAAACCCGAACCCACTGCCCATAAAAAACAGATAGAACGCAAGGCTTGCTTTGGCAGCGCTGCCCGTCACACGGCGGGCCAGCTGCCAGAACATGCCGTACACCGAGAGAAAGGCGGGCAGCATCGGCAGCAGGTAAGCGGTGCGCAGATCCGCCCCCAGCAGAAGAAAGACACTGGAGACCGTTTCGCAGAGGAACGGGTAGCCAAACCGGTGTGCGCCGCCCAACAGGGGATAGCGCGGCGGAAATTCACCGCTCTGCGCAATAAAGCGGATGAACCCCAGATGCATCGGCATATCGCCGTAGCAGCTCTGCCCGGTGTGGAGGGTGCCGTTTACTGTGTGCAGCACATGGGTATGCAGCAGAAACAGCGTCACGGCGGCCACCGGCAGCAGGCAGGCCCAGCTTGCCCCGCAGTCGGGGTCCTTCGCGGCCCCGCGCAGCCGCGTGCCGCACCGCAGCAGCACACCGCCCAGCACCGCTGCAGCGGCACCCGCCAGCCCGGCGGCCGGCAGGGTAAAGCCGAACGGCAGGGCAAACAGGGCGGGCAGCACCGCCAGCAGGGATACCCCAAGCCCGCACCCCAGCGGAAGGAGGACGGCGCTGTCTGCGTCCGGCACGGCCCGGCGCGCCAGCAGCAGACCGACAAAGAGAAACAGGAGCAGATAGCAAACGGATACGATCATGATGAGTCCTATACCCCTTCCAGATCAAACGGCGGGGTGTACTCCTCCCGGGCGCTGCTCTTTTCCTGCATGTAGCCATCGGTCAGCCCCAGCCGGACGGCCTCATCAATGACTTGCCGGTACTCATAGGTCGTGATGCGCCGCCCTAAGCCGTGCTCGGCCGCCTTATAAAAAGGTGTGAACTGGCTCATCAGGCTCGGGATAAATTCCACACCGGTCTCTGCCCGCAGCGCTGCCAGCCGCTGCAGCACCGCGCGGCTGTCCGCTACATGGCCGGGCAGGGCCAGATGCCGCACGATGACGCCCCGCTGCAGGTAGCCGTCTGCATCATAGACCGGCGCGCCGGTCTGCACAAGCATCTCGCGCAGGGCGGCATCTGCCACGGCGGGGTAATCCTGTGCGCAGGAAAGCTGCGCCGCCAGCGTGCTGTCGCAATACTTATAGTCGGTAAGCCAGATGTCCACATACCCGGCCAGTGCGCGGACGGCCTCAACGGTTTCATAGCCGCCGGTGTTGTAGACAACAGGCAGGGCAAAGCCCGCCGCTCTGGCAGCATCCAGTGCCTCTGTCACCCAGGGCAGATAGTGGGACGCCGTGACCAGATTCAGATTTTTGGCGCCGCCGTTTTGCAGCTGCATAAAAATATCGGCCAGCCGCTCGGCGGTGATCGCCTTGCCCACCTCACCCTGACTGATGGGGTAGTTCTGGCAGTAGCAGCACCGCAGGGTGCAGCCGCTGAAAAACACCGTGCCGCTCCCGGTGGCGGCATCGGGGTCGCCGCTCAGGCAGGGCTCCTCCCAGTGGTGCAGGGCGGCGCGGGCCACCCGCAGGGTATCATCGGCCCCGCAGAAGCCCCGCTGCCCTGCGGCGCGGTCGGCCCCGCAGGCCCGGGGGCAAAGGGTACAGTGGTGCGGCAGCTGCATGGCAAAAACCTCTTTCACAAAAAACTTTTCTATAAGTTTACCACAAACCGGGAAAGTGTGGTATACTATATCTACCAATATCACAAAATAAAGGAGTGTGCTTTTATGTCTACCCCTCATAACCGCGCGGAAAAGGGCGATTTCGCCAAGACCGTTCTGATGCCCGGCGATCCGCTGCGCGCAAAGTTCATCGCGGAAACCTATCTGGAGGATGTCCGCCTCGTCACCGATGTGCGCGGTATGCTCGGCTACACCGGCAGCTATCAGGGCCGCCCCATCAGCGTTATGGGCAGCGGCATGGGCATGCCGTCCATCGGTATCTATTCCTATGAGCTGTACAGTCAGTACGGTGTGGAGAACATCATCCGCATCGGCTCTGCCGGCTCGTATACCGACAAGGCCAAGCTGTTTGATGTCGTGCTGGCCACCGGCGCGTATTCCGAGAGCAACTATGCCGTGACCCAGAGCGGCGATACTGAGGAAATTCAGACCCCCAGCGCCGAGCTGAACAACGCCCTGCGCCGCAGCGCTGCCGCGGCAGGTGTCCCCCTGATTGAGGGCAATATCCATTCCTCCGATGTGTTCTACCGCCAGCCCAGCGACGCCAAGCCGACTTACTGGGAGCGCCTGCGCGATGAAAAGGGCTGTCTGGCTGTTGAGATGGAGAGCTTCGCCCTTTTCCACAATGCAAAGGTGCTGGGCAAGCGGGCAGCCTGCCTGCTGACCATCTCGGACAGCTTTGTCTCGCCGGAAATCACGACCGCCGAGCAGCGCCAGACCAGCTTTACTGCCATGATGCAGGTCGCGCTCGGCGTGGATGCCTTTTTGGAGAAGTAAGCATGGAAAAAGCTGAGATCCGGACCCTGATCCGCGCTGCGTTTGAAGGGCAGGGGTTTGCCTATGCGCCGTATTCCCGCTTCCATGTGGGGGCGGCACTGCGGGCCAAGGACGGTCGTGTGTTCAAGGGCTGCAACATCGAGAACGCAGGCTATACCGCTACGAACTGCGCCGAGCGCACGGCGCTGTTCAAGGCCGTCAGCGAGGGTGTGCGCGAGTTTGACGCTATCGCCATTGTGGGCAGCAAGGCGGGGGAGAAGAACACTCTCGTCACCGGCCCCTGCGGCGTCTGCCGTCAGGCACTCTATGAGTTCGGCGGCCCGGGGCTGACTGTAATCATGGCCAAAAGCGAGGAGGATTACATCGTGACGACCCTCGGAGAGCTGCTGCCCTACGGCTTTGGCCCGGCCAATCTGGAATGACCCCAAAGGCAGGGGAACCATGCCCCTGCAAAGAAACGAATACCAAGGAGATTTTCCCGTACCCATGAAGAAGTTCTTAGCATTGTTCCTGACGCTGACCCTGCTGGCAGGCCTGACTGCCTGCAAGGGCAGAGAAGCCATCGCCGAAGCACAGGTGGTGCATGTCGTGACCGCCCCGACCGATGACGCCACCTTTGTCTATGAGCCGGAGGACCCGACACAGGTGCTGCCGGGCGGGCAGACCATCGCGCTGGTGACCGGCCCCGGCGGCACGGACAGCGGCGAGGATGCCATGCTGTGGCAGGGCGTACAGACCTTTGCCAATACCTACCATTACACGGCCGTAAGCCAGACGGCGGCGGGCAGCACCGCCGATGATGCCGAGGCTGCCCTGCGCGCTGCGGCCGAGAGCGGTGCAAAGCTTGTGGTCTGCCGCGGCGAGGTCATGGGTCAGGCGCTCTACCGCATTCAGGAAAACTACCCGGATGTGCATTACCTGCTGTTTGACGATGAGCCCCATAATGACGACTACAGCGCCTACAAAACGGCCAATCTGGTCCACTGCGTTCTCTTTCAGGAGGAGCAGGCGGGCTATCTTGCGGGCTATGCCGCTGTGACCGAAGGGTATACCGCGCTGGGCTTTGTCGGTACGCGGGAGGTCCCCGGTATTGTGCGCTACGCCACCGGCTTTTTGCAGGGGGCAGAGGCCGCTGCCGAACAGCAGGGTGAGCGCGTGAGCCTGCAGACATGGTTCACCGACACGGATACAGTCAACGATGCCATCACCCAGCGGATGATCGACTGGTATAATAACGGAACAACGCTGATCATGGTCAGCGGCGGTGACCTCTATACAGGCGTTGCCAACGCTGTCAACCAGACCGGTGCCAAGGCAATCACGACAGACTGCGACCGCACCGATCAGGGCGACCGTATCCTTGCCAGCGCCGTTAAATGCTACAATGCGGCGGTGCAGCGCGAGCTGTACACCTTCTTTGTGCAGGGCACCTGGGATGCCCAGAGCGCCGGCCAGACCGAGAAGACCGGCTTTACCAACGGCGAGGTGGCGCTGCAGGCCGGCAGCCAGTGGCGGCTGGACAACTTCAGTCAGGAAAGCTACCGCAAGCTGTATGAAAAGCTGCGCACCAGCGCGCTGCGGGTGGATACCTACTCCGACCTTGACACGCTGCCCGACACCCCCAATGTCACACTGACCCGCCTGCGCTGACACAGCCCGCACAGCGGCTTTGTTATGCTTTTGTAATGATTTGTTTAGCGTTTTGTCATTGAATAACCGCCCCAAATGCGGTATACTGAACTTATTACGGTAGGGAACCGCCCTGCCGGACAACTGAAAATCAACCTAAGGAGATTAAAACCATGAAAAAGTTTCTCGCTTTTGTAATGGCTGCCAGCATGGCGCTCTCTCTGGCTGCCTGCGTCGGTTCTACCCCCGCAAGCTCCACGGCCAGCACCACGACGGAGGCTACCTCTGAGGCCGCTGCTTCCACTTCCGGCAGCAAGACCGATGTTGCTTTCGTTACCGATGTAGGCAACATTGATGACCAGTCCTTTAACCAGTACACCTGGCAGGGCGTGCAGGACTTCTGCAGTGCCAACAGCCTGAACGCCAACTACTACCGCCCCACTGAGGACTCCGACGCTGCTCGTCTGGAGCAGATGGACAACGCTGTCAACGATGGCGCTAAGGCCGTCGTTGTTGCCGGCTACCTGTTCGGTTCCTCTATCGCTGAGGCTCAGGCCAAGTACCCCGATGTTCAGTTCCTCGCGCTGGATGTTTCCACCGCTGATCTGGGCGACAAGGCGCCTACCTCCAACACCGCGCTGATCACCTATAAGGAAGAGCAGGCCGGTTATCTGGCTGGCTACGCCGCTGTTTACGACGGCTACAAGGAGCTGGGCTTCCTGGGCGGCATGGCTGTTCCCGCTGTTATCCGTTACGGCTACGGCTATGTTCAGGGCGCTGATGCTGCTGCTCAGGAGCTGGGCACCAACATCGACATCAACTACTTCTACGGCGGCCAGTTCTACGGCGATGCCAACATCACCTCCCGTATGGAGGGCTGGTACTCCA
>OFME01001485.1_pt1 | contig 12869 bp, 11 predicted proteins | sample 1541381 | NCBI WGS metagenome assembly OFME01 (sample SAMN04209243, study PRJEB22552) | human gut metagenome | biome: gut; material: feces | host: Homo sapiens | place: USA: Oklahoma
AAGTTCTGAAGAAGACCTGCCATATCTTTGATACAGATAGAGTTTGCACCCATATCTTCGATTCTCTTTGCGATGTCTACCCAGTAATCCAAGGTGTAAGCATCTCCAAGTGTGTAAGAAAGCGCGATCTGTGCTTCTGCTTTCTCAGCGTTAGCTGCTTTTACTGCTGTCTGAAGGTTTCTAAGGTCATTCAGACAGTCAAAAATACGAATGATATCGATTCCGTTTGCAACAGATTTTTTAACGAAGTATTCTACTACATCATCTGCGTATGGACGGTATCCAAGGATGTTCTGTCCACGGAAGAGCATCTGAAGTTTGGTGTTCTTGAATCCGTCACGGAATTTACGAAGTCTTGACCATGGATCTTCATGCAGGAAACGAAGGGATGCATCAAATGTAGCTCCGCCCCAGCACTCTACGGAATGATATCCGACTTTGTCCATTTTATCTACGATCGGAAGCATCTGTTCTGTGGTAAGTCTTGTTGCGATCAGGGACTGATGCGCATCACGCAGAACTGTTTCCGTAATCTTAATCGGTTTCTTTTCAATTGCTGCCATTATATCTTCCTCCAATTATTATAAGGTTTATTAAGCTCCAGGATTGTTATCTCACTGTCAGATACGCGCTGCTCGCAGCGCTAAGGAAACCTGACGGTTTCCTTCTGTGCCTGATGGCACAGTCTGACATTTCGATAGCAACCGCGATTTGCCCTTGCAAGCAAGCAAATCGCTTCCTGTTGCTACATTACTCCGAAAATAGCCATAAATGTTCCGGCTGCTACGGCTGTTCCGATAACTCCGGCTACGTTCGGTCCCATTGCATGCATCAGAAGGAAGTTGGTCGGATCTGCTTCCGCTCCTACTTTCTGAGATACACGGGCTGCCATAGGTACGGCAGATACTCCGGCTGAACCAATCAGCGGATTTACCTTGCCATGTGTGGCTACGCACATCAGTTTTCCAAACAGGACACCTGCTGCGGTACCGAATGCGAATGCGATCAGACCAAGTAGTACGATCTTAAGTGTGCTGACATTTAAGAATGCCTCTGCACTTGTAGTAGCACCTACAGATGTACCAAGCAGGATAACTACGATGTACATCATTGCGTTGGATGCGGTCTCTGTCAGCTGTCTTACAACACCGGATTCTTTGAACAGGTTACCAAGCATCAGCATACCTACCAGAGGAGCTGTTGTCGGAAGAATCATACATACAACGATGGTTACGATGATCGGGAACAGGATTTTCTCAAGCTGTGTAACCGGACGAAGCTGTCCCATTTTAATCTTTCTTTCCTTCTCTGTTGTGAGAAGCTTCATGATCGGCGGCTGGATGATCGGAACCAGTGACATGTACGAGTACGCCGCCACGGCGATCGGTCCCATCAGAGCCGTCTGCTGGAGCTTACCTGCAAGGAAGATGGATGTCGGTCCGTCTGCTCCACCGATGATGGAGATAGCAGCTGCTGCCTTATCAGAGAAACCAAGAGCCATCGCACCAAGATAAGCTGCGAAAATACCAAACTGTGCTGCCGCACCGAGGAGGAAGCTCGCCGGGTTGGCAATGAGCGGTCCGAAGTCAGTCATCGCACCGACACCCATGAAAATAAGTGACGGGAGAATAGACCACTCATCCAGCTGGAAGAAGTAATACAAAAGTCCGCCCGTTCCGTTAGCCGAATCTTCTGCATGAAGCATGATATCCGGGTAAATATTTACCAGGAGCATACCAAATGCAATCGGTACAAGCAGAAGCGGTTCAAACCCATGCTTGATTGCAAGATAAAGGAAAAAACATGCAACTGCGATCATAATGTAGTTACCCCAAGTCAGGTTGAGGAACGCAGTCTGCTGCACGAGGTTTCCCAGTGTGTTAGTGATATATTCCATGTTATAACCTCCTGTTTTTCAAAAGGATGTTGCTCCTTAGTTCAATGTAGCCAGTGTCTGTCCTGCTTCTACTGCATCACCTACTGCTACATCGATATTTGCAACTGTTCCGTCTTCCGGAGCTACAACAGGAATTTCCATCTTCATTGCTTCTACGATAAGAACTGCATCACCGCGGGATACTTTCTGTCCTACGCTTGCTTCGATCTTAAATACTTTTCCGGCTGCACCTGCTTCTACCTTGATGCTTCCAGCTCCGGCTGCTGCTTTTGGAGCTGCCTTCGGTGCTGCTTTCGGAGCTGCCTTTGGTGCTGCTACTGGTGCTGCAGCTGCTCCGTTTCCGTTTTCTTCTACTGTAACATCATATACGTTGCCGTTAACTGTGATAGTATAGTTTTTCATCTTTAAATCCTCCTGATTCTATTCGCACTATGCATTCCATTTGTTTGATTTTCTTCTCTTGATAGAACGTACTACAAATCCGTCTGTAGTAGTTCCTTCTGCTGCTGCGATCGCTGCTGCGATAACCGCAACAAGTTCGGTATCATCCATTTCTTCTGCCTCTTCTACAGCTGCTGCCACTGCCGGAGCCGGTGCTGCCTTCGGAGCTTCTTCTTTTTTCTTCTTGGATGTACCGTTAAGTAATGCAGGAACGTATTTGATCAGGGAAATGATAAAGCTCATGAAAATAAGCATTACGAATACAGTTCCCATACCAAGTAATGTGTTAAGTCCCGCTTTTTCAAGGATTTCGCTCATGCCGTAATGAGCATTGACTGTAAATGATTCCAGAGTCATATTCTCATCGAATACGAATTCCAGGTCTGCACTTCTGTCAGAAAATGTTGCCGGTGCAGTTACCGTAACACCTGTAGAAGATGCCTCGAATTCATAGTCTTTATGGCTTTCATAATCGCCGCATTCTTCCAGGGATGCCTTCCATCCTTCCAGTGCAGTTGCAAAAGTGTCTGCTTCCATCTGCACACCGGTCTGGCTTTCAAACTGTGCCATCAGATATCCCTGATTCCAGTCTGACATCTCTGTGATCTGGTCGCTTGTGATGGATCCGCTCTCAATGATATCAAAAACAGCATCACAAGACTGGATCAGTGTATCTTTGTCATAGCTGACGGTCTTGGCATTCCCGCAGCCTGCAAGGCCGAGCACAAGTACCAGAACTGCGACTACTAAACTAATCTTTTTCTTCACTTTGCTTCACCTCGCTAAATTGTTCCGTGTTTTTTGGATGGTCTTTCTTCCCTTTTTGTAAATAACATCTCAAATGCACCGATCACATATTTTCTGGTATCTGCCGGTTCGATGATGGTATCTACATATCCTCTTCCAGCTGCGGAAAGCGGGCTTGACTGAAGTGCTTTGTATTCTTCTGTCTTTGCTTTTAATGTATCTGCATCTGCATCTGTGTACATGATCTTCGCTGCCATGTCTGCTGCCATCATTCCGATCTCAGCTTCCGGCCATGCGTATACCATGTCTGCTCCGATTGCTTTGCTGTTCATTGTCACATATGCGCTTCCGAATGCTTTACCTGTGATCACATTGACTTTTGGTACAGTTGCATCTGCAAATGCATAAGTGAGAGCTGCCATCTCTCTTGCAAGGTTCTTTTCTGAGCATGCAGTTGCCTTGAGTCCCTTTACATTTGTAAGTGTGAGTACCGGAATTCCGAATGCATCACAGAATTTAACGAAAGCTGCTGCTTTCTTGCATCCCATTGCTGAGAGTGTGCCGTCGAATTCTTCTGCTGTGTTGCCTTCTTCATCGTATACTTTTGAGCGGTTGGCAACAGCACCTACTGTCATTCCGTTCAGGCGGATGAATCCTGTTACCATATCTTTTGCATAAGCTTTCTTTGTCTCAATGAATACACCATTGTCAGAGATCATAGAAAGAGCAAGTGCTGCATCTTCTGCTGCATTCTCAAGATCTGCACATACTCTGTTCAGATCATCTGTGCATTCATCATATGCATCGTTGTCTTCGTTGTTAGCCGGAAGAATTGCTACGAGTGAGCGGATCTCGCCAAGAATTTCTTCTTCGCTTCCTACGCCGTCAACGATTCCGGATTCTTCACTCTGGAATTTTGCGCTTGCTGTATCGCATTTGTCCGCGGTGTTGCCCGGAATGGTGTTCGGAGAGTTTACGAATAATTTTCCGTTCTCTGCCATGAATGTAAAATCAGAAAGTGCTGCTGCCGCTGCCAGTCCACCACCGCAATTGCCGAATACTGCTGTGATCTGTGGAATTACGCCAGAAGCCATAGCCTGTTTGTAATAGAAGCTTCCGAATGCGTTCAGTGCGTCAGTTGCTTCCTGAAGACGAAGTCCTGCGCAGTCAATCAGACCGATCACCGGTGCGCCCATCTTCATTGCCATATCATAAATGTTCGCAATCTTCTTTGCGTGCATCTCACCGATGGTTCCGTTCAGTACAGATGCGTCCTGGCTGTATACATATACCAGGTTTCCATCGATCACACCGTAACCTGTGATGACGCCATCTGTCGGAGCTTTTTTCTCCTGCATGTTGAAATCTGTTGCTCTTGCAGTTACCTGTCCACCGATTTCAACAAAGCTTCCCTCATCGAGCAAATTGGCAATTCTTAAGCTCGCCGGGTTTGATGATGTTGTGTTGCTCATAAATCTAGCCCTCCATTTTTATAAATTTAATAATTAAATCAAATTTTCTGCCGTGTATATTATACTTGCTTTCTATGCAATACGCAACTGTTTTTGATAAGTTTTCTCTTATTTTGTTAAATTTTCGACAAGTAATTTTCACGTGTAAAAAAGCCTCTGCAACGCAGAAGCCTTTTTTTTACATAAACATATTCCCTGTTCCGACATAACGGATGCCGTCTTCAAAGACTCTTTTTCCGCCAAGTGTAACAAATTTTACATCTTTTAATCTGGTGATATCCCTGCTTAAGTCACCGCCAACTACCAGAAGATCTGCATCCAGTCCTTCGGCAACAAGTCCGCGTTCTTTTTCCACACCCAGAACCTTTGCCGGATTGGAAGTTGCCACCTGTACTGCCTGCACCGGTGTAATTCCGTATTCCACCATATATTGCAGTTCTCTCGGAAGCGGTAAGAGCGGAGAATGATACATCACCATATCGGTGCCGGCAAGAACCGTCACACCCGTATCATAAAATTCTTTAAAATGATCCCGGTACGCTTTGTATGCCGGTTCAAAGAATTCATAATTTGCCATCTCTTTTTGCATGACCGGATCACTGACCGGTGCATCGCCATTCTTCTCGATATTTTCCTTGCACAGTTCATAGAGATAAGTATATGCCATGATAGTCGGTGTCCAGGCAATACCTTTTTCTGCCATCTGCTTTGCATGATCCAGCGTCATAAAGGTTCCATGTTCGATCGTGTCAAATCCGGCATCAATGCACATCTGGATCCCCGGATTGGTTCCGGCATGCACGCCACACTTGATTCCTCTTCTGTGGCACTCGTCCACCGCCGCATCCAGTTCTTCCTGGGTAAGCTCCGGATACGATTCGCGGTTGGTAGTCAGGATCTTCACCCATTCCGCACCGTCGCGAACCTGCTTACGGATTTCTTTACGGATTGCCCACGGACCGTCCGCTTCCTCGACTTCATCCCAGGCATGTCCGCCCGTCATGCAGATTCCGGTATCCGTATGCACGATTCTCGGGATCACGATAAATCCCTTCTTTTCTGCCAGTTTCAGATTCTTGCATACACCATGTGCTGAAGACATATCCCGCACCGTGGTGATCCCTCTTTCAAATGCAGCCTGCGCATGCTGCAACGCATATAACATGATCAGCTGTGCCCCATAATTAAAGCTGTCAGGCTGGGAATAGCCGTATGCAAGATGCGCATGCATATCCATAAGTCCCGGAAGAAGTGTCGCATCACCATATTCCTTAACTTCCTCCTGCGGAAATTCTTTCAGCAGTTCTTCTTTTGGTGCGATTTTTCCGATCTTGCCGTCCTCTCCAATATAGACTGCCTTATCCGTAAGAACGGTCTTTCCATCTCCTGTAATCAGATATTTCGTACTGATAATCATCCCTTGGTCCCTCTTTTATTCCTTTATTTTTCAAATACACGCAGCCATTTCATGCTGCCTCTCTCTCGTCGCATTCATTCTTTAATATTTTAAAGTGCAACCATTTTGAAGTGTATTATACTTGTTTTTCCTAAAAGGCGCAACCATTTCAAACAAAATCTGTTAAAATCTGTTAAAATTTTTGCGATTTCCAGGTCTGCGTCCAAAGATTACAACGGCAGATTTAAAAAAATATAGGGGTGAAGGCACTTATTGTGCAATGGAGATGAGACTCAAAAATTGTGGAAGCCTCTGCTGACACAATTTTCGCTTTCAGAGGCTCATCGCAATGTTTTGCACAATGGACTTCACCCCTATATTTTTCTAAATCTGCCCCACTACCTCCCCCCTCGCAGACCGTCCCCGCAAAAAAAAGAAAACCCTTATCCGGCAAACCACCAGATAAGGATTTCCTCAATTCTTTATACTTTTTTAGGATGACAACATTTTTATTACAATGTGATCAGAGCATCTGTAATATTTGTAATTCTGCGGTATCCATCTTCTGTGATCAGGAAATCATCTTCCTGACGGACGCCACCGATTCCCGGAATGTAAATTCCAGGTTCGATCGTATGAACCATTCCCGGCTGAAGGGTCACTTTACTGCCGGTACAGATATACGGCTGTTCATGAATATCCAGTCCGAAGTTGTGTCCCGGACCATGTGGAATATGATAGCCTGCATCTTCTACTACCTTCACGATGATATCTCTGAGCTCGCCCATAACCATTCCCGGTTTCAGGCTGTTCTGACCAGCATCCTTTGCTTTTCTGACTACGTCAAACATCTTGTAAAGCTCCGGATTTTTGGCTTTCCCTACTGCAACAGTACGGGTAATATCCGAGCAGTATCCGTGATAATAAGTCCCGAAATCAATCGTCACAAAATCACCAAGCTGGATTTTTCTATCGGATGCTGTCGCATGACAGTTTGCTCCGTTATCCGGGCCAGATGCTACGATCGTCTCGAAGCAGAATCCGGAGCCGCCACGGCTTCTGAACTGATATTCCAGTTCATTTGCAATATCGATCTCTGTAACGCCCGGTTTGATCACATCAAGCAGTGCATAGAAAGATCTCTCTGAAATCCGGCATGCCTGTTCGATCGTCTCGATTTCTTCCGGTGTCTTGATCGCACGTAAAGGTTCTACATAAGACCCTTCGGAAACGAATTTGGTATCAGGCGCCTGACTTACCAGATCCTGATAATCATCAAACGTAAGATCTGCTCCACAGATTGCACACTGTTTTACCCCTGCTTCTGCCGCCAATTTACCGGTCTGGCTGAAGTAATTCAGTCCTTCACCGTAGACAACAACTTCAAATCCTTCTGTTTCCTGTGCGGCCTGGAATTCAAACCGTCCGTCGGTTACAAAATAGTTTTTCTTTTCTGTCAAAAGCAGGACTGCAACTCCATATTCTCCGGTAAAGCCGGTCAGATACTTAATGTCGCTGCCTTTGCTGATCACAATTCCGTCATGACCATTTTTCTTTACAGCATCTACAATTTTCTGTATGCGTGTATTCATTGTTTCATCTCCTACTGAATGAAATCCCAGTTGAATTTCATATTTTCATCATATGATTTGTATGGTTTTCCATCAATATCATAGATGTTTACATTATAATGCCAAGGTTTCGGAAGTGTCTTCTCCGGATAAATGTGCTTCATCAGCTCATATCCTTCCGGATCATAGACCTTCAATTCCTCTCTTGTGTTGACCGGTCCGCGGATACCATCCCATCGTCCGTCAACACCTTCCTGCATGACATTGAACCAGACAGTACTTAAAGTTGCAAAATACTCTTCGTAATTGCTGATCGCATAAGTGTCCGGCCACAAACCATTGTCGCTGGCATGCTGATATGCTTTCCGGATCATGTCTGCAAGCGTCTGGTCTTTCAGACCATTCATTCCAACCAGATGGATCGCATGTCCGAATTCATGCACAAGGATCATCTCATTTGGATAACTGGTTGCATATCTTCCGGTTCTGAGACGGATTACATTTGCCTCTGAAATAGAGGATGCCGGATTCGTCATCTCACCGCCGTAACCTGCCACATGGCGGGTTGCAAGCAGATATCCCATTCTGTGTTCCGGGACATCATATGCATTCTCAAGCAGTCCGAACACAGATACCTCTGCGCCTCTGCGGACGAGCTCTTCTGCTACTTCCGGGATCTTTTCAAGCATCATATCAATAATTGCAAGTGCTTTATCCACTACAGCCGGTGTTGTTTTTTCTCCGGCTTTTACTACAATGCCGGAGGTTCCTTTTTTGCGGACTACATAATATGGCTGATACACGGTCTGGTAGACCTTTTCATTGTCTGCCGGTCTGTCTTTTACATCAGTCAGCTTTCCGACAACCTGTACGGTAACCTCTCCTGCACATTCCGGATCAACCGGATGAACCAGGGAAAGTGTGGTACGCATGGATTCTTTCTGGTATACCGTACCATAATCCCATGTCATATCACTGGTCCAGTGTACCAGTTCCTGTACTTCCCCTTTGTATTTTACCAGATAATCGTTTTCATTATCAGCACGGCGCATCTGTTCGCCCCAATAAATCTCAATTCTTCTGTCATCGATCAGAATGACTTTTTCGACCGGTGCATAATTACAATTCTCTGACATTTATTTTTCATCCTCCTGAAACATAAACTTATTTCCTGATCTTTTATGCTTCTGCGTTCTTGTCCAGTCCCATTCCGACTGCAAGCTTTTTACTGAAGATTGCTACAACCGCACCGACTGCACATACACCTACACCGATTGCTACGAAGAACGGAATTTCGCTTCCTTCTTTATAGAAATTAGTGAGCAGCGTGTTAAGAGCAGCTCCTGTAGACTGTGACATTGACCAGATTGTCATCATCTGTGTCATGAATGCCTTCGGTGCTGCAACAGCCGTGATTGAGTAACCGATCGGGCAGGTAAATCCTTCACCAAGCATCAGGATTGCATAGAATAATACGATCCACCATGCGCTGACTTTTGCATCTCCAGGATAGATTACATAGAGGAGTGCAATGATTAAAGCTCCAAATCCCCAGAAGATTGTTCCGATACCCATCTTTGTGGTTCCGTATGGCTGTTTCTTTCCGAGTTTTGTCCATACTGCTGTCAGGATACTTCCGATGATAACTGCAAATACTGCTGGGATTGTCTGCATAGATGCTGCAGGCACTTCAATTCCGAACAGTACACGGTTAACCTTTTCTTCATAGAAGATTGCAAGGATTGAAATTGTCTGTGTCCAGATCAGCAGGGTAACTGCGTTACAGATGAACGGCGGAACCAGGCAGAGGATTTTCTTCTTCTCATGTGGCTCTGTCTTTTTACTTTTGTAAATAACTACCAGGTATACGATCGGGATAATGATCGATACAGTACTGATTACATTTGAGAATACAGAAATACTTAATGTTCCTGTTGCAAAAAGCGTTGCAAGAACAACTGCGCAGATAACAAGTACAATGATCATCTTTGTGATGAAAGAACGTTTCTTATCATCCGGAAGCGGATCATCCGGTTCAATACCGATATTACCGAAGAACGGTTTGTATGTAACTGCATATACAACGATACCCAGGAATGCAAGGACTGCACATGCCGCGAATGCTACATGGTATCCGAGTGCTGCTGCGATTGCACCGGAAAGTACCGGAGCTGCTGCACCAATGTTGGAAATTACGTAAGAAATCGTGTAAGCGCTGTCACGTCTTCCATCGGATTCATCATAGAATTTTCCAAGAAGAGCATCCAGACATCTGCCACCGAACATCGGTCCGATTGCCAGACATCCCATAGCGATTCCATAGCCAGGAACGCCAAGTGGTAATGCAAGGCATACATATCCAATAAATGAAAGTGATCTTGCTATAAATAAAGACTTCCGGCATCCTAAGATACGGTCGCAGACAAAGCTTCCGACAATACCTGTCAGTACGACAACTGTTGAATATAAAGAGATCAGCTGTGCTGCATTTGCCTTGCTGAATCCAAGTCCTTCCGGTGCATTTGCGTATAAGTAGTAAATCAGTACCGCACTCATCGCATAGTTTGCAAAAGAGTTACAAAGCTGCATAAAGCTCAGGGTTCCCACACCCTTTGGCTGTCCTAAAAAGGCGGTTTGTTTTCTTAACGCCTCATCATGTTCGTTCATTATTTTTCCCTCCAAAATAACCTTTTGTATTCATTCAACAAAAAACAATCGTTAATTATTTCCCCATCCTCAAATGTCTTCACTCCTCCTTTTTTCATAATTTTTAACTTTTGTTTTTTATTTTGAACATACAAGTATCTTACTTTTTTTTGTTAACTTTGTCAATATTTTCGTCTGTAAATATGAATTTTTGTTCACATTCATAAACATTGACAAAAAAGAACGCAAAAACGTCTTTTTTCCGTTTTTTGCGCCCTTTTTTCGTCATTTTTATGTATTATTTATTTCTGGTTGCGGAACTGTACCGGTGTGATATTGTACGCCTTCTTGAAAAGTCTGTTGAAATGCTCTACATTCTGATATCCAACGGTCAGTGCAATATTTTCAACGGTCATGCTGCTGCTCTTTAACAGGGCACGTGCCTTTTTCATTCTGACTTTTTTGACAATATCCCCGAAAGTCATTCCGGATTTTTCTTTGATATATTTAGAAAGATACGGTTTAGACAGGAAGAATTTTTCTGCCAGATCATCTAAAGATACATCCAGATAATTTGCCTGGATATAGTTCATGATCTCTACCATTCTTTCATCTTTACATTCATTCACATTCTTCAGTTCATCAATCTTATTGACAGCAACTGTCAATGCCTCAATAGAAGCTTTGATGATATCGGCATCAATTCCGACTCCCCAGTAGGTCTTTCCATTGCAGATGACACCTACATAAGCACATGCCTTGGAAGAAGAACCACGTGTCAGGGAATGTTCTTCGTAGAAGCTCAGTTCATAGCTGATACCAAAGTACTGTTTGATCGCATTGCTGACTGCGTCAAGACGTCCGTTACCGCCTGCTGTTACCACACGTTTTCCATTTGCATGGGAAATGGTTGCATCTGCTATAATACCATCTTCCTGTTTGAAGTGGCATTCATCGATAGAGAAGATTCCTTTGTAATTTACATAATGATCTTCAAAAATGTGGTATACCCAGTCCGGAGTCAGCTCCTTGTGTGCTTTATCGGATACATCTTTTACCATGTAGCCGACTTCTTCACGCATTTCTTTCGGAACGCTGATGCCAAAGTTCTGTTTCAAAATGTAGCTTACACCGCCTTTTCCTGACTGACTGTTGATACGGATAACATCTTTATCGTAAGTTCTTCCGATGTCCTTCGGATCGATCGGCAGATACGGTACGGTCCAGTGATCTCTTTCTTCCGCTTCACGCCATGCCATACCTTTTGCGATGGCATCCTGATGGGAACCGGAAAATGCGGTAAATACCAGATCTCCTGCATACGGCTGTCTTTCATAGACATGCATTCTGGTCAGGCGTTCGTAGATTTCACGGATCTTTGGAATGTCAGTGAAATCCAGTCCCGGATCTACACCCTGCGAGAACATATTGAGTGCCAGTGTCACGATATCCACATTACCGGTACGTTCTCCATTTCCAAATAAGGTTCCTTCGATACGGTCTGCACCTGCAAGAATACCCATTTCAGCAGTTGCCACGCCGCATCCACGGTCGTTGTGTGGGTGAAGGCTGAGTACCACGCCATCACGGTATTTCAGATTCTTATCTACATATTCTACCTGTCCTGCAAATACATGCGGCATTGCGTTTTCTACGGTTGTCGGAATGTTGATGATTACTTTTTTATCTTTTGTCGGCTGCCATACATCCAGTACTGCATTGCAGACATCCACTGCATAGTCCACCTCTGTTCCTGAAAAGCTTTCCGGACTGTACTCGAAAGTAAAGTTTCCTTCTGTCTGATCAGCAAGCTGTTTTAACAGCTTTGCTCCGTCGATGGCGATTTGTTTTACCTGTTCTTTGTCTTTTTTGAAAACCTGTTCTCTCTGTGCAACAGAGGTTGAGTTGTACACGTGGATCACAGCATGTGGTGCTCCCTGTACGGCTTCGAAGGTACGTTTGATGATGTGCTCTCTTGCCTGTGTCAGTACCTGGACAGTCACGTCATCCGGGATCATGTCTTTCTCGATCAGGGTACGCATGAACTGGTACTCTGTCTCAGATGCTGCCGGGAATCCGACTTCGATCTCTTTGAATCCCACATCGACCAATAACTGGAAGAATTCCAGCTTTTCATCCAGACTCATCGGCTCGATCAGTGCCTGGTTACCATCTCTCAAGTCAACACTGCACCAGATTGGTGCTTTGTCAATTGAATCTTTCTTTACCCAGTCATAACATGGCTCTGGCGGCATAAAATAAGTCTTTTCGTATTTTTTCCAGTTTTCCATAGTCGTACACTCCTTATATTTCATCAATTTAGTTGCTCTTTTTTGTCTTCACCTATAGTATCATAGCTTTCAGATATATTCCAGTGGTGAATTTAATCAGTTTTATTGATATATTTTAATATAGCATAATCAAAACAGGTTTTCAAAGTACGTTTCGCAATGGTTTTCGTTGCGACAAGAGGAAATTCCCGGATTACTTCATCTCCAAGATAACACTTCATAATCCCAAGACGGGTATTCTCCCTGACAGGTGCATGGACCTTGTCTGTCAGATAGTATCGAATCGAAATATCCTCTTTTTGGTTCATTAAAAGGCGGAATGGTTCTGTATTTGCACGAACTTCCAGCCGGACAGGATCAGAAGAGGGATAGTTCATTTTATTTTCAATGCCGTTTTGTACCAGTACA
>OFME01001487.1_pt1 | contig 12847 bp, 8 predicted proteins | sample 1541381 | NCBI WGS metagenome assembly OFME01 (sample SAMN04209243, study PRJEB22552) | human gut metagenome | biome: gut; material: feces | host: Homo sapiens | place: USA: Oklahoma
TTTTTATATTTAATCTGTCTACTTTAGAGGTATCATATCATTGACGGGTGGTACTTATTTGATAGAAACTTGAGAACAATAATTTTCAAAAAGTCAATTATCAATTTGTAATGTTTTGAAGGAAAAAGTTCACAAAAGCATTTAGGCAATATTTACAAATTTTTTGAAAAAAGGAATAGTTTCGCAGGAGTAACAACGTGGCAATCGAGTAATATCGGTTGCTTTTTTGTTGCCCAATTTTAGAAATTGCCGATTGCCCCGGAAGAATGATTTCTAAAAACAAAGTCAAAACGTAGTGTTTTATCATTCAACAGAATAAAAGAACGAGCAAGACCGTTTATTTTCAAAAAAATTGAAAGTAAGCGGTCTTTTTTTGACATCAAAAAACATCCATTCAAAGTAGAGATGGATATGAAGTCATATCAGGACATAGACGGAATCGCGATCTAATCGGTCAGCGGTATTTCGATTGTATGAAAGCTATTGTAAAAAATGATGCAACATGACATAATCGGATTGACTAAAGTAACATAGATATTTATAATATAGACAAAACGAAAATGACATGAACGGAGGACAGGGTAATGGAGAAAACGGTAACACTTGAAGAGGCATTAAAAAGAATTGAGGAGTTGGAAAAAGAGAATGCAGAACTTCGGGAGGAATTGGAGTATTACAGAAATCGTAAATTAAGTGGTCGTCAGAAACATAACGCCAAGTGGATGGCAATTTATAATGATTTTGTTGTTGGGTATGAGAGCGGCATGACGATGGTAGAAATTGCGAAGCGGAACAATGTCAGTGAGAGGACAATCTATAGGTATAAAGCGTATTATGACAAAATGAAGAAAAATGAGGAATAGACCATTTTACTGACGTCAGTAAAATGGTCCTATGAGAATTGCGGACGATTTTTTTGACCGCAAATGGATGGAGGAGTTCTATGGCAGAAGATAAAAAGAAAGATGAATTTGCTGTGATTGATATTACAGAAGAATATTTGAAAGAAAGAATTTATGAAATTCGAGGACAAAGAGTAATCTTAGATGCCGATCTTTCTGAAATTTATGGTTATACTACAAAAGCATTTAATCAACAAGTAAAAAATAATATTGAGAAATTTGATGAAGATTTTATGTTTGAACTTACGGATGACGAGGTAGAAAATTTGCGGTCAAATTTTTTGACCGCAAATCTTAACAGTAAGAGCAGATATAATCCTCATGTATTTACAGAGCAAGGATTATATATGCTGATGACTGTTTTGAAAGGACCGTTGGCTGTTAAGCAGAGCAAGGCATTAATAAGAACCTTTAAGAAAATGAAAGATTACATATTAGAAAATCGTGATTTAATAGGTAAGCGGGAAATACTTCAGTTAAGCATGGAAACTGCTAACAACAGAATAGAAATTAACAAAATCAACTCAGATATGATATCTCTTGAAAAGCAGATTTCAGATGTTGCAGAAGGCTTGAAGGATGTCGTGACAAAATCTGAGTTGGCTGATATGATGAATAGCTTTGTTTCAGATGATGATGACAAGTGGCTCATGTTTAACGCAAAATTCAGTAGTGCAGATGAGGTATATGAGTCCATTTATAAGCAGGCAAAGTCGTCAATATATGTCGTTGACAATTATATTGGCTTAAGGACGCTGGTACACCTTAAGAATTCTCCGGCCGGAGTAGCTATTATTTTATTCAGTGATAATGTTGGAAATAATAAACTTCACAACATAGAATTTATAGATTTCTGCAAGGAGTACCCAACAGTAAATTTGTCAATGAAAAAGACAGGCGGTATATTTCATGATCGATTTATCGTATTGGATTATGGAACTTCTGATGAAAGGGTTTTCTTATGTGGGGCTTCATCAAAGGATGCAGGGGCTAGAATAACCAGTATTGTTGAAGACTATGGAGTATCTAAATATGCTCCGGTGATTGCCACGCTGTTGAAAAATCCAACTTTGATTTTACCACAATAGAGGGGAGTGAATGAATTGAAAAAGAAAACAAAATGCTACATATATACTCGTGTATCAACCTGAGAAATATCAAAGCCACCAAGCCAGCAGATTAATTATGCAACATTTCCTGTTGGTTAATTGATTTGAATAAAAATTAAACACTGCTCAATTGTGCAATCTATATGAATCTGATATGCTGAGTATCCGGTATATATGGGGAAGATAGCATATGGACGCAGGCGTACAGAGAAGAGAACAGGAATCCGTAATGAAACATATGTAGTGGAGCAATCAGATTTCCATGTTTATGAGGGAATTCATGAAGCAATTATTTCCGAGGAAGATTGGGATCTTGCACAGGAAAAACGTTCAATAATAATTACAAGCGTGAAAAAATTCATGATTCGGAACACGCACATTTTTTGTCAGGAATATTAAAATGACCTTTTGCTGCTGGGTATAAGAGCGGCATGACAATGGTAGAAATTGCAAAGCGGAACAATGTCAGTGAGAGGACGATTTATAGGTATAAAACAATATTTTCGTGGCAGGAACAGCGACCGTAAGGGAGCGAAAAGCCACGCCGTAAGGGAGCGAAAAGCCACGCCGTAAGGCGTGTTCGCCAGACCAGCAAAAGCGGGCTGGCCGGGGTTTGGGGTGGCCCCAACGAGCGTATCTGAATGCGCCTCAAAAAACAGTTTTTACATCTGTATTGTAATTCCAACAAGAAAGGATTCCTCACCGGGAACAAGATCGAGATCACCGCCATGGCCTTCAATGATTTTTCGGACAGAGGAAAGCCCGATTCCATGATCAGCAGATGTACCCTTTCGGGAGAGGAATGTTTTTCCCTCCTGCAAGGCCAGACCGTCGTAAGTGTTTTCAATCTTCAAAAAGTACATATTGCCTTTGGTTTCGCCTGCAATGAAAATGCGGTGCACCCCTTGCTTTTGGCGGCTGCACGCCTCAACGGCATTGTCCAAAAGATTGCCCAGCACCGTACACAGTTCCACATCGGTAAGCGGCATCTGATCGGGAAGATCGAGCCGCACCTGAAATTCTGTCCCTTGTGTCTGCGCCATGCCGTAGTAGTATTCAATCAGTGCATTTACGACGGGATTTTTGCAGAACGCAACATGGGAGTGACCCGATGATGCCGCAACCTGTTCCTCTACCTGTAACAGGAAGGAGCAGATCTCCGTCTGCCCACGTTCAGAGGCCATGCGGTCTATGGTGCGCAGATGGTGTTTGATGTCGTGAATCAGCCTTCTGTTTTCTGCCGCTGCTTCAGAAACCTGACGGCTGTACTCGATCTGCATAGAAAGCTGCCGGACGACCTGCTTGCGTTCTTCCTGAAAAATCAGGCTGTTTCCATACCCCTCTACCACATCGCGCCAGAGGGAATAACCGATGGCGGCTGCTATGAAAAAGCTGCCCCATTCCAAAAACCAACCGCCGATAACCGGCTCATAAACCGGCAGAAGGCGATCCCATATAAAGGCGCAGGTTGCGGCTGCCGCAGCATAGAAGATCGGCCTGCTCCGTTTTTCTCCTCTGTGAATGGCAAGCACAGCGATGATAAGCAGATAGAGCGCAGATGCCGCCTTATAACAAAAGACCGATGCAGAGAAGAAACGAATCGCTCCAAGGGAGAGATGGGAAGCCAGCATGCCATACAAAAACGCATATACCAGGAAGGCAGCGCCCACCCCATTACTGATGGCCGCAGGCAGGAAGCCCGGCCTGCATATCCGGTTTTGCAGAACTATGATCAGCCAGGTAACCAGATAGATACAGAACAGTTCAATCGTGTACCAGGGGAATACGGGAACCGCAGCCAGCATATGAAGCACAGGATAGGATGACAGGCCGCACATGGCAAGGCAGATCAGTCCGAACAGGAATGTATTTTTCTGTTTCATCCGGCGGCTGAAATAAAAGGACAGCAGCGCACAGACAAAGGTAACCGTACAGCCAAACAGGCAGAATGCAAACCGGATTCCTCTGGTTGTATTGACCGCCAGCATCGTTCCGAAAGCAGGCGGATAGACAATCCCTCCGTAAAAGTGGTCATAGTTGCTGACCGCTATGGTGAGTGTGACCGGTTTTCCGCCATGAAAAGTGACCATGCGGTTTTGAACCAATGGTTTCCCCTGTGCCGGTTCCCCCATTTGCAGGATCAGGTCATGATCCAGATAAAGGTTGTAAGCAGAAAACACTTCCGGGATTTCCAGCGCATATGTTTCCTTCCGTTCCGGCAGAAAGAATGTCATCTGATAAGTCCCGCAGCCATAGGGAGAAGGGGTTGCAGGGCTGGAGAAATTGGTTTGCTCTCCGATGGAAAGGTAGCGCATATAATGGCTTTCATCCCGTATTTCTTCCGGGGTCAAAAGCGCGTCAGGATAAAATGCCCAGCCGGATACCAGAAAGCGCACCGGTGACTTTTGAAGTTCTTCCTCAGAAAGCGCCAGAATCCCATTTGCCGCCTGAATGGTGTCCTGGCTATATTTATTATTAAACTGATACAGGCCAAGAAAAAACAGGGATGAGCACAGGCAGACCATACATAAGGCAGCATATTTTTTTACCGCAGAAGATACCATCTTATTTTCGCCTCCTCCTTAGGAAAAACACACTGGCAGACAGAAGAAGCAGACAGGCCGGAATCAAAAGGAGTATGGGCGACCGGCTATGCTCTGTGTCGGCGGTCTGTGCCAGGGAAACGGCATCTTCCTTTCCCACAATGGTGTATGCCCCTGTATGGCTGATCTGAAAGGAGACGGCTTTTGCCGCATCGTCATAACCGGTCATGGGAATTTCCACGCCGCTTTCATCACAGAGGAACCATGTGCCGGCTGCCGGGTCATTTGGACAGGGCAGCATGACAGAAACATCCGGCAGGGAGCTGAGCGCAGTTCCATTGATGGAAAACGAAAAAGAAAAACCGCCGTCCGTATCCTTTTGGATGATGACTTCAATCTGATCTTCGTTTTGGATACCCTCCGGCAAGGCGTCTTTGGGTATGCTGATGGTGATTCCCTGTTTGGAAAAGACGGCTCTTTGCTCCCCTGTTTGCAGCATCATCAAAAAGCGTGTGCCGGAAATCCGGTCGGTGGTTTCATCGAAGAACTCTGAAAAAACAGGTTTTTTGGAATCCGCATTTTTCGGGGGAACGGTCATAATGCTTTGCACCGGCTCTTTCCTGTTTTCTGAAAGCTTCCGGGCAGGATCGGGAGCGGTAAGCTCTGGAGCGCCGGCAATCGTCTGCACTTTGGGGGGCTGCTGTAAAGCGGTATCTTTCTCTGGCTGACCTGATACAACTGGCGCTTCGATTTCCGGTATGGCCGGTTCATCGGAATCGTCTTTTCCATCCCAGGATGGCTCGGAAGGCTTGTGGGATGGTTCATGATCCGCAGGATCATTTTCTCCGCTGACCGGTGGTGTTTTTTCAGAATCATCGGAATCCATTCCACCGTCATTTGTTGCAGGCGATCTTGAAGGCTGCGTAGGGGGACTGTCTGTGAAACCGTCATCCTGATCGTCGGTATGTTCGGGAGGCGGCTGAATGATGGTATCGGGTGGATTTCCGCCTGCATCCCCTCCATCCCGGTCGCCATCGTGATACCCTTCAAGGACAATTTCATCTGCGTAGGTAAAGGACAGGATGCCGGTCTGTCCGCCGTCATAATCCACCTGAAGGCGGTAACTGCTGCCCGGCGTCAGCAGACGGGTGGCAATCGAGAGCATTTCCTGACCCACATAAACGCCACTTTCCAGACGGTTCCATGAACCGTTGTTTTTGGACAGCCATATACTGACCTTGTCCAGATTCCCCGGCGGTGTGACCCAGGGAAAATAAAGGCCTCCTCTGCGAACCAGGAAGCAGTTGATGTCTGGGCTGCCCGGAGCCTGAACAGAAACAGGAATTGAAATTTCAGGGAAATCGACACGATCCGCAAATATGGTATTTTCCGGTGCAGTCAGCCTTCCTGCTGCATGGTACAGTCCCACAGTATTCAAATCAATACCAGAAAAATCCCATTCCACCACAGCGGTGTAGCTGGTTCCATTTTCCGCATAGCATTCCAGATAGTAAGGGGAAAAGGCAAACAAATTTTCCAGCGTTTCGGTTTCGCTGCCCTGTTGAACCGCAAACGCGTCCGTATAAGGATACCATTTCTCTATGGAGGTGATGACAGCAGGCGGCATTTCTTCCACCCGGACGGAAATCTGAAGCTCCTGCAATACAGTTTCACCAAAGGCATACCCCTCCGGCAGTTCAATCCGGCCTGCTGCGGTATATTCGCCCGGAGTGGTCTGGTCAATGGCCGAAAAATCCCATGCGACAGAAAATGTTTCCTGCCGGATTTTTTCACCTGCTGTTACAGTGGCGCAGACGGTTTGATACTGAAGGGCCAGCTGATAAATTTCCTCCAGGTCATCATCAGACGGTATGGTTCTAAGGGGCAGGGTGAAATCTGGCAGGGAGAGCAGTTCGTCTTCCTTTTGTATTTTTGTGACAAGGATGAGGGATACTTCTTCCGGTGCTTCCGGTGTTTCTGGGGTTCCGCTCTTCCGTGTCTCCGAAGCCTCGCTTTCTAAACCCGGCGGATTCTCCCTTCTTTCATCGGCATTGGCTGGGGTTGCAGTTCCAGCGGCAAATGCGGGGATACTGCCGGTGAAGCAGAGGAGACAGGCCAGACAGCCCTCCAGAATACGCCTGTGCATTTGCTTCATTCTCATACGATACCCCCCATTCCAGAGAAAACATATTGACGGTAGGTTTCCCGCAGCTGTTTTCCATTGCGGAGAGCAATCGGAAGATTCTCCCCGTTTATCAAACGGAAGGTCTGACTGTCAACCTGGCTGATATAATCCATGTTGATTAAAACGCCCCGGTAGCAGGGCAAAAAACGCTTGTCCTTCTGCAATGCGACAGTAACCTCCTGAAAGCCTCCGCTTACCGGTATCACGCGTTCTGCCGTATGAATCCGTGTCATACGGTTTTGATAATCTATGTATAGAATCTTCTCTGTGGGAAGTTCCAGCTTTTGACGGTCAGCCATAACCGAAAGTGTCATCACTTCATAGGGCGGTTTTAGCTGGCACAGCTCCATCGCTTCTTCAAAATCTGCCTGATGGAGCGAAAGCGGCTTCAGCAGATAATAGCTGGCGGACAGGCTGTACCCCATCCGGGCATAATCTTCTGTAATGGTCAGAAAAACAATCTTACAAAGCCTGTTTTTCTGGCGCAGCCTTCTGGCGGCCTCTATTCCATCCATGTTCTCCATATAGATGTCCATAAAGACAAGCTGAAAATTGACCTGGGCGGCAGCTTTCAGAAAATTCTCTCCGTCCTCAAATTCTGTCAGCGTATAATCCAGCTGATGCTTTTTCATATAATTTTCCAGGCAGACAGACAGTTCTTCTCTGTCCTCTGCTCTGTCATCCACAATCGCAATCTGCATCGTGCCATCTCCTTTGCACAATAATCCTATATTAGTATAACATAAAACCGCAGGAAAAAACTTGCGTCTTAAACAGGAAACCTGCGTCTTAAACAAAGTCGGTTGCATTTCTCTTGACAAGATGCTACTCTAATTATACTACCAGACTTTCCGATGAGAAGGTCTGGTTTTTTTATTTTTCTTTTCAGGAAAGGAGGCTCAGCATGAAAATCGCACTTTGTACGGAATTAAGGAATGCAGAATGGTTTGAGAGCAGGCTGCGCTCCCTTTTTGCTGGGGACGGACAGCTTGTCATCGACGAGCTATGGAATGAGAAGCAGCTATCTCAGGCGCTGCGGCGGAGCCGCTACCATGCGGTTGTCATCGCAATGACCGGGGCAAGGGGATTGGAGGCTGCCATTCAGGCAAAGCAGCTGGCACCGGAAACACCGCTTGTCTGGTGGAGCGATGATGAAAACTTTGCCCTGATCGCATATCACCTGCGTATCCCTGCGTTCCTTTCGGCAGACTGCTCCGATCAGGAGCTATATGAGGCGATAAAACCCATCACAAAATGGAGGTGCGAAAATGCGAATTGCGCTGTGCAGTTATAGTCAGAAGGAGAAAGAAACGGCGTTACTGATGAAGCTTGGCAAAGTAGACCGCTTTGACAATGGCGTATTCTGCGTCTATGCCATGCAGCGGGATGGGCCTTATGATGCTGTGGTTGTCATGGAGGACGGAGCCAGGGGAATGAATTTCTGCATGAGCATACGAGGGTACAGCAGGGATGTCCCGCTCCTTTGGATCAGCGACCAGGCAGAGTTTGAACCCCAAAGCCGCAGGATGCAGACGGACACCTTTTTGGTGAAGCCTGTGACGGAATATCAGCTGCGGGAGGCAGTATCCCAGCTGCTTCAGAAAGCAACGAGAAGGAACGAACAACGTGAGGAGGATGAATAAAATGATATGGAAATGGAAATGGAAACGGCCGGCCGCATTTTTACTGGCGGCGGCAATGATTTTTACGATGCCGGGAGTTCCGGCATCTGCGGTGGAAGCGGGTGTATCCGCCGTCCATACGGGGTTGTGCAAGCATCACCCGGAACATACAGAGGACTGCGGATATACGGAAGGAACCGAAGGGGCAGCCTGTAAACATGAGCATACTGAGGATTGCTACACCCTTGTGAAGAAGTGTATCCATAAACATGACGAAAGCTGTTACCCTGTTTTGGAAGGCAGCGTATCAGAAAATACGGCGACCTCATCTGAAGTAGAGGAGGCCCAGCCGACCGAGTGTACCCATGAATGCAGTGAGGAAAGCGGCTGTAAAACAAAAAAATTAAGCTGTCCCCATGAGCATGACGAAAGCTGCGGCTACATCCCGGCCACAGAGGGGACGCCCTGCGGGTATATCTGTGAGCAGTGTAATTCCCAGGACAGCGGGCTTGTTCCCGGCGTGTCCGGGAATGCTCCAGCAGAGTGTATCTGCGAAACCCGCTGTGAGAAAGAGGCGGTCAATCCCGACTGTCCGGTCTGCTCTGCGGAAGATGCAGACCTCTCTGCCTGCAAGGGAACAGAGCAGGTAATGTCCCTGATGGCAGCTGCGGCAAGCACTGAAACCATCTCCGGCGAGGTGACCTGGAACAACCAGACCTTTACCACCCCCGTCAAGCTTACCGGGGATACCACCCTGACCTTGGAGGGCGATAACAAGATCGAATGCGACGCGCCTTTGGATCTGAACAACTTCGGACTGACCGTCAAGGGCACCGGCACCCTGACGGTCGTCGGAAACGGCAGGAGCGACACCTATATATGCAACGGCGCCATCTTTGACAGTGGCTACACGGGCTACCAAAAAGGCCAAGGAAACCTGTGCCTTGAGGGCGGCACTGTTACGGCCCGCGGCGGCGATTATAATGCCATATCCGTTCGTTCTGTGGAATTGCGGGGCGGCAAGCTGGAGGCCTACGGCGGCTCGAATGCCGGTATTGTCTGCTCCTATCTGTATACATATGGCGGTTCCCTCTACGCCACCGGCGATGAGTATGGCATCGGAATGAGAACCATGAATGTGGGAAATCCCGGCAATCTGGCCATTCTGGCTTCCGACGAGAAGGACGCATTGATGGCGGAAATGGATGCCGGAGATATCGGCGATATTAAGGATAACGCCAAGAAGAAGACTTACTACATCGGCGAAGTCACCGGTCCCCTGTTCTCGGTGAAGACCCAGAAGGGTACACTCTATGAGGGCGTTGCCGACCAGAAGGCCACCTTTGCCATTTCCGCCAAAAATGTGAATACGGGCACCCTGAAAGCCCAGTGGGTGGGAGACCACTACGGCCTGACGGAGAGCCTCTCCACCGACGGTAAAACTTTGACGGTGACAACGGATGCAACCGTGAAGCAGGGCACTTACAGCCTGACCGTTTCTGTCACCGGCACGGACGGAACGACAGTCACCAAGACCGTTACGGTCACTGTCTCCGGCTCCCCCCTCACCATCAGCACCCAGCCCCAGGATGTCTCCGTCAGCTGCAAGAGTGGGGATTTGGATGCCTGGCAGGGCGACAAGGAAATCCGGGTGACTGCCACACTAGCCACCGGCCAGACCGGGGACATTTCCTACCAGTGGAAGCTGGAGGACGGCACCGAGCTGGAAGGCTTTACCCGGTCGACCCTCTCTCTGAAGGAACTTTATAATGCGGGCAAGCTGTCCCCAGTGGCCGACAAGCTCTGGCTGTTTTCCGCCAAGGTCTACTGCACCCTGACCTATGGCAGCTGCAGCGTCAATACCAACACCGTCACCCTGACGGTCAACACCTGCCCCCATGAAAAATACACCCACGAGGGCAAATGCAGACAGTGCGGCGAACCGTGTCGTGAGGATGTGCTCTTTATTGACAAAGATGCTCTCCCCTATTCGTCTGTACTCAATGGCGGTGAGGCCATGGTTGGGAGCAAGCTGATTTCCGGCGGAACCTTTTATTTTGTGCGGGATATTGACGCAGTCTTGCGTGCGGGAGGTGATGAGCCGAACAAAAAGGACCTTACGCTGGATCTGCAGGGCCACGAGGTCAAGGCGCTGGATCTGCAAAATTGCCCGTACAAAAGCGTTACCATCAAAAACGGCAGGATAAATGACTTTGAAACCCAAGCCCCCACAGTATTGATATTAGACAGCGTTACAACAGATCAGGCCCACTTTTCTACCTATTTTACCCTGACGGTAAAGGGCGACTGCGTGTTTGAGCACGGGATGGAGTTCATCGGGGAAACCCAACTCCAGGGCGGCACGTTCCCATGGGGAATCAATGTAGAACCTGGTGAGCAGGCCCTGGCTCTGCTGGCGGACGGATATGCCTTTGCAGACACTGACAGCAATGAAATTTTGAATGCTTCCGATGTACGCATCCAGGGTAGAAGCGTCAAAGTGCTCGCGCATACCTGCCAATATCAGAACGGCAAATGTGCCTGCGGCAGAATCTGCGACCATGTGGGCAAGGTGGACAAGGATGGTTACTGCACCTTCTGCCATGCGCTGGTGGAGGCATTTGAAACCGGCGGCAAGCGATACACCAGCCTGGAAGACGCGCTGGCTGCCGCGCAGGACGGTGACACGATCACGCTGCGGGGGCCTTTGGACATCGAGAACCCAGAGCCTATCGAAATCAGCAAAAATATTATACTGAACTTGAATGGATTCACCCTGAGCAAATCCCGTGAGGAGGCGCCTCTACGTATCCTCGGCTCCAATGTAGCCATAACAAACGGCAAGGTGCAAAGCACCTGTGTCTCCAAGTCCGCTAATGCGGTGGAAGTTGGAAAATTTGACCACACAGGCGCAAAGCTGACGCTGGACAATGTCACCCTGGAGGGAAGCGTAGGCGGCGGAACTGGCGTCCGTGGATTTGGGCTTTTCATCCTTACCGGGAACGAAGCCGTGGTAACGAGCGGCACGTTCACCGGCGGCATCTACACGGAGGGAACGCTGACCATGTCCGGCGGCAGCGCGGATCTGCTGGAATTGGGTGCGCTCAAGGATATTCCAGTGACCCTGTCCGGCGGATCCTTTGGCAGCATCAAAATCAGGAATCGCGCAGATTATCAGTCCCTGCTGGCAGAGGGCTATGCTTATCAGAAGCAAGACGGCGCATTGCTCAAGCTGTTGGAGATGAAGGAGAATACTGCCGTAACTGTTGTGAAGTGCAGCCACCCGGATGACCATTCCGCCGGGACTGTTTGCCCCTACTGCGGCTATGCCGCTGAGGTGACCAAGAAGGACGGCAGCATTTCCTACCATCGGACGGCAGGCGAGGCCATCGCCGCAGCCGGCGGCGGTACGGTGAAGCTGCTGGCAAATGCAGGCGAGATCACCATCGGCAGCCCGCTCAAGCTGAATCTGAACGGTAAGACGGCGGCAAAGCTGACCGTTACCGGAGATGTCACGCTGGCATCCCTGCTGCCGGAGGGTTACGTGTTTAAGAGCGGCAGTACCTGGCTCAGCGACCCTAGCGGTACGGAGCTGACCAATGTTTCTATGGCCAAGATCCCCATCAAGAGCATGAACTATCCCACCGAGATGAGCATGACTTATGGCGGTGCGGGGACACTTCTTGTCAATGTAAAGAAGGAAACCGGCACAGGCGCTGTAAGCTTCCAGTGGTACAAGGTGGAGGACGGCAAAGAGACGGCAGTTGGCAGTGCGACAACAAAGTATCAATTTGATCTTTCTGCGCTAAAGCTGCCCGCAGGCCAGCACACCTTCCGCTTTTTGGCCACCTGCGACGGCTACGAGAAGATGAGCGAGGATATTGCTGTGACGGTACAAAAGGCCGACATCAGGTCAGGCCTCATCACGCCTCCCACAGCGCAGGAAACCCTGACCTATACCGGACAGGAGCAGGCGCTGATTACTGCGGGCAGTGTGACCAGCGGTGGCACCATGCAGTACAGCCTGACCGAGAACGGTACATACAGCCAGGACATCCCTGCCGGCACCGATGCCGGAACGTATACCGTGTGGTATCGGGTGATTGGCGATGAAAATCACAACGATACCGCACCCACCAGCGTGGCGGTCAGTATTGGAAAGAAACCGCTGACGATCACCAAGGTAGCGTGTGCGGCCAAGATCTACGACGGCACGACAACCGTGGAACCCACCAGCGTGATCTTCGACAACGTGACCTTGAACCGAGGCACAGACTACACCGTGACCGCCAGCTTTGACGATGCCAGTGTGGGCAACGGCAAGAACATCACTGCCAGAGTGACCCTGATGGGGCAGACCGCGAAGAATTACGCCCTGGAGCAGAGCAGCTTCCCCACGACTGGCAGCATCACCAGGGCCGCTGTCCCTGGCTTTACTAAGGAAACCGCGCTGACCATTGTAAACGGCCACGCGAACACCTACACA
>OFME01001500.1_pt1 | contig 12766 bp, 9 predicted proteins | sample 1541381 | NCBI WGS metagenome assembly OFME01 (sample SAMN04209243, study PRJEB22552) | human gut metagenome | biome: gut; material: feces | host: Homo sapiens | place: USA: Oklahoma
GAACCCGCCTTTAAAGCTTGGGAAGCTTTCGTTCTACCGATGAACTACATCCGCAGTGCTTTGTGCACAAGTCGTCAGTGTATCACATGGCGGCGATGCCCGCGAGCCTTGCGCAACGAAGCTAGTACAAGTAATGCGGGCTGCCGCCGCCGTCGATGCCGGAATTGCGCATCTCCTGCGACATCTGCATGAGCCGGCTGATGCGCTCGTCGGTAGGTGGGTGCGTGGAGAACAGCTTCGAGAATCCGCGCGCGGAGAACGGGTTGGCGATCATCATGGATGACACCGACTGCGCGCCCGCGGTTTTCGGCATCGGATTGGTCTGAGCACCGTAGGAGATCTTGTTCAGGGCGGAGGCGAGCGCTTCGGGGTCGCCGGTCAGGCGGCTGCCGTCCTCGTCGGCGTCGAATTCGCGGGTGCGGGAGATGGCCATCTGGACAAGAGAGGCGCCGATCGGCACGAGAATCGCACTCAACAGCGCGCCGATCAGACCGAAGGCGCCGGAGGAGTTGTCACGGTCGTTGCTGCGACCGCCGCCGAAATACATGAGCGAGTATCCCAGATACGTGATGATGGTCGCCAGTGCGGAGGCTATGGCGGAGGTGAGGATGTCGTGGTTGTACACGTGCATGAGCTCGTGGCCGAGGACGCCGCGAATCTCGCGCTCGTTGAGTATGTTGAGGATGCCTTGCGTGCAGCATACGGCTGCGTGGCGCTCGTTGCGGCCCGTTGCGAACGCGTTGGGGCTCATGGTCGGGGCGACGTAGATGCGAGGCATCGGCTTGCCGGCCTTGGCGCTGAGTTCGCGCACGATGCGGTACAGTGCTGGAGCTTCCTGCTCGGTGACCGCGCGGGCGCCCATCGAGGCGATGGCGAGTTTGTCGGAGAACCAGTACGTGCTGAACGTGGAGACCAGACCGATGACGATATATACGCCCAGCGTGCCGCGGTCACCGCCGGTGGCCCACCAGATCAACATGATGATGGCCCACATCAACGCAAAGAGCAGCGTCGTTTTCAGGCCGTTGAAGTGGCCGCGCACATGCAATTTACCGTCCATAGCCCACACACTAAATTCACTGTCTGACAGTTGGCTGGATATGCGCCTTGAGCACAATGAAATGATTCCGGAGGCACGGGATGATACAAGTACGGGCAAAAACAAGCCGCCGCCCGCAATGTCACGCGGGAGGCGGCTTGATCGATGTATACGAGTCGCGCTACAGGTCGCTCAGGCGTGAGCAAGCTCACGCATCTGATCCGGCTCGACGACCTTCTTGTGCTCGCGGCCTTCCTTCGCGCCCTCGGAGCGTTCGAAGGCGTCGACCTTCTTCCAACCGGCGAAGTCAATCGGCTTGACACCGCGCTCGGCGAGCAGGCGGTCGATGGACTCGGGGTCGCGGTCGACGGCCACACGGCCGCCTTCAGCCGCCTTGGCGAGGTCTTCCAGCATGTTGGTGACGATCATCAACGCGTCGGACTTGGTGGAGCCGATCAGGCCGACCGGCCCGCGCTTGGCCCACCCGGTGGCATACAGGCGTTCACGCACGTCACCGCCGGCGGCCTCGGTGGTGATGCGGCCATCGCCGTTCGCGTTGGCCAGGTGGGCGCCCTTCTCGTCATAGGTGATGCCGGGCGCTTCGGCGGGCTTGTAGCCGATTGCGTGGTACACGGCCTCGACCGGGTAGTCTTCAAATTCGCCGGTGCGGTGCATCTTGCCGTCGGCGCCGGTCTCGGTCTTCTCCACGCGGATGCCCGCGACCTTGCCGTCCTTGCCGAGGATCTCGGTGGGAGCGGAGTTGAAGTGCACGTAATACTTGCGATCTGCGGGGTTGCCCTCGTAATCGACGTCGCCGTCATCTTCCATGTCTTCGGCCATCTCGCGGATGGTGAACAGCTCCTCGACCATCTGGCGCGTCAGCTTGTCCTTGCCGGCCTCTTCGATCGTGTCGTCATCCAGCTCGAAGTCGTCCTCGTTGATGATGAGCTGCACGCCGGGCAGCTTCTCCATCTCGCGCAGTTCCTGCACGCTGAACTTGGCCTGGGCGACGCCACGGCGGATGAACAGATGCAGCACCTTGGCCTTGTTTCCCTGGATGCCTTCGTAGACGTTGTCGGGGATGTCGGTCTTGGCCTTGAGGTCGTCGGCGTTGCGCATGAGCTCGCGCGCGACGTCCATCGCCACGTTGCCGCCACCGATCACGGCGACGTTCTCGGCCGAAAGTGGCCATTCGCGCGCACCCGTGGGGTATCCGTCATACCATTCGACGAACTTGGCGGCGCCGTACACGCCGTCGAGGTCGGCGCCCGGCAGGTTCAGCGGTTTGTCCTTGACGGCGCCGGTGGCGAACAGCACGGCGTCGTAACGCGCCAGCAGGTCGTCCAGGGTCACGTCCTTGCCGAATTCCACGTCGCAGTAGAGGTGGATGTCGGGGTTGTCGAGCGTCTTCTCCAGCGCGGATGCGATGAATTTGATGCTCGGATGGTCGGGGGCCACACCGTAACGGACCAGGCCGAACGGGACCGGCAGCTTCTCGAACAGGTCGATGCGGGCCTTGGTGCCCAGACCCAGCTCCTCGCCGAGCTTCTTCAGCTGGCGCAGGAAGATGTCGGAGGAGTAGATGCCGGCGGGACCGGCGCCGATCACGGCGATACGAAGTTCATTGTTCTCAGATTCAGTCACGCGTTATAGGTTATCGCAAGCCACCGAATCACGGAAGGGGGCAACGGCGGGATTTCCCGGCATTGCCCCCGTTGTTGTCGAATGTCACATTCGTTCTCGCCCGTCGACCACGGCCCGTCAGTCACGGTCAAGCAGCGCGGTGAGCGCCCAGAGGATGCTTACCACGTCGATGGCTTCCTGCAGAAAAGCGCCGACCACGACGGGAATCAAGTTGAACGCCGCCGCAACCATGCCGATCAGGGCCAGCGCGAGACCGGCCAGCACGGCTTGCAGCATCACACGCTTGGTGCGGCGAGCGATGGCGATGGCCCGTGGAACGGCGGCGATGTCGTCGTTCAGGATCACCACCTGCGCGGACTCCGAGGCCGCAGTCGACGTGCCGTCCGTCATGGCCATGCCGATATCGGCGGCGGCCAACACGGGCGCGTCGTTCACGCCGTCGCCGACCATCATCGTCACGCCGCGCGATGGCGTCACGGTCGCGGTCGTGACAGCGGTGACCTTATCTTCGGGGAACAATTCCGCATGCACGTCGTCGATGCCGACCTCACTGGCGATGATGGCGGCGGAGGATCGCTTGTCTCCCGTCAGCATGGACAGCTTGGCGACGCCGAGACCGCGCAGGCTCGCGAGCGCCGACTTGGCGTTCGCGCGCGGCACGTCACGCAGGACGATCCGGGCGATGAGATGACCGTCGACCGACACGTACGAGGCCATTTCATCCGGCGCGAGCATGCCGAAACGGGTACGGATCTCGTCCGCAAGCCGCCCCTCACCTTGTTTTCCGGACTGCCGGTCTCCATCAGTCGTAGCCCGGCCCGGGACGATCCGCTCAACCGGCAGGAACCCATCTTCGCTTGAGGCCGCGAAAGACAGTCTGCCTACGCGCACCTTATGCCCATTCACTTCGCCGGAGATGCCTTTCCCGGCGTCTTCATCAATGTGCTTGACGACCGGATAATCGCGCCCGTGACCAGGCCAGTCCGCATCGGGCTGCGGGCATAGCCGCTGCCCCTCCTCGAACCGCCGATGCAGCCGGGACAGAGCTTCCGTGCCGGCCTTCGCGATGCCTTTGGCGAGGATGTGCACGGAATAGGTCTCGACCACGCCCGCCATCATCAGTACGTGGTCCTCGTTGAGGTGAGTGCCGGCACCGGGCAGCATCTCGACGCGGGTCACCTGCGGCTGCTTCACGGTCAGCGTGCCGGTCTTGTCGAAGAACACGTGCGTGACGCGGCCGAGGTTCTCCAGCACGTCCTGTGTCTTGATCAGGATTCCCGACTTGGCTAGTCGGCCGGTTCCCGCCACATACGCGACGGGGGCGGCGATCAGCAACGGGCAAGGAGTCGCCAGCACCAGCACCTGAGCGAAGCGCGTCGGCACGCCGGACACCAACCATGCCACGGCCGCGATCGCCAGTGCGAGCACCGTGAACGGCACTGCCAGCACATCGGCGGTCTTCACCACCGCCGGGCGGGAATCCTGCGCGGCCGCGACGAGCGCGAGGATGCGCTGGTATTGCGAGTCGCGGGCGGCTTCGGCGGCACGCATGGTCAGCGTGGTCGAGCCGTTCACCGCGCCGGACATGACGCGGGCGCCCGCGAACACTCCACGCGGCACCGGCTCACCGTTGATGTTGCTCAGGTCGAGCGTGGCGGATCCGGACAACAGCTCGCCATCCACCGGCACGGTTTCACCGGGCAGCACAATCAGCACATCGCCGGGGGTGACGGATTCCACAGCAACGGTGTCATAGTGGGAAGTCGCAGCGTCGGACGACCCGCTGGCGGCGGAAGACGGCAGAGCGGCGACCTTGCGGAAGCCGTCGCCCCGGTCGTCGGAGCTGCCGTCGCTGCCGTCGCCGGTGTTGACACCAGCGACGCCCACGCCGGGCCGTCGCACGACGTGCGCGGTCTGGGGCGCGGCCGTCATCAGCGCGGTCAGGCTGCTTTCGGCCTTGGATTGGGCGTATTCCTCGATGGCTTCGCCGGACGAGATCATCAGCACCACGGCCCAGCTCGCCCAGTATTCCTGCACGGCGACCGTGGCGGCGATCGCCACGACAGCCAGCAGATCCACACCGACCCGGCCATGCCGCAAATCGTCGATCATGCCGCGCACGGTGTCGATGATCGTGTACGCCACCACGATGATGACAATCCACTGGCCCACGCCGGGATTGCCCAGTACAGGAATATCCGCCGCTCCCCACGGGCGCCATGACGGGCACACGGCAAGCGGAATGACCGTGAGCACGGCAATCGGCAACAGCGGCACTTGAACACACAGATGACTGCAAAGATAGATGAACTTACGCATCGTATCTCCTTACGCTCGTATACGGACCATCCGTCATCCCAGCAACAAGCGCGGAATCACGAACGGCATGCGACCCACGCCTTGTTAACCCATCGGCAGCACTGCCTAAAACGGCGAGGGCAGGCGATACACGGCGTAAAAAGATTATTCGATATTCAATTGTTCGTTCGATTATGTTGCGCGGCGGCACATGCCATCCGCGGCTTCTACCAACTCTAGCAACAACTGCGAAAGGACACGCCAACGGCCCGCGGGAACATGGCCGCAGACACAAGTGGAGGGACCGGCGCAAGCGCACCGGCCCCTCCATCATCGAGCCATGTCAACTGCCGGGCAATGTCAGCCGTCAGGCAGCGTCAGCGGCTTCGGGAGCGGAATTTACCACAGGCCGAACGGATCGGAGAACCCGCCGTTGCCGTAGTCGTTGTTGCCGTACCCGTTCTGGCCGTTGCCGTTGTTGCCGTTGCCATTGCCGTTACCGTTCTGGCCGTTGCCATTCTGGTTGTTCTGGTTGTTCTGGTTGTTCTGGTTGTTCTGGTTGTTCTGGTTGTTGTTCGAGTTCGAGCTGCCGGAGCCGTTCACCGCGGACTCCTCCTTGTCGAGCGTCACCTCGACGTCCATGGTCTTGCCGCCGCGCACGATGGTCAACGTCACCTTGTCGTTGAGCGCCGACGCACGTACATAGCCGAGCAGCGAATACGTGCTGCTCACCGCGTTGCCGTCGTACGCCACGATGACGTCGCCCACCTTCAGGCCGGCCTTGTCGGCGGGGCTGCCGGACACCACGGCGGAGCCGGAGGTTCCCGCGGTGACTTTGGCGCCGGCGCGGGTCACGCCGTCCGCCTCGACCGTGCCGGTGGTGATTGTCACGCCGAGGGCCACGTGCTTGACCTTGCCGTCCTTGATGATCTCGTTGGCCACGCGCTTGACGAGGTTCGACGGAATCGCGAAGCCGATGCCGATGGAGCCGGCGGAATCACTGGAGGTCGCGGTGGAGGCGATCGACGAGTTGATGCCAATCACCTGGCCGGCGGCGTTGAACGTCGGGCCGCCCGAGTTGCCGGGGTTGATGGCCGCGTCGATCTGCACCGCGTTGGTGACGATGTCGGAGCCGGAGTCATCGGTCACGGTGACCGGGCGGTTCAGCGCGGACACGATGCCGGTGGTGGCGGTGTCGTCATAGCCCAGCGGGTTGCCGATGGCCATGACGTCCTCGCCGACGGCGAGCTTGTCGGAGTCGGCGAATTCCACAGCCTTCAGGTCGCTCGGCGGGTTGTCGAGCTTGATGACCGCCAGGTCGGTGGTGGTGTCGGTGCCGACCACCTGAGCGGTGTACATCTGCCCGTTGGACAGCGTCACCTGAATCTGCTGGGCGCCGGAGATCACGTGGTTGTTGGTGACGATGTAGCCCTTGGCGCTCACGATCGCGCCCGATCCCTTGGCGGTGCCGTTGCTCAGCGCCGCCTGAATCGACACGACGGAGCCGGAGACCTCGCTCGCCACGGTCTTCCAGTCAGCGGCCTCGCCCGTCTTGGCGGTGGCGCTGCCGGTACCGGACTTGTTCGACTGGACGTTGGTCAGGGATGTCGTCGTCGGCGTGCTCACCCAACCATAGGTGAGCGCGAAGTATCCAACGCCGAGGCACAGCGCCGCGGCCACCAGGGCGGCCACCACTGCGGTCACGATGTGGCTGGTCGCGGAGCTTCCGCCGCGAGACGCGTTGCCGCCGTCTTCCGACTGAGCCATGCCCTGATCCTGGCCGCCGTTCGGGCCTTGCGGGCCGAACGGGAAACCGTAGGGCGTGTTGCCGTTCTGGCGATTCTGCTGTGAGGCATCGTCCGTCGGGCGCGTCATGAACGGGTTGCCGTTGAAGAACGGGTTGCCGCCGTTGCCCGTGTTCTGATTCTGCTGCTGGGTCGGCTGCGGCTGCTGGGGCTCCGGCTGAGTCGGAGTCGGGCCGTAGGCACCGTATTCCGGTGCCGGGCGGTACAGCGGCTGCGTCGGCTGCGGCTGCAGCGGCTGAGTCGGTTCGGAAGCCAGGGCCTGCTCTGAGGTCGGCGCGACAGGCGCCAACGGCTGGGTCGGACGGGTATCCTGCGCTTCGGGCTGTGGCTGCTGCGCGTCGTCGTTCTGCGCGGGCGCTTCCTGCGGCGCGCCCAGCGGCTCCTGGGCGAATTGCTGATCCTGCGCATCCGAGGTCGTCGAAGCGTCCTGCTGCAGGTTGTCGTTCTGCGGCTGCTCAGGCTGGCCGTTATCGGCGGGCCAGTATCCATTGTTGTTGTCAGCCATGTTGTCTCCTTCAGTATTCGTAAGTATCAGCAGGCGGGTTGGGTCTCGTATCTGTGAGCCAGCGCGCCGCCAAGCTCTACGTAAGAGTAAAGATACCTGCTCTGGATGTTTCCTGAACGTTGATTGGAAGGAGAGAATGAATTACCTACCGTTATCATGAAGCAGGCCGTCGGCCTTGTCTCGTACGACATTTCCGACCGGTCAGCAGCAAAACGATTCTTCTGAAACCCGCGATATCCCGTCCGAAAAGCGGACGCATCAGCCGGACAGCTTGAGACAACGATACGCCACGAACCGCCGGGAAAGCCCGAAACAGGCTTTCCGAGCGCCGTCCCCCGCCTTCCCGGCCATCGCCTAGAGTAATCGTATGACGAGTTTTCTGGAGCACCCGCGCGGCGCGGCCGATGGCAGGCCCGGCGACCGCAGCGCATTCTTTTTCGAAACCCTTACGCAACTGCCCGATTCAGCTGACGGCAAAGGCCGTGGCGGCCGCCGTTACGGCCGCACCGGCATCATCCACACGCCGCACGGCGACATCCGCACGCCGGCCTTCGTGCCGGTCGCCACGCAGGCGGCAATGAAGGCCGTCCTGCCGGAGACCATGCGCGAGCTGGGGGCGCAATGTCTGCTGTCCAACGCGTTTCATCTGTTCGAGCGCCCTGGCCAGGACGTGCTCGACGCGGCCGGCGGACTCGCGCGATTCATGAACTGGGACGGGCCGACGTTCACCGATTCCGGCGGATTCCAAGTGCTGTCGCTGGGAGCCGGATTCAAGAAGACGCTGGCGATGGACGTGACCGGCATGAAATCGGACGACGTGATCGCGGCGGGCAAGGAACGACTGGCGTTCGTCGACGAGGATGGGGTGACATTCAAATCGCCGCTCAACGGCGACCGTCATCGTTTCTCCGCGGAAATCTCGATGGGCATCCAGCATAAAATCGGCGCGGACATCATGTTCGCGTTCGACGAATTGACGACGCTGATGAACACGCGCTCGTATCAGGAAGCCTCGGTGGAACGCACCTACCGTTGGGCGCAGCGTTGCGTGGCCGAGCACCAGCGGCTGACCGAGGAGCGGCTGGGCAAACCGTACCAGGCACTGTACGGCGTGGTGCAGGGCGCGAACTATGAGGACCTGCGCAGGCATGCGGCCGAGCAGATCGCCTCGCTGGACTTCGACGGTGTGGGCATCGGCGGCGCGATCGAGAAGCGTATCATCGCAGACACGTGCGCGTGGATCTGCGACGCGATGCCGGAAAGCCGGCCACGGCACGTGCTGGGCATCGCCTCGGTCGACGACATCTTCGCATGTGTGGAGAATGGCGGCGACACGTTCGATTGCGTTGCACCCGCAAGGTGCGCGCGCAACGGGGCGATTTTCACGCGCGACGGGCGCTACAACGTCAAGCGTGCCCAGCACAAGTTCGATTTCGGCCCGCTTGAGGAGGGGTGCGACTGCTACACGTGCCAGCATTACACGCGCGCATATGTGGACCACTTGCTGCGCGCCCGCGAATTCAATGGGTTCACGCTGGCGACGATCCACAACGAACGTTTCTTCGTAAAGCTGCTGGACGATATTCGTGCCTCGATTGACGGCGGTTACTTCGACGAATTCCGCGACGAGTCGCTTGCCCGCTTCTATGCGAACGGGCCGCGCGGGTGAGGTGAGGGAGCGCTGCGACGGGTGCTTGCGGCGGGCGTCACCGCAGCAATCACCGCAGCACCCGCCGCGACAATCATTACGGCGCCCCACCGCGACACGCCGAATTGCATTATCCACGTATCGCTGGTAAGTTATCTCTTTGTCTGCGAGTGTGGCGGAATGGTAGACGCGCTGTCTTCAGGTGGCAGTGAGTGTATGCTCGTGGGGGTTCAACTCCCCCCGCTCGCACGGGCCGAAAAGGGCTGGAATCCAACGATTCCAGCCCTTTTGCTTTATCCAAAACGTATGAAATGTGACAAAAAAGTACTAAAAATGCGCCGAAAGCCCAGCTATCTCAGCAGAAACAGACAAACGGACATCCAAACCCAAAACCAGCACCACAAATGTCCGATTCCAGAAAACACAATCCGAATAACCAATTCGGCAGAATCGAACACATAGCCACCCAAAACCACACTTCACGTGACCGGTTGGAAAAACAGATACGTAACGCATTGCAGACCAATCCCATGCGTCCGATTCTGAAGAAAAACGAAATTCGCCGTACGACTTTTCCGCGCACGCAATCGCAAGCATTTCCCGGTATTTCACTGTGAGCATAACCGCGGAATGAGCAGGACACGGAAGAGTTGGGTGAAGTGAAAGGTCAAGGTCAGGAGCCCGGGAGGGTTCCGGATGCGGCAACGAACCCGGTCGCCGATCTCGCTGGATGGTGACGCCGCAGCGATAATCGCACGGCCGGCTGCCAAGCCGCATTACTCCGCGCACAGAACGCGCATTTGCTTAAGGAGTACCGATTATGGCAATGTTTCCGGCTTTGATGAATGACACGATGTTCTCCGATCTGTTCGACGATCCGTTCTTCGAGGGTTGGCGCAACATGGACCGCGCAGCCGCATGCGATCCGAACATGTCCGCAGGCATGATGAGCACCGATGTGCGTGAGACCGACAAGGGCTACATGGTCGACATCGACATGCCTGGCTTCAAGAAGGACGACATTTCGCTGGACCTGCAGAACGGCTATCTGACCGTTTCCGCGCATCGCAACAGCTCGCACGAGGACAAGGACGACAACGGCCGCTGGCTGCGTCGCGAACGCTACGCCGGCTCTTGCTCTCGTAGCTTCTACGTTGGCGAGGACGTGAAGGATTCCGACATTCACGCCAGCTACAAGGACGGCACCCTGTGCCTGGAAATGCCGAAGCCCGAAGCGCAGCAGCAGGTTGAGACCAAGCATCAGATTGCGATTGAAGGCTGATTTCCAGCTGCCGTACGTCATATTCGCACGTCGTAAGTCACGGTAATCGCTAAGCAAAGCGAAGCCGGACGCCCGTAAGTGGGTGTCCGGCTTTTTTGTTTGTCCGCACGCCGCCGCCCGAAAAGCAACGCCCGTCACGGCACTTAACGCACCAAAAACACCATGATGAGAATCATCACGAATCCAACCAAATCGGTCGGTTCGAACACCGCGTCCGTCCATGCCACCGCGGAAATCGTGGCCATCACCGGTTCGCTGGTGCCGAGCATGGTGGCACGCATCGAACCGACGCGCACCACGCCGGCCATGTACAGCCAGAACGCGCCGAATGTGCCGCCGATCACGGTGAACGCCATCAGCCCCACACCCAGCCAGTCCAACTGCGGCGCCGTAGCCCACGGCCGCACGAACGGCAGCAGCACAAGCCCGGAAATCAGGAACGCGATGCCATTGACGGTGAAGTTGCCCCAACGTTCGATGAGCTTGACCGGAAGAAACACCATGGCCGCCGTGGACGCCGCGTTGATAGCGCCCCAAATCAGGCCGACCAACGGCAGTTTCAGCGTGGTGAAGTCGCCGCCGGTCGCAATCAGCACGGTTCCCGCGAAGGCGAGCGCCACGCCGATGCCTTCCCGCACGCCGGGCAGTCGCCGCCCGCGCAGGCATACGACCCCCAAGACGAACAGCAGGTTCAGGCTTTGCAGCACGGTCGCGGTGCCGGAGTTGGTCCAGTTGATCGATTCGAGGTAGGCGACCTGCACCAGCAGCACGCATATGATGGCGGTGGCCAGCAGCCGCGGATATGATTTGCGATCGCGTAGCGCGCCGGTAAGCAGTTTCGGCGTCATGATGGCCGAGCAGGTGAGGAAAAGCACGCCGGCTGCCAGTTCGCGCACGCATGCGATCCACAGCGGCGAGGCATGATACGTGCCCATGAGGATTTTGGAGACGGTGGCGTTGACGCCCCACAGCACGCCGCCGCACAGGGTCATCGCAATGCCGATAATCAGGTCCTTCGGCGTGCGCTCGAACGTTTTCCCTGTCACGACACGGTTCCTTCCTTGTACGTCCCTCCGTTCATCGCACACCGTACACGCTTATATGTCCTTCTACCATACCTCGCATGTCCGATTCGGAAGAAACGGACACATGGAGCAGAGATTGATGGGACGGTGTGTCCGATTCACCAGAAACGGACATTTGGAGTGCAGGAAGCATGTGTCACGACAGACACAGAAGGGAACCGCAATGATCATCAACGGTAAGGAAGAGAACATCGCCACGCCGATCACCGTGGCCGAACTGATCGAAAGCAAGGGCCTGCGCGCCGACCGCGTGGCTGTCGAGCTCAATGGTGAGATCGTGCCTCGCACCCAGCGTGCGCAGACGCAGCTCAAGGGCACCGATACGTTGGAAATCGTCACGTTCGTGCAGGGCGGCTGAACCACTTTCAAAATTTCTTGCGATTACGACCGGCACAATGCACGCGTAACAATCGCAAGAACATACAAAACACAACCAACCCGGCAAAAACAACACACGAACGGAAAACGAGAATACGAGAACAACCATGACTTTTGAACCATCCGCATCGCAGGCGCGGATCGACGCCCGCCAGCACGCTTTCGACAACCAGCCCGACCCGGCCACCCTGGTCAGCCGCGAGGAGATCCGCGCGGCCCTGCTCGACCGTCACACGGCCGCCACGCAGGACAAGCTCGACGCGGCGCACGTGGCCATTTGCGGCTGCGGCGGCCTTGGCTCCACCATCGCGGTGGCGCTGACCCGCATCGGCGTCGGCCATCTGCACTTGATCGACTTCGACCGCGTGGATATGACGAACCTGAATCGCCAGCAGTATTTCCTGAAGGACCTCGGCCAGTACAAGACGGAGGCGCTGCGCAGCAATCTGCGCCAAATCAACCCGTTCACGGACATCACCATCGACACCGTCAAGGTGACCGACGAGAACGTGCCGACGCTGTTCGAAAACGAGGACATCATCTGCGAGGCGTTCGACGTGCCGGAAAACAAGACGATGCTCGTCAACGCGGTGCTGGAGAATCTGCCGGGCAAGAAGCTCGTCAGCGCGTCCGGCATGGCCGGCTTCCGCAGCTCCAACCTGGTGAGCACGCGTCGCGTTTCGAAGAACTTCTACTTCTGTGGCGATGGCGAGACGGCTCCGGTACCGGGTGCCGGCCTGATGGCGCCGCGCGTGGGCGTGGTCGCCTGCCACGAAGCGAACATGATCACGCGACTGATCCTCGGCGAGGAAGACGCCTGACGCACTGCTACGTTACTCCACTGCCGTAATCGAAATTTTTATTGCGATTACAAACGCACGTTGCACACAACACAACAGCGACGCAACGGCAACACAACAGCAGCACAGCAATCGCAACAACAGCAACACCAAACACCCCAACGAAAGGAACCGACGATGAGCACCGAAAACACCATCACCACCGCAGCCGCCGACGTCGCGGCCGCGCCGAACGCCACGCTCGACGAGCTGGTCGGCACCACCACGAACACCGCGATCCTG
>OFME01001502.1_pt1 | contig 12754 bp, 11 predicted proteins | sample 1541381 | NCBI WGS metagenome assembly OFME01 (sample SAMN04209243, study PRJEB22552) | human gut metagenome | biome: gut; material: feces | host: Homo sapiens | place: USA: Oklahoma
CTTTATACTTCGGAACCAGGTGGATATGCAGATGATGACCCGTATCGGCATAAGCACCATAGTTTACTTTATCCGGATGAAAAGCGGCATGAATCGCTTTTGAAGCCCGAGCAACATCGGCAAAGAAAGCATTTCTTTCTTCATCGCTCAATTCCGTCATTTCACTGACATGATCTTTATAAGCGACGATGCAACGACCGGGATGACTTTGTTCTTTGAATAAAACTAACATACTGACCGATAAATCACAGACGTAGATGCCGAACTTAGCCAGCGGTTCGCCTTTGACGCAGTAGCCGCAGTTCTGATCTTTCATGTGAAAGCCTCCTTATTCAATAGTACCGTGTTCCCATTTACCGTTATTCAAATCTTCAGCGATTTGTTTAAATTTATCATCCGTCAAACCGTAGAAGAAGTACAAGATGATTGCAGCAATACCGAGGGCAACGCCGGGGTACAAGGTCATAGCCGCTTTAATGCCCAAGAGGGTCATTTCACTCTGTACGGCATTGGCAACGTAACCCGTCATTACCAGGATACCGGAACTTACGACAGCAGCCAGAGCCTGTGCGATTTTACGGGAGAAATTGAAAGCAGCATAGGTGATGCCTTCTTTACGGATACCGTTGTGCCATTCACTGTAGTCGATGACGTCGGAAACGAAGGCCCAAGTAACACCGTTAGGAATAGCCAAGGCAACGTAGCCGATGGTAACCAAAACGATGAACGAGTAAATGTTGGTCGGAATAACGAAGTTGAGAAGGTCCGCTGCACAGCCTATGAGCAAGCCTCCGATAGCCGTCTTCTTTTTGCCGAATTTTTTAACCAGTTTCGGGATGAGCAGAATGCCGACAACGGAGCAGCCCATCATGATGCCGTTTACAATCGGCTGGAAGCCCATGTAACCTAAGTTATACTGACAGAAGAAGATCATCATCTGGTTATTGGTATTCATAGCCGAAATCGTAAACAAGGTCATTAAAATGATGCATAAGAGCGGTTTGTTAGTAAACACGAGTTTAACATAGTCGGAAGCTTTGGCTTTCTGTTCATTAGCCGTATTGCGCTTAACAGGAACGTGTTCACGGCAGTTAAGATAGCAAATAGCAAAACCGATGACACCGACGATAGACATGACAGCCGCGGCGATGAAGAAACCGTGGTGAGGCGAAGCAAACATCATGACGATCGGGACGAAAGCCATGCCGGTGATGAGCTGAGCCCCTATGGAACCGGCCTGACGCGTCGTAGCCATCTGACTTCGTTCTTCAACGTCTCGAGTCATAACACTGGCCAGGGAGGAATAGGGAATATTAGTAAACGAGTAAACGAGACCCCAAGCCATGTAAGCACCGTAAGCAAAGATGATTTTACCTGTTGCCGATATTTCCGGCATGGTAAAAGTGATGACCGTTAAGATAGCCAGGATGACGGCAGAAAACATCATGACCGGACGGAACTTGCCGCGAGGACCGATGTTCTTGCGGCCGTCGATAACGGATCCGGCAATCGGATCCATAAAGGCGTCGAAGATTTTGGTAAAGGCGAAAATACCGGCAACCGCCGCAGCCGGGATGGTGCAAACGTCAATCCAGTATTTCGTCAAATAGGCCTGTCCGAGGTCAAACATAAAGCCGTTGCCAAAGTCACCAAACCCGTAACAAATCTTTTCACGCCATGACAGTTTTACATGACCGTCTTTGGCTGTCTGCCCTTCAACCGGAGCGTTCGGCTTCGGCAAGGTTCCTTCTTGTGTGCTCATTGCACTCCCTCCTTATAAGGTAACACCGTTTTTAAATATAGCCAGTTCGTGTTTATCAAGAGCTTCCGATTTTGCCAAAATACGTCCCGACGCTACATCGAGGATGTATTGAAACAGGCGGTCCGCCGCAGCTTCCCGCGATTCGCCTTCAGCAATCGTACCGGCATTGAAATCGATCCAATTATTTTTGAATTCGGCCAGTTTGCTGTTGCTGGAAATCTTAATCGTCGGTACCGGGCAGGCAAAAGGCGTTCCCCGACCGGTTGTAAACAATACCATGTGGGCACCGGCTGCAGCTAAGGCATTGGCCGCAACTAAGTCGTTGCCCGGAGCCTGCAAGAGGTTCAGCCCCTTCTGTTGGACTCTGTCGCCATAAGAGAGGACATCTTCTACCAGAGCTTGGCCGCCTTTTTGGACGCAGCCCAAGGATTTATCTTCCAAGGTCGTAATCCCGCCGGCCTTATTGCCCGGTGACGGATTTTCATTGATCTTTTCTCCGTAGTTCATGAAGTATTCTTTAAAGTTGTTTACCAGGGCTACGGTCTTATCGAAGACTTCTTCGTTCCGAGCCCGGTTCATGAGCAGCGTTTCAGCGCCGAACATTTCCGGAACTTCCGTCAAAATCGACGTGCCGCCGGCAGCGATGAGACGGTTCGAGATTTCACCGACCAAAGGATTGGCCGTGATTCCCGAAAAGCCGTCGGAGCCGCCGCACTTCAGGCCGATCGTAAGCAAGGAGGCATCGCAGGGTTCCCGGTGGGACTTAGCCGCATAGTCGCACAGTTCTTTGACAATCGCCGTGCCGGCTTCGATTTCATCTTCTACGTCCTGGCAGATGAGGAACTTGACCCGGTCCGGATCATAGTCGCCGATGACGTCCTTCATCAAACTGATCTGGTTGTTTTCACAGCCCAGTCCCAGTACCAAGACGGCTCCGGCGTTCGGATTGTGAATAAGGCCACTTAATACTTTTTGCGTATGGAGCTGGTCGTCACCGAGCTGGGAGCAGCCATGGGGATGGCTGTACGAATAGATGCCGTCGATGTTGTCGGTCTTATAGACTTGCGCCGCATTTTCAATGGCACGAGCAATGTTATTGACACAGCCCACAGTCGGGATGATCCAAACTTCATTTCGGATTCCGGCCTGGCCGTCGGTCCGTTTATATCCGAGGAACTCGTATTTTTTTTCACTTTCCAAAGGCGGACGCTGGGCCTTTTCCGGTTCATAGGTGTAATCCAGAAGGTCGCCCAGTTTACTTTGGACGTTATGGGTATGGACCCAAGAACCTTGAGGGATATCCATTTTGGCGGTCCCGATGGGGAAGCCGTATTTTACGACATCTTCGCCTTTTTTAATATCCTTAATGGCGATCTTATGGCCTGCCGGGATGTCCTGGCAGACGGTAAAGTTTTGACTGCCGACGGTAACGCTGCTGCCCTTGGCAACAGCGTCGACAGCGACGGCTACATTATCATCAGCGTGTATCTGAAATACGTTCATCATAATCTCCTTATGCAGTCAATTCGGTAAGATGAGCTTTGACGCCTACCTCAGCCATGCGGTCCATATGGGCCGTTACAGCAGCGGTGAGGCCGTCAACAGCATTCAGATCTTCGCCCCACCAATCGGCCTGTCCGAGGACGGCTTTGACATAATCGGCTGTAGCAAGGGCTGCATGATCTTTAATGAAAGCTAATTTATCTTCATCATCGTGGATTTCATAGGTATTGCCGGCCCGGGACCCGATGAGGCATTGGTCGCCGGCTTCCGTCGTCCGGTAGAAGGCCAGGAGGGCTGCCAAAGAATAAGTCAGGAACTTAGGCAGTTTTCCCGTCGCTGCCAGGCTGTCCTTAAAGGTCGGCAGGATCCGGGCTCTCCACTTCGAGATGGAGTTCAGGGAAATAGCCAAAAGCGCGTGTTTTACGAAGGGATTTTCAAACCGTTCGTAGACGGCTCGGGCAAAGGCAACGGCCTTTTCTTCCGGTAAATCAACGGTCGGTACGATTTCATCGAAGACCGTCTGGTCCAGGGATTTGCGGATAATCGGGTCTTCCATGCACTGGCCGACGTAGTCGAGACCGGCAAGGTACGCACCGAGGACCATCGACGTATGGGCCCCGTTGAGGATGCGGACTTTTTGTTCCTTGAAGGCCTGGATGTTATCGGTAAATTCAACGTGGAATTTACTCGATTTCAACGGCAGGCGGCCGGCCAGGGTTGAATCTCCGATGACCCACAGGGAAAAAGGTTCAGCCTGGTCGAGGAGAGCGTCTTCATAGCCCAGTTCAGCCTGGATCTTATCGATGGAGTCTTCCGGGTACCCGACGACGATACGGTCGACGAGGGTGTCGACAAAGCGGCAGCTCTGCGCAAGCCAATCGCGGAAGCCCTGTTCCAAGTCCCAATTTTCTGCATACTTGGTGACGCAGTCCTGAAGGAGTTTGCCATTATTATCATTCAATTCCGTCGGCAGCATGATGAGGCCTTTATCCGAAGCGCCTTTATAGAAGGTATACCGTTCATAGAGGAACTTGGTCAGTTTAGCCGGGAAGGTCGTCGGCGGGCAGTCTTCGAATTTATCATTGGCATCACAGACGATGCCGGCTTCCGTCGTATTGGATACGACGAATTCGAGAGCCTCTTCCTGAGCCAAAGCCATGAAGGAGTCGTATTCATCGCGGGCGCTGATTACGGTCTTTACCGACGTAATGACCCGGTTTTCCTTGCAGACTTTGCCGTGCTGCTGACCTCTCAAGCATACCGTGTATATGTCATTTTGCTTGGAATAACGGTCGGTCTTGCCCGAGCGGGGCATGACGACAGCTACGCTGCCGTCAAAACCGTTTTCCTCGTTGGCTACGTCGACAGCATAGTCGACAAAGGCGCGGAGGAAATTGCCTTCTCCAAACTGTAAGATCCGTACGGGATGCTGTTGTTTCTGATGGAATTCACTTACATTTTTCATCGTTTACCCTCGTTTACATCTGAAATTGAAAATAGTTAGCTGCGTTGTTAAAGCTGATATCTTCGACTAACTGGCGAAGTGCGTCTTCATCGTTCGGATATTCACCGTTTTCGACGAGATTACCGATCCAGTTGCAGAGAATGCGGCGATAATATTCATGGCGTGCGTAGGACAAGAAGGAGCGGGAGTCCGTCAGCATGCCCAGGATGTTGCCAAAGACAGATTCATCGGCAATACCGGTCATCTGGTCGATCATGCCCTGTTTCGTATCATTGAACCACCAGGGAGCACCCTGCTGAATCTTGCCGCGAACGCCGGCGCCCTGGAAAGCGCCGATAATCGTAGCAATCATGGCATTGTCATTGGGGTTGCCCGAGTAAAGGATTGTCTTCGGTAAAATATGGAGTTCATTGAGGTGGTCTAAGAGGGCAATAAGGCCTTTGCAGCAGTTGCCTTCTGCAATGCTGTCATACCCCGTATCAGGGCCGAGTTTACGATACATTTCCGAGTTGAGGTCGCGAAGGGTTGCAAAATGGATCTGCATAGCCCAGCCGCGTTTGTGATATTCACCGGCAAGGTAGGTCAGAACAGCCGTCTTATAGGCTTCCATTTCTTCTTTGCTGACAGCTTCGCCGTTCAAAGCTTTGGCCATGATGGCGTCGATCGTCTTTTCATCGGCTTCACGGCAGAAAACATATTCTAAGGCATGGTCCGTAGCGCGGCAGCCCATTTCTTCAAAGAAGGCGATTCGTTTATCCATGGCTTGGCGAAGGTCGGCAAAATTCTTGATATCGACGCCGGCAGCTTTGCCGAGGCGAGCCATGTAATCTGCGTAGCCGTCTTTATCGACGTTCATCAATTTGTCCGGACGCATAGCCGGATATACCTTAGCGCTGCAAGTCTTTTCATCTCTCAATTTTTTATGCCATTTCAAATCATCCGCCGGATCATCGGTCGTGCAGATGACTTTGACATTGGACTGTTCGATCAAGCCCTGAACGCCCATACCTTTTTCCTGAAGCTTGGCATTACAGCGATTGAAGATATCTTCAGCATTCTTTTCCGTCAGCGGTTCGGTGATACCGAAATAGCGCTGTAATTCTAAGTGACTCCAATGGTAAAGAGGGTTACCGATCGAACGAGAAAGCGCTTTCGCATATTCTACAAATTTTTCCAAGTCAGTCGACGTTTCACCGGTAACTTTTTCTTCAGGAGTACCGTTGGCACGAATGATACGCCATTTATAATGGTCACCGCCGAGCCATACTTCGGTGATGCTGCGGAAGTGGTGATCTTCAGCGATTTCCTGCGGAGAGATGTGGCAATGATAGTCGATAATCGGCATCTTTGCTGCGTAATCGTGGAATAAATGCTTTGCCGTATCTGTTTCCAGTAAGAAATCCTTGTCCATAAATTGTTTCATTTTAGATATCTCCTTCCAATACCCGGCGTCGAATGCTGTCGGTCAACTGAAAAATTATTGTAAGCTCTTACACTTATCTTTACCGAAAGGATATCATAGCATGCCTCCAGTGTCAATGACGTATGATTTTTCTGTATGGTTTTTGAAAAAATTAAGTTTCCCAATGCTTTTTTATCATGTATTCCGTATTTCCCCTCCAAAATCAATACCTTTCGTTTTAAATTCAAACAGGTTATCCATGTTCATTCCAGTTAAGCTCTTACATGTTTTATTCATATCCCTATTGATTTACTAAGAAAGAAATGTGTTATAATGTAAGTACCCCAGATTTTTACACAAAGAGGATCGATTGCTATGAATATCACGATTTACGACATCGCGCAAAAATGCCATGTTTCCATCGCCACGGTTTCCCGCGTCCTCAACGGCAGCAGCCGAGTCAGCGAAAAAACACGGGCCAAGGTACTTCAGGTGATGAAAGAAATGGGTTATAAGCCCAACCCTTTTGCCCGCGGATTGGGCCTGGATTCCATGAAAATCATCGGCGTCATCTGCACTGACGTCGCCGATATCTTCTATGCCCACGCCGTATCCCTTTTGGAAGACGGCCTCAGGCAGCATCACTTTGACGTCATGCTGTCCAACACCGGCAGCGATAACGGCCATAACGGCAAGTATATCTCCGACATGGCAGGAAAACACGTCGATGCCATCATCACCATCGGCACGCCGTTTTCATCAGAATCGGATGTGAGGCTGCTCTGTGAAACGGCCCGTCAAATCCCGGTCATCACCATCAACAGTGACTACCATCAGCCCCGTATGTACAGCGTCGTCTGTAATGAAAAAGACGGCATGAAAGATGTCGTCGCAGCCCTAGCCAAGAAGGGCTGTAAACATATCCTCTATATCTATAATTCACTCACCTACAGCGGCCGCCATAAGTTGGATGGCTTTCGCCTGGGAATCAAAGATTTACAGCTGCCTCATCGCACCGAGTTGATTCAACAGATTCCCAAAACCCTTACGGATACAGAAGCCTTGATTGACCGCTTAGTCACCGAAAACATCGACTTCGACGCCATCATTACGGCCGATGATATTTTTGCCGTCGGGGCACAGCGAGCAGCCCTGCGCCACGGGCTAAACATCCCCGTCATCGGCTGCAACAACTCTATTCTAGCTGAATGCGCCACACCGACCCTCACCAGCCTGGACAACAAATTAACAAACTTATGCACAGCTGCCGTCAACATCGTAACTGAATTAACCACCAATGGTGCCGATGCCGTCCCCATCCGAACCGAATTCAATGCCGAACTCATTGAACGTGAAAGTTTCAGAAGATAAAAAAACTCCGTATACTTGAGTATACGGAATTTTTTTATCCGAAGTATTCGGGATATTCTTTTTTCAATACCGCTACGTCGACCATGACCTTGTTGATATGCTTGGTCATCATGTCTTGAGCGGCTTTTACATTTTTATCGAATACCGCCTGTACAATAACCTTATGCTGTTCATAGAGGAGCTCCATTTGCTCGGCTGCATAGCCATCGCTGATATTTAAGACACGGGCCCGGGCATAGTCGAGGTTTGAATCTTGGACGACTTGCCAGATATGGGGCTTACCGCAGCCTTCATATAGCAGCGAGTGCAGGGTATTGTCACTCTTAAAAAAACTTTCGGCATTACCGTTGGCTACGAATTTTCCCTGCTCAAAGATACAAAACTCCAACTTCGTCCGCCAAGGATCCAAAAACTCCCGACAGGCCAATTCTACAATCGCTCGTTCTAAAGTCACCCTAAAAAAGCGAAATTCGGCCAACTGTTCAGTATGGATTTTTGATACAAAAGTTCCTCGCTGGGGCAATACTTCCAGCAGTCCCTTTTGCGCCAGTCGGATAAAGGCTTCGCGAACCGGCGTCCGGCTCACCTGCAAGATCCCGGATAGCTCCTGCTCAGACATAGCCGTTCCGGGAGGCAGTTTCAAAGTCATTATATTTTGGTACAACACGCGGTAAGCATATTCCCGCACCGTTTCGTGAGGCTCTTTTTCAATCAAAATCAACTTGTCCATAGCCACTCCATCATTCCTAACATCTATATTTCCCCATTCTCAAATTCATCTTACCATAAATCCATCAGAAATAGTATAGGCTAATTAAAAATGGAAAGGCATTCTATACGGTTTCCCAACAATAAAATTTCTAAGATAAATAGGTTTAACCTTATTCACCTGTGATAAATGGCGTTATTATGCCATTAAAACTTATTTCGTAAGCTTGTTTAAACAATCTTCGTAAAGCAGTAAATCATGGGTCTGCGGAGAAATTCTGCCCGTTCAGTTTGATGTCTCCGTGAGATAAGCCGAGACCGTCAAAACATACAGTCCCGGCACCTTTTGTGCTTATAGGTATTTCAGTATGCGGCCAATCATCACGTCCGGAGCAGCACGTCCCGCAAAGGCGTCGAGATTCATAACCAAAATACGATTCCCTTCAAACTCGTGCATCTGCGTCGGAACAAAGATGATATGCCAAGCAAACGAAGCCGGAAAACCACCTTGGCCTAAGAACCGAAATGTTCAGATATCCGTGTACATCTTACTATCAGATAAATAAAGTCAAGAGGAATACGACGGCCAAACCACTCGTAGAGTTTACCAGTTCCAATAAGCCCCATGTCTTAAAGGTTTGTCCCATAGTCAAATTAAAGGTTTCTTTCATCATCCAAAAAGCGGCATCATTAGGCATGGTAATCGTATTACTGCCAACGGCCGTGGCCAACATGAGCAGCGTCGGATTGACATTAAACACCGGAATTAACGGCGCAACAATCCCGGCTGCCGTAATAGCAGCTACCGCACCTTGTCCCGTAGCCCAACGAATGATTACGGTAATGACGTAGGCTAAAATCAATGGGGATATAGAGGTACCGGCAGCCGCAGCGGCAATATGCTGGCCAACCCCGGCATCTACAATAACTTGTTTTAAAACGCCGCCTGCACCAATAATCATGATAACCGAAGAAATCCCTTTCATGGCAGACGTAATGGTAACCGATGTTTCAGAAATAGTGCGTCCCGCACGGATACCAAAAACATACATGGCCACAAGGACAGCTACCAGCAAGCTGATATTCGGACTTCCTAAAAATCCAAAGGCCTTAAAAATAAAGGTATCATTGGCGACAAAATGACGAATAATGGTATTGCCAATCATAAATACAGCCGGCAGCAAGGGAACCAGTAAGCATACCCCAAAGGAAGGAAGTCGGTAATCACGAAGGGCTGTTTCATTAATATTCCCCAAATTCGGCGCGGCTAATTTATCTAACCCGCTCAAAAAACGGGGTAAAATGATGCCGGCACAAATAACCGAAGGGACGACGACAACGATCCCCAAGAGATAAACCATCCCGCTGTCGGCACCAAAGGCATCCACTAAGGCTACCGGACCGGGCTGGGGCGGAAAAACACTATGCCCTTGAGCAACACCAGCTAATACTGGAATAATCAAATACATATAAGGAATCTTAGCTTCCCTGGCAATACTGACAACTAAGGGAACAACAACCATGAAACCGACTTCAAAGAACATCGAAATCCCAAAGATGACCCCGACAAGCATAACCCCCCATTTCAAGGTTCGCAGCCCGCAATGAGCGACCATCTTATCAGCAATTTTTTTAGAGGCCCCGCAATCGGTCATCAACTGACCTAAGGCGGCCCCGAGGACGACAATCAGACCGACACCGCCAAAGGTGCTGCCGGCCCCCTTGGTAATGGTTTGAACCAAATCATTCGGATCCATACCTTCCATAAAGGCAACGAAAATGGCAACCAGCAGCAAGGCCAGCATGCTATGGACATTCAGTTTTACAGTCATAAATAAAAGTAAGCCAATCGCTACGATTACCCATATAACAGGTAGAATATGTTCCATGATAAACCCTCCAAAGACTATTTCGTTACATATTTTTTCAATGTATTCCGTACTGCCTGCGGCCCGGCAATGAGTTCCTCGAAATAAGCTTCAATCTTTTCACCAAGGCCGACTTCATAAAGGGCACTGCCAAAAATATCTGAATTAGAAAGAATCGGTTTTAACTTTCCTTTCGCAGAAGAAATATCTCCCAACACAATACCTTGTAAAAAGGCCTGCAGATCCTTGAGCAGCGGATCGGGACTAAGTTCAAAGACATTTCCCCGATCATCGACGCCCAGCAGATAGCGGCACCAACCGGCGATGGCTAAGGGGATATATTCCAAAGTCTTGGCCTTATCGCCATAAGCTTTGATGGTTTCGCCAAAGCGAACGCCCACCTTTTGTGACGTGTCCGTCGCGATGCGCTGCGGCGTATCCGGAACGTTAGGATTGGGAAGCCTTGTCTCCAACAATTCAGGGATAAACGCTTTCGGGTTGATAACCCCCGGGTCAACGACAACCTTAAGGCCTTCATCATAGCCGATTCGTTCAATCAACCGCGTAAGTTCCGCATCTTTCATTTCGTCGGCAACTAAGGTATAGCCAAGCAAACAACCGTAAACGGCCAATGTCGTATGCAGGGGGTTCAAACAAGTGCCGACCTTCATGCGTTCAACTTTATTAACCGTTTCTCGATCCGTAAAAATAACGCCAACTTTTTCTAATGCCGGCCGGCCATTGGGGAAGTCATCTTCTACCACTAAATATTGAGCGGCTTCCGCATTAACAACCGCCGCATACTGACTATTCCCTGCCGAAATCACTTGATTGTTCTCAAATTCACATTCTTGCAGATGCTTTTGAACGGTTTCCGAATACGAGGGAACAATTTTATCAATCATGCTGTATGGGTAGGAGATTTTTTCGTCTATATAGGTAATAAAATCTGCTTCCACTAATTCATGTTTCACCCATTCATCGGCAAAGGTGTGAATCACCTTTTTAATAACGTCCCCGTTATGAGAGCAATTGTCCAAGCTCAGGAAGGCCATGGGATACTCTCCATGCTTATATCTGGCATAGGTCAGAGCTGCTAAATTCCCCATCCCGCTTTCAGTGGATTCAGGTCCATTGGCGAGATCATGAACTACATCCGGAAAATAATTTCCATTATAATCCGTCAATTTGTATCCCTTTTCGGTAATCGTGAAGCTGACAATTTGAAGAGACGGCGCTGAAAAGATAGATTGCATCCGTTCCCAATCAGCCTGCCGTACTCGTGTACAAGCCACCGATTCCACAATATTCCCGATAATCTGCTTATCAAAGCGGCCATCTTGATGCATGGTTACGGCAACACTTACATTATCATAAGAGCGATACACGGAATCAATCACCGCCATATTATGCGTCGTGGTTACAATAATACCGGTACTTTCTTCACCCATTTCGATTAATTGCTGCTGTAACGGTGCCACAAAGGCTCTGAAAATGTTGCCTCCGCCAACATGAAGCCAGGTAGGATGACCGATTGTTTCTTGCGTTACCCGGCTGTCATCGAATGAATATAATTGAAAGCCCTTTTCTTCCCATTTTTCCTTATCCGTCAGGAAGCTCTGGCGATTTAAATGAAGCATCGATAAAACCTCCTTTATACCTCTTCACACGCGCAGTTGATCGAATCCCATAACCAGTAAACAGACTTGGCCCCGATGATGCCTTCCATACCCGGAAGCCGATCGCTTGGCTGTAATGTAAGCTTGTCTTTCGTTTCTCCGTACTCACGGAATATCTTTTTCATACATTAACCCCTCCAAAAATAAACTGAGATAATTTTTTGTTCTTATTGTCTTTTCGGTCATCTTCATTTTCATCGTGATTACATCCTACCATTCTAGTACTTTATTTTCAATAATTTTGACTAAAATGAATAAAAAAGAACGATGAAATGATTTTCCAGCACATCATTTTGTTTACTCCGAATAAAATATTTTCCGTTATTTTAGCTTTTTATCCGCAAATTTATGAATAAAAATATATAATACGCCTAATTTTGCCAGTTTTATGCATATAAAAACATTCTTTCAACATTCTTCCGAAAGAGTGTTCCGTAGTGAAAATATTTTTTTCATTTTTCTCACACGACCAAAAAAAGATACGATGAATTTCATCTGTTTCCGTGATTTTAGCATCTCCTTCCTACTACCGGTCACAACTCCTCCGGCAGCGCTTCACCGGCTATATCCTTTCGTCGCCGTTGCCCAATATTTCCCAAATCGCCGCTGAGACGCCGTATATACCTTTTATAGCCGAATAAAGCCCCGAACAGAGTTTAACGGCGTCAGAGCCTCCACCAGAGAGTATTACTATGTCGTTTAAGATGTGCTTTAGCCCTTGAATGACAAACAACGCCTCCCCAAAAACGTCACAAAAAACACCTCGAAGACAACGCTTCGAGGTGTTTCGCATTTTGACAAGAATATAAGGTTAAACGCGTACGGCTTTGACGGCAGCGATGAATTTATTCGCCGTTTCCGTAATTTCTGCCGCCGTCTTACCGCCGCCCGTCAAGGCTCCGCCGGCTCCGACAGCTACGCAGCCGGCTTTGATCCATTCACCGGCGTTGTCGACGTTAACGCCGCCGGTAGGCATGAGCGGGGCCTGCGGCAAGG
>OFME01001509.1_pt1 | contig 12654 bp, 10 predicted proteins | sample 1541381 | NCBI WGS metagenome assembly OFME01 (sample SAMN04209243, study PRJEB22552) | human gut metagenome | biome: gut; material: feces | host: Homo sapiens | place: USA: Oklahoma
GGCGTTTCGCGAACGCCTCTCCCTGCTCGGTATGGGGCTCGAAGACCGCATGACCCAGCCCGTGGGTTTGCTTTCCGGCGGCCAACGTCAGGCGCTCACGCTTATGATGGCCACATATAACCCGCCGAAGCTCCTTCTGCTCGACGAGCACACCGCCGCGCTTGACCCCGCTACCGCCGAAAAGGTGCTCGAGATCACAAAAAACACTGTGGAGGAAAACCACCTCACGTGTATGATGATTACGCACAATATGCAGTCCGCACTGGAGCTCGGCAACCGCACCATCATGATGAACGCCGGTAAGATCATTCTGGACGTCACCGGCGAAGAGCGTGCCCACATGACTGTTGCCGACCTCCTCGACCGCTTCAAGCAAGCCGCCGGCAAGGCCCTCGATAATGACCGTATGCTTTTGAGCGAAGCAGAGTAAAATTTGAAATCGAAAGACAGCAAAAAGCAGATGCCCCGAATCCACATCGGGTACATCTGCTTTTTCTGTTCCAAAACGGCGGGGATATCCGCCGTCGTTCCTTTACGGATGGTGATGCTTTTTTAATACGATCTCCCAAATCTTTATATGTAAAGCGTTATTTTTCCTCGTTTTCCGGCGCAATCTCCGCTTCAATCTTATCCAAGCGGCGGTTGATCTTCTTTTGGTTTTCCAGAACAAGGTCGAGTTTTTTGTGCAGATCATCGATGATGAGCTCGCTTTTTAAGTTGATCTTATAGTCATTCTCTGCACGCTGACGGTCTTTTGCTTCTTGGCGGTTCTGACTCATCATGATGAGCGGCGCTTGCACGGCAGCGATGCACGAAAGCACGAGGTTTAACAGAATAAACGGGTATTCGTCAAATGCTCTCGAACCCAAAACGAGGTTTATGACCATCCAAATGACCATGACGGCGATAAAACTGAAAATAAACGCCCAACTGCCCGCAAAGCGCGCCACTGCGTCTGCGGCACGCTGCCCAAACGTCATGTGCTCGTCCTTGTCTGCGTTTTTTGTGACTTCCGTTGCAATTAGCTGATGAATCAGTTCCTCATCCGTGAATTCCTCGTCCGTCACATGTAAAAGCTCGCTGATAATTTGGTTGCGTTTCGCGCCTTTTTTCATAGTAAACTTACCTCTTATCCCAAGATTCTTCGCCGCATTTCGGCGTTATCTCCAGTCTATTACAAAACCGCGTGCGTTGTCAACCGCAAGGTGTAAAAATAGTGAAAAAACGCACATTCGCGGTTTTGCCTTGCGAATATGCGTTTTGAAATCCAATAAGCTTTAGTGCGTCAGCGCTTGCCGCACGGCTTTCTGCCAACCATTGTGGCGCGCTTCGCGCTCGGTATGATCCATCTCCGGTGTGAAGCAGCTGCGGTGCGTGTTCGCAAAGATCGTCTCCGGGTCATAGAGGTCGGGCTTCACGCCGATATATTTGCACGCTTCATTCTGTATGACTCGTGCTTTCGTCGTTTTCAGCGAAAAAATGGGACTAAAACGTCCGATGGGGATATTGCAAAACCAAACAAGCGGACTTTTGCAGCTTATTTTGTATAAGCGTCACGGCAAGGTGGTAGGGGATACCCTGTTTTTCGAGCGGCTTACGCAAGGTGTCACCGAAGAAGCCCACGCGCACAGGTCTCATTTCTAAAAAAGCGCCTGCTTTTACACATGGCTCTTGACAAGCGAAAGAAGCAGGCGTACAATAAATTTGTAAGTTTGTTTTGACTAATCTAAAATAAAGTCGTTAGGGTGCAAAAACGCTGAAACAAAAGGAGTACGTAGAACCGAAACGGTAATGAGCAGCCTTTATGGGTGCTTCCCGTGCCGCGCGCTTTGTTGTCTGTCCTCGTGTGCCGTACAGAGTGGGAAATAGAGAATACCTATGGCGCGTCTAATTGTTCCTATAAGCACAATGTAAACCGCTGTATTCCAATGCTGCGGAAAGAAAAAGTTATGTCGAAAGTCTAAATGGAGCAATTTCGTCTTTTTGGTTCAAAAATTGCCAAAATGTTTCTTTTGAGCTGTATGTACATCGTATGCGCGTCTGTACTGAAACCGCAAAAGCTGGCATAAAACCTGTGGTTGTTTAAACTAACCGATTCTGTTTTAACAAATTGTCCAAAATGGTACTGCTAACTTGCAGGTTGGTTTTTACAAATAATAGAAAATTGTGTTTTTTGTGTGAAAACTGTTGAAGTTAGGTAAAAATCGTGCTATTCTTTTGCTAGAACAAACAAGGTGGTGAATGAATATGAAAATGCATAAGCATTTTGCAAGGCTTACCGTTTTGTTCTTTGCACTGACTCTCATCAGTGGACACATGAAAAAATAATTTTATGAGCCGCATGGTTAAAATGCGGCTCGCAATACAGGAGGTATTTTTATGAATTGGGCAAAAATCGGTCTTTTCGCAGCAGGTGTTCTGTTTGGTACCGCCGGCATCAAGGTGCTCGGCAGCAAGGACGCTAAGAAGGTCTACACCGAGACCACTGCAGCTGCTCTGCGTGCCAAGGAATGCGTCATGACAACGGTCACGACCATCAAGGAGAACGCAAACGACATCCTGACCGACGCTAAGGAGATCAACGAGCAGCGCGCTGCCGATGCTGCCGCAGAGGTCATCGAAGATGCAGCTTGCGCATGCACGGAAGAAACTGCTTCCGCGGAAGAATCCACCGAAGCCTGATCGCGGGTCTATCCCGGGTCTGAATTACCGGAGAGCCGCCGAAAGCGGCTCTCTTTTTTCGTTCATCTGCTCTGTTTTTCGGAGCTTCCAATATATTGTTGCATAGAAGGATAAAGTTATGAAGTGTAAAATTCTGCATGAAGCGCGCGGGCACATGCGTGTACATCTCGTCTGCGGCCGCATGACGCTGAAAGAAGCCGACATTTTAGAGTATTACCTGCGCGCCGTGGACGGCGTAAAGGAAGTTAAGGTCTACGACCGCACACAGGATGCTGTCATCGTCTATCAAAACGACCGCACATCCCTTATTCGTGCGCTCGCGACATTCTCGTTCGCAAAAGCCGAAAGCATGGAGCTTGTGCCGGATCACACCGCCCGCGCACTGAACCGCGAGTTTGAAGACAAGCTCGTCTTCACAGTGCTGCGCCGCGCCATGGCCAAAATGTTCTTCCCGGCGCCCATTCGCATGATGCTTGCCATCATCCGCTCCGCAAAGTACATCAAAGAGGGCGTTAAGGCGCTGCTGCACGGTCATCTCTCCGTTGCTGTGCTTGACGCCACGGCTGTCACTGTTTCTCTTGTACGCGGTGATTTCGATACGGCAAGCTCCGTTATGTTCATGCTGCGCCTCGGCGAGATTCTCGAGGAGTGGACGCACAAAAAGTCTGTTGCCGACCTCGCGGGCGCCATGTCCCTCAATGTCGATAAGGTCTGGCTCAAGACGAACGGCACCGAGGTGCTCATGCCAATCGGCGACATTCAGGCGGGCGACCGCATCGTTGTGCGCACGGGCAATATGATTCCGCTCGACGGTAAGGTCGTCGAGGGTGAAGCCTTGATCAATCAAGCCTCTATGACCGGCGAATCTCTGCCGGTGCAGAAGTCCGTCGGCAGCTACGTGTATGCCGGCACCGTCGCCGAAGAGGGCGAGTGCGTCATCTGCGTCGAAAAAGCCATGGGCGGCGGTCGTTATGACCGTATCGTCCGCATGATCGAAGAATCCGAAAAATTGAAATCCACCGCAGAAGACAAGGCTTCCCGCCTTGCCGATAAGCTTGTGCCGTACACGCTTGGCGGCACGGCGCTGACCTATCTGCTCACGCGCAACGTCACAAAGATGCTCGCCGTGCTGATGGTCGATTTCTCCTGCGCGTTAAAGCTCTCCATGCCGATCGCGGTGCTGTCTGCGATGCGCGAGAGCAGCGCACACCATATTTCCGTCAAGGGCGGCCGCTTCATGGAGGCCGTTGCAAACGCCGATACCATTGTGTTCGATAAGACCGGCACGCTGACGTACGCAACACCGCGTGTCGCCATGGTCGAAACGTTCGGCGACCGTGAGGAAAGCGAGATGCTGCGCCTTGCCGCCTGCCTTGAGGAGCATTACCCGCACTCCATGGCAAACGCTGTCGTGGCCGAAGCCAAGGACCGCGGCCTCTCCCACGAAGAGTACCATTCTCGCGTGGAATACGTCGTCGCGCACGGCATTTCCAGTACTGTGGAGGGCAAAAAGGTCATCATCGGCAGCGCGCACTTCGTTTTTGAAGACGAGGGCTGCGTGATCCCGGAGGGCGAAGAAGCGAAGTTCAACGCACTTCCGGCCGAGTATTCGCACCTTTATCTGTGCATTTCCGGTGTGCTTGCAGCCGTCATCTGTATCTCCGACCCGCTGCGTAAGGAAGCAAAGGACGCCATCCGCGCTCTGCACGCTTGCGGCATCAAGAAGGTTGTCATGATGACCGGTGATAACCGCAAGACCGCCGAAGCCGTTGCGGCAGAGGTCGGCGTGGACGAGTTCTACGCCGAAGTGCTGCCGGAGGATAAGGCGAACTTTATCCGCCGCGAAAAAGAAATGGGCCGCACCGTTATCATGGTCGGCGACGGCGTGAACGATTCTCCGGCGCTGTCCGAAGCAAGCGTCGGCGTTGCCATCAATACCGGCGCCGCCATTGCCAGAGAGATCGCGGACATCACCGTTGCGGCAGGCGATCTCTATGAGCTCGTCACCCTGCGTCAGCTCAGCACTGCGCTCATGGCGCGCATCCACCGCAACTACCGTTTCATCGTCGGCTTCAACCTCATGCTTATCCTGCTCGGCGTAGGCGGAATCATCCAGCCGACTACCTCCGCACTCCTGCACAATATGTCCACACTCGGCATCAGCCTCAAAAGCATGACAGATCTTCTGCCGGAAAAAGCAGAGGAAGAGTAAGAAAAGAAGCTTCCCGTAACGGTGGTCAAAAGTTTTCGCCAACCTTTTTCAAAAGACTGCGGGTACTTAGGACAGCGCCCTAAGTTGCTTTCATCAGAAAGCAAAATCTCTTTGCCTACATAGAATTAGAAAAGTTGATTTGAATGTCCGGGGGACATTCAAATCGTAGGGAGCCCAGTTGCATGGGTTCCTGCAAGGGCGGTCATTGACCGCCCTTTTTTACATCCAAACCCGCGCTTTGCCGCATCGCTCTGCAGTGCCCTTTCACGCTTTATTGCACAATGGGTAAAAGGATACAAAAAGAAATTTAAAATAAAGCGCATTTACTACTCGACAAGATGCCAACTTCGGTGTATACTGGTAGGGTGCTTGCGGCAGGAACCGCAAAAACGAACACAATATCTTGTGGTTACGCATAAATATTCAATATAACGAAAATTATGGAAACTGATTATGAAAACCAAAGGGGCTGGAAACATGCAGCTCCCGCGGGCGGTATGAAGGAGCGGTAAGGAACATGAAGATCATTAAGAGAAACGGCTCGGAAGCAGCGTTCGATATCACTAAGATTATCGTCGCTGTCTCCAAGGCAAATAAAGAGATCGACGAGCGTCAGAGACTTACGAACGAGCAAATTCGCACAATCGCTGCAAATGTCGAAGGAGCGTGCGTCGCCATGGGGCGTGCAGCGTCCGTGGAAGAAATACAGGACCTCGTAGAAAAGCAGATCATGGGGCAAGGTGCGTTCGATGTCGCTAAGGAGTATATCTGTTACCGCTATACGCGTTCGCTTGCGCGCCGCGCCAATACCACCGATAACCAGATTCTCAGCCTTATCGAGTGCAACAACGAGGAAGTCAAGCAGGAAAACGCGAATAAAAATCCAACCGTAAACAGCGTCCAGCGCGATTACATGGCCGGCGAGGTCTCCAAAGACATCGCGCGCCGCATTTTGCTTCCGCGCGAAATCGTCGAAGCACACGAGCAGGGCATCATCCATTTCCATGATATGGACTATTTCGCGCAGCACATGCACAACTGTGACCTCGTAAACCTCGAAGACATGCTGCAAAACGGCACGGTCATCACCGGCACGCTCATTGAAAAGCCGCACAGCTTCTCTACCGCCTGCAACATCGCCACGCAAATCGTCGCGCAGGTTGCAAGTAACCAGTACGGCGGCCAGAGCATCAGCCTCGCACACCTCGCGCCGTTCGTGCAGATCTCCCGCGAGAAAATCCGCCGTGAGGTCGAAGTCGAGATCGGCGAGCTTGGCGTTTCCCCGGATGAGGCCCAAATCTCCAAAATGGTGGAGCGCCGTCTGCGTGAGGAGATCAAGCGCGGCGTGCAGACTATCCAGTATCAGGTCGTGACTTTGATGACGACGAACGGTCAGGCGCCGTTCATCACCGTGTTTATGTATCTGAACGAGGCGAAAAACGAGCGCGAAAAGCGCGACCTCGCCATGATTATCGAGGAAGTGCTGCTCCAGCGCTATGAGGGCGTCAAAAACGAAAAGGGCGTATGGGTTACCCCGGCATTCCCGAAGCTCATTTATGTTTTGCAGGAGGATAACATTACTCCCGGCAGCGAATACTATTACCTCACCGAGCTTGCCGCAAAGTGCACCGCAAAGCGCATGGTGCCGGACTACATCTCCGAAAAGAAGATGAAAGAGCTCAAAGAAGGCAACTGCTTCCCGGTCATGGGTTGCCGCAGCGCGTTAAGCCCGTGGAAGGATGAAAACGGCAACTATAAGTTCTACGGCCGCTTCAATCAGGGCGTCGTCACACTGAATCTTGTCGATGTTGCGCTCAGCTCCGGCGGCGATATGGAAAAATTCTGGAAGGTCTTCGATGAGCGCCTCGACCTGTGCTACCGCGCACTCATGTGCCGCCACAACCGCTTGAAGGGCACATTGTCCGACGCCGCGCCAATCCTCTGGCAGTACGGCGCAATCTCCCGTCTCAAAAAAGGAGAGCCCATCGATGCGCTTCTCTACGGCGGCTATTCCACCATTTCGCTCGGCTATGCCGGTCTGTGCGAGTGCGTGCGCTACATGACGGGCAAATCCCACACGGACCCCAGCGCAACGCCGTTTGCGCTCGCTGTCATGAAGTACATGAACGCTGCGTGCGAAAAATGGAAGGCAGAGACCACCATCGGCTTCGGTCTGTACGGCACGCCGCTTGAAAGCACCACGTACAAGTTCGCAAAGTGCCTCCAGCGCCGCTTCGGCATCATCCCGGGCGTCACGGATAAGCCGTATATCACAAACAGCTACCACGTCCACGTTACCGAGCATATTGACGCGTTTGAAAAGCTCCGCTTCGAGTCGCAGTTCCAGGCGCTTTCCACCGGCGGTGCGATCAGCTATGTCGAGGTCCCGAACATGCAGAATAACCTCGAAGCCGTCCTGCAGATCATCCGCTATATCTACGATAACATCATGTACGCCGAGCTCAACACCAAGAGCGATTATTGCCAGAAGTGCGGCTACGACGGTGAGATTCAGATCGTCGAGGATGACGGCAAGCTCGTCTGGGAGTGCCCGAACTGCGGCAACCGCGACCAGGATACCATGAACGTCGCCCGCCGCACCTGCGGTTACATCGGCACCCAGTTCTGGAACCAGGGCCGTACCGCCGAAATCAAAGAGCGCGTGCTGCACTTGTAATTAAGTCAAAATCAAGAATAAACAGTACCGCACAGGGCAGGCGCTTTGTGCGGTATTTCATGAATAGAGGAAACCATCATGAATTACGGTGAGATCAAAAAAACCGACATCGCAAACGGCATCGGCGTGCGCGTCACGCTGTTCGTCTCCGGTTGCACGCGCCACTGCAAAAACTGCTTCAACGCCGAAACGTGGGATTTCAACTACGGCAAGCCGTTTACAAAAGAAACGGAAGACGAGGTGCTCGCAGCCCTTGCACCCGGTTTCATCAACGGTTTAACTTTGCTCGGCGGCGAGCCCATGGAGCCGCAGAATCAACGCGCTTTGGTGCCGTTTCTGCACCGCGTGCGCGAAATATATCCCGAAAAGGACATCTGGTGCTATTCCGGTTCCACCCTGGAGACCGATATGCTGAAAGACGGCGGCCGCAACCGCTGCGAGGTCACGGACGAATTCCTGTCCCTGCTCGACGTGCTCGTCGACGGCGCATTCGTTGATGAACTCAAAGACATTTCCCTGCGCTTTCGCGGCTCGTCGAACCAGCGCATCATCGATATGAACAAGACCCGCGAAACAGGGAAAGTTACCCTCTGGAACGCGAAACCGTAAAAAGTAAACGAAAACGCCGCTCGACTGCTGTGTTTAGAACAGTGCCGGGCGGCATTTTTTATTTTTCTACACGCGCAGCAACGCAGGAATTCAAAATAAGTTAGAAATCGCTAACTTTTTCTCTTGACATTTTATATTGCCGAGGTATATAATCAAGATACCCCTAAAGGGTATATAAGAGTTTTCTCTCACAAGAACTATTTTCATAAAGGGAAGCGGTTTAAATGCGTACATATATTTTGAATGCGACCGGCGCGGACATCAGCCCTGCTACGATCATCATCTGTGTGGTGATTGCGGCTATTTGTATTTTTGCGGTCATCAGCTATCGCAAAAAATTGAAGAACGGCTGCTGCGGCGGTGGCGGCGATGAAGTGAAGCACGTCAAGCCGCAGGATACGAACGTGAACGACTACGATCACGTTTACCGCATGGACATCGAGGGTATGCACTGCAAAAACTGCGCCATGCGCATTGAAAACGCGTTCAACGAGCAGCCGGACTGCATGGCAAAGGTCGACCTTGCCGGCAAATTCGCTCGTATCTACACAAAGAAGCCCGTCGAAGAAGTCGTTTTGAAGCAGACCGTCTGGCACGCCGGCTACGAGCCGAAAACCGTCACCGTCGAAAAATAAGACGGAATTGAAATTCAAAGAAAAGCGTGGTATACTCTAAGAAATCCGTGAATTTATAAAGAAAGTGATGATAGAGTATGAAAAAAATCGCCAGCTTTTCCGTCAATCATGATAAGCTCAAAAAAGGCATGTACGTTTCCCGCATAGACGGCGACGTTGTAACCTACGACCTGCGCATGAAGGTGCCGAACGCCGGAGATTACCTCTCAAACGGCGCGCTCCACACGTTCGAGCATCTTTTCGCCACGTATGCGCGCAATTCCGCGTTGTCCGATTCCGTCATCTACGTCGGCCCCATGGGCTGCCGCACGGGCTTCTATTTCCTCCTGCGCGACAACGTGAGCCGCCTAGATGCCCTGCATCTCGTGCAGGAATCCTTCGCGTTCATCCGCGATTTTGAGGGCGAGATTCCCGGCAGCCGCCGCGAAGAGTGCGGCAACTACAAAGAGCACGACCTCAAGGGCGCCAAAGAGACTGCCGTCGATATGCTCGAGGTCCTCAAGGACTGGACGCCGGAGAAAATGGAATACGAAGTGTAAGTCAAGCTAAGATTAACACCCAAAGCACCGTTTTGAGCCAAAAGCCAAGCGGTGCTTTTTACTTTAAATGCAGGTCAAAAATCCGGGCAGAATATTTTTGAAAAAAAGCTAAAATAAGAGTTGACAATATACCCTATGTGGGTATATAATCAAGATACCCCGAGAGGGTATATAAAGCGAAATCGGAAAGGAGAATTCCGTTGGAACATACAGAAGAAAAAGAGCTGTACGCTTGCTGCAAAAGCAATGCAACCGATACGGAAGCGTGCACAGACTGCACCGAAGAAAAAACAGAAGAGAAGTGCTGCGGCTGTCATAAAACAAAGCACCGCTCCGATGAGGAGTACAAAAAACTCATCCATAGATTAAACCGCATCGAAGGGCAGATCCGCGGCATTCGCGGTATGGTGGAGAAAAGCGCCTACTGCCCGGACATCCTCGTGCAGGTCGCGGCAGCCAACGCGGCGCTCAACGCATTTACGAAAGAGCTGCTCGCAAACCACATCAAGACTTGTGTAGCGGATGACATCCGCGCAGGAAACGATGAAGTCATCGATGAGCTTGTCACCACACTGCAAAAGCTGATGCGATAATTTTCGGCGCATTTTTATGAAAGGAAGGGAAGAAAATGGAACAGTATAACGTCACGGGTATGAGCTGCGCGGCGTGCAGCACCCGTGTAGAAAAAGCGGTCAGCAAGGTGCCGGGCGTTACGTCCTGCTCAGTCAGCCTGCTCACGAACTCCATGGGCATTGAGGGCACGGCTTCGCCGGAAAGTATCATCAAGGCCGTGGAAGATGCCGGCTACGGCGCGTCCAAAAAAGGTGCGGTACAGAATGGCACAAGCCCCAACGTTGCTGCAGAAGATGCCCTGAAAGACCGCGAAACTCCAAAACTCAAAAAGCGCCTCATCGCGTCCGTCGGCTTTTTGGCTGTCCTCATGTACATCTCCATGGGGCACATGATGTGGGGCTGGCCGCTGCCGAATTTTCTCAAAGACAACCACGTCGCGATGGGCCTTATCCAGTTGCTCCTCACCGTCATCATCATGGTCATCAACCAGAAGTTCTTCATCAGCGGCTTTAAAGGGCTCATCCACCGCGCACCGAATATGGATACCCTTGTGGCGCTCGGCTCGGGCGCGTCGTTCCTGTACAGCACCTACGCGCTGTTCGCCATGACAGATGCCCAGATGCGCGGCGATATGGCCGCCGTCATGGGCTACATGCACGAGTTCTACTTCGAGTCTGCCGCCATGATCTTAACGCTCATCACGGTCGGTAAAATGCTGGAAGCGCGCTCCAAAGGCCGCACGACCGATGCCTTAAAGGGTCTCATGAACCTCGCGCCGAAAACCGCCGTGCTCGTGCGGAGCGGTCAAGAGGTCACCGTGCCCGTTTCCGAGGTTCGCCGCGGCGATGTGTTTGTCGTGCGCCCCGGTGAGAATATCCCCATAGACGGCGTTGTCTTGGAAGGCGCCAGCGCCGTCAATGAATCCGCCCTCACCGGCGAGAGCATTCCGGTCGATAAGGCCGTGGGCGATGCTGTTTCCGCCGCGACCGTAAACCAGTCCGGCTTCCTGCGCTGCGAAGCAACGCGCGTCGGCGAAGATACCACGCTTTCCCAGATTATCCGCATGGTCAGCGATGCCGCTGCCACGAAAGCGCCGATTGCGAAGATCGCCGATAAGGTTTCCGGCGTGTTCGTCCCGGCCGTCATCTGCATCGCCGTTGTTACGTTCATCGTCTGGATGCTCGTTGGGCAGACGTTCGGCTACGCGCTCGCGCGCGGCATCTCCGTGCTCGTCATCAGCTGCCCGTGCGCACTTGGCCTCGCGACGCCGGTCGCCATCATGGTAGGCAGCGGCATGGGCGCGAAAAACGGCATCCTGTTTAAAACTGCCGTTTCGCTCGAAAAAACCGGCAAGGTGCAGATCGTCGCGCTCGATAAAACCGGCACCATCACAAGCGGCGAGCCCCGCGTCACGGATATTTTACCCGCCCCGGGCATCACCGAAAAAAAACTTCTGGAAGCCGCAAGTGCGCTCGAGAAAAAGAGCGAGCACCCGCTCGCCAAAGCCATCATGGCGCGCGCTGAGGAGATCGGCGTGCAGGCAAAAGAAGTCACAGACTTCATGGCAAAACCCGGCAATGGCCTCACCGCTGCCCTGAACGGCGAAGTTCTCGCAGGCGGCAACCTGAAGTTCATCTCCACGCAGGCAGATGTCCCCGCAGATTTTAAAGAAAAGGCCGAAGCCCTCGCGCAGTCCGGCAAAACCCCGCTGTATTTCAGCAGGGGCGGTAAGCTTATCGGCGTTATCGCCGTAGCGGATGTCATCAAGGAAGACAGCCCGCAGGCCATCCGCGAGTTGCAGAACATGGGCATTCACGTCGTCATGCTCACCGGTGATAACGCCCGCACCGCAGAGGCCATCGGCCGACAGGCAGGTGTTAATGAAGTCATCGCAGGCGTCCTGCCGGACGGCAAGGAAAACGTCATCCGCAAGCTCAGAGAGCAGGGTGAAGTCATGATGGTCGGCGACGGCATCAACGACGCGCCCGCCCTTACCAGAGCCGACATCGGTGTCGCCATCGGCGCCGGTACGGATATCGCCATCGACGCCGCAGATGTCGTGCTCATGAAAAGCCGCCTGTCCGATGTTCCTGCGGGCATCCGTTTAAGCCGCGCCACACTGCGCAATATCCACGAAAACCTGTTCTGGGCGTTCATTTATAACATCATCGGCATCCCGCTTGCGGCAGGCGTGTTCATTAACCTGCTCGGCTGGCAGCTGAACCCCATGTTCGGCGCGGCAGCCATGAGCCTTTCAAGCTTCTGTGTCGTCACAAACGCGCTTCGTCTGAATTTATTGAACATCCGCAGCACGAAGCACGATAAAAAAATAAAATCGGCAAAACCCGCCGAAATGAAAACCATCGAAGTAAAGGAGACAAAAACCATGGAAAAAACAATTAAGATTAACGGCATGATGTGCCCGCATTGCGAAGCCACTGTTAAAAAGTGTCTGGAGGCATTCCCGCAGGTCACATCTGCAGAAGTCAGCCACGAAAAGGGCACGGCGGTCATTCAGCTCAATGCTGAAATTTCCGATGCCGAGCTCAAGAAAGCCATCGAAGATAAGGGCTACGAGGTCGTAGGCTGAGTTCGATAAAGCTTGACACAAATTTAATCTGTGTTACAATAAAAGCACTGCCTGTGTTTGCGGGCAGTGCTTTTGCATTTTACAATTTGTTCACAGCAAATTGGCTTTTTAGAAAGAATAACGGCGTAAAATTAACA
>OFME01001526.1_pt1 | contig 12525 bp, 10 predicted proteins | sample 1541381 | NCBI WGS metagenome assembly OFME01 (sample SAMN04209243, study PRJEB22552) | human gut metagenome | biome: gut; material: feces | host: Homo sapiens | place: USA: Oklahoma
GAAAGCCGGATGGATCAGTATCCCCATGAATTTTCCGGTGGTATGAGACAGCGTGTCATGATCGCAATGGCACTGTGCTGCCAGCCGCGGCTGCTGATCGCCGATGAACCGACAACCGCACTGGATGTAACGATCCAGGCGCAGATTCTGCAGCTTCTCAAACAGTTAAATGAAAATGAGCAGATGAATATTATTCTGATCACCCACGATCTCGGAGTGGTAGCTTCTCTGGCGAAACGGATCGAAGTGATGTACGGGGGTCTGATCATGGAAGAGGGAACCACAGAAGAGATCTTCGAACATCCGACCCATCCGTACACGAGAGCACTGCTTCATGCGATTCCAAAATGTGAGAGCGGATGTCGGGAACGCCTCGAACCGATCCCTGGTATGGCACCGTCTCTGGCAAATCCGCCGGCGGGATGTCCATTTGTGACCCGCTGTCGGTTTGCATGTGAGGAATGTAAGAAAGGGATCCCGTTCATGCGGGCATATTCCGATACCCAGTCCTCCAGATGTATCTTCACAAAAGAAGAACTGGACGAGAAAGAGAAGAAAGAAGAGGAGAAATAATATGGAAACAAAAGAACAATATCTTCTGGAAGCGAAGAATCTGTCCAAGTATTTCCCGGTCAAAAATTTCTTCGGAAAACTGGTACAGGAAGTACGGGCGGTGGACCGTGTGAACCTTTCTATTAAAAAAGGAGAAACCTTCGGTCTGGTGGGAGAGTCCGGCTGTGGAAAGTCCACACTTATGAAGATAATCGCGGGTTTTATCGAGCCCGATTCAGGTGAGGTAGAGATAGGACAGACGATAAAGATAGGATATTTCGGTCAGGAAGTGGATATAGATCCTGAGCTTCGTGTGATAGATTATGTGAAAGAAGCTGCCGAGTTTGTGCGCACGGCAGACGGACTTGTGTCAGCATCTGCCATGCTTGAGAGGTTTTTATTCCCACCGGAGCAGCAGTACAGCCCGGTAGGCAAGCTCTCGGGTGGAGAGAAGAGAAGACTCTATCTGCTTCGTGTGCTGATGAGCGCACCGAATGTACTGATACTTGACGAGCCGACCAATGACCTGGATGTCGAGACACTGGCTATTTTAGAGGATTATCTGGATGGCTATGACGGAATAGTTATTACGGTATCCCATGACAGGTATTTTCTTGACAGGATTGCAAAGCGTATTTTTGCATTTGAGGGAGCCGGAAAAATCGTACAGTATGAGGGCGGATACACCGACTATATGAATAAACGTCCACAGCCTGCATCAGGAAAAACCGTATCGGAAAATGCATCATCCACAGGAGCATCCGCTTCAGGAGCACAGGGAAATACTGCATCAGATGGTACAGACGCAAAAGAAGCCCGGAAGAAGAAATCCATGGAAACCTGGGGGCATGAGAAAAAGCTCAAATTTACCTACAAAGAGCAAAAAGAGTACGAGACGATAGAGGCTGACATAGAAAAGCTGGAAAACAGGCTTTCTGAGATAGATGATGAGATGGTAAAGAATGCCACTAACTTTGGTAAGTTAAACGAACTCACAAAGGAAAAGGAAGACCTCGAGGGACAGCTGATGGAGAAAATGGAGCGTTGGGAGTATCTCGAGGATCTGGCGCAGAAAATTGCAAATTTGACATAGTTCAAGTAATTCATTTTTTCTTAGGCTTCAACAGATTAAACAAACTCTGCGGTATGCCAAACCCGAATATGATACCAAGCACGATGGCACCCGCCACCTCAAAGGTTTCAATACCCTTTGAGGAGGAAAGTGCTCTGTCATTCGTAAAAAGATAATATGCCGTGTAAAAAATTCCTGCTCCGGGCACAAGAGGAAAGATACCGGAAAGCAGATAAACTGTCACAGGCATAGAGCGTGCCGCAGCAAAAATGCGCGCCATTATCGTAAGGCACAGTGTCGCGATAAGCGATGGAAACACAACACCCATATCAAACTGAACCATTATATAGTAGATGATCCAGCCAAGCGCTCCTGTAAAACCGCAGTAAAACAGCTCCTTTTTTGGAGCGGAAAAAATAACTGCAAACGATAATGTGGCAAAGAGAGCCACAATAAATTGTATTATAAACTCCATAGCTTAAAGCCCTCCCATATATTTCATTACAACAAAAGGCAGACATGCTCCCACAGCAACACACACGGCTGTAATCAGTGCATCGAGCAGATGTATCGTACCGGACAGATAATCACCGTTATAGATATCCCTGATAGATGTAGTAAATGCTATTCCCGGAACGAGCGGCATGATAGCTCCTATAATGATTTTATCAGGTAAAAGAGAAAGCCCTGTAAGTGTACTTGCGGTGGCAAGCAGTGTCACAAAAAGACTGGCAAGAATATTGGTTATAATCCTTGTGAACTTATATTTTTTAAGACCAAACAAAAGCACCTGCTCCAGTGAGCCTATAACAAATGCAAAAACAAAGTCAAGCCAGTTTCCGCCAAAAAGATAGCAAAAGCAGGCACTTCCGAGTCCACAGAAGAAAATCTGTGCGTTTTTTTTGTAATTAGGAATATTTTTGCACTGCTCAAGCCTGTCCCATGAGTCAATCAGGGAGATTTTCTGGTCACATATGTCCCTTGCGAGCTGGTTTAACGCGCTGATCTTTGCCAGATTGACAGCACCAAGCGGTACGTGGCGCACGATGCTGCAGGCATCCTCCTTGTTCTCATTTGCACTTGCAAATATTCCGTTTGACAGCACATATACGTCAAATTCCTCCACATCATATGAACTTAGTATATGAACCACAGTGTCCTCCACTCTGTAGATTTCTGCACCGTTTCTGAGCATACAGTCGCCAATTTCAACGGCGAGAGTCAGTATTTCCTTAGTGTATGCCATTTGTTACCTCACTCTTTAGATTAATTATATTTATTTTATGATGTTTGCACGAAAAAAACAATATATCGCACGAAAAATATTAATTTAATTACATGCGTGTATTTTGTGTATAAAATCAAAATAAATGGAAATTATATACATATGAATATTAATCGAAGGGAGCATGAAGATGCCGGAGCATACTGATACCCCAAAAGAAAAAATTCTCGTGTATATACGCGCAGAAAAGCAGAAAACACTTCACCGCAGGCAGGTCTGCATCAATGACATAGCAAGTGTGTATTGTAAATATTCACGCTATGAGGGACAGATAAAGGGAATAATCGTGGATAAGATACGCGGTAAAAAGAGCGTGATATCTGTAATGAAAATAATAGAGCAAATCACGGAAATCTATGATGATGCACAGGTTATAAGCATTGGTGAGCCGGAGGTACTTGTAGAGTATGACGACAACAGCAAAAATAAGATTCTTGAAGCACTAAAGGTTGCAGCGGTGTGTATACTTATATTTTTTGGTTCAGCTTTTACAATCATGGCTTTCAATAATGATATTTCGATATCAGGTGTGTTTGAGCATTTTTATAAGCAGATAATGGGTGTGGACAAGCCACAGGTGTCGGTGCTTGAGGTGTTTTACTGCATTGGTCTGGCGGTCGGAATCATACTGTTTTTTAATCATATCGGAAAGCGTAAGCTATCCGACGATGTCACACCGATTCAGGTGGAGATGGATAAGCATAATAAGGATACATGGAACACAATAATAGACAAGGTAAAGGAAAAGCAGGATGTTTGAATATATATTGCGTGAAATATTTTTGTCAGTGATAGCGTTTTTAGCAGGGGCAGGAGTGTCAGCCGGTGTATTTGCATTCGTGCTCGTGATAGGAGTGGTGCCGCGCATACTTCGGTGCAGCAGGATAGAAAATATAATACTTATAGAAAATGTCATGATATGTGGTGTGGTGGCAGGTAATATATCATCAGTGCTTGATACGGCATATAATCTGGGCTTTGCAAATATGCCCAAAGTACCTGTAAGCAATATCTGTGGGAATATAATTATTGCAATATATGGATTGTGTGTCGGCATATTTGTCGGCTGTATTGCAGTTGCACTCGCAGAAATACTGCACACATTCCCTATTATATATAAGCGCATGAAGCTTCGCGCCGGTCTTGGGATTATAGTGATTTCTATGGCTTTTGGAAAGGCACTGGGAGCACTTTATTATTTCCTGACGGGATTTGTTGCCACTTCATAGGACTCTCTTAAGTTATCTTTAGCTATATCATGTTATACTCTTGAAACAAAAAGCAAATAGGGTATAATGGAAATAACTTGGACTTAGAGGTATTCCAGCTAACTCGGAAAGGAAATAATATGATTACATCAATAGCCAGACAAAGCATCATACTCAAATGCTTACGCCAAAAATCAGTGCTTGTAAGTAACTACGAGCTGTATTATACCGCAGGTCTTGCGAAGAAGTGCTTTGGAATCGCAGTCGATGCCGACATGGAGCCAAAGCAGCTTCTTGAGGAATTGCAAAAACACATTGATAAGGTCTCGCCGGCAGATGAGCAGGAGAAGTATCTCATACATCTTCTTGGCAACTATGAGCCTGATGATACTCATGATGAACAGACTGTGGAGCTGTTTCACATGGGAGAGACCGAGGAGCATATGTGGCAGGTCTCAATTACATAACAGCATCCTTTAGAGAAGAAATAAAGACATGGGAAGAACATCACCAGCAGTCTAAATGCCGCCGTAGAGCTTGCTCTGCGGCGGCATTTTCGTATTCCGGGTCATATTTGAAGCAGTATAGAGGCCTGTCTGGTATCTCTAACCCATTGTAACCTCGACTGTAACATCGTGTCCGGTTCCGTTAATAGCCGGAATCATATTGCCATCAATAGCAGCACCATCCACGATGAGCTTTGTCACACCCTTTTGTACGTGGGCAGGATTTCTGACCGTAATGTGGTAAGTATTGCCACGGAACTTACGCTTAGCTGTAAAGCCGTCCATAGTGTCAGGAATACAAGGATCTATGATAAGACCATCGTAGTCAGGACGTATACCGAGGATGTACTGTGAGACATCGAGGAAGGTCCATGCAGCAGTACCTGTCAGCCAGCTGTTCTTTGCTTCACCAAAGTTAGGAGCGTCTTTACCGGCAATCATCTGGCTGTATACATAAGGCTCGGTGCGGTGAATTTCGCTGATATCCTCAATGTATGCAGGACAGGTCCGGGTGTATACCTGCCATGCTCTGTTTCCACGGCCGATAACAGTCTCAGCTATAGAAATCCAAGGATTGTTGTGGCAGAAGATGCCGGCATTCTCCTTGTATCCCGGTGGATAAGAAGAGATTTCACCAAGCTCCACATGATATCTGTGGTAAGGCGGCTGCAAGAGCACGATGCCATATTTAGTATCAAGATATTTTTCAACAGACTGCATTGCCTTAAGGCAGAGCCCTTCATCCTTTCCGATTTCAGCGATAACACAAAAGCCCTGTGGCTCAATAAAGATTTTTCCATCCTCACATTCCTTGGAACCAATCTTGTGCTTGTAGTGGTCGTATGCACGAAGATACCACTCGCCATCCCAGCCGGCATCCATGACGGTCTTTTCCATCTGTTCAATAGCCTTTTGGGCTGTATCAGCCTCGTCGCAAAGTCCCTTATGTCTGCAGATTTTTACATAGTCTTTTCCATATTTTACAAACATGCCTGCGATAAAAACAGATTCGGCATTAGGTCCTTCAGATGGTCCAAAGGTCTGGAAGGACTCGCCAGGCTCCTCGGAGAAGCAGTTTAAGTTCAGGCAATCGTTCCAGTCAGCACGTCCAATCTGTGGCAGACCATGAGGTCCGAGATGATTGATTGTATAGTTGAAGGAGCGGCGCAGATGCTCCATAAAGTCAGTTGCCTTTGAAGGATCGCTGTCATATGGTGTTGACTCGTCAAGAATAGAGTAGTCGCCTGTCTCCTTGATGTAAGCAGCGGCAGCAGCGATAAGCCACAGAGGGTCATCGTTGAAGCCTGAGCCTATGTCGGCATTGCCCTTTTTGGTGAGAGGCTGGTACTGGTGGTAAGCAGAGCCATCCTCAAACTGTGTGGCTGCAATGTCGAGTATTCTCTCTCTTGCTCTGTCCGGAATCAGATGTACGAAGCCCAGCAGATCCTGGCATGAATCCCTAAAGCCCATGCCTCGTCCGATGCCTGATTCAAAATAAGAAGCAGAGCGGCTCATGTTAAATGTCACCATGCACTGATACTGATGCCATACATTTACCATGCGGTCAAGCTTTTCATCCGATGAAGAGATACTAAAGTGACCAAGCAGCTTATCCCAGTAAGCCTTAAGCTCTGCTAAAGCAGCGTCGGCTTTTTCGGTGGTGTCAAATCTTGCAAGGAGTGCATCGGCAGGAGCTCGGTTTATGATTCCGTCTTCAGCGCGTCCAACCCATTTTTCGTTCACAGGGTTTTCTACATATCCAAGTACAAATATATATGTTTTTTCTTCGCCCGGCTCAAGAGCTACCTTCAGGTGATGAGAGCCGACAGGAGCCCAGCCGCTTGCAACAGAGTTCTTAGACTGATCATTTACTACAACGGAAGGCGCGCTGTTTTCGCCGTAGGCACCTAAGAATGAATCCCTGTCTGTGTCAAATCCGTCAACAGAGGCATTTACAGCATATACAGCATAGTGATTGCGGCGTTCTCTGTATTCTGTCTTGTGGAAGAGCTGGGAGCCACCGGCGTGAATCTCAACCTCTCCGGTAGAGAAGTTACGCTGGAAGTTGGTCATGTCATCCATGGCATTCCACAGACAGAACTCTACATATGAGAAAACCGAAAAGTCTTTTTTCTTATCAGATGTGTTTTTTAATGTGAGCTTATTGATCTCGCAGGTAGAGCCCATAGGAACGAAGTCGGTAAGCTGAGCCATTAAGCCGTTTTTTACTCCTGTGAAAACAGAATAGCCCATGCCATGACGGCATTCGTATGAGTCAAGCTCGGTCTTAGAAGGCATCCAGCCCGGATTCCAGATTGTGTCACCATCCTTTATATAGTAGTAGTGTCCGTTGCTGTCGTATGGCACGTTGTTGTAGCGGTATCTGGTGAGACGCAGAAGCTTTGCATCCTTATAGAAGCTGTAGCCACCGCAGGTATTTGATACCAGAGAAAAGAAATTCTCACATCCGAGGTAGTTGATCCATGGTAACGGAGTCCTTGGAGAGGTGATGACGTATTCTTTGTTTTGATCATCGAAGTGTCCAAATTTCATATATAAAATCTCCTTTTTTATTAAATGTACGCAAACGTTTAAGCTACTTATATATAGAAGTATATAATGCGGATATCTAAAAATCAAGCATAAAACAATAAAAAATAATGCTTTTATGACATATATACAAAGAAAACTGCATATTATAGTTAAAAATGCTGATGAGATAATATCACTTAAGTAATTATAATTGTATAATAATTAAGATCAAAGGCGTAATCGTTTTAAATACATAACATGACACTATACAAAATGCATAATAAAAGATAATAAAAAGTGTTAAAAATGTTGAAAATGTAAATTAGGGGTTGCAATAATAATGAATTGTGGTATAGTGAAGATACGAAAACGATTAAGAAACCAATTCGAAATGAGGAAACGATATGGTATCACTGAAAGACATAGCACAAAGATGTGGTGTTTCGACAGCGACAGTAAGCAAGGCATTACATGACCAGAAGGATATTGGCGCTGAGACCAAAAACAGAATAAAGAAGATAGCTAAGGAAATGGGATATCTTCCTAATGCTGCGGCCAGAGTTCTTAAGACAAACGAGTCGAACAACATCGGAGTACTGTATTTCGATGAGGCGGCGATGGGGCTTACGCATGAGTATTTTGCCGGAGTGCTAAACGGAATCAAGGCACAGGCTGAGATGCTTGGATATGATATTACATTTATCAATACAAGTCCGGTCGGAAAAAAATTATCATACCTGGAGCACTGTAAGTACAGAAATTTCGATGGAGTCGTAATCGTATGTGCAAGGTTTCAGGACAATGAGGTGCAGGAACTGATGAGCAGCGACATACCGGTGGTCACAATTGACTACGTACACTATAGCTGTTCGGCAGTAAGTTCCAACAATGTAAAGTGTATGGGCGAGCTGCTTGATTACATAATAAGCATGGGACATAAGAAAATCGCTTACATACATGGACAGGATTTTTCGAGTGTTACACGTGACAGGCTGGCAGCATATTACAGGGCACTTGAGAAGCATGGAATAGATATTCCTGAGGAGTATGTCAGGGAAGCAAGGTATCTGGAAACAGAGGATGTTGCAAATCAGACAGAATATTTACTCGATTTACCTGACAAACCTACATGTATCATCTATCCGGATGACACGGCGGCAATCGGAGGCATCAATGTTATAAGAAGCAGAGGGCTTAGGATTCCGGAGGATATATCAATAGCAGGATACGATGGTACAAGAGTTTCACAGATGCTAAGCCCGAAGCTCACCACTATCAGACAGGACACTGACAAGATAGGCAGGGAGGCAGCGGACAGGTTGATAAGCATCATTAAAAAGCCTAAAACAGCACTTGTGGAGAGAGCTGTTGTTGAAGGAATTTTGCTGGAGGGGGAATCCGTAGGCAGAATTTAATATATTTTACTACTTTTTTACTAACATTTACTAACAGGTTTAAACCTGAAGCGAGAAGGAGGATTTTTCTATGAAAAAGAAACTCGTAAGCGCATTACTTTGCGCAACAATGGCAGCATCATTACTGGCAGGCTGTGGCAGCGGAGATACATCCGACACAGGAAGCTCTGGCAAGAAAGGCGATGCAAAAACTGAAGTGACAAACGATGGCAAGATTCTCAATATCTATTGCTGGAATGATGAATTCCAGAGCCGTATCACAGACCACTATCCTGATTACAAGAAGGTGGATGCAACACATGGCAAAATCGGAGATATTGATGTAGTCTGGAATATCACACCTAGTGAGAACAATGCGTACCAGAACAACCTTGATGAGACACTTTTGAAGCAGGCTGATGCATCGGCAGATGACAAGATTGACCTCTTCCTGGTAGAGGCTGATTACGCACCTAAGTATGTAGATTCTGATTACACAATGCCAATCAAGGATCTGGGAATCACAGACAGCGATATCTCTAAGCAGTATAAGTACACACAGGATGTCGTTACTGATTCTGAGGGCAACCTGAAGGGTCTTTCATGGCAGGGATGCCCGGGTGTTCTCTTCTACAACAGAGCAGCAGCAAAAGAGGTACTTGGAACAGATGATCCGGATGAGGTTCAGAAGTCAGTATCTGACTGGGATGCCTTCAATGCTACAGCTGAGAAGATGAAAGCAGCAGGCTACAAGATGACATCTACAGCAAACGATACATACCGTGTATACTCTAACAACGTTTCTAAGAAATGGGTCAGCGATGACAAGAAAATCCAGATTGATGACAACATCATGAAGTGGGTTGATGATTCTAAGAAGCTTGTAGACGCAGGCGAGACGGGAACAGCAGATCTATGGTCAGATGACTGGAAGAAGGGCTTCTATCCTGAAGGAAAAGTATTCTCATACTTTGGACCTGCATGGTTAGTAAACTTCTCAATGGCAGCAGATGAGTCCGGTTCTATCGGAAACCAGGGCGGCTGGGGTGCAGCTCAGGGACCACAGGGCTTCTTCTGGGGCGGCACATGGATCTGTGCAGCAGCGGGAACAGACAATGCTGACCTTGTAAAGGACATCATGCTCAAGATGACAACAGACGATGATATCATGAAGGATATCGTTGTAAAGGATGACGATTTCGTAAACAACAGCACAGTTATGGATGGTCTTGCAGACGGAACAATCATGGGCAAGGACGACAAGCCTTACACAAGTACAATACTTGGTGGACAGAATCCATTACCAATGTATATAGCCGGTGTTAAGACTCTCGATTTAAGCAACCTTTCAGCTTATGACCAGGGCTGCAACGAGGAGTTCCAGAAGGCTATGAAGGATTACTTCGAAGGAAACTGCGATAAGGATACAGCTATTGAGACATTCAAGAAGGCAGTTTGTGAGAAATATCCTGACATCTCAGAATAATATAGTTTATGAATTGACCATACAACTAACAATATAAAATAATAAATACCCTGTCTGCCTTGCGTAAGCAGGCAGGCGGGGTATTCTTTTTAAAATCAAAGTTAATCAGTTAACAGCATTACATCACAATTGACTACAATACCAGTTGGGAGGTAGGTATTATGAAAAAGAGTGGAGGTAAAGCGGTCAGATATAACAAATGGGGCTATATCTTTCTGATTCCGTTTATCGTTGTATACGTAGTATTTCAGCTGGTACCGTTAATCACTACAATTTACAACAGCTTTTTTGAAAATTATATGTCAGGTCTTACACAAGTAGGACCAAATTTTGTTGGATTTGAAAATTATGAAAAATTGTTCACATCCGGTGATATCTGGCAGTATTTTAAGAACACAATGGTTCTTTGGATTATGTGCTTCATACCGCAGATATTCTTATCACTGCTCCTTGGAGCATGGTTTTCGGATGTCAGCCTAAAGCTCAAGGGAACAAGATTTTTTAAAACAGTTATATATCTGCCAAATCTGATTATGGCTTCAGCATTTTCACTGTTATTCTTTACATTGTTTGCTGATGGGGGACCAATAAACAATCTGCTTATGCAGATAGGCTTTATTTCAGAGCCGTACAAGTTCCTGTCGCATGTGGGCAGTACAAGAGGACTCATTGCTTTGATGAACTGCCTGATGTGGTTTGGTAATACAACCATCCTGCTTATGGCAGGTATGCTTGGAATCGATACATCACTTTTTGAGGCAGCAGAGGTGGATGGAGCAACATCTACACAGGTGTTCTTTAAGATAACACTTCCGCTCCTTAGGCCGATACTGATATATGTAATCATTACATCACTTATCGGCGGCTTACAGCTCTTTGATGTACCACAGATTTTGACAAACGGAACCGGTAATCCGGTCAGATCAAGCATGACACTTATCATGTACTTAAACAAACGTCTGTACAGTAAAGATTATGGAATGTCCGGTGCATTGTCAGTCATACTGTTTATCATCACGGCAATACTTAGTATAGCGGTATTCAAGCTCAGCGGCAACGATGATAAGAGAAAGGAGTAGGTCGATATGGCAGCAAATGTAAACAAAAAAAATAAAGGTATGGGAATACATGCCAGACGTGCTTTAGCATATATCGTGCTTGTAATAATCTCTTTCTTCTGTCTATTCTGGTTTTACGTAATGATAATCAATGCAACCAGGTCAAATGGAGAGCTTCAGGCAGGATTTACTGCAATTCCAAGTGCACATCTGCTTGATAACTGGAACTCACTCTTACATGACACACTTCCGGTCATAAGAGGTATGTTTAACAGCCTTTTTGTAGCAGCCTGCAGTGCAGTACTATGTGTATATTTTTCGACCATGACAGCATATGCTATACATGCATATGAGTTTAAAGCCAAGAAATTCATCTCTACATTCATACTGATGGTTATGATGATTCCTACACAGGTTACAGCACTTGGATTTGTTAAATTAGTAACAGGCATGGGACTGATGGATTCATTTATTCCACTCATAGTTCCGACCATTGCTGCACCTGTCACATATTTTTACATGAAGCAGTATATGGAGAGCTCACTTCCATTGTCTCTGATTGAGGCAGCGAGAATTGACGGCTCCGGAGAGTTTAGGACGTTTAATCATATCGTGCTTCCAATGATGAAGCCGGCAATAGCAGTACAGGCAATTTTCTCCTTTGTAAGCAGTTGGAACAATTACTTCACTCCGGCACTTATATTACACGAAAATAACAAGAAGACACTTCCAATCCTGTTAGCACAGCTTAGAAGTGCAGACTTCTTAAAGTTTGATATGGGAAAGGTATATATGATGATTACATTCTCTATCCTTCCTGTAATAGTTGTTTACCTTATTCTTTCAAAGCACATCGTAGGTGGTGTTGCCATGGGAAGTGTGAAGGGCTGATACAGACCATTAACTAAAACTATTTTCTTTTATATTTTCCCTTCATCTTAAAAGGACCGCTCATCCGGGCGGTCCTTTTTTGCGAGCAAAATGGCAGACGTTTTGTTTATCCCCTCTTGACAGAATACGTTATACTATAAGTATGAACGATAAGAAACAAGGAATAATATATATTATAATGGCAGGATTCTTTTTTGCCCTGATGACATTTTTTGTGAGAATGTCGGGAGATTTGCCGACCATGCAGAAGGCCTTTTTCAGGAATGCGGTAGCAGCAGTAGCGGCTGTTATCTTACTTGCAAAAAGTGATGAAGGCTTCAAAATAAAAAAGGATAGCTGGAAGGGACTTTTTCTGCGAAGCTTCTTTGGAACAACAGGGCTTATATGCAATTTCTATGCAGTTGACCATCTGGCCATCGCAGATGCCAATATTCTAAACAAATTGTCACCGTTTTTTGCCATAATCATGTCATATTTTGTGCTTAAGGAGAAAGCAAACAAGACAGAGTGGCTGTGCGTGGTGACGGCGTTTATAGGTGCT
>OFME01001530.1_pt1 | contig 12484 bp, 10 predicted proteins | sample 1541381 | NCBI WGS metagenome assembly OFME01 (sample SAMN04209243, study PRJEB22552) | human gut metagenome | biome: gut; material: feces | host: Homo sapiens | place: USA: Oklahoma
ACCGACCCGGCCCCTGCGACGACCTTCGCTCACCTGGACGCAACCACCGAGCTGTCCCGTGACATCGCCTCCAAGGGCATCTACCCGGCAGTCGACCCGCTGAGCTCCACCTCGCGAATCCTTGATCCGCGTTATGTGGGCCAGGCTCACTACGAGTGCGCCAACCGCGTCAAGGCGATTCTGCAGCGTAACAAGGAGCTGCAGGACATCATCGCCCTGATTGGCATCGACGAGCTCGGCGAAGAAGATAAGACCACTGTGAACCGCGCCCGTAAGATCGAGCAGTTCCTTGGCCAGAACTTCTACGTCGCCGAGAAGTTCACCGGCCGTCCGGGCTCCTATGTTCCGGCCGATGAGACCATCGAAGCCTTCACCCGCATCTGCGACGGCGTGTATGACGACGTTCCGGAGCAGGCATTCTCCGGTATCGGCGGCATCGACGATCTCGAGAAGAAGTGGCACGACATGCAGAAGGAATACGGTGCGTGATGGCCGGATCGACATTGCAGGTGAACATCGTCGCCGCTGACCACCCTGTGTGGCACGGCACGGCGAAGTCCGTTACCATTCCCGCCTCCGAAGGCGGAATGGGCATCCTGCCCGACCACGAGCCTGTGCTGACCGTGATCAAGGAAGGAACCATCGTTGTGGTGGATCCTGAAGGCAATCGCCTCTCCTTCGAGGTGACTGACGGCTTCATCTCCTTCGATTCGAACAAGCTCACCGTTGCGGTTGAGCGTGGACGTGACGTCAAGATGGCAGAGTAGCACTCGGTAGCATACTTCTGACGGTCCGTCTGTTGCGATTGCAGCAATTGCATATGATTGCGAGTGATGCAGTTGTAGTGGACAGGCCGTTTTTCTTTTCAAAAAACGGTATTAATCAAAATAAAAAAAGATTGCCTTATCACTGATTCGGGGCTTACGACAATCATGGTAGGGTAGTGCCTCGTGCGAATTATTGTTGCTGATTGCTCTGCCGAATACTCCGGACGTTTGAACGCGTCCCTGCCGCTTGCCAAGCGCGTGTTGCTCATCAAAGCCGACAACAGTCTGCTGATTTTCTCCGAACTTGGTTCGTACAAGCCACTCAACTGGATGGCGGCGCCCTGCACCATCAAAGACATCACTCCGGACCATGCCGACGACGATGTCGAAACGGAAGTTCCTCAGAAAGTCATCCGCGCTTCGGCAGATAAATCCAATGACGTGCTCGAAGTAACCTTGCAGCATATTTATTCCGATGAAACGTACGATTTGGGCGAAGATCCGGGGCTGATCAAAGACGGTGTCGAAGACCATCTGCAGAAGTACCTGGCCGAACAGATCGAACGCATCGGCAAAGGCGCGAAGCTCGTGCGCCGCGAATACCCGACAGCCATCGGACCGGTCGACATCATGGCGATTGACGGCAACGGCGAGCACGTGGCCATCGAAATCAAGCGCAACGGCGGCATCGACGGCGTCGAGCAGCTCACCCGCTACTGCGATCTGCTCAACCGCGACCCGCTGCTGGCCCCCGTGCACGGCATCTTCGCCGCGCAGACCATCACCCCGCAGGCCCGCGTGCTCGCGCAGGACCGCGGTTTCAAATGCCTGATTCTCGATTATGAGGAGATGAAGGGCACCGAAGACGACTCTCTACGACTCTTCTAATGAAAAAGCCTCCCGGGTGGGAGGCTTTTTGCGGTTAGACCGGCTGGATCAGTAGGCGGCGAGAATGTCGACCACGAAGACCAGCGTGGAATTCGCCGGAATCTTCTCCTGATCCTTGTTTCCGTAGCCGAGGCTCGGCGGCACCACCAGCAGTACCTGGGAACCGACCGTGTGGCCTGCCAGACCCTGCTTCCAGCCCTTGATCACGCTGTCAAGCGAGAAGGCGGAGGACTGTCCGCGGTCCCACGAGGAATCGAACTGCGTGCCGTCCAGCAGCCAGCCGGTGTAGTGCGCCACCACGGACTGCGTATCCTTGACCACAGCGCCCTTGCCCTTGATGAGGTCCTGGGAAACCAGGGAATCGGAACCCTTATAGCCGTTCATGTCGATCGACGGCTTGCCGTCCTTGGCGAGCGTCACCTTCGGCAGGTCGGCCGGAACGCCCGCGACCTTCTCGCCGGTGGCCTTCTTCAGGTCCTTCGACTTGGACACCAGCGTGAGTACCATGAGATACGAGGTGCCGGAGGAATTCGAGTCGTTCACGCCGAACGCCACGGTGGAATTGAGCTTGAGGCTCTTGAAGATCTTGTAGTAGTTCTCGGTCATCTGGCTGGTATCCGAGGTGACTACGGTGGAGCAGTCGGGGGTGTTCTTCTCCCACGTGCTGGCCAGTTCGGAACCATCCTTGACGCTGATGGCGATGCCCTGCGAGCAGACGCGGTCGCCGTCCTCGATCTGGGCTCCGTCGCCCTTCTGCAGCACCACGTAGCTGTTGTCCTCAACCGTCATCGGCGTTTTGAACGAGACGGTCGGCTTCTTGCCGAGCTCGCCCTTGGCGGTCACGCCGGCGATCTGGTGCATGCCGATTTTTTCGGAAGATGAGGAGGAATCCGAGTTCGATTTGTCGGATTTCGCGCTGGAATTACCGCCGCACGCAGTGACGCCCAGGCACATGACCGTTGCGCAGACTGCCGTGACGGCCTTGGAAAGAAGTGATTTACGCATAGGGCCAACCATAGCGGCAAAGCATGATTTTCATGTTTTTTTCAGGCTTGTGCAAACGGACCCTGTAGAATGGAAAAGCTATGACTGTATTGCAGGAAGAACAAGAGAAGCCGCAGATCGAGACGGGCCCTACCCGGCATGCGAAGATCATGCGTGGCATCGTCACGCCTATTTTCGGCTTGCTTGCCATCGCATGCGTCGTGTTTGGCGTGTTGAATTCAACCGTCTGGAAACCGGACAATGAGATCACCGCCGCCGCTCCGGTGAACGGTTCGGAATACGTGGTCACCGATCCGAACGTGCTGCAGCTGGTAGACAGCCGCGTCAATATTTCGGCCAAATCCCGTGACAAGAAATCCAATGTGTGCATCGCCATAGGTTCCGCGCGCGATGTTGCCGGATGGATTGCGGGAAGCAAGTACATGCGCGTCTCCGGTCTGTCCGATTGGACGACGCTTTCCACCATGAAGGTCTCCGCGCAGGAAACCGCGGACAATTCCCAGAACCAGGTGGCTTTCAAGGACTCCGACATGTGGCGCGCCATCAAGTGCAATGACGGTGCCGTTGATATGCAGGTCAAAGGATCGAACAGCAATAACGCCGAGGATGTTGTGGCGTTGATTGATTTCGGCAACCGCAAGGGAGACACGGTCACTCTGAATTGGGACCGTCGTAACCTGCCGAATTTCGCCATGCCGTTGTATCTTGCCGGCGGACTGCTGGCGATTCTCGCCGTGCTTTCCGCTTCCGTATTCGCCATGCCGCCGCATAAGCGCCGCAACAAGCGCGCTTTCGCCATGGTCGAAGGCGTTGGCGTCAACGAAGGCGATGAGAACGAGGTTTCGGCTTGGGTGAAGAACGCCGAAACCGCCGCCAGCAACAGGGCACGGAGCAGGTCGCGTCACGGCAGGCGTCGCCATGCGGAACATCGCACCGGCGGTCGTACGTCGTCGTTCGAGGAAACGCAACAGCCCGTCATCGTCGATCCTGTGGCACGTAACCTGGTCGCCGACCAGCAGAACACGATTGCGGAAAGCCAGCCGACTGTGTCCGAATCGACCGTATTTGAATCGACGGCGGGCGAATCGTCTGTTGACGACGAGGCGACTTCCGTGATCTCGCAGGATGAGCTTGCCGCGTATTTCGCTCGCCTTGCCCAAGAGGAGGTTCAGACGGAAACGCAGGAAGACGGCCAAGAGGAGGACCAGTGATGAGGAAGCGTAGTCAGGCGATTATCGCGGCCATGCTCGCGCTGGGAATGGCCGTCGGCATGTGCGGTTGCGAAGGCCAGCTGCCGACCCCGAAAGCCACCACCCGGCAGGATGCGCCGAACTTGAGCGCCAAGCAGGAGCAAAAGGTCCGCACGAGGATTCTCAAAACGCTCGACCAGTGCAATCAGAACCGTGACACTGATACGTTGCCGACGATTCTCGAAGGTCCGGAACTGGACATCCGCACCAGCGAGCTGAACGTAGCGAAAGCCACGGGCAATCTTGACCGTAAGACCACCATCCCCACGGATCTGGCCCAGGCCGTGATCTCCACGGATGCCGGCTGGCCACGGTCCGTGTTCTCCATCACGTCCACAACCAAGGACCAGCAGTCCAAGCGTCTGCTGGTGTTCAGGCAGGATTCCGCACGCCAGAACTACAAGCTGTGGGGTGTGGCGCGACTGTTCTCCGGCGTGAAGATGCCGAGTTTCGAAATCTCCAAAACCGGCAGCGCGCAGGGAACGCCTACGGACACCGGTCTGGTCATGACGCCGAAAGCGGCGGTGGACGCGTATGCGGACCTGCTGCAGAACGGGGCGAACAGCAAGTACGCCAGCAAATTCGCGGATGATGATCTGCGATCGAAGCTTGCCGATCTGACTGCCCAGGTGCAGAAGGCCATGGAGCTTAACGAAGGTACGCAGCAGCAGACCTTCGAACCGGTCAATGGAGCCATCAGCGTCATGCGTTCCGCGGACGGCGGCGATCTGGTGGTGGCGCAGATCAACTCCGAATGGACGCGTTCCGCCGGCGCTGGCCGTGAATCGCAGCCGGCCTCTGACGCGGAAAAGGCGCTGTTCGGCAATGGCAAGGCCACCAGCACCATGAAGACGAGCTATGTGAACGTCATCGCGCTGTATGTTCCGCCGGCGAATTCCGGGCAGAAAATCACCGCGGTCGGTTCCGAACGCCAGCCGGTGAAGGTCGAAGCGCTGTAAAACGACGGGTCCTTGGACGCGCATCGTCGGCGGTTTTCCGCCTATCGCGCATCCGTGGGAATGAAAACCGGGAAATCGTTGTTGGCACCTATAGTTGGTGCCAGCAACGATTTCGTGTTTTTGGAGGCAAGTATGGCAGAGCAGCAAGCGTTCCATCCGGGTGTTTCATTGGCGGGAGCCGTTGATCTGGAAGCGCTCAAGCATCAGGTGAAGGCCGAGCCGGGGCAGGCGGGCGGCGCTCCGGCGGCTGGCGGATATGTCATCGACACCACGGAGAACACGTTCCAGGCCATGGTGCAGACCTCCGCCACGTTCCCGATTTTGCTGTTCCTGTGGGTGCCGACCGACGACCGTCTGTTCGCCATGGCACGCGCATTGGGTGACGCGGTGAACAAGCTCAACGGCCAGATCCAGCTGTCCCGCATCGACATCGCATCCAATCCCTCCATCGCACAGGCGTTCCAGATTCAGGGCGCGCCGGCGCTGTTCGCGTTGATCGGCGGCCGTCCGATGCCGATTCTGCAGGGCCTTCCGTCCGACGAGGAACTGCAGCAGATCACAGACGTGGTCGTGCCGAAGCTTATCGCCGCCGCACAGCAGGCCGGCGTGACCGGCACCGCTCCGTATTCGGGCGATCCGGATTCCGACGCGGCCAATTCCGCATCCGCCGGCAGTGTGCAGGATCAGGTGCCGCCGGAACATCAGGAAGCGTACATGCTGGCACAGCAGGGCGATTACGCCGGTGCCGCCGCCGCGTACGAGAAGGTTTTGGAAGCCGATCCGAACGATACGCGCGCCGCCCGCGAACGTGCGAAGGCGCTGCTGCTGGCCCGTTCCGCCAATGCGGACGTGCGCGTGGTGCGTGCCGCTGCCGCCGACAAGCCGGACGATGTGGACGCGCAGCTTGCCGTCGCCGACATCGACATGATCGGCGGGCAGATCCAGGACGCGTTCGACCGTCTGCTTGATTTCGTGGCGGCGGGCCACAAGGCCGACATCGAGCCGGTGCGCCAGCGTCTGCTCGAATACTTCACGATCCCCGAGCCGACCGACGAGCGTCTGAAGCGCGCACGTCGTCGCCTCGCCACCCTCATGTACTGAGCGTGCAGCGCGTGCTGGTTGCGCCGAGCACTCTGATGCATTGAGCGCGCGTACTGACTTTCCCAACGATTGCAAGGTCTGCGTCACGTTTTTCGCCGAATCGTGTCGCAAACGGGCGCAGACCGTGTACAGTAGTGCGTTGCATGGGTTTGTAGCTCAGCGGATAGAGCGTCTGTCTCCGGAACAGAAGGTCGTGGGTTCGATCCCCATCAAGCCCACCGGGCAAGGCTCCAGTCGAACGGCTGGAGCCTTTTTGTTGCTCGTTTGTTGTATTTTTCCGCGGTTTTCCTTGCGATTCCGCCGTTTTCGTGCCTGCTGCGCCGTGTGGTGCCAACTCCGGCCATATCGTTCTGTGAACGGTTTTTCCCGCTTCCACCCATCGGAAAAGTATGATTTCAGGTGCGACGCAAATAGCGCATGTACGGGCATATTGGCACATACTTGGCGCGCGTTTACATACCTTGCGGCAACATACCTTACGACAAAGGAGAACAGTATGAGCGAAAAGCTGGAAGCAGTGGCCACCTCCGAAGCCCCGGCAGCACTCGGCGCCTACAGCCAGGCCGTGAAGGCCAACGGATTCGTGTTCGTCTCCGGCCAGCTGGGCATCGACCCGGCCGCCGGCGAACTGGCCGGCGAGAGTGCGGGCGAGCAGGCCGCGCAGGCGCTGAAGAACATCAAGCACATCCTCGACACCGCCGGCTCCGGCATCGAGAATGTGGTCCGCGCCACCATCTACATGAAGAACGTCGAGGACTTCCATGAGGTCGACGACGTATACGCCAAGATCTTCATCGGCTCCGTCAAGCCGGCCCGCGTGGCCTTTGGCGGCAACGACATTCCGAAGGGCGCGCTCGTCGAGATCGACGCCATCGCCGCGCTCTGAGCGTTCCGCGCATACCGCGAGTAGCGCGATCGACGGCCCGCATGCCTTCCCGGCTGCGGGCCGCCGCTGTTCCGGGCGTTCCTCCGCTCGCGGTCGATCCGACGATGCTCGCGCATTGCCGTGAGCCTGCCGTATAGTATTGCGATTGTGCGGCCAGCCAAAACACACGCCGCACCCAACCAAACGCGCAGGAAGCCGGAGGCAAGCATGGCGCAATCGCAAGCAGAGCAGCAGGCACAGGCGCAGATCGCCGGCGAACCGACGCGGACGAAGGAACGGCAGCCGCAGCCAGCGACCGGAACCGCCGCGGATCCCACGGCGCAAGCCCAGCAGAACGACGAACAGGGCGGCCTGGAACGCAAGATGGAAACGCGCCACCTGACCATGATTTCGCTCGGCGGCGTGATCGGCACAGGCCTGTTTTTAAGCTCCGGCTACACCATCCATCAGGCGGGCCCGCTCGGCGCGATCATCGCGTACGCCATCGGTTCCGTACTGGTCTACTTCATCATGCTGAGTCTTGGCGAACTCTCTGTGGCCATGCCGTACGCCGGCAGCTTCCACCTGTACGCGAAGCGTTTCATCGGCCCCGGCACCGCGTTCACCATCGCCGTGCTCTACTGGCTGAATTGGGCGGTGGCGCTCGCCTCCGAATTCACCGCCGCGGGCCTGCTGATGCAACGCTGGTTCCCGCATTCGCCCGCATGGGTCTGGTCGGCCGCGTTCATCGTGGTCGTGTTCCTGCTCAACATCCTGTCGGTGCGCCTGTACGGCGAATCGGAATTCTGGTTCGCGTCCATCAAGGTGTTCGCCATCATCGCGTTCATCATCATTGGCCTGCTGGCCATGTTCGGCGCGATTCCGATCGCCGGCTATGACCACGCGCCCATGTTCGAGAACTTCTACAGCGACGGCTGGCTGCCGAACGGCGTGCTGCCGATCTTCTCCACCCTGCTGACGGTGGTGTTCGCCTTCTCCGGCACCGAAGTGGTCGGCGTCGCCGCCGGCGAGACGAAGGACCCGTCCAAGGCGATTCCGAAGGCCGTGCACACCACCGTGCTGCGTCTGGCGATCTTCTTCATCGGCTCGATCGCCGTCATGGCCGCGCTGATCCCGTGGCACAAGTCCGGCGTCGACGCGAGCCCGTTCGTGCTTGTCTTCCAATCGATCGGCATGCCGTTCGCCGGCGACATCATGAACTTCGTGGTGCTCACGGCCGTGCTGTCCGCCGCGAATTCCGGCCTCTACGTGTGCTCGCGCATGGTGTGGTCGCTCGCGCAGGAGGGTATGATTCCGCGCAAGCTCGCCAAAACGAACTTCCACGGCGTGCCCGTTTTCGCGGTGATGTTCAGCATGGCCGGCTCGCTGCTGGCGCTGCTGTCCTCCGTGGTGGCCGCTTCGACCGTCTACCTCGCGCTGGTCGCGGTTTCCGGCCTGGCCACACTGGTGGTGTGGGCGTCGGTTTCCGTCTGCCACTTGCGATTCCGCCACCAATGGCTCGCGCAGGGACATACGGTTGGCGAGCTCAAGTACCGCGCGCCTGGCTACCCGTTCGTGCCGATCGTCGCGATTGTGATGTGCGTCGGCGCGCTGGTTCTGGTGATTTGCGATCCGTCGCAGCGCTCCACGCTGCTGTACATGATTCCGTTCGTGGCGCTGTGCTACACGGGCTACTACGCGTCCGTGGCGTGGCGTGCGAAACGGCATGGCGGGCAGGACGATGCTCAGAACGCCTTGCAAAGCGTTCCGCAGGACGTATCGCAACCCCATCGTGAGGATGGACAGGAAGACTGATTCTGTCAGCGTGCCCGGTATTCTTGGAAGAATGAGTCCAGAAGCCCTTAGTGAACTGATTTTCAACATTGCCAACACCCTTGTCTCCGAAGGCAAGGCAGGCACCCTGACCGCCGATCTGATTCCACCGCAGGCCAAGTTCGCCGTGATGCGCCCGAAGGACCGCGCGCACGGCGATTGGGCGTCCAACGCGGCCATGCAGCTGGCCAAGAAGGCCGGCATGAAGCCGCGCGATCTCGCCGAACTGTTCGCCGCCGAACTGACCAATGCCGACGGCATCAAGTCCGTGGAAGTGGCCGGCCCCGGCTTCATCAACATCACGCTCGACTCCGCATCCGCGGCCGCAGTGGTGGACACCGTGCTCGAAGCCGGCAGCGACTACGGCAAGAACGACCACCTGTCCGGCAAGACCCTGAACCTCGAATTCGTATCCGCCAACCCGACCGGCCCGATCCACATCGGCGGCACCCGTTGGGCGGCCGTCGGCGACTCCATGGCCCGCGTGCTTGAGGCCAACGGCGCCAAGGTGGTGCGCGAATACTACTTCAACGACCACGGCGAGCAGATCAACCGCTTCGCCAAGTCGCTCGTCGCCGCGGCCCACGGCGAGGAAACCCCGATCGACGGCTACAAGGGCGCGTACATCGACGAAATCGCCAAGCGTGTCATCGACGAAGCCAACGCGGACGGCGTGGACGTGCTGAGCCTGCCGCGCGTCGACGGCGGCGCCGACCAGGACGGCAACCCGCTCGGCGAAGGCGATTCCGAACAGCGCGAGGAGTTCCGCAAGCGCGCCGTGCCGATGATGTTCGACGAAATCCAGCGTTCCATGAAGAACTTCCGCGTCAATTTCGACGTGTGGTTCCACGAGAACAGCCTGTATTCCGACGGCGAAGTGGACCAGGCCATCGCCGACCTGCGCGCCCGCGGCGACATCTTCGAAAAGGACGGCGCCACCTGGTTCGAGTCCACCAAGCACGGTGACGACAAGGACCGCGTGATCATCAAGTCCGACGGCAACTACGCGTACTTCGCCGCCGACATCGCCTACTACCGCAACAAGCGCCACCGCGAGACCAACCCGGCCGACGTGGCGATTTATATGCTCGGCGCCGACCACCACGGCTACATCGGCCGCATGATGGCCATGTGCGAGGCGTTCGGTGACAAGCCGGGCGAGAACATGCAGATCCTGATCGGCCAGCTTGTCAACGTCATGAAGGACGGCAAGGCCGTGCGCATGTCGAAGCGTGCCGGCAACGTCGTCACCATCGACGATTTGACCGACGCCATCGGCGTGGACGCCTCCCGCTATTCGCTGGCCCGCACCGACTACAACTCCCCGGTGGACATCGACCTGAACCTGCTGTCCTCGCATTCCAACGAGAATCCGGTGTACTACGTGCAGTACGCGCACGCCCGCTCCTGCAACGTGGACCGCAACGCGGCCGCCGCCGGCATCACCTACGAAGGCGCCGACGTGAGCCTGCTCGACACCACCGCCGACGGTGAAGTGCTCGCCGCGCTCGCCCAGTGGCCGGCCCTGCTGCGCGAAGCCGGAGACCTGCGCGCGCCGCACCGCGTGGCCCACTATCTGGAAGATCTCGCCGCCACGTACCACAAGTGGTACAACGTGGAGCGCGTCGTGCCGATGGAGCTTACCGATCCGGAAGCCCGCGGAGAGGAAGCCGAAGCCATCCGCATCGCCAAGGCTCCGGAACCGGCCCGCGCCGCCGCGCGACTCAAGCTCAACGACGCCGTGCAGACGGTCATCGCCGAAGGCCTCGACCTGCTCGGCGTCGCCGCTCCGGACAAGATGTGAAGCGAATCCACGAAAAAGGGAGATACGCAAACCATGCCTGTGAGTCCAATCTGGCCGGCCGGATCGGCCGTGAACGCCGAAGGTGAGATCACCTTCCACGGCCGCACCGCCGAAAGCCTGCTCGACGAATTCGGCTCGCCGCTTTACGTCATCGACACCGATGAGGTGCGTGACCGCGCCACGAAATTCGTGCATTCGGCCGCCAACGCGTTCAACAACACCGTCACCCACGTCAGCTTCGCCGGCAAAGCGCTGCTGAGCAAGGAAATCTGCCGCATCGTCACCGAATCCGGCATGCTCATCGACACCTGCACCATGGGTGAGATGCGCATCGCGCTCGCCGCGGGCGTCCCAGGCCGCCGCCTCGTGCTGCACGGCAACAACAAGTCCGATGCGGAAATCGAGCTGGCCATCGAACAGGGCTTCAACAAAATCGTGATCGACGAGCCCGACGAGCCGGAGCGCGTTGCTGCCATCGCCCGCAAGCTCGGCAAACGCGCCCGTGTGATGCTGCGCGTCACCGTCGGTGTCCACGCCGGCGGCCACGAGTACATCTCCACTGCTCACGAGGACCAGAAGTTCGGCGTGGCCCTGCTGCCCGCCGGAGCCGACGCGGGCAAGCTTGCTGTGCTCGACGACCTGACCGACGTGACGCCGGCAGGGTCGAACGCACGATTGGGGGAGAACGCGTCTTCCGCCGACGGCTCCGACCACTCCGCCCACGCGGAACGCAAGCTCCAGTACGACGTCAAATACCCGTACGACCTGAGCCACGAGAAGGTCTCCGAAGGCGACCGCAAGCTCGCCGAAGCCATGACCATGGTGGCTGATGGCCCCGCGCTCGCCGTGTTGAAGGAGATCTACCGCCATCAGGACGTGCTCGAACTGGTCGGCGTGCATTCGCATATCGGGTCGAACATTCACGATGCGGACGCCTTTATCCAGGCCGCGAAGCGCATGATGCTGCTGCGCAAGACCTTCTACGCCACCGACGCATACACCCTGCCGGAGGTCGACTTGGGCGGCGGCTACTCCGTGGCCTACACCGATGGCGAAGATTCAATGGACATTGACGTGGAACTCACTCGCTTGGCGGATGCGGTCAACAGCACCAACCGTGCGCTCGGCATGCCCGCCCCGGCCATCAGCTTCGAGCCCGGCCGCTACATCGTGGCGCCCGCCGGCGTAACCCTGTACCGCGTGGGCACCATCAAGCACGTGCACTTGTCCGATGCCAAAGACAGTGACGGCAACCCGATTGCCGAGCGCGTGTATGTGTCTGTGGATGGCGGCATGTCCGACAACATTCGCCCGGCACTCTACGGTGCCGACTACACCGCGCGTCTGGCGAATCGCACCGGTTCCGCTGAAACGATGCTTGCCCGTGTGTGCGGTATGCACTGCGAATCCGGCGACATCGTGGTTCACGAGGTGCAGTTGCCCGCCGATTTGAAGCGCGGTGACATTCTCGCCGTGCCGGTTACCGGCGCATACGGCCGCACCATGGCCAGCAACTACAACCAAGCGCTGATTCCGGCGGTGGTTGCTGTCAGCGAGTCCGGTGCGCACGTCATGCTCCGCCGCCAGACCGTAGACGACCTACTCAACCTCGACGTCAGCGAGTGATCCACGTGCAGAGGCGAGCGCCTGACAGTCTGTAATGTGCGGCCAAATCCGTCATAATACGAAAAGGACCGTCAGCTTTGATGAGTACTTTCGGTCTGCTGTCGGAAATAATCCGTAAAATAGCGGTGGGATATAGAAAACTTTTTGGAAGGACCCTGAATTGGCTCGCAACAACGAAACCCCGATTCGCGTAGGCCTGCTTGGTGCCGGCACCGTCGGCTCCCAGACCGCCCGCCTGATTGTCGAGCAGAAGGACGAACTGTCCGCTCGTATCGGCCGCCCGGTCGAACTGACCGGCGTCGCCTGCCTCGACCCGAAGGAAACTGAGAAGTTCCCGTGGATCGACCAGTCCATCGTCACCACCGATACTTTGAGCGTGGCCACCA